>Ga0187876_1003631_pt1 | contig 10387 bp, 10 predicted proteins | sample June2016WEW_17_4_FD_133000 | JGI IMG/M metagenome (GOLD analysis project Ga0187876, IMG submission 133000) | Peatland microbial communities from SPRUCE experiment site at the Marcell Experimental Forest, Minnesota, USA - June2016WEW_17_40 | ecosystem: Environmental > Terrestrial > Soil >... | reverse complement strand
CTCGATGCGGAACGGGCAGCGGGAGACCAGCGGGCAGCCCGGTGGGAGATCGATCGGGCTCGGGATCTCGCCTTCGAGCACGAACGTGGTCTCGCGCTTGAGATCTGGGCTCGGCAGCATGACAGACGACAGCAAGCCCACACTGTACGGATGGTGCGGTGTGCGGAAGACCTCGTCCGACATCCCCTCCTCGACGATGCGGCCGAGATACATGACGGCGGTGCGGTGGCTCAACTGGTGCACAGCGCTGAGATCGTGCGAGATGTGATCCCATGTCGTCTGTTGCGATCGCCGTGTTGGCGAAGCTGACCCCCTATCTCCCAACGCCGCGGCCACCGCCGGCCGACCGACCGCGCGTTGCTGAATTCGCGAAAAAGAATTGCCGACCTTCAACGTGCCGTTCCCGGCGATGACCGGCCGATCGCCCTCGGGCAGCCGCACGGCACTCCGCAGCTTGCGCGTCGACACGCGGCCAAGCCAGTCGTCGGCTTGCGCCGCCCTCCAAGTGGGCAGCGCAGCTTCGTGGCCGTCGAAGCTGCGCACCCGCGGGCGATGCACCGCAACCTTGCCACCATGGAAGCCGATCTTGCCCTTGGTCCTGCCCCAGCGGTAGCCGACGCGGCCTCCGCCGCGGCTATGCGGCGTGCCGGCTCCTCCGAGCCTAGCGGCTCAAGGCGGGCAACGCCTACCTCCCTTATTCAACACCGACCGGGGCAATCCCCAGGTCATTCTTGGAGGCGTTTAGGAAGTGCAGGCTTTAGTATGCGCCCAAATATGCCAGAAGGCATAAAAACAACGGTTAAAATAAACAAGATTCCAAGCACTAGAACCCAGTAATATCCGAGCCGCTCAGAGAGCACGCCTTCGACGGAGCGGACAACAAGTGCACCAAGAAACGCGGCGAGAACCACATTTCGTCCCCCGACTGCTACCCAAATGAGAACCTCTGTTGAAAGTCCGAACCCAATCAGTGAAGGCGCAGCAAATCCGAACTGCTTTACGAATAGAGCGCCGGCAAGACCGGATACAACTGCCGAAAGCGTAAACGCTCCAACTTTGTAACGGACGATATCGTAGCCAAAGAACGCAGTTCGCTCCTCGTTGTCTCTGATTGCTGCAAGAACAGTGCCGATAGGTGACCGGATGAGGTAAGATAGCCCAAGAAAGACTACGAAAGTGATGCCGAGCATCAGAAAGTAAATTTCGGTTGTCGATAGATAAGGATCAGCCTCATCGTGCCAGAATGCTGCCCAGGGCGGAATCCCGAGAAGTCCGTCGAACCCGCCAATGAAAGACCATTGTTGAGCTAGCGCTTCGACGACGACGGCTGCACAAAGGGTCACAATTGCAAAATATGCGCCTGTCAAGCCACGCCCGTGGAAAAGAAGGCGGCCCAGAACGAAGGACGCAACAAATGTTAGTAGAAGACCCAGCAGCAGTCCCATCAATGTACTGTCGCCCAGCATTGGCAATCGACCGAGCGTGACCACGCCCATGCAGTAGCCGCCCAGGCCAAAGAAAATTGCCTGACCGAATGACATGATACCTGCCTGTCCCCAGATAAAGGCAAGTGCCATCGCGAGAATGCCGTAGCTCATATAAAGCCCAAGCTGCGTGAGGCTCCACTCACTCAAAACTAATGGCGCTAGGCCTAGGCCTGCCCAAACAATCGGCCCCAGCAGCAATTGAAAAGACTTTGGGCGCATTTCAGGAGCGCCTAGCCATGATGCCCTGCGGGAATAGTCGGATCACGATAATCGCCATCGTGAAAACCACAATTTGAGCTACAACTTGGGACCAGGTGTTGGCTACGATTGTGGTGGTGCCTGAGATCGCGGCGGTTCCAACCACGGCTCCAAGCAAGGTGCCCGTACCGCCTACGAGGATTGAAAGGAATGCTGGGATGAGAAATCCGACGCCCATCTGAGGATCAACGCTCATGATCGGCGCCATCACCGCGCCCGCCACCCCAGCCAGCGCTGCCCCGATCGCAAATGTTGAGCGATCGAGGAACCGGGTATTAATTCCAAGCGAGGCAGCCATCGGCCGATTGGCGATCACCCCACGGATCGCTAGTCCGATACGCGTACGATAGAAGAAAAGAAATGTCGCTCCCGCAAGTACGACTGTGAAACCCATAATAAACAGGCGATAAGCTGGATAGGTCACCGTCAAGATTTGCACGGGGCTTGGAATAGGGCTGACAATGCTTTGAGCAGTCGGTCCGAAGACGATAATTACGATTTGCTTCAGTGCCAGCGAGATACCCCAGGTAGCGAGAATCGAATCAATGAAGCGGCGATAAACATGCCGAATAATTAGTTCTTCGACAGCAAGCCCGACCAGGGCAAGCACGACCGGAGCAAGGAGCAACGCGCACCAGAATGGAAGGCGCGCATTTTGAATAAGAACAACACAGTAAGCACCGAGCAGAAAAAACTCACCATGAGCCATATTAATAACGTTCATCAAGCCGTAGATGATGATCAGGCCCAGCGTTACCAAAAGTAGGGCGAGCGCGAAATTCGACGCGTCCAGAAGAAAGGTGATCAGGGATTCCATGGCTTCTTTAAACCGAGAGGTATTTTTCCACGAACTCAGAACTCAGTCTAATCTTTTCAACCGGCGCTTCATCGACCACTCGACCATTCTCCATAAATAGCGAGCGTGAAGCCATACCCAACACCAAGTCGAGATTCTGTTCAACCAATAACACTGTCAGCTGTTTCTCCTGGGCGGTTCGCCGCAGTGTACGGGCAATCTCCTGTACGATTGATGGCTGAATCCCCTCGGAAGGCTCGTCAAGCAGTAGGAGTTTCGGTTCGCCAACAAGAGCGCGCATTATTGCAAGCTGTTGCTGTTGTCCACCGGACATTGAACCAGCGCGCTGCAATCGACGCTCACGCAAGACTGGGAAGGTCTCATACGCCCAGTTTGGAATTCTATTCGGCAAGTGTCTTTTTCCAATCACACCCATGAGCAGATTTTCCTCAGTGGTGAATTCCGAGAAGATTTCGCGTCCTTGAGGCACGTACCCGATGCCGAGGTTCGCAATCTCATGAGAAGGGCGCCCGATGATCGGCTTACCATCGAAACTGATCGCGCCTCCTGTTGGGAATAGATGCCCGGTAATCGTACGCAGCAGCGTGGTCTTGCCCATCCCGTTTCGGCCCATTAGGGCTACGATCTCTCCCCGGTGGACATTAAGCGAGACTCCGTCCAGCACGCGGCTTCCATGTTGATACCCGGCGATCAGCCCCTCGATCTTCAGCACGCTTCGACCTCACCAAGGTAGGCTTTTCGCACCTCGGGATCCGCCTGCGCTTCTTCGTATGACCCATCACGAAATACCCTGCCCCGCATCATCACAATAACACGGGAGGCCAAACGCCGCACAAAATGCATATCATGCTCGATCACAAGGATCGTTTTGCCGCTCTCGCGATTGATTTTAAGAATGAGATCAGCTGTGCGCTGGGTCTCGGCAATCGTCATCCCAGCAGTGGGCTCATCAAGCAAAATGAGATTTGGATCACATGCCATCAGCATGCCAATCTCAAGCCACTGTTTCTCGCCATGAGCCAACTCGGCTGCTGACAGTAGTGCTTTGCCTTTGAGATTAGTAAGCTCGAAGACATATTGCAGCACTTTGCCAGACCCGGAACCGCCCAGCAGCAGCCGGCTGACAGAAGTTGTCGCGGCGGATGCGACTTCGAAGTTTTCAGCCACTGTTAACGAAGGATAGATGCCTGGAACCTGAAACTTCCTCGCGATTCCCTTCCTCGCGATTTGGTAGGTTGGCAATCCGGTAATATCCTTACCCCCGTACTGGATATTGCCGGCCGTCGGCGGAAACGTGCCCGTGACCACGTTGAACAGAGTAGTCTTGCCACAGCCGTTGGGGCCGATAATGCAAGTCAGGCTACCGCGCTCAATTGAAAGATCGACACCGTCGAGGGCGATAACGCCGCCGAACCTCTTGACGATCCCACTGAGCTGTAGCAGCGGGGTCTGCTTAGACTCCATCACATAGGCATCGCAGTTGGCTCACGCCTTCTTGCATTGATCGGGAGCAGATACACGACCGACGTCCTTTTTCAATACCAGAACACCGTCCTTCACCTCAGAGATGATTACATTTAAGTCAACGTGCCTATCGCTCGATCTTAGATAAATTTCACCATTACCGGAAAGAAGTTTTTGGTCCACCATAGCCGGAAGGACCTTGTCCCAGTGGGTTGTACCCGCTCTCCGGATACCATTAAAATAGAAGCGCATCACATTATGATGCGCGTCAGTTGTGTTGGAAACAATAGTTTTTGGGCCATAGCGATCACGCACCTTCTTGACGAAGTCCTTAGCCTCCGGCTTGTCAAGGGATGAGGTGAAATTCGAGATCGTGACTATCCCTTCGGATTCTGGGTCGGTGAGACCCGCGATGTAATTTTCGCTAAAACCGAAGAAGACGATGCGAATCTTCGATTTAAGTCCGGCCGCCGTAAACTGCTTTACAAGCGTGATTGCGTCGGCGCCCACAACATTGTTGACCAACACGTTAGCGCCGGACGCTTCGATCTTTCGCAAATTGCTAGTAAAATCTTTGACACCGAACGGGACGAATTCCTCGCCCACCACGCGGCCACCCGCTTTCTCCGCGGCCGGCCGAACGCGCTGGAACATTCGCTGTGGCCAACTAAAATTGCTGCCGATGAGGTAGAACGTGTCACCATAGTTCTGCCGGACGTAGGGAATAAGCGGGTCGACCCATTGTTCCGGCAATGCGCTGTTGCACACCATATAGCGACTGCAGACCCCACCTTCGTAATCCGTGGCGTAAAGAGCCGGCGTTTTTAGACGCTCAATGATCGGCAGTATTGCATCGCGTGCGGAGCTGGTGAGCGGTCCACAAATCGCGTCGACGTGGCCACGCTGAATCAACTCGAGCGTTTTCTCTACCGCTGTCTTGGGATCAGTCTTGTCGTCCGTTCGAATGCCTTCGATCTTTCGCCCAAGCAAGCCGCCCTTGTCGTTCGCCTCGTCAATTGCGAGCCTTGCGCCCTGAAACCCTTGCTCACCCAGCGCCTCTAGGCCACCGGAGTATGGTTGCAGAATGCCAATTTTGATGATGTCGGCTGCGCGGACAATCGTCGGCATGCCAATGACATTAGCGGCGGCAATAGCTAATCCTGCTTTAACCACCTTGCGACGACTAGACGTTCCATTTTCAAGTTTGTTCATTAGTCCCTCCTTACCGCTTCACTCTATGCGGCAATCCTGTTCTCGATGGCAATCCGTTCAACCAGCCCAGCTGCTACACCGCGTGAATCTGACACTGCGCCAAAGTGGGTCGCGATGTCATAAAGTGAAGACTCTTGCTCGCGCGGACCCGTAGCTGCCACGCAATCCTCCGGCACAATTACCTTATAGCCAAGGAAGAATGCGTCGTGTACCGTTGAGCGGACACATATGTTTGTAACGACGCCCATAACGATTAAGGCGTCTATTTCCAGATCTCGCAAAGTGAGATCGAGGTCTGTATTGAAAAACGCTGAGTAACGGCGCTTGATTACAAACAAGTCATCAGGACGCGCCCCGAGCTCATCGATCACCTTAGCGCCCCAGGAATTCTCGATGCAATGCGGCGTCCGCTTTAAGAATTCGCGATCGCGCCGAACATTTTGCCTGTGGGCATCGACCACAAAGATTACAGTGGCGCCGGAGCGCCGACCGGCATCGATGACAGTCTGCTGCGGCAAAAGCAGGCGCTCATAGCCGGGAAGGACCATAGCGCCTCCCGGCTTGCAGAAGTCATTGAGCATGTCGACGATGAGTACAGCCGTTCGGCGTGCTGAAAGCGTAAGCGCGGGCTCGAGCTTGTGAGCCGAAAATTCATCCATCGGACCGACTTCTCCAAGCAAATTAAGCATACGATTAATAATTCCGATGTCAACGGTGATTATTGAGCATACGATTAATAATTCCGATGTCAATGGGGATGCCCCAGATTTGTTGAAGTAGGCGAAGCAGGCATCGCCGTGGATGATGCTATGCGGCATCGGCTTTGTGTTCAACTCGTTTGACGGACTTGGATTGATGAGCTGCAAGTGCAACTCTGAGAGCCGGCAGGTGCTTGTAGGCTTTCAATTGATGGAAGGCTTTGGCCGCCTCCAACATGCCGGCGGCGGTCCAGCGCAACGCCATCGCGGCAATTCGCCATCGCTTCACGTTGCGACAGACACGACGCACGGTCCCCATCATGTTTTCGATTGCAATTGGTGCAGGCAAGCGAGCGCCGAAGCTTGAGCGGTAGTCCAAGGCGGTTGACGGTCAGCATCTCGTCGAGACCCTCGAGGATGCTGGCGGCAACGCCGGGCGCTTCCTGGTCGAGCCGGCGGGCAAGATGGCGCAGCAGCCGTTCAGCCTTGTCAGCATCGTCGAGTTCCCAGGCCTGCCGCAATGCCCGGCGTACCGAGGCCTGCAGCGGTTTGGCGAGACGCTCGGTCACATTGCGGGCCTTGTGATCTGGCAGCGCTGGATCGGCGTGTGGGTGCCGAAGGTGCGAAAGGCTTCCGTCGATTGAAAGCCTACAAGCACCTGCCGGCTCGCAGAGTCGCACTTGCAGCTCATCAATCCAAGTCCGTCAAACAAGTTGAACACAAAGCCGATGTCGTATAGCATCATCACGGCGATGCCTGCTTCGCCACTTCAACAAAATCTGGGGCATCCCACCCCTGCTCTCTTTGGCTTTTCGGTAGCGAGTCGAGTACTATGGCAAGAGTCACAGAAATCCAAGCAGTTGCTGACAAGCGGGGCAATGTGCCTAGGTAATTTTACGAATGACCATCTTCGCCTGGCCTTTCGACTCGTGACAGTCCCGTCGATCGCTCGTGCTATTCTGCTGATGAGTCTCTCATTAGCGGTAGGGAGGAACTCGGCGTGAGTGTCCTGGAGATTCGTAAATTCCTCATAATCGTCGAGACAACTAACACCGAAATGGGGCGTGCAGTTGATCCGCCTACCCGCAAGGCAGCAGCACTCGCTGTGATAACAAACCCGTTTGCCGGGCGCGACAGCGAGGACCTCTCAGAACTAGTCGACATCGGCGAGGAACTCGGCAACGTACTTGGACGCATGGCTGTCGACGCGCTTGGCGTTCGGCCTTCGCGCGTCGAGAGTTTTGGGAAAGGAGCAATCGTGGGCGAAGACGGAGAACTTGAGCATGCCGCCGCGATCCTTCACCCAAAGCTTGGTAAGTCGTTCCGAGGCGCCGTCGAAAAGGGAGCCTCTCTTATCCCCTCGGCTAAAAAAATGGGGGGCGTCGGCACTGCCATCGACGTCCCGTTAGGGTACAAGGACGCAGCATTCGTGCGCAGCCACTTTGACGCCATGGAAGTCCGAGTTTCGGATGCACCCCGCCGCGCCGAGATCGTCGTTGCGCTGGCGGTAACTGATAGCGGGCGGCCGCGGCCGAGGGTCGGCGGCCTCACCAAAGATCAGGTCGTGGGGAAAGACGGTTTGCGATAGCCCGTTCGTGTACCGTAGATTGGAGACTTCGCAGCGAGAACCGACCTCACCAAGAAAGCGAAGCGTGGAGAATTGTACATGTCCGTCCTGATCAGCGAAATCCCGAAAGGGAAGCTCGCCATACGCAACATCGGTCTACTGCTCTCCGGTGATCTCGCGAAGCCGATACTCGAGGCGGATACCGTGGTCGCTGTCGATGGCCTGATCACAGCCGTCGGCAGAGAACGAGACTGCGATATTGAAAGAGCGGATCGGGTCGTCGACGCTAAAGGCACAACGGTCTCACCTGGCTTGATCGACAGTCATGTTCACCCTGTGTTTGGTGACTGGACACCGCGTCAAAGCCAGTTGGGCTGGATCGACAGCTTCCTACATGGTGGCATAACCACCATGATATCTGCGGGGGAAGTTCATCTCCCTGGGCGTCCGACAGACATCCTTGGTCTGAAATCGTTAGCAATCACGGCGCAACGTGCCTTCTCTGCGTTCCGCCCCGGTGGCGTCAAGGTTATTGCTGGGGCACCGGTTGCGGAAAAGGATATGACGGAAGAAGATTTCGGCGAACTTGCCGCGGCCGGCGTCCGGATGCTCGGCGAAATCGGATTGGGCGGCGTTAAAACGGCGCCAGAAGCAAAAAAAATCGTCGGCTGGGGACGCGCACATGGCCTTCAAAGTACCATCCATACCGGTGGGCCATCGATTCCAGGTTCAGGACTAATTGATGCCGACGTGGTGCTTGAGGCAGACCCAGATGTAATCGGTCATATCAATGGTGGGCATACTGCCTTGCCGCTCGATCAGATCCGATGTCTTTGCGAGCGTTGTGGGCGGGCGGTTGAAGTCGTTCACAACGGAAATGAATTCGCGGCATTGCATGCCGTCCGCACCACCATCGGATTGGGTCAACCTGAACGCGTTATTCTCGGCACAGACTCACCCGCCGGCAGCGGCGTCCAACCTCTGGGTATACTGCGCCTGCTGGCATTTCTTTCAAGCATTGGCGAGATTCCTGCCGAGCGGGCGTTCTGCTTCGCCACCGGTAATACAGCACGGATTCGCAGACTGAATTGCGGCATTGTTGAAATAGGGCGCGCCGCCGACTTTGTCATAATGGACCGGGCGCAACATTCCGCTGGGCGCGATTTGCTGGACAGTATGCAAAAGGGTGACCTGCCCGGCATCGGCATGGTTATCATTGACGGGCTGGTCCGCATCGGCCGCTCACGGAATACTCCGCCTGCCACCATGCTTCCTGAAATCATCAAGCAGTAGTGCGTGACGTGGCCGCTCTGGTTCGTTCGCTAGAAATTTATCAACACGCGGAGGGTGAAGTTATTTTGTAAGGAGCTAATCATTTAATTGAAACAGGCAACATACCACAGCGTGATAACAACTACGGGAATGTGAGATGAGTGAAGAAATTCTGACCTATTTGTGGGACAACGTTTTTGATCGTTTCCTAGCCGAAGGAGCGATATACCGCGAGCTGCGTGATCTGAAGAACCGGATCAGGCGATATGATGAATGGCGGGCTGCTTGGGCGGAGGTCGCTCACGCGACCGAGGAACGCGCAGAGCGCCTCTTGAAATTGGAAAACGTGCAAACTGCTGCAGATGATTTTCGCCGCGCTGCAATCTACTATTTCTTTGCTCAGTTCCTTCTATGGGACGATTACGGTGGCAAAAAAGCAACTTATGGCCATTGCGCCCGCGCATTTCGCATGGCTTCAAAGCATTTTGACGTACCGCAACATCCAATCGAAATTCCATACGGTAATATTGCGATGCCCGGCTACCTGCGTCTGCCGCCGGGAACCCATCGGCCCCCTTGCGTTCTTCTCCTGAATGGACTCGACACCACGAAAGAGGAGCAACTGATCATTAGCAATTTGTGCATTCAGCGCGGGCTAGCAACGATTAGCTTCGACGGACCAGGGCAAGGTGAAACCTTCTACCAGAAGAAGATGAGTTCTGAATATGTGCAAGCCGTCCACGCTGCACTCGATTTTGCTGAGTCTCGTGAAGAAATCAACGCCGCTCGCCTCGGCATCATTGGCCGGAGCTTGGGCAGCCACTATGCGGCGCAGGTTGCTATGCTCGACGATCGAGTGAAAGCTGTGGTTGCCTGGGGATCGATGTTTGACTTAAGCAATTACCGTTCCATCCCTTCCTTAACATTGGCGGGCTTTATCTATGTTACCGGCTCCAAAACACTCGAGGAAGCTCGCCCCTATCTTGAGAGTATCGATCTCAGACGCGTTTCAGGGCGCATCAAATGCCCGCTGATGGTGGTCAACGGCGGTCGTGATCCGATTACGCCGCCGGACAACATTGACCGGATGCGGTCGCTTGGCGACGGGCTAGTCGAGGTGCTGTTTTGGGAGGACGGCAGTCATTGCGCGCACGATCGCCCGCACATCTGCCGTCCGGCCATGGCAGACTTTATGCGGAACAACCTTTCCGGGTAGGCTACGCCGACCGTTCAAGGTCTAGCCAAAGGCCCGCGTCAACGAAGTCGATACGATAGCGCCCGCCGTAGCAGCGCGCATCCCCGTGACAGCGACCCTGAAGCGATCAAATCAGCGCAGCTTCGCCGTCAAGTCGAACAGTCGCTGCGGACTGAGTGGAATTTCGTTGAGCTCCGTATTTTGCCGCGGCAGTGCGAGCGCATTCTCGATTGCTTGTGCGAATAATGGCCCCACTGGAATAACGCCGGCTTCCCCCGCTCCTTTGATCCCAAGTGGATTGAGCGGCGAAGGCGTCACGGTGTGGGCAATGTCGATACGCGGTACTTCTAGCGCTGTTGGCAATAGGTAGTCGGCGAGCGATGCATTCAGCAGCTGTCCATCCTCATCGAATATTAG
>Ga0187876_1003623_pt1 | contig 10406 bp, 8 predicted proteins | sample June2016WEW_17_4_FD_133000 | JGI IMG/M metagenome (GOLD analysis project Ga0187876, IMG submission 133000) | Peatland microbial communities from SPRUCE experiment site at the Marcell Experimental Forest, Minnesota, USA - June2016WEW_17_40 | ecosystem: Environmental > Terrestrial > Soil > Wetlands... | reverse complement strand
GACGAGAGCTGCGGCATGGCCGTCCAGCTCGCGCTCGATGGTACGCGCGCGATCGCCACGCTCGACCTGCGCATCGACTACCAGAAGCCCGCAACTCCTGGCCTCGACATCAAGGCGCATTCGTTTTGCTACCGCGTAACCCGCTCTATCGCCTTCGTACGCTCGACGGCCTACCAGGAATCCGAGGACGATCCCGTCGCCACCGCAACGGCCTGCTTCGTGATTGGCGCGAACCGGACCAACATGCTTCAGGACCGGCCGATGGAGGATCGCGCGCTGCCGACGCTTGAAGCGCCGGAGGATCCGACCAGCCCATTCGCCCGAAGCCCCTTCGCGCGTTGTCTCGGCATCCGCATCGGCGAGGATGGCACGCTGGTTATGCCTTTCTCGCCAAAAATCATCGGCAACCCGATCCTGCCCGCCATCCACGGCGGCGTGACCGGCGCCTTCCTCGAAACGACCGCGATCGTGGGCGTGATGCGCGAACTCGGCGTGTCGCCGCCCAAACCGATCGGCCTGACGATCAATTACCTGCGCTCCGGCCGCGCCCTCGACAGCTACGCCAACGTGTCGATCGTCAAGCAGGGTCGGCGCGTCGTCGCTTTCGAGGCGCAGGCGTGGCAGGACGACCCGGCCAAGCCCATCGCCTCGGCGTTCGGACATTTCATGCTGAGGCAGACGCCGGGCGTGGATGAGGAATAGGCGTGCCCAAGCGACAGTCGGTATCAAACTGGTAATAGCGCTGCCCCCTTCGGGTGTGCTCTGTCCGATATTGTAGCCCCCGTCCGTCTTGGCAGGCTCATTTCCGGAAGAAGTTCGGAATAAACCCGATCATCTTGTAGGCTTGTAAAAACCCGCCGAATCGCTTGCGATATAGCTAGTAGGAGGCGGCGCCTCGATCCCTGTTGACGATCTCTTGAGAGAGATGGCCGCGTTCCCGCCAAATCTTCCGTAATGCGTCGAGCATCTACGGTTAGCAGCACATGGTTCTCGCCTAGCTTAACCCGGCGAGCCGCCGCGGACCAGCCTTGGCCGAGACCGTTCTTGCGCACTACTTTTACGGAATAGGCGTTGCGCCAATGGGGTCTTTTTCTGGGTCTTAGGGTGCCATTGGCTGACGCTGGTCAATGACAGCGAGATGCGCCGGATGGTCCCGCTGTTCGCACTTGATCAAACCGGCGTCAGGCTGTTCCTGCCCATGACCGCGCCGGATGTGCGTCGTGCATCGGCGCCGTCGAATTGTGCGGCCGCGGCAGCCGGCTTCGGGTTGCGGAGCTCCGATACGACATTGGCACTAAGTGAGCGCGTAGCGGCGGGTCCGGACGCGGGCGTTGAGATCGCTAGGGTGGGGCCAGGGCTCGCGTAATGCCGAAACGTTTGCTCAGCCCTTGGCCCAACCTTAAGGGTTGAATCGTGATATTGAATTTCCAATGCGTATTTTATTCAGCCGGTGGGGCAGGGAAATTGCTGCCAACTGCGACTTCAAGGGCAGGTCGCGTATCTACCCCGCAGTATGATATCCCATGCCAATCGAGGATGATGATTCCGGGGGCGAAGCGGTAACAATGTCGCCGCCGGAGCGTTATTCAGAAGGGTTGAATTGGATCGGACATGGCCGTCACGCTGCAAGACCTTGACGTAAAGCTGTTCACGGATGGTGCGGATAAAGCGCAAATCCTCGAAATGGCCAAACAGCCCTGGATCAGGGGCTTCACCACCAATCCGTCGCTGATGAAGGCGGCGCGAGTCTCCGACTACGTGTCCTACGCGCGGGACCTGGTCGCGGCGGTGCCCGACCGGCATATCTCGTTCGAGGTATTTTCCGACGACATCGCGGAAATGGTCGGGCAGGCCCGCGTGATCAGCACCTGGGGAGCAAATGTCTACGTCAAGCTGCCGGTGTCGACGACGCGCGGCGAGCCGCTCTATGAGGCGGTTCATGCCCTCTCGCGCGACGGCATCAAGGTCAATCTGACGGCGGTCTTCACCGCCGAGCAGGCGGCCAGCGGGGTCGAAGCGCTGTCGGGAGGCGCGCCCGCTTGCGTATCGGTGTTCGCCGGCCGGCTCGCCGACGCCGGCATCGATTATCGGCCGATCATGCGCGATGCGGTGGCGCGGGCGCGCCGGACGACGAATGTCGAGATCATCTGGGCGTCGACGCGTGAGGTCTTCAACGTGATCGAGGCCGATGAAATGCAATGCCACATCATTACCGCGCCTGCCGCCGTGCTCAAAAAGCTGCCATCGCTGGGAACTAAGACGGCGGCGGAGCTGTCGCTGGATGCGGTCAAGGCGTTCCGCGAGGATGCGGTGTCGGCCGCACTCACTCTGCCCATTGCGGCTGCTCGCGCCGCCGAGTGAGCGCCGCGGCCCTACGCTCCGGTCAAGCCGCGCTGGGATTAAAAAGCTATTCATTTCTCAGGTGAGCTCGCCCTCCTTACGGTGACGCGGCATCGGCCTCGCACCGCGGCGAAGCGCGACTTTCGTTGGCGGCCCATGGCGCTATTCGAAGTCGGGTTGGCGGCCGACGAAAGCGGGCTGAACAGCTTTGCCGCTGCCCACGCCGGCACGCCCGGACAATCCCGATTAAGCTTGCATTCACGCAATCGGATAATTCAACGCCACTCTAAACGCTTCCCTCAAGTGTATTTCGTAGCCTTACAGCAGGTGGACCCATTCGTTTTGCGCCATGTCAAATTGTGCAGTTCGGTCAATTTTTCGTTCCCTTATTGCCGTGGCGGTCGGTGTCATCTGTACGGCGGCGCTGACAATTGCGCTGACAATCTGGTGGCTGCATGCGGAGGCGATTGCCGATGCATTCAGAGATTCCAGCAACCTTGCCGAGGTGCTCGCCGGCCAAACCGCAAGCTCCATACAATCGATTGATCTGATTTTGACCGAAATCAAAGTCGAAGAGGAACTTCGCAGCACGCAGGGGTCGGACGACCTCGACCGTGTTGGTCGCGGCGAGGCCACTTATCAATATCTTGTCGAGCGGCTGTCGCACCTGCCGCAGGCCGATTTCATTACGCTGGTCGACAAGAATGGAAAGCTTGTCAATACCACGCTGCAGCGGCCGGCGCCCGACATCGACTTGTCGGATCGCGCCTATTTTCAGCATTTCAAGAATCACGACGACAAAGGCATTTACATCAGCAATGCTCTGATCAACCGCATCGCCGGAACGCGGTTCGCCTCCTTTAGCAGACGCATAAACGACGCCAACAACGCATTTCTCGGCGTAGTTATCGTCGGTGTCAGGCTCGCCTATTTCCAAAAAAGCTATGAGTCCGTCGCGTCGCTGCCCGATCAGTCGTTTCTGCTGTTGCATCGCGACGGCACCGTCATCGTGCGTTATCCCGATTCGCCAAATCTCGTGTCTGACAAGATGCCGGCAGACTCGCCCTGGCATCGACTTGTCGCCCAAGGTGGCGGCAACTATCGATCGTCAGGTTATGTTGACGGCGCTGTTCGTCTGGCCGCCGTGCGGCCGTTGCGCGACTATCCCCTTGTCGTCAATGTCGGCGTGTCGGAAGCCGCGGCGCTCGTGACTTGGCGCATTCAGGCCATCGCTATCGGCGCCGGTACATTGCTGTTCGTGTGCTGCTCGCTGTTTCTGCTGCGAGCGCTGAGCAGACAATTTCATAGCCTGGAAAAGTCCGAGGTTGCACTGGTCAAAAAAACCGGTGAATTGCAGCGCGCCAAGGCGACGGTCGATGCCGCTCTGAATAATCTGGTACAGGGCGTGGTCATGTTCGATGCCAATGCCCTGCTTATCGTCTGCAATCAACGCTATCTCGATATGTACGGCTTGTCGCGGGACGTCGTCAGGCCGGGCAGCGCGCTGCAGAAGATCGTCGAACATCGAGCGGCGGTCGGCAGCTTTGGCACCGAGGACGTCGGGCAATATATCGCCGATATCTTGGCCGCCATCGGCCAGGGTACGGCCTTCAGCAGGATGACGAACCTGCGCGACGGGCGGATTATTCACGTCGTCAGCCAACCGATCGAGGGTGGCGGCTGGGTCACCACCCACGAGGATGTCACCGAGGCAAAATGCGCGGAGGAACGGATTTCACATCTCGCGCACCATGATGCGCTGACCGGCCTGCCGAATCGCAAGCTTTTCTACCTGCAGCTCGAACAGGCGCTCAAACGCGTCAGACGCGGAGAGCGGCTGGCGGTCTTGTACCTCGACGTCGATCATCTTAAGCGCATCAACGACACCCTCGGCCATTCGGCCGGCGACAAGCTGCTCAAGGCTGTGGCAGGCCGCCTGCACGGCTGTATCAGGGATGTCGACGTGGTCGCCCGTCTCAGCGGCGACGAATTTGCCATCATTCAGTCGTCGCTCAATCAAAAATCAGATGCCGCCGTGCTCGCCGTGCGGGTCCGCGACTCGATTCACGAGCCGTTCGATCTCGACGGCAATCAAGTGGTCGTCGATGTCAGCGTCGGCATTTCCATCGCGCTGGACGATGCCAGCCAGTTCGACGAGCTGTTGAAGGCCGCGGATATCGCGCTTTATGAAGCCAAGAACCTGGGACGCGGCACTTATTGTTTTTATGAGGCGGAGATGAATGCGCGCCTCCAGGCTCGTGCCGAGTTGGAGCGGGATATGCAAGGCGCGCTCGTCAACGGCGAATTCGAGCTATTCTATCAGCCGATCGCCAGCCTTGACGGTAACAAGATCGCCTCATTCGAGGCGCTGTTGCGTTGGCACCACCCCAAGCGCGGCCTGGTGTCTCCGGCCGAGTTCGTCCCCATTGCCGAGGAGACCGGGCTCATCATCCCGCTGGGCGAATGGGTCCTGCGAACGGCCTGCGCCGAAGCGGCCAATTGGCCGGATGACATCCGCGTCGCAGTCAACGTCTCGTCAGTTCAGTTAACCAACAAGAATTTAGTCAACGTGGTCGTCGGCGCCATCGCCGCGGCCGATATCAAGCCGGACCGGCTTGACTTGAGATCACCGAGTCGGTTCTGATACAGAATACCTTTGCCAATCTGGCCACGCTCAAGCGGCTGCACAAGCTCGGCGTGCGTTTTGCGATGGACGATTTTGGCACCGGCTACTCTTCGCTCGGATATCTGCTGAGTTTCCCGTTCCATAGAATCAAGATCGACCGCAGTTTCATCTTGGGTTTGGCGGATAAGGACGAGGCCCGCGCCATCGTCCGCGCCACCGTCGATCTGGCGCGAAGCCTCAGCATGCGGGTCACCGCCGAGGGCGTGGAGACGGCGGAGCAATTGCAGCAAGTTCGGATACTCGGCTGCACGGAAATCCAGGGCTATCTGCTGAATGCCCCGCGGCCGGCGGCGGAAATATTGCAACTGCTCGCATCGTCACCCGAGCGCGTAGCCCCTTCGGCTGCGCCCAAAATGTCGGCGACTCGAAAAAATGGAAGAATGTGTCACGTGAGACCGGACCTTACATGCAATCGTCGTCTGACCGAGCGGGAATGTGACGTTTTGCAAGGAATCATGGCCGGGGAATCCTCCGAGGAATCCGCCTGCCAGCTCAACAAAAAGCGGCAACTCATCGAAGACTATCGCGAGCGCATCAAACAAAAGGTCGGTGCCAATAACCTGAACGAGGTTATCCAGATTATGATGACCAAGGGCTGTTCCGGTGTCGAGCGGAAACGGGCGATGGGATGATGACGGCCGGCGCCGGCGCCTTCGGCCGGTGCTCGGTAATCTCGGTGCAGGCGGCGCAGGATGCCGGCCTCACATCCCCCGGTGGTCTTCGAGGCGAAAAGCCGGCCAAAATCCCTATTTCACCCCTTAAAAGCCTTTTCTTCCGGCACCGAATCATAGCCTTCCTTGGCCAGCGCATTCGCGCTTCAAGGAGGGCAATCAATATGGCTCGTTCACAGAAACCGGCGAAACCCGCCGCTACGGCCAAAACCAAGCGTCCGGTGACGCTCAAGCATCTTGCCGCGGCCTTGGCCGAGGAGCACCAACTATCGAAACGGGCCGGCGAAGCCATCCTTGGCGATCTGGTCGGTACCATCACCAAGCATCTTCGGTACCATCACCAAGCATCTCAAGAAGGGTGAACGAATCCGCATTGCCGGGCTGGGCATCCTGCAGGTCAGGAAGCGCGCCGCCCGTATGGGGCGCAATCCTGCCACCGGCGAAGCCATCAAGATCAAGGCCAGCAAGAAAGTCGCATTCCGGGCGGCCAAGGACTTGAAGATGGCTATTTAGAGCGCAATCGCTTCATTGGCGCTCTAAATATCTTAGTGGAGCATGATCTTTTCGGAAAACCGGCTTCCACCCTCGGATCAAGTCCGAGGCAGGCTTTTTGCGGATCATGCTCCATCGCCCCGGCAGCGCGAGTTGCCGGGGCGTTGATTCTTGGCACGGTGAAGCCGCAGCAGGCGGCGGGCGCTGGCTGTCCAGACGGGGAATGGGTCGCCGCTTAAGGCGTCTTTTTCACCAGCGGGCATTTGGACTCCGACAGCGGCTGGAAGGCCTGGTCCGCCGGGATGGTGGCGACCAGCTTGTAATAATCCCATGCCCCCTTGGATTCCGCCGGCTTCTTGACCTCGTACAAAAACATCTCGTGCACCATCCGGCCGTCTTCGCGGATCTTGCCGTTCTTGGCGAAGAAGTCGTTGATCGGCATTGCGCGCATCTTCTCCATCACCGCCTGGGTGTCGTCGGTGCCGGCGGCCTGCACGGCCTTGAGGTAGTGCGTTGTCGCCGAATAGATGCCGGCCTGCGCCATGTTCGGCATCTTGCCCATGCGCTGGAAATAACGCTGCGACCAGGCGCGCGACTCGTCGTTGCGGTCCCAGTAGAAGGCGTTGGTCAGCAGCATGCCCTGCGCCGTCTGCAGGCCGAGGCTGTTGATGTCGTTGATGAAGACCAACAACCCCGCCAGTTTCTGCCCGCCGCGCACGATGCCGAACTCGGCCGCCTGCTTGATCGAATTCGTGGTGTCGGCGCCGGCGTTGGCGAGCCCGATCACCTTGGCTTTCGACGCCTGCGCCTGCAGCAGCGCCGAGGAGAAATCCGACGTGTTGATCGGAACCCTGACGCTGCCGAGCACCTGGCCGCCGCTCGCCTTGACGACGCCGGACGTGATCTGCTCGAGATCGTGGCCGAAGGAATAATCGGCGGTCAGGAAGAACTAGGTATCGTAACCCTCCTTGACCATGGCGGCGCCGGTGCCGTGGGAAAGCGCGTAATTATCGTAGGTGTAATGGATCGAGACCGGCGTGCAGGCCTCGTTGGTGATGCGCGCCGCGCCCGGCCCGTTGAGCACGACGATCTTGTTCTTGGTCTTGGCGACATCGATGGCGGCGAGCGCGGTCGCCGATGCGGCAACGTCCATGAGCGCGTCGACGTGCTGGTTGTCGAACCATTCCCGCGCCGTGGCCGAGGCAATGTCCGGCTTGTTCTGGTGATCGGCGGAGACCACTTCGATGGGCTTGCCCAGCACTTTGCCGCCGAAATCCTCGACCGCCATCTTGGCCGCAGTGACCGCGCCGACGCCGGTGATATCCGCGTAGATGCTCGACATGTCCTCGAGCATGCCGATTTTCACCACGCCGTCGGAAATCTTTTCCTGGGCCTGGCCGGTCAATGTGCACGCGAGCAGCAGTGCGGCGCCGATTGCAGCCGATCTCTTCATCGTCCCCTCCCGAGTGGCCGGCTCGCTATGACGCCGGCCGCAGGCATTCGATAGCGGATACCAGATAAGCGGGCCGTCCCATCAGGCTCTGCGGATAGGCGTTCGCAGAACAAGCAAGCTGCACGGACAACAACCGAGAGCGATGACGGCGCTTCATGACGGAACACCACGATGGGCGGACGATAGACCATGTCACCCTGTCGGCAAAGCCGCCAAAGGCATCGACTTTTATCCGCCTGCGGGTTGTGATGCGGGCTGACGGAGCTGCGCATGCGGACAACCTATGGACCGGACTATCCGCGCACGCTCGGCGCGCTGTTGGCGTGGTCCGGGACGGACCCGGCGGCGCCGGCGGTGACCGACGCCGCGGGCACGCTGAACCGGCGCGCTTTCCAAGACCGCATGTTGCGGGTGGCGGCGGCGCTGCGCGCCGGCGGTGTCGGTCCGGGCGCTCGGGTGGCGCTGTGGTTGCCGAATAGCACGGCTCACCTCGCCGCGATCTTCGCCTGCGCGCGGCTCGGCGCGCTTGCCATCCACATCAACACGCGCTTTCGCCTGGCTGAAGTCGGTAACATCCTGCGCCGGTCGCGCGCCATCGCTCTGGTGACGCAATGGGGATTCCCGCCTGTCGACTTCCCGGCGATTTTCACCGCGCTGCCGCCGGAGGATCGCGCCGCGCTGCGCTGCGTGTTCGGGCTGCAGCCTGCTTCCGGCGTGACGGAGCTCGCCGGCCTGCCGGTGTTGCCGCTCGACGGCGCCGCGGCCGATGCGGGGCCGGACGAGGCGACCGGGGCGACGCCCTGTTTGACGTTCACCACGTCGGGCACCACCAGCGGTCCGAAACTGGTCCTGCACGATCAGCAAACCATTGCCGGGCACGCCGTTGATGTCACCCGCCATATCGGACTGGATGCGGCGGATGCGGTGCTGCTTGGGGCGGTGCCGTTCTGCGGAACGTTCGGCAATGCCGCGGCGATGGCCGCGATTGCCGGCGGGGCGCATGTCGTGTGCGTCGCACAGTTCGACGGTGAAGCGGCGGCCAGGCTGATCCGTCAGCACCGGGTCACCCACGTGATCGGCGGCGACGACATGTTCGGCCGCATCGCCGCGGCGTCCGCCGGGCGCCGGTTCGACTCGGTGCGGTTTGCGGGTTTTGCCGCCTTCCACTCCACCGCCGCCGCCTCGCTCGCCGCCGCCGAGGCGGTCGGCATGCAGCCGTGCGGCCTCTACGGCAGTTCCGAGGTGCAGGCGCTGTTCTCGGTCTCAGAGGGCGAGAACCGCCGGCTCGGCGGCGGCGTGCCTGTCAGCAAGCGCGTCCGGCTTGCGGTGTGCGATCCGCAGACCAGCCGCACGCTGCCGTCCGGCGCGTCCGGCGAGCTGTGGATCGACGCCCCGTCGCGCTTCATCGAGTATCTGGAAAATCCGGCGGCGACCGAGCGCGCGATCGACGCTGAGGGCATGTTCCGCACCGGCGATCTCGGCCGTCTGGCCGCCACCGGCTTCGTCTATGAGGCGCGGCTGGGCGATGCCATGCGGCTCGGCGGATTCCTGGTCAGCCCCGAGGAGATCGAAGCCGTGATCCAGGCGCAGCCCGGCGTGGCCGGCGTCCAGGTGGTGGCGGCATCCGGCGGCGAGGCCGATCCGGTGCCGGTGGCCTTCGTGCGGCCGGCCGACGGCGCGGTGCTGGACGAGGGCGCCTTGCGGTCACGTTGTCTGGAGCAACTGGCGCGGTTCAAGGTCCCGGAGCGGATCGTGCTGGTGGAGGCGTTCCCGATCGTCGACAGCCCGAACGGCCCGAAAGTGCAGAGGGTGCGCTTGCGCGAAATGGCGGAGGCGCTGCTGCGGCAGCAGCGCAGCGAGCCAAGCGATGTTCCTCCAGGACAATACCAACGCTAGAGCGGGATGACTTAATCTTCGAATCGTCATCCCGCTCTAAGTCCTTGTTTCATCGCGCGTCCGGACGGAAAACCGGTTTCCACTTTTCCTGGACGCGCTCTAGCGACGAACTCGGCACCCTTTGACAACACCGAGAGCAATGGGCAAGGCTGCCGCAGGCGCTCCCTGACCTGATCGGCATCATGACAAAATCCGTCCTCGGCATCATCGGCGGCTCCGGCATCTATGACTTGCCGGGGCTCAAGAACGCACAAAGCAAAACCGTCGACAGTCCCTGGGGCAAGCCCTCCGCGGCCTTGCTGACCGGCGAGATCGACGGTCTGCCGATCGTCTTCCTGTCGCGTCATGACAAAGGCCACAGGCTGTCGCCGACCGACATCAACTACCGCGCCAACATCGATGCGCTCAAACGCGCCGGCGTGACCGACCTCGTCTCGCTCTCGGCCTGCGGCTCGTTCAAGGAGGATTTGCCGCCGGGCGCCTTCGTTCTGGTCGATCAGTTCGTCGACCGCACCTATGCCCGGGCGAATTCGTTTTTCGGCACCGGCTGCGTGGCGCATGTCTCGATGGCGCATCCGGTGTCGCCGCGGCTGCGCATCCATCTCGCCGAGGCGGCGATGGCCGAAGGCCTCGCCGTCGTGCGCGACGGCACCTACGTCTGCATCGAAGGTCCGCAATTCTCGAGCCTCGCCGAGAGCCTGACCTACAAGAATCTCGGCTACGCGGTCATCGGTATGACCAACATGCCGGAAGCGAAGCTGGCGCGCGAAGCCGAGCTTTGCTACGCCACCGTCGCCATGGTGACCGATTTCGACTGCTGGCATCCCGACCACGACGCAGTCACCGTGCAGGACATCATCAAGGTGCT
>Ga0187876_1003621_pt1 | contig 10408 bp, 14 predicted proteins | sample June2016WEW_17_4_FD_133000 | JGI IMG/M metagenome (GOLD analysis project Ga0187876, IMG submission 133000) | Peatland microbial communities from SPRUCE experiment site at the Marcell Experimental Forest, Minnesota, USA - June2016WEW_17_40 | ecosystem: Environmental > Terrestrial > Soil >... | reverse complement strand
CCTGACCACCAAAGCGGCGGCGGAGCCGATCACCAGATGATGCAGCACCATCAGATGATGCATGAACAGGGTGCAGCCGGTAATGTCCCAACACAGCCCGGGCAGGGCGCATTCGCGGCGATTCAAGAAATCGTCGGAATTCTAGAAGCCGACCCCAAGACCGATTGGTCAAAGGTGAATATCGACGCGCTCCGGCAGCATCTCATCGACATGAACAACGTCACGCTCGCGGCGGACGTGAAGAGCGAGCCGATCGAGGGTGGAATCCGGTTTACCGTTACGGGCGCGGGTGCGGTCCGAGACTCCATTCGTCGCATGGTGACCACCCACGCGGCGACCATGAACGGCGTGGACGGCTGGGGCTTTGAAGCGTCCGAAATCGAGGGAGGCGCATCTCTGATTGTGCATCCGCCTGCCAGCGACGCCGCCAAGTTGCGGGGGCTCGGATTCCTCGGTGTGATGACTCGGGGCATGCATCATCAGTTGCACCACCTCATGATTGCTCGTGGTGAAAACCCGCATCATCATTGACCGTCAGCAGCAATGACTACGACCAACCGACAAGCTCACTGGGAAAACATCTACACCACCAAGGGTGAGGCCGAGGTGAGCTGGTTTCAGGAAACCCCTGTCTCCTCTCTCGAATTGCTTGAACTTGTCGGCGCGCAACCGAAATCGGCCATCATCGACATTGGCGGCGGCGCGTCGCGCCTCGTCGATAGCCTTCTCACACAGGGCTTCGAGAACATCACAGTTCTTGACTTGTCGGCTGCCGCGTTCACATCAGCTCGCACGCGCCTTGGCGAGAAAAGCGGTAAGGTGAAATGGATTGCGGCAGACGCGACGGAGTGGCTGCCGCCGGAAATCTACGATGTTTGGCACGACCGCGCTGCCTTCCACTTCCTAACGGGCGAAAAGGAGCAGAACGCCTATATTCACCGGCTCAAGCAGGCGCTCCGGCGCGGCGGGCATGTGATAATCGGGACGTTCGCACCCGACGGCCCCGAGAAGTGCAGCGGCCTTCCCGTCGCCCGCCATAGCGCTGAAAGCCTTTCAGCCCTTCTCGGCGCAGACTTCGTTTTGCTCGATAGTCGCCGTCATGAGCATGCAACGCCATGGCAGGCTGTTCAGAAGTTCCAGTTCAGCACTTTCCGGCGTGTTGCATAAATCAAGCAGACTGTGTGAAAACTCACGTTTGGTATGAAAATGGGCGCGCTCAGAGCGAATTTTCGCGATCGGCTGGCTTCTGATCGCTCAAAACGGGCCAAAATTGCGCGCAAATTGGATTGCCCGGCTTGGCATCCGAGTTTTCACACGGTCTGCAAGACTTTCGCGTCAATTTGTATGCCCGCCAGGCGTTCTGCTTGGCAGGCTTTTCCATGCATGATCGGGCGTCGCTAACCAATCCCCTCGATGATTTTTCCCGTTCCGTCGCAGCGTTCGCATGGCTTGTCAGTCGGCTTGCCGGTTGCCTTGTCGAGCTGCTTGCCGGTTCCGTGGCACTCGGGGCAGACATCTTCGCCGGTGCCGGGCGTTCCGACCTCCGGATCATCGTCGGGGGTGTGGTGTCGAGATGGATTCTTGGATTGCATGGTCTGCGCCCCGTTGTGAAGGAATGGAGGTCGACAATTTTTAGACGCCTATCGGCAAAGCCTTAGATAGCCACGCCATCTCGTCAGAATTGCATATTTGGGCTTACCCCACCATTCCGCGCTCATACCATCCGCGTGAGCGGCGAACGATGTGGACGACGGAAAGCATGACCGGCACTTCGACCAGAACGCCGACGACCGTCGCCAGCGCCGCCCCGGACTGAAAGCCGAAAAGGGCGATTGCCGTCGCGACGGCCAACTCAAAGAAATTGCTCGCCCCAATCAGCGCCGAAGGCCCCGCCACGCACCACTCGACGCCAAGCAGGCGGTTCAGCCCATAAGCCAATCCGGCGTTGAAATAGACCTGTATGAGGATCGGCACCGCGAGCAGGCCGATGACGAGCGGCTGGCGGATGATTTGCTCGCCTTGCAGGCCAAACAGCAGCACGAGTGTCAGCAGCAACGCGGAGAGCGACAGGGGCGACAAAACGCGAAGCGTCCTGTCGAGAGCGGGTTTACCGCCGCTCGCCAGAAGTCCCCGCCGCCAGAGCTGCGCCACGATCACCGGAACCACGATGTAGAGCACGACCGACAGAAACAGCGTGTTCCACGGCACGGTAATGGAGGACAGTCCGAGCAGCAACGCGACGATTGGCGCGAAGGCCACGATCATAATCGTGTCGTTGAGGGCGACTTGCGACAGCGTGAAATGCGGGTCGCCATCGACGAGGTTCGACCAGACAAAGACCATGGCCGTGCAGGGAGCCGCCGCCAGCAGGATCAATCCGGCGATGTAGCCGTCAATCTGGTCGGCGGGCAGATATGCCCGAAATAGATGAGAGATGAACAGCCAGCCGAGAAAAGCCATCGAGAACGGCTTGACCAGCCAGTTAATCCCGACCGTCGTCGCGATCCCGCGCCAATGATCCTTAACCTGCCCGAGCGCAGCAAGATCGATCTTAAGCAGCATCGGAATGATCATCAGCCACACCAGCGCGGCAACCGGCAGATTCACTTCCGCGACCGTCGCCGCGCCTATGGCGCGGAACACAGCGGGCATTGTCTGGCCGACGACAATTCCGGCGATGATGCAAAGCGCGACCCATAGCGTCAGAAATCGCTCGAACACACCCATGGCGGGCGCTTTGCTTATCTCGGGATTGCTCGTGACGGTTGTGGCTTCGCTCATGATTATCGGCTCTTCCTCATTGAAAGTTTCAGGCTGGCTCGGTCACATGCCCCGCCAATTCCAGCAGGCGCGGGACGCCGACCGGCTCTTCCTTCAACAGCGGCACGACGGCGTAGCGTTGAGCATGAAGAGTTGCGACCGTTTCCACTTCGCGTAGCTCGTTTTTGGCCCGTTGACGCAGCAATGGAGAGCGCGGATGCGCCGCCGCAACGCTGTTGTTGATCACCCACGCCCAAGGTTCGATCCCTGCGCGCCGCAAATCGGCTTGGAGACTTGCCGCTTCGAGCACAGGCGTCGTTTCAGCCAAGGTGACAAGGAGAACCTTGGTTCGCCGCGAATCCTGAAGCTGCATCATGGGAGTCGTATAATGTCCGCCCTTGGCGTCCAGCATGCGCGCGACCTCGCGGTGATAGGCTCCTGTCGCGTCCAACAGCAGCAAAGTGTGGCCGGTCGGCGCGGTGTCCATCACGACGAATTTCTCGCCCGCCTCGCGGATAATGCGCGAGAAGGCTTGGAAGACGGCGATTTCTTCAGTGCAGGGAGAGCGCAAATCCTCTTCGAGCAATGCGCGCCCTTGGGCGTCGAGCTTTGCACCCTTTGTCGCCAAGACTTCCCGACGGTAGCGCTCGGTTTCGGCGTGAGGGTCGATGCGGCTCACCGTCAGATTTGCCAATGAGCCATGCAGCGTTTCTGACAAATGCGCGGCGGGATCGGACGTGGTGAGATGGACGGGCAGCCCGCGATGGGCCAACTCCACGGCGACCGCAGCAGCCACGGTCGTTTTGCCGACGCCGCCCTTGCCCATCAGCATCACGAGGCCGTGGCCGTCGGCGGCGATGCCGTCGACCAGCTCCGACAGGCTCGGCGCACGCAGCTCGATAGGCGCGGCATCTACCGCGTCCATGTGGGGCGGGGCTCCGACGAGCAAATGACGCAAAGCATCGAGTCCCACCAGATTGAATGGCTTGAGGGGGACGTGATCGCAGGGCAACGCCTGAAGGACTTCAGGCGTCGCGGTCAAAGCCGCTTGCTCGCGCTCGTAAATAGCGGCGGCGAGCGCATCGAGCGCCGCTTCTTCTTTCGGCAAGATACCGTTGACGACAAGGAATTGCTGATTGAGACCAATCGCCGCCAGTTCCGCATGCGTGCGCGCCGCTTCGCGCAAGGCAGAATTTTGGGCGCGGGCGACGAGGATCAGGCGGGTGCGCTGACCATCCGCCAAAGCTTCAACGGCGGCTTGATATTGCGTGCGCTGCTTTTCCAATCCGGCGAGCGGGCCGAGACAGGAGGCGTCGCCCTTTCCAGCTTCAAGGAAGCCGCTCCACTCGACGGGAAGTTGCAACAAGCGGATCGTGTGGCCGGTCGGCGCGGTGTCAAAGACGATGTGGTCGTAACCGGAGGTGAGCGCCGTGTCGGTTAGCAGCGCCGTGAATTCATCGAAGGCCGCGATTTCCGTCGTGCAGGCTCCCGAAAGCTGTTCCTCAATGCCCTTGACGACGGCTTCTGGAAGCTTGCCCCGCACGGGGCCGACGATGCGGTCGCGGTAGGCTTGCGCGGCGGCCTGCGGGTCGATTTCCAGAGCGAAAAGCCCCGCCACGGCGGTAATGGCCGTGATCTTGTCGCCAATAGCGACCCCGAACACCTGACCGACATTTGACGCCGGATCGGTGCTGACGAGCAGCACGCGGCGTCCGGCTTCAGCGAGCTGGATCGCCGTCGCGCAGGCGATTGACGTTTTGCCGACACCGCCCTTGCCGGTGAAGAAGAGGAAACGCGGCGCGCCTTCGAGAAATTTCATGTCGACCTTTCAGCAGCAGGAACTGCCGCCGCAGCATCCGCCTTGTTTCGCTTCGCTCTTTTCCGCAACGCCGCCCCAGCGCGCCAGCTCCGTGCGATTGGGATAGCGGCCAGCCAGGGCTATCTCGCCATCGACGAGGATCAAGGGCAATGCCTCCTGACCGGAACGCTCCAGAAAACTTTTCACAGTCGCGTTTTCAGCGAAGGCCATCGGTTGCTGCGCCAAGTTGAATCGCTCAACACGCGCGCCGTTCTGTTTGACCCAATCCACATCCGCCGCGAAGCTGATCAAGGCTTGATCGGCCTCAACGCCGCATACCCCCGTGCTGCAACAGAGAGCGGGGTCGAATATTTGAATGGTGGTCATAGGCGTCCTTTCAGGATCATTGTGAACGTGCTGTTTTCCCGACGACGACTTCCCCGTCCTCCTTGGTGAAAGCGCCAATGTCGGGGTTTGGCAGAATATCGAGCACGGCTTCCGAGGGGCGGCACAGCCGCGCGCCTTTCGGCGTCTCGACGATTGGCCGGTTGATGAGGATGGGATGCTCGACCATGAAGCTGATCAATTCCTCTTGCGTCCACTTCGGATCGGCGAGCCCAAGCGCGTCATAGGGCGTGCCTTTCTGCCGTAACAGCTCGCGAGCTGAAATGCCCATGGCGCGGAGTAGTTCGACGAGCCGCTCGCGCGAGGGCGGGTGTTTCAGATACTCAATCACGACAGGCTCTTCGCCACTTTGCCGGATCATCGCCAGCGTATTGCGCGAGGTTCCGCAGGCGGGATTGTGATAGATTGTAATTGTCACGATTGCGCTTCCGCTTTGTGGGTCGCGCCTTCCATCTCGCCGATTTCACGCAAGCGGTTCTTCAGCGCCAGCTTGTCGAGACGGGCGATCGGCAGCGCGAGAAGGAAAGAGATTCTGTTTTTCAGATAGCGAAAGGCGAGGTTGAAGGCCTTTTGCTTCTCGATATCCAAACCCTCGACGGCGGCAGGGTCTTCAATGCCCCAATGCGCGGTCATTGGTTGACCCGGCCAGATCGGGCAGGCTTCCCCCGCCGCGTTGTCGCAGACCGTGAACACGAAATCCATTTTCGGCGCGTCGGGTGTTGCGAACTCTTCCCAGTTTTTTGAGCGAAACCCTTCAGTCGGATAACCGTATTCCGCGAGGGTCTTGATCGCGAAGGGGTTGATAACGCCTTTGGGGTGACTGCCCGCCGAGAAGGAATTGAAGCGCGCCGCGCCGTCCTTGCGAAGAATGCTTTCCGCAAGGATCGAGCGCGCGGTATTGCCGGTGCAAAGAAAGAGGACGTTGTAAACGCGATCAGTCATGGGCGTGAGCCTTTGTCTGGCAGCAGGGAGTGAGATCGGCGATGAGGGGCGCGCAAATGTCCGGACGCCCGCCGCAGCAGTCTTTCAGCAGGAACAGCATGACCTCGCGGAGGCGGGCGAGATTGGCGCGGTAGATGATGGAGCGACTGCGGCGCTCGCCGCTCGCCAGACCGGCGCGCGCGAGAATGCTCAGATGCGCCGACATGGTGTTTTGCGGCACAGCCATGAGGCGCGCCAATTCGCCCGCCGGAACGCCTTCCGGCTCCCGCGCCACGAGTAGGCGGAAAGTGTCCAGCCGCGTGGTTTGGGCGAGTGCGGCAAGGGCTGCGATCGTTTCTATATTATCCATAAATCCAGAATATAGGATATAAATGACGAGTGCAAGACGGGGCGCTTCGAGCAAAAATCAAGCAGACTGTGTGAAAACTCGGACGCCACGCTGACCAATCCAGTTTTCGTGGAATTTTCGCCTGTTTTGAGCGATCGGAAGCCGGCTGATCGCAAAAATTTTCTCTGAGCGAGCCAGTTTTCGAATAAAACGCGAGTTTTCACACAGTCTGCAAGAAAAATGCACATCTCGGAAACGCCGGTAATATCAAGCGAATATGCTCTTTTTGTCCCTTGCCGCGCGTTCCGTATGACAACCAACAAGCACTGGACTCAGCGCAGCAGCAGGCGAAGACCGGCAAACATCAGAATGACGGCGAGAACGTATCTCGTGGCACGTTGCGACATCCCGCGCCGCGCGATTGTAGAGCCGAGGACGGCACCAGCGAGTGCGCCAACGGCATAAAGGGGAATGTTGGAAGTTATACCAACCCGCGTTGATCAGAACCCATGAGCCCAATCGCGCAGTCCGATGGAGATGGACATGATGCGCCAGGGTTGGTCGACGAGCCTGTTCCAGGCGTCGCAGCTGTGCGCGACGATGTCGTCATAGGATTTGAACACGCGGTTGGAGAGCCAGTTGTCGCGCAGGAACTGCCAGACGTTTTCGGTCGGATTGAGTTCGGGACACTTTGCCGGCAGCGGCCGAATGGTGATGTTCTTGGGAACGTCGAGCTTGTCGGTCATGTGCCAGCCGGCCTGGTCGACCATCAGCACGGCGTGGGCGCCAGGCGCGACATGCTTGGCGATTTCGGCCAAATGCAGGTTCATCGCGTAGGTGTCGCATTTGGGCAGGACGAGCGCCGCACCCTTGCCGTCCTTGGGCGAGATCGCGCCGAAGATATAGGTCGAGGCGGTGCGCTGGTCCTTGGGCGCCGACGGCCGCGAGCCGCGTTTGGCCCAGCGCCGCGTGATCTTGTTCTTCTGGCCGACGCGCGCCTCGTCGCCGAACCATATCTCTATGTCGCCCGCCGCGACGCCTTTTTCGCGGGCGATCTCCTCCAGGCACCCCCGGAAACTTTTTCAAAGTCCTCGATCGCGCCCTCGCGCTGCGCATGGTGGCGCGGGCGCGCCGAGAGCTTGCGATAGCCCATCTTGCGCAACTCAAGGCTCACCGTCGTCTCGGAGATGCAGATGCGAAACGTCTCGAATAGCCACTGGCAAAGGTCGACGATGCGCCAGCGCACGACGCCGTGAATCACGGGCGTCGGCCCCTCCTCGACGATCCGCGCCAGCGCGGCGCGGTGTTCGTCACTCAGACGCGACGGCTGACCCGGCGCCTTGCGATCCACTAGACCTTCGGGTCCCAGTGCGTTGAAGCGCAGAACCCAGTCGCGGACGATCTGAAGCGTCACCCCGCCGATCTTGGCCGCTTCCCCGCGCGTCGCGCCAGAGTAGATCGCCGCCAGCGCCAACAGCCGGCGCGCCTGCGACCCGTCCTTCGCGCGCTTGGCAAGAGCCCGAAGCGCCTTTGCATCAAAGTCTTCCCGTAATCCAATCGCAGCTGCCATGGCGAAGCTCATCCCGTTCGCCATCTCGAATCAGAAATCAGCCGATTCGGGAATCCCCCACGTGAGTCTGCATCAGCGCGGGTTGGTATTAGCCTTTGGCCAGCGATCAGAACGCCCAACAGGCCAACTGCCGAGTTACACAAGATGAATGGCGGCGAAAGCGCCGCCGCGCGCTTGGGTGACGCCCAACCGAGGGCAAGGATTAGCGGCGTTAGAAATACGCCCCCGCCAACTCCGGTAAGTCCTGAAAGGAAGCCGGAAGCCGCTCCGGCAAGGGCAGCGGGAAAAACCATGACGGGTTGAGCTTCGGCTAAATCAGCTTCGCGCTTGAAAATCATCAGCACAGCGGCAGCGACCAGCAACAGACCGGTCAGCTCGAAATACTCTCGTCCATTTAAGACAAGCAGCCCGCCGACAAAGGCCGCTGCCATTGACGGAAGCGTCAAGGGCAACAGCGCTTTTTGGTCAAGAGCGCCATTCCGGTGTAATTGCCATGTCGTATGGCCAGCGGCGACGACGTTTAATAGGAGAGCCGTGGGGCGCATTTCCGCGGCAGGGAATGCCGCAAAGGCCATGATGGCGACGAAAGCTGTCCCGCCAGCCTGCCCTCCGGTAGCGTAGAGCAGCGATACGCTGGCGAGCAGACCAGTAAGAAGGAACGTGTTGGTCATGCTCTTTCTGGTGGTGTCGCATGGAGAGAGGCTGGCGCGATGAAATCGCCGCTGTTCAGCGAAGGGCTAGGCGTGTCAGATTCAACGGCAGGCGATTTGTCACCATGTGAAGCGGGCGCACCCCTGTCTCACGCCATGCAGGAGCCCGCAGTTTCCATTGAGCTATCGATTGCACCAGATTACCTTGTATGCTTGGAAGACGGAAAGAAATTCAAGTGTTTGCAAAAGCACCTGAGAACACATGGCCTGACGCCTGATACTTACCGCGCAAAGTGGGGCTTGCCGGCGACATATCCGATGGTCGCGCATGATTACTCGATAATGGAGTCAGAACTGAGAAAGGGAGTGCCCCGTGGCAAGAAGGTATCGAGGAAGCGAAGGCACCCTCAAAAGGCGGGTGTGTAAATAAACGGCATCGGCTGAAAATAGAAGCCTCCGCTTTTGTGTTGTGCAAAAATCAACCAGACTGTGTGCAAACTCACGTTTGCTATGAAAATGGGCGCGCTCAGAGCGAATTTTCGCGATCGGCTGGCTTCTGATCGCTCAAAACAGGCCAAAATTGCGCGCAAATTGGATTGCCCAGCTTGGCATCCGAGTTTTCACACGGTCTACAACACTTTTGGAACAAACGGTTGGCTTTGAATCTATTATGTTTTTTTCGTTGCATAAGTTACGTACGACAGTCCGCGCTGTTGGCGGGGCTAGACTCGGTCTAGCCATACGCCTTGTCGTATTCTTCCATCAATCGATTGCGTAACCGTTCAAGAGCCATGTATGCAGCTGAGGATTTATCGGGATATTCGTTATCATCTTTCAAGGCGAGCTCCGTGACGGCCAACAGGCAATCAAAATCCCAGCGATAAAACTCTATGGGTTTTTTGCCTTGATAGCTTTCAATTCGCCTATCGAGGCCGAAGGCCTCGCTCATATCATCTGTAAACCGCTTTAACTCGTCGAGCTCTTCCCCGGCGATTAGCATGGCAACCTTTTTATCTTTTGGTCCAGGCTTCATTCGCGACCCCCACTCTTTCCCTTCCGTCGCTCAAATCGTAATCCTCTCGACCTCGTCGAGCGTAATCTCATCGCCCGTTCGATCATAGAGCTTCTTGGTGCGCGGGCTTTCGTGCGCGGCCATTGCTTGCGCATTCTCCAGCGTGCCGCCGGCTTCAAGATAGGCGGTGATACCGGTGGCGCGGAAGGTATGACAGCCGATCTTGGCCCGCATCCCCAACTCAGCCGACCGCCGCTGGATCATGCGCCAGGCGTCGACGCGGTGCATCGGTTTATCGGTCAGCGCGCCGGCGCGGCCACGGGCGGAGCGGAACAGGGGAGCCTTGCCGCCGTCGCGAATGCCGGCCGCCTCGATATAAGCGGCCCGAAGTAACGAAAGTGCCATCTGGTACGCATAAGGGGACGAATCTGGAACGGATTTGATTTGGGTCTGAAGAAGATCAGTGAGTTACGGTTTTCTGGCCGGCAGCGGGGGCGTTTTGAGGGTGACGGAAAACACCTGATTTCCGTCAGGTTGGGTGCGGCGCTGATGCCGGCGCTGATTTGGCGCCAAAAAATGATCGATAAACCATGTCGGAATACCGCACTGTGCGGAAACTTGATGAGAGAGGTTTTTCGCATATGCTGGTGGGTTATGTGCGCGTCTCCGCCGACGTTGACACCGCTGGGGTGGGAACACGTGAATCTCACCGGCCGACAATGTTTGGGCCGCAGAACAACACGTGTCGGAAACCATTGACGGATTGAGGCCGCTGCACGCTCCGTTCGAAGACTTCCTCAATGCCGTCTAATGTTCAGGCTTTGTCCCCTTATGCGTACCAGAGAGCATTTCCGTTACCTCTGGCCACCTAACTTATGCGCGTAACCGGGGCAAATTCCCGGGCGAGCGACGTTGGATTTATGCGGGGGCTGGCCGGATGAGG
>Ga0187876_1003620_pt1 | contig 10411 bp, 11 predicted proteins | sample June2016WEW_17_4_FD_133000 | JGI IMG/M metagenome (GOLD analysis project Ga0187876, IMG submission 133000) | Peatland microbial communities from SPRUCE experiment site at the Marcell Experimental Forest, Minnesota, USA - June2016WEW_17_40 | ecosystem: Environmental > Terrestrial > Soil >... | reverse complement strand
GTTCGCACTTGGGTGGAGTATCAGGACGCCGAGCGGGCTGCCTGGGCCGCGCCGGGTGTGCGCGAAGTCAAGAATCTCCTCAAAATAGAAGACTGAAGCTGCCGGGGGTTGCCCGTGGAGGGCAAAGCCGTGCACCGATCTTATGCCATGAGCTTCAGGTGGCTCTTGTTTGCTTCCAGGAAAGCACGCAGGTCCTCTGCGGCATCAAGGAGCCTGGTCCATTGCTCGTAATGCAACGTGACCGGGAAGCGGTCCAATCCATAGACACGTATGACTGATGTCGTCTCTGAGGTGACAAGAATAAAGCCCCGGAAAGGATATAACCGTCATGCGGCGTATGACCGCTTCAAGACACAAATTAGCAGTCTGGTTGGGTGGGGGGCGGAAAATCCGGAACTTAGCGATTCGTCAAGTTACGACGTCATGATTCGGGTGGTTGATGATCTCCTGCCGCCCGATGCAGCAGACTTATATCCCGATGGCATGCCAGACGACATTGAGTTAGTTTTATAGCGGGCGGTCAGTCGAGACCTGACCGTGGGATTTCCTTCAGCCCAATACTCTTTACGGCAACCACACTTCGTCAACCGGAATAGGCCCCCCATCTTCGCCTTCTCCCAAGCAAAACGGTTGTAATTCGACCATCGCCCTTCTTCCGGCTGCTTCGCCGATCCCTTGCGCACGGGATTCAGGGGCAGGTGTTCCCGTTCGTCATCGGGGGAAGAGCCCACGGTCACGAGTGCGTGACCGTGGCCCCGCTCTGCTCTAAGGACTCTGCCACATCAAGCCGACCTGTGAACCTATAACCCTGTTGACGCTTAAAGTCCGCGTATGCCCGGCAATTCAGCCGGAGATTACTCCTGTACGAAAGAGCGCCTAGCATGGCGAACAGCGGCGCGCGGCGTCGCCACAAGTTGTTCCACACCCTGCACAGAATGCGCGGCAGGGAATAGAACTTCCGGTCGCAGGAGAGCATTTCTTCGATGATGCTGTCCAGAGAGAAATGCTTACACCGCGCCACCGGGAAGGTCAGCGTGTAGTATTTCCAGTCCTCCGGGAACGTATCGAGGGCGATGCGGCCCTCGGATTTCATCCGGTCCCACAGGCGCGTGCCGGGCAAGGGAGTCAGAAACATCGCGTTGAGATTATCCACACCGTACTGGCTGGCTGCTGCTGCTGTGCGCTTGCCGATGCCCGGCTTGTCGCTGTCCAGACCGATGATAAAGGAACCCACCACCAGAATGTGGTGCCGCTGTATTCGCCGCAAGGAGGCACGGAAGTCCCGGCCCTTCAGAAGGTTGAATTTCTTGCCGAGCTCCAGAAGCCCCTCCGGGGTGGGGGATTCAAAGCCGATGAAAACCCCTCTGCAGCCGGCCTTCGCGGCCAACGCCAGAAGTTCTTCGTCATCGCCGAAGTTGATGGTAGCCTGGGCAACCCACTCCTTTTGCAGGTTCGCCTGTGCCATGGCGCAGAACAGGTCCTTGGCGTGGGCGATGTGTTCCGGGCGTGTGCCGATGAGGTTGTCGTCCACCACCAGAACGCGTTTCTCACGGATCAACTGGAACTCCCGCACGAAATCCGGAATGGGCCGCAGCCGGTAGTGGGCCCCGTTGAACGCCGTCACGCTGCAAAAGGTGCAGTTCATGGGACAGCCGCGCGTGGTCTGAATGGCTCCCATGGCATAACCTCTAGTCAGCAGATCGTGCCGGGCGGGCGGAACGCTGTCTATCTCGGCAAACCCTCCATCATAATGGCGCTTCAGGCACCCATACCGACTGTCCTCCAGGACTTGTGGCCAGACGCGTTCGGCCTCCCTTGTGACGACCGAGTCCACACGCTCCATGGCCTCGTCCAGGCACATGGTGGCATGAATGCCCCCCATGACGACGGGCACGCCCAAGCGCCGGAAGTGAGCGGCCACATCATAGGCACGGTTCGCCTGCGAGGTGAACGCGGTAATGCCCACCAAGTCCGGCCGCGGCATAGCCGGATAGTCCGGCAGCCCGAGGTTCTCATCCACGATTGTGATTTCCCACTCCGGTGGGGTCAGTCCCGCGAGAACCATAAGGCTGAGCGGTTTCCACACCCGGAAACGATTCCAACGGCTCTCCTTGATTCTGACGATGGTGACGAGCGGGTTGGAAGGGTTAATCAGACACAGGCGCATGGCGTCCGTTCACCCACATGTCATGCAGAATTCCCATTTCAAATCCCGGGCGGTAGAAGTATACAACGCACTGCCTCGTTCTGCAGCGTTTCGGTTCAGTTTTCCATCCAAGTGGCCTTTAGGAGACCCCGAAAAAGCGCGCATTGGCCCTCACCAGAAGCCTTAATCCCGTCTCTGCCTTTGCTCGAACCGATTTCTCGGATACTGCTCTGTCCCTTATATCTTTGTTGATGGATTTCTCTCCCTGCTGGGCAGTTTCTGTTATCCCCCTGGCAGTGGCAGCGCCGCGATTCGCCGCAACATGGCTCCGAACAACCGCCGCGTCAAGTGGCTCTCCGCCAGGAGCAACCAATAGTACCGGGCGAGCAAGCCAACGCCGCGTTGCCTTCACTGCGGTCATGGAAGAACCACTAACAGAGCTGTGCCAATTGGAGGGTACGCTCGTCATTCGGATGGAAAGAATACAAGCGATCGCGCTTTGCAAAAGAAGGGTCGGGTTCGGAGTGGCACTGATTGCATGCCATCGGCTTCCAAGCGCCGAATGGCTCAGCTCCCAGGAGAATGCCTACAAGCGCGGGCAGGGACCTGACGTAAGCCCGAATATTGAGCGGCGTGCGAATTCCCCACTCGAATGGCCTGGACGCAGCTTTGAGAATATAAGATCGAGACGCGAGCAGCAGTGTAGAATAGATAAGTACAGTTTTTAAACAATATGTGTCATGCGACCGGCGAGCATTGCAACCCTCAGCGCTAAGACCATAAAGAGCACTGTCGCCCATCGTCAACTGTGGTTGAGTTCAGCGAACTCTCTTTTGATCCTTCGATAGGGGTGTCCAGGGCCTCTTCTTGGTAATGGTAGGGTCATAAGAAACGGACAGCTGCTTTCAGCCGTCCCTTCAGCGGAGGAACCCTTGTCGCTCGTGCTTCAGAAACCTAATGACCGGGTCCACGGCCTCATCAACTTGAGCAAGGAACGCGGTTATGTCTTTTATGACGAGGTGAACGACATCCTGCCAAGGGAGACGCACCCATCGGCGGAGATCGACAGCCAGTTCTCCGCATTCGAACGCCACAACGACCACATCTACGAAGACGCTTCTGTGGCGAACGCTGCACGCGGTGTGCTCGGGGATACTGAACGGTTGGAATTTGCAGTGCGGGAAGACCTCGCCCGCGGTGAAGAGGCCGAGATCGACGAAACAGCACACCTTCTGGGCAAGACCAGCGATCCGGTCCGGCTATATCTCCGGGAGATGGGCAGCGTACCGCTGTTAAAGCGAGAAGGTGAGGTGGCTATCGCCAGACGCATGGAGCACGGCCACGCGCTGATGCTCAGGACGATTTCTCGTTCTCCGCTTGTGCTCAAAGAGGTCATCGGAATTGGCAAGGAGATGCGCAACGGTACGCGTTCGATTAGAGAGGTTGTCCAGTTCGATGAAGAAGAGTTGACTGTAGAGAAAATCGAGAAGAAGACCCGCCTCACGCTGCGGATCATCGATAAGATTGAGAAGCTCTACGCTGTGGGGCTTAAACAGGCGGCTTGGCTAAATAATATTCCGAGATCGAGCCAACATGCTCATCTGCGGGCTCGTCACCGGTTGTCACGGACGCGGGTTGAGATGTCGCGGCTGGCTCGCTCGATTAGGTTCCACCCGCTCGAAAAGAAGCGCCTGATTGACAAGTTGCGGCACACCGCCGAGCAGATTGATTCGCTGGGGCGCGAGTCCGCCCGGCTTGAGCGGCGCGTCGGCGCCACTCGCGGGAAGGTCGCCGCATTACGCAAGGATCTGCGTTCGCGCCGCTCGCAGCTAAAAGAGATCGAGGAATCGAGCGAGGTCGGGCTCACCGCCCTGAAACGTTCGCTTGTCCTGATCCGGCGCGGCGAAGCCGAAGCCGAACGAGCGAAGAAGGAGCTGACCGCGGCAAACCTTCGCCTCGTTGTGTCCATCGCCAAGAAGTATGCGAACAGGGGCCTGGAGTTTCTCGACTTGATCCAGGAAGGAAATGTTGGCCTGATGAGGGGAGCTGACAAATTCGACTGGCGTCGAGGGTACAAATTCTCCACCTATGCCACCTGGTGGATTCGTCAGGCAGTCTCGCGTGCGATCGCCGACAAGGCGCGCACGATTCGAGTGCCTGTACACATGTTTGGGACGATCAATAAGCAGATTCGCACCAGCCGGCAACTCGTGCAGGAGTTAGGCCGCGAACCCACCTCCGAAGAGATCGCCCAGCGCTTGGAGGTAGCTGTCGAAAAGGTGTGCAGCACCAAGAAGGTTGCGCAGCAGCCCATATCTTTGGGGACGCCCATTGGGAAGGACGGAGAGTCGGCCCTGGGTGACTTAATCGAGGATAAGGCTTTTGTATCGCCGTCCGAAGCGGTCATCAACCTCAACCTGAAGGAACAGGTGGCAACCATGTTGAAGGGGCTCACGGCTCGCGAGGAAGCAATTATCCGGATGCGGTTTGGCCTGGACGATGACAACGAGTGCACCCTTGAGGAAATCGGCCGGACTTTCGCCGTTACTCGCGAGCGCATCCGCCAGATCGAAGCCGGGGTGCTGCGAAAACTCCGCCACACGTCGCGGTCGGGCCGTTTCCGGGTCTTTGTCCAAAACTCTTTGTAAGACAAACCTGGAGGCGGCAGCGCCAGTGCTCGAGATTGTGCGCCTCCGGCGATGTAGGGTAGTCAAGGGGAAAAATGAAAAACCTCTTTGTTGGCAATCTGAGCTTCCAAACTACGGAAAGTGAGTTGACCGCGCTGTTCAAAGGGTTCGGGCAGGTTACGCGGGTCCACGTAGCGATGGATCGGGAGACTGGCCGAGCTCGCGGTTTTGCCTTCGTGGAAATGCCCAATGATGAAGAAGCGGCCAAGGCGATTGCGGGCCTTGATGGAAAAGAGTTCGGGGGCCGCGCGCTTAAGGTGAACGAAGCACGTCCCAAGACGGAGCGAACTGCACCGCGTAGCAGCGGGGGTGGAGGGCGAGGACGGGGAGGATTCTCAAACGAAGATTACCGTGAAGCCCCGCGCCAGCCGCGTGAACCACGCTGGTAGTCCCCAACGAAGCAGTTGGGGTATTGTCAGCTTACATTCGGATTTGAAGGAGACCCGATGGCCACTACGTTGCTGAAACGCCAGAAGGAAATGAAGAGATTGGAAAAGCAGCGCGAGAAGGCCGAACGGCGCGGACAGAAAAAACTTCCCAGCCGCGTGCAGAACGAACCTCCGGCCGAAAAGATAAATTCTGCCGACAATGAAGCATCGAGAGCCAAGATAGCCGCACCCTCCGGGTCGGAGCCGCATATCTGATCCCGGGGGGTTGGCGCAGCCCCTTTTCTCACTACGGGGTCCTTCCACTCGCGGCAGCCGGTCTTCTAACTTGCGTCATGTACACGATCACATTTCTTTATGTTCAGGCCGCCGAGTTTGCTTGCCTCGCAAGTCCCTCCCACCGCTGCGCGCTACGGCCATAGGAAAGCCGAGGCTTTCACCTCCGGGCATAGCGTGCTTCGTTGGCTCCGCGCGCACCGGATATGCTCGCCGCCCGAATACAGGTAATTGACATCACGAGGACTTTCACCCCGCAAGATTCGTAGCCTTGTCGGCTGCTCCACCTTCTCGCTCAATTGCCACTTGCCGATATCGTGACGGGAGGAAGCTGGGTAGATGCTCGCCTGCGCTTGGCGGGCCGAGGTTTTGGCGGAGGGGCTTGGTCGGTCAGTTCAACCAACATGAGCTTGGTGGCAAATTTCTTGGGCCCGTGGAGGTGAAAGTCGATGGAGGTGCGCTCGGCGTCCGATTGGGTCACCACGCCGAGGCCGTACTGGACGTGCTTGATGTACTGGCCTTGCGGGAGTGTTCTCATATGAGTCTCCTGTAGGTCGGTCGAAGATTTGAACCAAGGGCTACATGCCCATATCTTCCTTCATCCCTGCCAAGCGCTGGGGGCCTTGGTCGCTTCAGCGACAACGGCCCGGGCTAAACGGCCGCGGCCATGGCCTGCGTTCGCCGCAGGTTCAAAACGCTGTCCACTGCGCACGCCAGGACGTGAGCGAGTTCATCGCTGGTCATGGGAGGCACAATAAAGTCAAAAGCCCCGCCGGCCATCGTCTCCACATAGAGCCTCATATCGATGAGGCGCGACACCACGATGACCTTCACGGGCTTAAGAGCCTCAAGCGCCAGCTTAATGACGTCCGTCCAGGTGCCATCAGGAAGCAACGCTTCCGTAAAAACGAGGTGGGGTGGATCCGCCCCCTTAAGCAGCGGCAAAGCCTCTCCGTAGTTTCTCAGCCAATTGACCTTGACCGAGCACCCTTCCAGACCCTCTTGCAGGACGCGCTGTGGTTCCGTGGGTTGGTGCAACAGGAGCGCTGAGATTTCTTCCTTCATGGGAACGGCTTTCAGGTCCGGAAACCCGCAAAAGGCTTGTCGGCTGCAGGGAATACTCGCATTTGGTGCGGGTTCAAGGGATTGGCCAGGTCCGATTTGTGCCCGAAGGCCTTTTTTTGCGGATGCTGACGCCACAGGTATTCCTGGACATCCTGCTCCCCGATGCGCAGGTGGGACTCAGCATATAACTCGGGTGTCTCCCGCTCCAGTTCGTGCCGCAATCGCTCGAAACAGATGCCCGGCCCATCCTGAAGTTTCAAGGAGCCCCAACGAGACGTCTTGGACTCAATTTCCACAGTGAATTCGCGTGCCTCCCGGGGTGGGTCCATCACATCGAAATTATAGATCCGGGAATTAGCCTCAATGTCGTACCCAGCGAATTGATAAACATGCCTCGACCTCCTGAGTGCCCTGCAGGGCTGATCCTTCGAGCCGTCGCTGGAGGCTAAAGGCGGAAGTTGCTTTTGTTTTCTTGCCTGGTTTTTTCCAGCGATATGCGGTTCTTCTCGTCTTCCCTCTGTTGACGCTGAATCTCCCGCTGGGGCGCCGTTTGCGCATCCAATCGGTTGGCTTCTGCGGTCGCGGCCCGGGCCAGGGCATCAACTCTTTTCGAGAAGGCAATCATTCCAAAAGTCGGTTGGGAAGTGGAACGATACAGGTTAAACGAGTACTGGGAGTCTTCCCAACGGGCGATGATGAGTTCGCTATCGTTGTAAACCTGACTCGAAGAAAAGGCGATCTCGGTGCCTGCAGGCTTGGTGGCCATCCCGTACTTGGCCGAAATCGCTTCGATCATGTCCCCTGCGGTCAGCCCTTCGGTTTCCTCCCGATCGTAATTGACCACGATGCGAAAGAGTTCCCCGTTGTAAAAGCTGAACAGGATAGTCTTGACCGGGTCTGTTTGCGGTGAAGAGCCGGCCGAGAGCCAGATCGGCCATTCCAGTTCTTGCATGACCGCCGGACGTTCATGGATCAGCTTCACGTCAGAAAGTTCCAGGCCCGCCTGTTTCGCGAGTGCCGGCAGTGTCTCTCCAAACTGAAAATTCCGGTAACGGGAAAGATCCCGTGCGCCCATGGCAGGCGCCGAAACAGGGACCGCTTGCAGCCATCCGTCGAGGAAGCGCCGGGGCTGCGATCCCAGGTCTAGGGTCGCCAGCGGTTGTGTAACGATCACCTTTGCCTCAGAGGGCTTCACATCTTGCGAGCGAATCAAGGGCGCCGCCACCAGCACGGCCCCCAATACTGAAACTACCAGTCTGCGAGCCTTGGTCATTGCAGTCCTCCTTCAGGGGACTTGATACACTTCGATTGCAAGGTTCGTTCGATCCGTTAAACGTCAGCCTTCCCGACTTCAGCCAATTGAGTCGAGCGTCAGCGAAGTTGGGCTGTCATACTTGCACCCGGGAATTGCTGTCCCTGTTGTTTTGTTTTTCATTGCGTCCCGCATTTCCCGGATGCGCTTCCGCAGGAGAATCTTCTGCCGTCGTAATCTGCCGAATCTGGCTTTGTCGCCGTTTCTTACCGACATAATCCCCTCCTGTGCGAACTCTGCGCATCTGTTCAAATGGCCGCCAACCTCGCTCCGTCCCATTGGGCAATCTCTTTGGCGTGGAAGAGATATAAACTTTCCTGAATGTGTCTCTGGTGAGCAGCGACGGTTACGTAGGGCAGCCCCAGGAAACTCTTCGCGGCCACTCGGGATATTTCCAAGCAGTTGAATCTGTCCGATTTCATGTTGGCAATGACCTTCTTAACTGCCCGGCGGGTCGTTTTTTCTGAATCCGAACCGAAGGCCATCGCATTGACCTCACCGGCCATGTAGAAAAAGGTCCATCCCACCTCACAGAGTTTCCGGTCCATTCCAGAGCTACCCAGATTCTTGACCAGCCTCCAGCCCTTCAAATACGGATCGCTTTCTAACGGCAAGCTTTCCGGCAAAAGCGTGCCTTCCTTAATCAGGATGGTGTCGGTGTTGATTTTCTCTGCCATCAGCTATAGCCCCCCATCTACACTTGTGCTCAGGACCACCACGCTTACGGCCTCACAGCGACGCGCTTCCTGGGTGGAGGTCTGTCAGCGACGTCCCAGAGAGTGGCGCCCCTTCATCGGCAGCGCTGCCGAAGTTCGTTGCAATGCCATGCCCTTCAGCCCTCCAAGTGGTGGCTTCCGCCCTTTGATCTCCGGTGGGCGGGTGAATCAGAACCAGGCCATCGCGGCAAGCATCGGAAGGACGCGCGAATTGATCCTGGTTCTTCATGATGAAGTCCAGAGCCTGACCCAACCCGTCAGAGTGGTATCCATTCGTGAAGTGCACTCCGCTTGGATGGGCTGGCGAGGTCCAGGTCCAGTAGTCGCAAACCAGGCGCTGGTAACCCCCGCCCCTATCCGACCAGACCCTCAGATAATCCAAAGAGGTTCCCGGCTCACCTTGGTATTCCACCCGGATTGAGGAGGGCGCGGTACCTCTCGTCAAATCCTCCCAAGATTGAACCACCGCAAACTGCAAGGCTTTGTCTAGTTGCAGGTTGAGTCTCCTCGTGAACAAATCCCTTCGACGATTGGAGCCACAAGGCGCCGACGAAATGCATCCAGCCAAGTGCTTAGACGCGCCGTTTCGGTCGAAGAACCGCCAGCGGCGAGTTCGCCGAAGCTGAATTCTCATATTTCACCTCCCGCGAAGCCAGTGGGTATCCGTCCTCCTCACGAGTCCTTGCCTGTGCGGCGGGCCTGAGTGGCCGGGATGGTCGCTGGACAATTCACAAATCCCGCCAGAAGAATCCGCTCTTCTGCGGACGAGGGCTAGAACAGCGCCAGGAAGCAATGGCGCAGTGGAAACCCATTCTTGCCGACGGCTGACTAGCGTCGGCCACCTCTTAGTACATCCCTCCGCCCATGCCTCCCGGAGATCCTGCCGGAGCCTTATCTTTTTCTTCCGGGTACTCGCAGACCATGGCCTCAGTGGTGAGCAGCAACGATGCAATGGACGCAGCGTTCTGGAGCGCGGCACGCGTGACTTTGGTAGGGTCGATGACGCCATCCGCGACGAGGTCACCAAAGATCTCGGTCTCCGCGTTGAAGCCATAGTTCTGGTTGTTGTTCGACTTCACTTTCTCCACCACCACCGCGCCTTCATGACCGGCGTTGGCGACGATCATGCGCAGAGGCTCCTCCAGCGCGCGCGTAACGATGTTGATGCCGATCTGCTCGTCCCCGTCGCCCTTCAGCTTGTGGAGGGCAGGGATGCAGCGCACCAGTGCCACGCCACCGCCAGGCACGATGCCTTCCTCCACGGCCGCCTTCGTGGCGTGCATGGCATCCTCGACACGAGCCTTCTTTTCCTTCATCTCGGTCTCGGTCGCCGCACCCACTTTGATCTGAGCGACGCCGCCCACGAGCTTGGCAAGGCGCTCCTGCAGCTTCTCGCGGTCATAGTCGGACGTGGTCTCCTCGACCTGAGTACGAAGCTGCTTGACGCGGCCCTCGATGTCAGCACTCTTGCCGGCACCCTCGATGATGGTAGTGTTGTCCTTGTCGATCGTGATCTTTTTGGCCTGGCCGAGGTCTCCAAGCTTCACGTTCTCAAGCTTGATCCCCAAATCCTCGGAAATGGCCTTGCCGTCCGTCAGGATGGCGATGTCTTCGAGCATGGCCTTGCGGCGATCGCCAAAGCCCGGCGCCTTCACCGCGCAGCACTGCAGGGTCCCGCGCAGCTTGTTCACCACCAGCGTGGCCAGGGCTTCGCCTTCGACTTCCTCGGCGATGATCAACAGCGGCTTTGCGGCTTTGGCGATCTGCTCGAGCAGCGGAAGCAGGTCCTTCATCGAGCTGATCTTCTTCTCGTGGATCAGGAC
>Ga0187876_1003617_pt1 | contig 10415 bp, 11 predicted proteins | sample June2016WEW_17_4_FD_133000 | JGI IMG/M metagenome (GOLD analysis project Ga0187876, IMG submission 133000) | Peatland microbial communities from SPRUCE experiment site at the Marcell Experimental Forest, Minnesota, USA - June2016WEW_17_40 | ecosystem: Environmental > Terrestrial > Soil >... | reverse complement strand
TGTCGAAACAATGGGCGGCAGGCGCTCCCGTTATTGGTGCGGCCCCGGTTCCTTCCGGGAAACCAAAAAGGCCTGGTCTGAGGGTTCTCAGATAGTGGGGCGCCCCGCATTTTTTGGAGACGCGGCTTCAAGTCGCGTTCTTCTCTTATCGAAAGGAAACGAAAAGGACTCGGGCAACGATGGCAGCGAAAAATACACTGAAATACAAGCGGAATCGATTGCCGTCCTTACCGGCAGTCATTAATGAGGCAATCGATTACTGTCTGCGCGCGATCCGGAGCCCCGACTTCAAAGGAACCATCTCCAACCTGATCCAGCTGATTCGTTTGCGCTTCAAACTGGCTCCTCCGGAAAAAGCGCCCTCGACAGCGCGCTGGCTGGACAGACTCACGCCCGCGCCAACATAGTTCGCCACCAATTCAGTGCTTGGTCAAGTCCACTTCGCCCTCGATACAGGCGAATTCGAGGTGCTCGAAGTTGGGATCGAGAATTCTGCTGAAAAAATACTTGATCGTCCAGGGCCGCGTATAGACTTTGGGGTCCTCAAGCGTAGCCTCGTAGGCGAGGTTATTGGAGTCGATCGGCGTGATCCGTTCGACCACGTGAATCGCGTCGCTATGAAAATTAGCGGATTGATCGAGCCAGGTGCGCCCTGTCTGGTTGGTTACGTCGATTACCAGCGTGTCGCCGTCCCACTTGCCTCGTGAATCGCCTTCAAACAGTTTGATACTGGGATCGATGTGAGGCCGTCCGTCAAGCGGAATGACACGATAAGCGTGCATAAACTCCCAGGTCATCACGACATAACCCGGCGGCTGGAGAATACGAACGCCGAAGGGCGTGTACATCTGGTGAGGCACACCGCCCAGAAGGCAATGCGCGTCAGACTCCTCGATCATGTGGTTCTCCGAAAGGTCGATTTGCTTCCGCCTGGCCCAGGGTTGATAGGGGATCACGCCGTCCGGGGGGTCTACAATGATTCCAGCCGTGGGCGGAATCGATGTCTTCGGATGCCCAGGTGTTTTCTCGACGGAAAACATCGACATCGAATTGTTCGACGTCCGTTGCAGCCACGCGCCTTGCAAATCCGGTTTGCCATCGGGCAAACGAGGCACCGGGCCACCCTTAACCTCCGGTGGCGAGAAATAGGGATTCGCCGTGAGAAGAGGGTTGACCGGGCCGGGCGCCTGGGCGTAAGCATACGTTGCCGCGGAGATCGTGAGTAAGACCACTAACCCGCTTCTTATCGCCAGGCCTGTCATTTGCTGTGTTCCGGATCGGGCTTATCTCCTACCGTCACAGTAGGGCCTTCTTTGACCGCGTAACATTCATATTCGAGAAGCTGGAAATTCTTCTCCGTGTGACGGGCTAAAGGCATCCTGATCTTGAAAGGTTTGGTCAGCACCGTGGGATCGGTGATGGTTGCCTCGTAGGTAATGACATCAGGCCCCGTTCGGGTGAATCGCTCGACCACGTGCAAAGCATCGCTATGATAATTCCCGGCTGCATCGAGCCAGGTCTGATCGTTGAAGTTGGTTACGTCGACAACCAGGGCGTCACCCTCCCATCGGCCTCGCGAATCTCCCAACCAGAGATCCAGACCGTCCAGGTGCTCGCCTTTCATATTGATGTTGCGAACGATGTGGACGTATTGCGAAAGGATTGCAATGACGGGCTGGTTCGTCGACTGTACGATCTGGAAGGGATAAGGAATGTACATGAGGCGTGGCACGCCGGGCATCTTGCACTTATTTAACGGATCCCGGCCCGCCCGCTCTTTGCCGTTATCCCGCAATTGAACCAAAGCTTCTTTCTTATACGGGACCTTGCCATCCGCCGGATCGACAATCGCGCTCGCGATATCCTGGCCGATCTTTGATCGGACCTCCCAGATCCCATTCAAATCCGGTTTGCCGTCGGCCAACCGGGGCGGGGTGTAAGCCGGCGTTTTCGATTGGGCAAATCCGAGCGGCGCGAGAATGCAAACCATCAGAACCAGGACTTTCATGGCTCTATTTTTTGGAGGAGGATTCAGGATTATCGCCCCCTGACGAGCCGGCGAGAAGAGTCCGGCCGTCGGGGGTTTTCACCGATCGGGCGTTGACTGTGTTCGATCCGTTCTTGGCCAGGTTTCCGACCACGACGATCTCGTCGCCTTCCTTGATGGCAGTCTTCCGCCAACCGTTCCGGTAGAGGGTGTTCGGAGGTCCGGTCTCCACGTCCCAGGTTTCGACTTTACCGGTTTCCTTGTTAACCACTTCCATATGGATCCAGGAATGAGGATTCACCCAGTCCATTTTGGTGAATTTACCTTGCAGCGTGACGGGTTTGGCGGCGTCATATTCTGCCGCAAATGAGTGATGGGCCAGCAGTTGATCAGTCGTAAAGAAGATGCCAGGAAGAGCAGCAAGCAGAATCCACCGGGCACGGATCATGTGATATTTCTCCAAACTGACTTGGAGCAGTCTATCACAATGATTTCTGACCGTGATTTATGATGGAGAAGGATCGGTTTTCGTTTGCCGGGCAACAGGCGGGCTGGGGGAGGGCTTGATTTCGTAACCCAGTCGCTGTAGCCTTCGTCCAGAGGATCTATGGCGCGCAGGTTCCCCTCATTACTCACCGTCCTCCTGCTGGCCAGCCTTCCCGGATGGGGCCAGATCGTTTTTCCCGGTGGTGGTGGATATCCGGGTGGCGGATATCCCCCCGGCGGCGGATACCCCGGCCAGCGGTATCCGCGAGGCCAGCAACCGGGAGGCCAGCAGGGACCGCGGCCCGGCGAGCAGGCCAACAGCGCGACTACACTCACCGGGATGTTGCGGAAAATCGAGGACAAAGATCTCGTTATCGAGTCCGACGACAAGACAATCACCACCGTTTCGATCGCGGGCTCGACCAAATATGTCAATGCTTCTGGCGGTTCCGCCAAAATCGGCGATTTTCAGCCGGGCGATCACGTGAGCATCAGCGCAAACCAGGACAATAAGAGCGTTTACCATGCCGTAAAGATGACGCTGGTAAAGGAAGGCACTCCGGAAGAGCACTCCGCAGCCTCTCTGGCGACCGACGATACCTCGCGTCCGCTGGGGATCGGCACCTCTTCGAGCAGTTCTTCGGGCAGCGCTCCGAACAACTCGTCCAGCACCGCTTCGAACAACTCGTCATCCAGCAGTAACGACAGCAACAAGCCCAGGCTGCGCCGGGCGGCTTCGAGTTCAGACGATAACACCGCCAGTGGTTCTTCGAGCAGTTCGTCATCAAGTAGCAGCTCCTCAAGCGATAACGACCCCGACCGGCCGAGGCTGCGCCGGGCGGCTTCGAGTTCGAGCGACAACACCACCAGCAGCAGCTCATCGAGCAGTTCATCATCAAGTAGTAGTTCCTCAAGCGATAACGACCCCGACAGGCCCAGAATGCGCCGGGCGGCTTCCAGTTCGGACGACACCACGAAAGCGCAAATCACCCCGAGCGGTTCCGTCCCAACAACTACGTCTGCGCCAATCGATGGTGACAACGGTCCGCCGCGGTTGCGGCGCGCACGCCCGGCCGACACCAGCGCGCAATCGACGGACTCCAGCACCACGGTCGCCGACGCACGCCCGAGCCTTCATGCCGATGACGTTAACGGCGTGACGCGGGCACCCTCGCTGCCGCAGGTTGGCGCGCCTTCGGACGGAATCTCACCGGCGAGCGCGCGAATGCCGCAGAGGATGGCAACAACCGGAGATCCGTTCATCGATCAGGCCCGGGATGCCGCTTTTTCTTTCAGCGAAACGCTACCCAATTACGTGGTCAAGCAGTTCACCACGCGATACGCGACGGAAACCGCGCGTGGCGGCAGGACCTCCTGGCAGGCACTGGACAACGTCACCGCCGACGTGATCGAGGAGGATGGCACCGAGAAATACAAAAACATCCTGGTCAACGGCAAGCCGCCCAGGGAGGACCCCGAAAAGACCGGGTCGTGGTCGCGCGGTGAGTTCTCCAGTCTGCTTCAGGATGTGCTGTCGCCCCTCACCAATGCCGATTTCCACGGTAAAAGGGCCTCGACGATCGTGAACCGGGCCGCATTCCGTTATGACTTTTCGGTGGAGCAGCCGAACTCGCACTGGCACGTGGAGTCGGAGCACCAGTCTTACATGCCGGCCTACACGGGTTCCATCTGGATCGACAAAGAGAACTACCGGGTGTTGCGGATCGAACTGGCGGCGCAGAATCTGCCGAGAGGATTCCCTCTCGATACGGTGGAATCGGCGGTCGATTACGACTATGTGTTCATCGGCGAGGGTAAGTATCTGCTACCGACCCATTCCGAGGCGCTGAGCTGTGCGCGCGGAACAAACCAGTGCAGCCGGAACGTGATCGAGTTCCGGAATTACAAGAAGTTCACGGCCGATACCAGCATCACATTCGAAGCCGACAAATAAGCTCCGCCTGACCTCAATGGTGCAGGAGTTCGGTCAGATTGTCTTTCCAAAACTTTGCGAAACCGGTGGTGCCATGTCCTGCTGTGTCCGGACCTGCGGGGATGAGGACATAGCGGCCGTGCCTGAGGCGACGAATCTCACGTTCCATAACGCCGAGCTCGGGAGGGTTTCGTTCATCGTCGGCTGAGTTGACCGCGAGCACGGACGCGGTGATCGTTTCGAGGCGCGGAGCGGGATCGTAATCGCGCGAAGCTTCGAAGGCGTACAGAATGTCATTGGCATCGTCCGCCGGGGGTTGTGCGAAGCGCTGGGCGATCAGCGCATCAGCCTTTTCCCGCGTGGGAGCGACGCGATAGAGGGCTTGTGAGCCACCGGATGTTGCCAGGCCGAAATAGACACGCGCTCTTTGAAAACCAGCTGGCTGGCGTGTATAGTTGCCGTCGTTCCATTCGGGGTCGTTACGAATGTCGTCGATCAGCATGCGTCGCATCATCCAGTTGCGGCCCGACATCGCCACGGGCTGCGAAGCCAGAGGCACCAGCGCGTCCATAAAGTCGGGATACGTTTCGCCCCAGATCCATGTCTGCATTCCACCGGCGGAATTGCCGACGATCAGGCGGAGGTGCGCAATCCCCAGGTGTTCTTTAACGAGCCGGTATTGAGCGGCCACGATGTCGTCATAGGTGTAATGGGGAAATCGGGTGCGCAGGCCATCGGACGGTTTGGACGACTTACCGGCGCCGAGGGCATCGGGCAGGATGAGGTAGTGATGCGCCGCGTCGAGGGGTTGTCCCGGACCGAAAAGCTCTCCAGCGAAGCGATCGTTCAGAAACCCCGAGGCCGCGCCCCCGGTTCCATGCAGGATGAGCACAGGGTCGCCCGACGGCGATCCAATGGTCGTGTAGTGCAGCCGCAGTTCGGGGAGGGTTTCGCCCGAGTGAAAACGGAAGTCATGCACGACCCAGTCGCCCTCGACCGGTGCCGGGTAACTGGCTGCGTGAATTCGATACGGCAAAAGACAGGGAGCCAGGAGCAACAGGGCAAACGGCAGTCTCGATGTCATCATCGAGGTACAGTTTATTCGCTCGCGAGGCTCAACGCCAGCCTTGTTTCGGTAGTGCGGCTATTGCGCAGGTGCCCGATGGAACATCCCGATCCACTCGGCTGCTCCGAGGATATGCCCGTCAGCCGCCTTCATCACGTCGGCCCGAGTAGCGTCCGCCGGTACGTCGAGCATCGTATCGACGGCCCAGAGTTCCCAGGTATAGTGATGGTCGGGACCCGGAGGCGCGCACGGCCCGCCATAGCCGGCGACGGCGTTCGGGCCATTTCCTCTCTTCATTTGGTGCGCCCCGTCGGGAAGCGTGGCGCCGGCCGCCACCCCTTCGGGCAGCCCGGTAGCGGTCCCCGGAATGTTCCAGATCAGCCAGTGCGTTACGTCCGTCAGGCCCTTGCCAGGGTGGGGTTCCGGATCGTGCACCAGCACCAGAAAGCTCTGTGTTCCCGGAGGAACCTGCTTCCATTCCATGGCGGGCGACACGCCTGCCGGTTTTGCGGAGCAGCTGTATTTCAGGGGCACTTCGGCGCCGTCCGAAAATCCATTCACAGTGAGCAGCAATGGTGGAACCTGCGGACCGCGCCCGCCCTGTTGCGCAACGCCGGTCGCGGCGAGCGCGATCGCGATCAATCCCGAAATGGCTGGAATCGGGCAATGTTTCCTGTTCATCGTTCTGGACCTCTTTCCATATAGTAGATTGAAGCGGTCCCATGAAACTACGGACACTCATTGCCGTGGGCTTTTGGTTCGCCTCGGGTGCGGCAGCGCAGGTCACCGCGCTGACTCATGCGACCGTGATCGATGGCACGGGTAACACGCCGCAAAGAGACGCCACGATCGTGATCGAGAACGGGCGTATTCGCGACATCGGCCCCTCATCGCTGGTTCAGGTCCCAGCCGGCGCCACAGTGGTGGATCTGACCGGCAAATTCATCGTGCCGGGCATCATCAACGCCCACGGCCATGTAGGCCCGAACCGCGATCCGCAGCTTCGCCAGTACGCTTTGTACGGCGTGACCACGACGACCAGCATGTCCTTCGATGACGATGACATCGCTCAATTCAAGGAGGAGCAGAAGCGCGGGAATCTGCGGGGAGCGCGGATCCTGACGGTGAAGTACCGCTTCATGTCGGCTCCCAACATTCCTGGCTCGGAAGTGAAGACGCCGGAGCAGGCCCGCGCCAAAGTCGACGAGATCGTTGCCAAAGGCGCGGATTTCGTCAAGGTCTGGGTGGATGGCCAGGGCGGCAAGTATCCGAAGCTCACTCCGGAGTTCTGCGCGGCTGTCTTCGACGAGGCGCGCAAGTACAACAAGACCACCATGGCGCACATCGTCGAGTATGCGGACGCAAAGAAGATGGTGGATCTGGGCGTCGACATCCTGGTGCACGGCGTGCGCGACCGCGTGATCGATGACGACTTCATCGCCACGCTGAAGCAGCGCAACGTGTCGCTCATCTCCACGCTGGCGCGCGAGGAATCGATGTTCGTCTACGGCGAATCGCCCGCATGGCTCGCCGATCCGTTTTTCCGCAAGGGGCTGAGGGGCGAGCAGTCCGCCAAGCTGGCGCAAAAGCAAGCCGAACAGGCCAGGGACCCGCAGCACGAGCAGTTTAAGCGGATGTTCGAAATCGACAAGATCAACCTGAAAAAACTGACGGACGCGGGCGTGCGGATCGCGCTCGGCACGGATAGCGGCGGCGCACTCGACCGTTTTTTCATTCAGGGTTTCGCCGAGCACAGGCAGATGCAGTTGATGGTGGAGGCGGGGCTGACGCCGATGCAGGTGATTCAGGCTTTCTCCAAAGGCGCTTCGGAGACATTGCGCATCGACAGGGATTTCGGTACGCTGCTCAGGGGTAAGGCCGCGGACCTGCTGGTGCTGGGCCGGAACCCTCTCGAGAACATAACCAACATGCGGGGAATCGAGGCCGTCTATCTGGGCGGCAGAAAGTTCGAGTAAATCGCAACGATGATAGAGCTCAAAATTGCAACCGGCTTGTTTCTTTTTGCGCTGGCCCTGCCGGGACAGAATGGGCTGAAATTCGAGGTCGATCCCTCCTGGCCGAAACCTCTGCCGGACCGATGGATCACGGGACAGGTGGGCGGCGTGTGCACGGATTCGCACGATCACGTCGTGATCGTCAATCGCCGTAACATCACGGCGGAGGAAGCCGAGACCGAGATCTCAGCGCCCTCGATCATCATGTTCGACAGCGCAGGCAAAGTGATCGCGTCAATCGGCGACCCGGACAAAGTGCCCAACTCAATCCACGGCTGCGCTTTCGACCGCGAAAACAATTTCTGGGTGGGAGGCAACGACGACGGCATCATCCAGAAGTACAGCCACGACGGCAAACTGCTGCTGCAGATCGGCACGCGCGGGAAGTTCGATAGCAGCGACGGCACGGCCAAAGGCAAGCCGCTGAACTCAAGTCACGAGCAGCTCTTCAATCCCGCGGGCATCGCGGTGGATCCCACCAATGGCGATGTTTATGTAGCGGACGGCTACGGCAACCGGCGCGTGGTGGTGTTCGATAAGGAGGGCCATTTCCTGCGCCAGTGGGGCCGGCAGGCGACCGACGCCGAGACACAGGCGGGCGCTCCGGGCGTGTTCTCGCAGGTGGTGCATTGCGTCGCGATCGGCAACGATGGTCTGGTTTATGTGTGTGATCGGCAGGGCGACCGCATCGAGGTCTTCGACAAGATGGGGAATTTCAAGCGCAACATCATGATTCCGACCGGCACGCCCACTCTGCCCGACAAACGGGGTACGGCCTGGTGGGTGGCATTTTCGCCCGATCCGCAGCAGAAGTATATGTATGTGGTGAACGGGCGGAACGAACAAATTCACATTCTGGATCACGAGAGCGGAAAAATTCTGGCCAGTTTCGGGCGTGCCGGCCATCAGGTCGGCAGCTTCATTCACGCGCACACCATGGCCGTGGATTCCAAGGGCAATATTTACGTCGCCGAAACCGACTGGGGCCGGCGCATTCAGCGCTTTAAGCCCGTGGCGGGCAAATAGCTATGGCCGATAAACGAATGAGACTCGCGGCGATCCCTTTAGTAACGATCGCGTTGATGGCGATCGCGGTGTGTCGCGTCGCGGCGGCTCAGGCTGTTCCCGAGAAGCTTCCCACCCCTGGCTTCCACCACCTTCACTTGAACTCGGTGGATCCCGATGCCGCGATTGCCTTTTACACGCGCCAGTTCCCGAGCACGGTGAAAGCGAGCTTTGCAGGTCTCCCCGCGCTGAAAGCGGGAAAAGTGTATGTCCTTTTCACCAGGGTGAAGACCCCCCCGCCGACCGCGCCCCAGACCGCTATCTGGCACTTCGGCTGGCACGTCGTCGATGTGCACAAGAGCTATGAAATATACCGGCAACGCAGTGAGGTTCATCTCCTGCCGCTCTACACAACGGACGAAGGCGGGTCCGTCTTCGTCAGCAGCGATACCTGGCCGGGAGTCGGCGGATCTCTCGGACTGACCAAAGCGGAGATCGCCGATGCGAAAGCGAAAGGCGTTCAGCCAACTCATGGAGCGGGCTTCGCTTACCTCGCAGGCCCCGATGGCGCCATCATCGAGTATCAGGGCAACATGCCAGCGGAGCGCTTCAATCACGTCCACCTCTTCGAGGAGAATCCCTACTGTGCAGAGCTGTGGTATCAGGAGCACCTGAACGCTCCCGGGAAATCGCGCTATAGCGAGGCCAACTGTAAGGTGCCCCGGCCGGAGCGCTCCTGGCCGGCACTTCAGCGTGAAGGCATGTTCCGCATGCCCGCTGGCGTAACGTTCGACGACGTTGCGCTGACGTGGCATGTGCAGCAGAACGACACGCCGCTGATCGGCAGCCGTGGTCATCTTGCCGATCACATCGCGCTCAGCGTATCGGATCTCGATGCCTGGATCGCCAAGCTGCGGCGCGAGCACGTGACGTTTCTCACGAAGCCTTATCACTTGGGCAACCTCCGCGCCGTGATGATCGAAGGTCCGAGCCGCGAGGCTCTGGAATTGGTGGAAATTCACTGAGGCTTCGCCCCAGAACGCCGAATTACTCGAGCTGCTTCAACCGCGCGGGGAAAAGATCGGTCAGGTCGAGGCTCGGAGAGAAACCAACCTCGAAATAGCCGATCGCCATTTCTTCCCAGGTCTGATCGCCCCAGCGAACTGCCTTCGCGGGATCCGGGTTATAGGGATTGTTCGGCGAGTTGTCGAAGGTTGCCGTGACTTCCAGACGAGTTCCCCTGGGCAGCGTTTTGGGGTGAGCGAGGATGAATTCGAGCTGCCAGTTGAAACTGTACTGGGGCACGTTGAGCAGGATTTCCTTCTCCCCGGTCGGATAGACGGCACGAAACTCCATCGATTTTCCACGCAGGTGCATGTGCGGCTTCAGCGATACGAGCACGCTGTCGGCCTGCAATGTGGTGGAGGCTTCCACGCGATATTCCTGCGCCCCGGGCGGAATCGTGAAGCTGTTGTTGGCCGCGTAAATACGCGCCACACGTTTTTCCGGCGGCGTTTTGGCGAACACAAATCCGATTTTGGTGCGGTCTTTCAGTGCCGTTCCGTTGGGCGTGTAATGCAGCTGAAACACGATGTCGGAACCGGGGGGGATCAGCTTGGCTTCGCCCGGCGTGAGAACCACGGTCTGTTTTCCGGGAGTGAATCCAGCGACGTTTTCATCCAGCAGAGGAGCTCCCGCGGAAGAACTGTTTTTCTGCTCGGCGGGCACAAAAGGCACGCCCACGGGATACTTGCGCAACCAGGGCGATCCCGGCCGGCGGATGTAGACATTGGCGTGGTGCACCACGGCACGGTTGCTCGGGCGCACTTCCATCGCCTGGACCCATTTGTCTTCGGTGAATCCGGTCGGCACGATCACGTACGTGTACTCGACCGTTCCGCTGGCGGGCACCTCATATTCCAC
>Ga0187876_1003616_pt1 | contig 10421 bp, 7 predicted proteins | sample June2016WEW_17_4_FD_133000 | JGI IMG/M metagenome (GOLD analysis project Ga0187876, IMG submission 133000) | Peatland microbial communities from SPRUCE experiment site at the Marcell Experimental Forest, Minnesota, USA - June2016WEW_17_40 | ecosystem: Environmental > Terrestrial > Soil > Wetlands... | reverse complement strand
TCGGAAACGGGCAGCATGGGATAAGCGACAAAGAGAATCGGATCGGGGCGTTCAGAGGACATAGGTGCGCCGTTGCCGCTTCAAGTTCTGATGTCCGCTGGTGGTTGCAAGTTGCTGCCAGGAAGCCCAAAACGGAGCCTCCGCCCCGGCAAACTGTTGAGAAGGGGATTTCTCAACAACTACCTGCGGCCCTCTGGGGCTTCACGATAACTTCCGAATTGCCGACCGCACGACCAGAACCGTTCCTCACGCTTCCCGCAAGCCGTTTTCTGGGCCGCAGGGATGCAGGGTTTTCTACCGAGCGTCCGATGCAGCTTCTTCGATCAGAGCCGTAACCTCCTTCAGCTGGAGACGTAGACCGAGTGACTGGCGCCTGAGACTTCAACCTTGTGGCTGTTGGCCCGTGCGGCGTCCCATCGTTCGAGGTCGGGGTTGATGGTTCTGTCTTTCGTCGCTACCAACATCCAGCTCGGTTTGCTTCTGCAAGCAGGTGTGGTGATGACTGCTTTGAAATTGGCAACTGCGTTCAGCACCTGCGACCGCGCCATGAAAGCGGCCTGCACAGAAGGGCGGAAGACTCGCGGCACGGCAGATCACGGTGTCCGGTTTTCGAGTACGCGCTACGAAACATCTTTCTTGTACGTTTCCTCGGCGAGGATCGTCGCAACAATAGTAACCACGCAGAAGGAAATTATGTACAGCGATACGGGCCACGATTTGTTGTGGGCCCATGCCAGCAGGGCGGTCGAGACCGGAAGTACCATGCCGCCGGCAAAAACCGAAGCGAGCTGATATCCGAGCGATGCCCCGCTGTAGCGGATTTTTGCCGGGAAAAGTTCCGCCAGGAAACTCGCCTGTGGGTCCCCGATTTGGATCGGCGGCACCATTGCAGTGCCGCCGCTTGCTTCCTTTATTGGCCGTCTTCCCGGAACCAGAAGGTAGTTGCGGCCACCTTCAAATTGACCTGGGGTCAGAGATCAGGCCCCGGCCTCCTTGAATAGCTGCTGGCTCTCTTCGCCGCCGGCCCAGGCCTTCTTATAGAGCTGCTGAATCTCTTCCGCGCTGGCTGCCCGAGGGTTGTTGGCTGGTGAGCCCGACGCCAGCGCCTGTTCCGCCATCGTTCCCAGGAGGCTCGTCCAACGGCCAGGGTCGATGCCATAAGACTTCGGCGTGGGGACCTCGAGATCTTTATTAAACGCAATGAACTCATTCACGAGCTTGTTAACTGCCGACTCGCTGCTCTCACCCTCGTCGGCGAGGCCCATGGCACGCGCGACGTTGGCATACAGCAAGATGTCGGCCGGAGCGGAGAACTCAATAACCGCCGGCATCAGCATCGCGACGGACAGCCCATGTGGCACATGGAAGAAAGCGCCGATGGGGCGGGCCATCCCATGGATGAGGGCGACTGAGCTGTTGGAAAATGCGATCCCAGCCAATGCCGCGCCCAACATCACGGCTTCGCGCGCAAAGCGACCCGATGGGTCGGCAAAGACGCGCCGCAGATTGGGCGCAATGGCGCGCATCGCCTGCACTGCGATGTTCTGGGAGAATGGATGGGAACGCTTCGAGATATAACCTTCCAGCGCGTGGCATAGCGCATCCAGGCCCGTGGCTGCCGTGAGCGCTTTGGGCATGCTGAAGCTCTGCTCGTAGTCGACGAGCGAGGCCGTGGGTAGGAAGCCCAAACCAACGCACAGCATCTTTTCGTTTGTTTTTTCGTCGCTGATGATCGTGAAGCGGGTCGTCTCCGAGCCAGTGCCGGCGGTTGTCGGAATCGCAATAATCGGCAGGCCAGGCGAGTCCTGCATGTACGGCGCCTTGTAACTGCTTACGGCACCGCCATGGACGGCGAGCACGGCCACCGCCTTGGCAGTATCCATGGAGCTGCCGCCCCCGAGCCCGACGACGCAATCGTGGTTGCCCGCACGCAGGAAGGCCAGGCACGCCTCGACCGAAGCGACTGTAGGGTCAAGAACAACATCGGAGTACAACCTTGCGCAAATCTTGGAACTGTCGAGGCTGCCCATCAGCTTCTCGAGCTTTCCTAATTCAACCAGGTGACTATCTGTCACGATCAGAGGCCGTGAAAGGCCAAGCTGCGAAAGAATGTTTCCCAGCTCAGAGGATGCGCCGGCCCCGATTCGCATAAGGCGCGGCAAAGCGATTGTCGCAATCATGATTGCCCCCAGGAAGCCGCCGATTGGCCATCTCGCATCTGCCGCTGTCCAGCCAATCGGCACCTCGAAGTTAATGTGGACGCACTTTAGTCTTGTAAGCCTTAAAAAGAAAGGGGTATTATCGCGGTCACTTCGTGCGCAAATAGGGCGGTATTCTCGCAGATGTTCTGTGCGCAAATGAGGAGGGTCCATGTCGAAAGGCTTTGATTGGGATGACCTCCAATTTTCTTGCAGTGGCACGCACAGGGACCGTGTCGCAAGCGAGTCGCAGGATGGGCGTGGACCATGCGACCGTAACGCGCCGGCTCGACAATCTGGAGAAAACTCTGGGATCTAAGCTGTTAGAGCGAAATCCCCGTGGCTACAATCTCACGAAACGAGGCGAGCGACTACTAGCATCCGCGCGCTCGGGCGCACTTCTTGTCCGAAGTGCCAAACACCATATAAACGGAGCAGGTTTTATCGGCCATATTTCATCTGCCAGAACTGCGGGCATCGCTGGTCGGAGAATCCACTGATCGACGGACTCGGGAGTTGGCTCAGTGAAATGCATCAGCGATACCCCTGGGACTGGTTTGCTACGCTCACGTTCGCGCGTGAGGGCATCACCCCCGCAGGCGCTCAGTACTGGTTCCGTCGCTATCTGGACGACGCGGGCAGGGCCGGGGCGTCCGTCCCCTATGCGTTTCGCGCGGATGAGTACGGGCCGCTTTACGGGCGCTACCACCTTCACGCCTTGGTGGGGAATGTCAGTCACTTGCAGATTTACTGCGGCGGTCGGCTTCCCAGAGGCGAATGGGGAAGACCCTGCTGTTGGCTGCATCGTTGGCCGTGCGGTCACGCCCGCATCTACGCTTACGATCCGCAGCGCGGCGCTCAGTATTACCTGAGCAAGTACCTGGTAAAGACGCTCGCGAACTGGGAGCTAATCGGATTTGAAACCGAGAATCTGGTATTTCGGGCGAATTGAGACAGTAAACGCTGCAAGAATTGTCTGTAGGCCTTGACACTACTGAGGGGGCTGAGCATAATTACCAGCATGAAATTGAATTACCCGGACGAACTACGCGAATTCTTTCGACGAAAAGGCAAGATCGGAGCCCGTAAGCGGATGAAGGTTCTCTCGCCAGAGCAACGCACGGAAATTGCGCGGCACGCTGCCCAAGCCCGCTGGAAAAAACACCAGCAGGGCAACGCGAAATCCGACGACAGAACGAAAACTGGAGGTAAATCGCGATGAACGCCGTCATCTATGCCCGAGTATCCAGCAAAGAACAGGAGCAGGAAGGCTTTTCGATTCCTGCCCAATTAAAGCTTTTGCGTGATTACGCCTCAAAGAACGACTTTGGAATTGTCGAAGAATTCGTCGATGCCGAGACCGCGAAAGCAACCGGGCGCACAAGATTCGGCGAAATGCTGAAGTTTCTTAGAACTTCAAAGAATTGCCGAACCGTTTTGGTCGAGAAAACGGACCGCCTTTACCGGAATTTAAAGGATTACACGATCCTTGAAGAACTCGATGTGGAAATCCACTTGGTAAAAGAGGGCCAAATCCTATCGAAAGAATCGAAATCGCAAATCAAATTTATGCATGGAATTCAGGTTCTGATGGCTCGGAATTACATCGAGAATCTCAAGGAAGAAGTGCGGAAAGGCATGCTGGAAAAAGCGGAACAAGGAATCTATCCGAGCCGCCCCCCTCTCGGATATGTAAATAACAAAGCCGAACATACGATTGAGGTTCATCCGGACAATGCTCGAATCGCGAAACGAATGTTTGAGCTTTATGCGACGGGAGAACATTCGTTGGCGGAAATACGGAAACTAATCCGAATTGAATTCGGAAAAACGTTCCAAAAGGGCTATATCCACAAGCTTCTGAGAAACCCCTTTTACAACGGTTTTTTCGAGTGGGAATCGAAAGCTTTTCGGGGAACGCACGATACCTTTATCGGTCCCGCCTTATTCGACTCCGTGCAAGCGGTATTAAGGGGACATAATCGCCCGAAATACCGGAAACACGAATTCGCCTTTTCCGGAATTCTGACCTGTGCCCACGACAATTGCACTGTTACAGCGGAAATCAAAAAGCAAAAATACGTTTATTACCGATGCACGGGATACCGGGGCAAATGCGATTTACCCTACGTGCGCCAAGAAGAACTCGGGAAACAACTCGGTCAGGTTTTGCGGGACATCCAGATCCCGGATACGGTTCTGACTCGTTTGCAGCATGCCCTACGAAAAGAACAGAACACGTACGCAGAAGCGAAGCGGCAAGAGCAAGCACGACAGGAGCAGCGGCTGGCGGCCATCCGTAAACGCATGGATCAGGCTTATTCAGATAAATTGGACGGGAAAATCAGCGAGGATTTCTGGAATCGAAAAAACCAAGAATGGATTGACGAAGAACGGAACGTATTGACCGCTATCCGGGCTCTCGACGAGCCAATCGCCGAACGCATTCTCGCCCTCGAAAAGATTTTAGAACTCGCAAATAAGGCTTATTTGCTGTATCAAATGCAGAATTCGGCAGAACAGGGCAAATTGCTGAAAAAGGTACTTTCGAACTGCGCGACAGACGGAATAACCCTTTATCCCACATACAGAAAGCCATTCGATCAAATCTTTAAAAGGGTGATAAAAAGGGAATGGCGCGCCCTGAGAGATTCGAACTCCCGACCTACTGATTCGTAGTCTGAGTCTTTATCAGGCAATGCTGACATCTGCTGACATGTGGTTTCAATAACTTCATAAATATCCGCATTAATGCTGGACATTGCTAGACAATCCACTGACTTTGTGAGACAGTTGCAGACGCCAGTAGTCAAGAAGCTGTTGACATGGTGCTGACATGGGCTCTGGAAGGCGTCCTAGAAAGAGGGGGACTCGGCAATGGCGAACCTGACCCAAACCTTAGTAAAGCGGGTGAAAGCTCCGGCGAGAGGCTACGAGATCCATTGGGACGACGGCAACGACAGTATCGCGGGTTTTGGACTGCGCGTGACGGCGGCGGGCGCCAAGAGTTTCCTTTTGAACTACCGCGTGCATGGTCGGCAGCGCCGATACACCATAGGGCAATTGGGCGCATGGACGGCAGAGACAGCGCGACAGGAAGCGCGGCGGTTGCGAATGATGGTAGATCGCGGGGAAGATCCTTTCGCAATTGAGCAGGCACAGAAGCAGCAAGCCATCGAAGACGATGGGCGTCAGCGAACAATGAAGGACTTGGCCGATTACTACCTGTCCAACTATGCCGAAGTACATAAGCGGCCCCGTTCCGTGGTCGAAGATAAGGCCATGCTGGAAACCATCATTCTGCCGCGCTTGGGGCAGGTGCGCGTCTCCAGCATTACCCACCGCGATGTGTCCGAGTTGCACGCTACACTGAAAGGCACCCCCTACCGTGCGAACCGCGTGCTCGCTCTGCTGCACAAGATGTTTTCCTTTGCGGCGGTCGGTGATGACAACGAGTGGGGTGTAACCCGAAACCCGGCTGCTGGCATTTCGAGATTCCACGAGGAGAAGCGCGAGCGGTGGTTGTCGGAAGAGGAATTTGAACGGTTAGCCGTCGCTATGCAGGAGTATCCCGAGCGTTGCGCTACGGAAGCCGACGTGTCGGAAAAACGACGCGAGTTTTGGCGCAAAGAGGCCCGGCGCGCCATGAACGCCATTCGCCTTACCGTGGTGACGGGTTGCCGCAAGGGTGAAGCCCTGACCGCCAAGTGGACGGACTTTGACTTTGTGCGGGGCGTATGGACGAAACCAAGCCATCACACCAAGCAAAAGCGAGTCGAGCATGTGCCCCTCAATGAACAGGCACTGGCGCTGCTGGAGTCACTGCCCCGCGATGGGGAGTATCTATTCCCCGGCAGGAGGAGGGGCGCGCACCTAACCGATTTGAAAGGGCCTTGGGCTAAAGTCTCCCAGTTCGCCAGCCTTTCCGGGGTGCGCATCCACGATCTGCGGCACAGCTTCGCATCGCATCTGGTAAGCAGTGGTGTGTCACTGCCAATCGTGGGCAAGCTCTTGGGACACACTCAGCCTCAGACTACCGCCCGGTACGCGCATCTGGCCGATAATCCGCTGCGCGAGGCAAGCAACCGTTTTCCCCAGGTGCTATGAGGCGCTGGGCAAGCTAAGTTGTCAGGCTTCCCCTGCGGGGGTGTCACGCGAATCAGCGGCGAGAGCGCCGAGATAGTCGTCGAGGGCTTGGTTCACCAGTGGGAACGCATTCAAGTAATCGTTGGTTACAGAGCGCCCTGATTAGGTACTGTTACCAGCGAGTTCGCCCGGCAACCTCCACGATGAAGCCTATGAGCTGTTGGGTATCGAAAACGTTAGCCAGGGTCCGAGCCGCGTAGCGTGTATCCCCGGTTAACTCAAACGCCCGTCGCCGGGTGATGTGCCGATGGTTTCGGCAGTCGGGCCTAACGCCCGTTACGCGATAGTCCGCCCACTCCCAGGGGTGCAGGAAGCAAATCATTCCTTTATTGTTCTTTGACATAGTTCGTGGCCCCGCAGTAAGGCACCTGGAAGGCGATGAAGGCGCCGCGCGTCAGGGTTTCCTACCAATTTCTCTCTTGAAAAGAAACGCGCCGCAACCCCCGAGGTTACAGCGTGCCCCACTTCGCAGGGGATGGTCAGTGTACCTAGACCGCGCCGGGGTTGCCGGATAACCAACTTGAGACAAAGAATCTCTCCTGACACGCCAATGGACATAATTGGAGAGTCAGAGATATGGGTCAGCTTCTATGCGCGCTGGGAGCGCTACGACACACTACACACACCCCCTGCTCCTGAAGAGCCCAATACAGCGGCAAACGGATTAGATTTCCGGCCTTATCCGATGGCCGGCGGCTTCGTTCGAAAAGCTCTATGTGTTTAGCTTTTCTGGGGCCGCAGTTTTTCTGCATGAGCGGTGCATCTGCAACGGCACCACCACATCTCGGCAAAAGCCGAATACAACTACCATATATCGACAATTCTGCCGCTGTCAAGCCGATTATCGCCAAATGTTTGCCATTGCGGGACGTGGTGAGCAGTTTCGATGCAGGTCCCGGCTGTTGTTACCCCGGAATTCTAATTCGCGGCTACGCGCACGTTGGGCCTGCCACGGTCACTAGGCTAAGACGGCCAGAGATTTGCTCCACCTCCCCCGCTTAGCAGGCCGCTAGCGGTGAAACGCAAGCAGATAGAGGCCTGCGTTGGAGGGGAGTCTTGCGGCACCAATAAAAGGGGGAGCGGACAAATACGCGCGTGAGGGGGATTAAGACGGGGTTGGAGTAGTTGAGCGGAAGCGGGGTGGTCAAGGCAGTAGCAGCACCGCAGACCGTCGTTAGAGGGCCAATTTCCGGATTGCTCGTGACTCATCAACTGACCACGGCTGGCTTCCCACATTGAGATTTCGGCCCGCTTCGGTGGATTCATTTGGGATTGAGGAACCGACTGAGCCCATGCAGCCACAATAAGGTGCAGTATCACTGAGCTTTTCTTTTGCATGCAGCTTCGGCCTTGCAAAACTTCCCGCCAGCAATAGAATTGGCGCGATTTAGAACCGATCCTACGATCTGGAACAACCAGGAGGACACCATGAGCAAATCGCTTCTCTTCCTCTCCCGCCGAAAAGGCATCTTGTATTAGCAATTGCCCTGCTCACCACAATGTTCCTGATGACGGAGCGGCTGATTTGGGCGCAATCCACGCAAACTCCCGCAGCGGCTGCATCTGATGCCTCTTTGCTTGACGGATTCCGGCATGTTGAAGTGGCCTCGGTTTCCTATTTTGAGGGCCACCAACTACTTAAACTACTTACGAGTTCCTACTCCAGTTTAGGCCACTCCCTGGGCTGGGTCATGTTCTCGGGTTTGAGCATATCGTCCAGCTTCTCCTTCGACAGCCAGCCCTTCTCGAGAACCAGGTCGTAGACCGGGCGGCCAGTCAGGAGCGCCTCTTTCGCGACAGCGGCAGATTTCTCGTAGCCTAGGACAGGGTTTAGAGCGGTGACCAGGCCGATGCTGTTCTTGACCATGGTTGCATTTCGCTCCTTGTTGGCCGTGATCCCGACGACACACTTCCGGGTCAGCACGCTGCTCGCACGGTTCAGGAGGTTCACCCCGCTGAGCAGGTTGTAAACGATCACGGCTTCCACCGGGTTCAGCTCCAGGCTACTCAGCTCGGCCGCCATTGTTACAGTCGTATCGATGCCGGCGAGTTGATACACAACAGAAGAGACAACTTCGGGAATGACCGGGTTGACCTTGCCCGGCATGATTGAAGAGCCAGGTTGCATTGCCGGAAGCGTGATCTCGTAAAAGCCGGCCCTAGGCCCTGAGGACATAAGTCGCAGATCGTTGCAGATTTTGGAAATCGCTACGCCCGTCCGCTTCATGGCACCGGACATCTGGATGTATCCCGCACCGTCCGAGGATGCACCCACGAGGTCCTTGCTGACGACGAAGGGGAATCCGGTAAGCTCGCCCAGCTTCTTGATTGAGAGCTTGCTGTATCCCGGCGGGCTGTTGATTCCAGTGCCGATGGCGGTCCCGCCCAGATTGACCTTATAGAACGCATCCCGCGCTTGGCCTAGCTGGATCATGGCCTCATTAATCGTGTCCGCGAAGCCGCCGAACTCCTGGCCCAGGGTCACGGGGACAGCGTCCTGCATTTCCGTGCGGCCCATCTTAATAACATCCTTGAACTCCTCCGACTTGGTCTCCAGCGCCGCCTTGAGGTCATTGACGCTTTTGAGGGTATCCCTCATCACCAGGAGGACCGCAAGCTTGGCCGCTGTCGGGTAGTTGTCGTTTGTCGACTGGGATAGATTAACGTCGTCGTTCGGGTGTAGGAACTTATACTCACCTTTGCGATGCCCCATGATCTCCAGGCCCCGGTTTGCGATGACCTCGTTCACGTTCATGTTAGTTGATGTGCCGGCACCGCCCTGCATCATGTCAACCACGAACTGGTCATGCAGCTTGCCGCCGATAATTTCATCGCTGACCTGGACAATGATGTCCATCTTCTCTTTCGGGAGGATGCCCAACTCGTAGTTGGCCAGGGCCGCCGCCTTTTTCACGTAGGCATAAGCAACGATGAACTCCGGGAAATGCTGGAGCGAGTGTGTGTTGAATGGGAAGTTCTCCACGGCCCGAGCGGTCTGGATGCCGTAGTAGACGTTCATCGGCAGCGCCTTTTCGCCGAGCGAGTCGTGTTCGACGCGGGTGGCTGCGGCGGGCTGGGGTCCCGTCGCGGACAGGGCCAGGTTCGGCCCCAGAAGGGACACCACGGCCAGCGACAGTACGATCACCAGGGCGCATGTCTTTGAGAGTTTCTTTACGGGTAGCATTTGAGGACCTCCTCGACATCGAAGTTTGGAAGGATAAATTGTTTGATCCGATGTGCCGGTGGGGCCTGCTTACCGCCCGTTCGCAGTGCTGCGAAGGAACGGGACTGATTAGTGGAGTGAGTTTTTGAAACGATCCGCGCGGCCACACCGCGCCTCGCTGCCTATTATCCTCGCAAAGTCGCAGAAGTTCATGGCTAAAATGTGGGGGGAGTCCCCAATCGGAACTCGATATTGAGCGAGGGACGATTGTCTTGAGGAACTCTCGGGTCGCCCGCCACATCATCCAGGTACACGGCGAGGGCTTGCCGAAACGCATCGATCAGTTCCCGCAAGCGGAGCGCGACGTAGTCACTTTCGATCCCAAGAATCCGTGATGTTGCTGAAAGATCATCGCTTCTTCCACTGCCCCATGCATACAAGATCCACGGCAGCGGTTTCACTTTCAACAAGTATCCTTCAACCCATCTGACGAAGGCCGCTTGGGTGTTCTCGCCAGATTTGTGCTCCAGTCCAGCATCAACATCGATCCCGGAGTACAGAAGCGTCAGACATGGCAGCAAGCGGTGCTTCTCTAAGCACTCCTCGATGGATTCGATTAGCGCGTATGTATTTCGCGAGGATTTCCTGATCGGCTTTCAGGAGCGTCTCGGCAAGCTTCTCCAGCGCGTCACCGCTGCGCGCCTTCTAGACGGTTGACAGTCGCTGCACACCGTCGGTGCCGTTAATCTCGATGTCCTCGACTTGTACCGCCGTATTTTCGACAAACACATTAGGCTCTTGGAGATTTGAACCCGTCGGAAAGAAAGTTAATGAAGGAAACCACTCTTTCGCGGAACCGCTCTAAACAAAACGCCCGAAGCCAGTACTGGCCGCTACTGGCTTCGGGAGGATTA
>Ga0187876_1003612_pt1 | contig 10426 bp, 8 predicted proteins | sample June2016WEW_17_4_FD_133000 | JGI IMG/M metagenome (GOLD analysis project Ga0187876, IMG submission 133000) | Peatland microbial communities from SPRUCE experiment site at the Marcell Experimental Forest, Minnesota, USA - June2016WEW_17_40 | ecosystem: Environmental > Terrestrial > Soil > Wetlands... | reverse complement strand
GAGGTCCAGATCGACGTCCAGAATGCAGCCGCGGCAGGCGCGCCCGCTGCAACGCCCCTCAGCCACCTCGAAGTGACGACCACGAACCTCTCGTTCAACCGAAACACGGGCGAGGCGTCCACGCCCGCGCCCGTGCAATTCAAATTCCCGACGGGCCAAGGACACGGCGTGGGAGCCTCATACAGTACGCACGACGCAATCGTGCGCGTCGAGCACGATGTCGAATTCGATCTCGCGCCCTCCAGCCAAGCGGGCGGCATGCCCGTCAGCGCCACTGGCAGCAGCCTCGAATTCCGCCGCGCGGAGCATACGGCCGTTCTGAAAGGTCCGGCGCTTGTGCGCGAAGGCGCTCGCGAGCTTTCCGCCGACACGATCTCGATCGAACTCGACTCGGACTACCACGCCCGGCGCACCGTTGCCGAAGGCCATCCGCAGATTCGCACTGCGGAGGGCGGAGCGAAGGCGAACGTTTCCGCCGAGCGTTTTGAAGCCGTGCTGAGTCCCGCGGGCTGGATCGAGCGCATCATCGCGGAAGGAGACATCGCGGGCACGCGGCAGACGTCGGCGGGAACCGACCGCTTCTCGGCCGCGCACGCGGAATTCGCCATGCTGCCGCAGCGTAATCTCATCGACGCCATGACTGCCAGCGGCGGCGTCACGGCCGAGTCGCAGCAGGACGCCGATTGGCGCTCTCTCAAGACCGACGCGTTGCGCCTCACGTTCTCCTCGAAGCCATCAGCCGACAAGAAATCGAATGGCGCGGTGGACCAGCAGCATATCGAGAGCGCCGAGACTCTCTCCCCTGCGACCATCGAATCGAAGAGCGCTAACGACGCAACCACTCTGCACGCGAAAAAGTTCGTCGCCCAATTCAGCCCGGCGGGCCGCCTCGAAAAACTTCTCGGGCATTCCGGTGCCGAAGTGCGCAGGCAAACCGGCAACGCGGCGCCACAGACGATTTCGGCCGCGGAGCTTGCCGCCACCTTTGACACGCGCGGTGAGTGGGACACGCTCGATGAAAGCGGCGACGTCCGGTTTCAGCAGCTCGATCGCCAGGCAACCGCCGCCCACGCGCGCATCGTCCGCTTGACGGACATGATCACGCTCGACGGATCGCCGGTCATTTTGGATTCGATGAGCCGCACCACGGCGGCCGATGTGGCGATCAACCAGAAATCGGGCGATCTCCGCGCAACGGGCGGCGTGGTGTCCACCTACGCGCCGACCGCGCAGGGAGATGCCGTAGGCCTCGGCTCCGGCGCAGCTCACATTTCGGCGGACTCGCTCTCCGGCTCCGTCAATGCGGGCCACGTGGTCTACGCCGGGCACGCGCGCCTCTGGCAGGGCGAGTCTGTGCTCGATGGCGATCAAATCGAACTCTGGCGCGACGAAAAAAGGATGCAGGCCACCGGACACGTGGTCGCCGCGTTTCCGCAAATCTCAGGTCCTTCCTTGGCGTTCCCGGGCAAGCCTCCCGGAGCCGCGTCTGGTTCAACTTCGCAGCCGACGCTTTGGAAGATCCTCGCTCCCTCGTTGACCTACTGGAGTGACCAGGGTAAGGCGCACCTCGAAGGCGGGGTCTCCGCAAGCTCCGACCAAGGCTCCCTCGTGTCCCGCACGCTGGATGTGTTCCTCGACGCCGTTCCACCGACCGGGGCTTCATCCCCGGCGGCAAAATCCGGAGGCGCAGCAGCCCCCGGGGGACGGCAATTGAGCCGCGCGTTGGCTCAGGGCAACGTCGTCGTGCGCCAGGGTGACCGTCGGGGTATGGCAGACCAGGCTGAGTACACGGCCGCCGACGGAAAGTTCGTCCTTTCGGGCGGACAGCCCACGATTGCCGATGCTGCTAGCGACACAACCACGGGCCATTCGTTGACCTTCTTTGTTGCGAATGATACGATTTTGATTGATTCGCAAGAAGGTTCGCGCACGCTGACCAAGCACCGGGTTGAGAAATGAACCGGCATGTTGAAACTCCAGGCCGCCGATCTGAAGAAGTCGTATCGAGGTCGGAAGGTAGTGGATGACGTTAACTTGGAGATTCGGCAGGGAGAAGTGGTTGGGCTGCTCGGGCCGAACGGCGCAGGAAAGACCACGACGTTCTACATACTGGTCGGACTCGCGCGTCCGGACTACGGGCGTGTCTTACTGGACGGCGAGGATATTACGGACCTCCCGATGTATCTCAGGGCCCGCAGCGGCATCAGCTACCTTCCCCAAGAACCTTCTGTTTTTCGGAAATTGACAGTCGAAGAGAACCTGCTCGCCATTCTGGAGACGCTTTCGATCACTCCAGAGCAGAGGCGCGACCGCGTGGAGGAGCTTTTGGCACAGATGGGACTTGAAGGAGTGCGTTCCAGTCAGGCGCACGTGCTGTCCGGCGGCGAGCGAAGGCGCTTGGAAATCGCGCGTTCGCTGGTGCTCTCGCCTTCCTTCGTCCTTCTCGACGAGCCTTTTGCCGGGATCGATCCCTTGACGGTCGTGGACATTCAAAAAATTATTGCGGACTTGAGCGAGGCGGGAATCGGTGTCCTGGTCACCGACCACAACGTGCGCGACACGCTGGCCGTAACGAATCGCGCGTATATAATCAGCGAAGGCAAGATTTTGGCGGCGGGCACTCCGGCCGAGCTTTCCGCGAATGCCGATGTGCGCCGCATTTATCTCGGAGAGGGTTTCCGGCTGAACTGAATTCTATGAACTGGCTCGCACCCAAATTGCATCTCCGGCTCGCTCAGAAGCAGATACTGACGCCGGGCCTCGTGCAGATGGTGAGCGTGCTGGCGCTCAATCGCCTCGAGCTGCGGGAAATGATCAATCAGGAGATCATGGCAAATCCCGTCCTCGAAGAGCTTTCCGAGGAAAGTGTCGCCGCGGATAGCTACACCGACGAAGCGTTCCTCAAGAAGGAAACCGAGCAGGTTCCCGAAACCGCGGGCGCCAATCCCTTCGATGAGTTCGATTTCGGCTCGTTCTTCACGCAATACCTCGATACGGGCGCGGAGCGCTCTTCGAATAGCGAACGCGAGGAAATCGAGAAGCCGTCGTTCGATAAGTTCCTCTCCTCGCCAGCCAGCCTCACCGACCATCTCGTATGGCAGATGAGCGTGAGCATCTGCACTGAAACGGTGCGCAAGATCGCCGAAACGATCGTCGGCAACCTCGATGAAAACGGATATCTGACCGCTACGCTCGAAGAAATCGCGCAATCCGGAAATTATTCCATGGAGGACGTCGAGGAGGCCCTGGCCCTGGTGCAGGAGCTCGATCCGCCCGGCGTCGCCGCGCGCGATTTGCAGGAATGCCTACTCCTGCAGATCAAGCTTCTCGACCCGCAGAATACACTCGCGCAGCAGATCATCACAGAGCACCTGAAGCTCCTCCAAAATAACCAGCTCAAGGAAGTCGCGCGCGCGCTCAACCGGCCGGTCGAGCAGGTGAAGCGCGCCGTGGATCTGATCAAGCGCCTCGATCCGAAGCCCGGCCTGCGCTACAACAAGACCGAGCCCCGGCTGGTCGAGCCGGACGTGCAGTTTCGCAAGGAAGATGGCGAATGGCAGGTCTTCATGAACGACGACGACGTGCCACAGCTTCGCCTGAGCCCGACGTATCGCCGCCTGCTCGCCCGCGACGCCGCTGACCGCGATGTCCGCAATTACGTGAAGGAGCGTTTCACGGCCGCCATCCAGCTGATGAAAAATATCGAGCAGCGCAAGCACACGATCCTGCGCGTCTGCCACTCGATCCTGCACCGCCAGGGAGATTTCCTCGACTACGGCCCCGATCACCTAAAGCCGATGATGATTAAGGAGGTCGCCGAGGAAGTCGGCGTCCATCCTTCCACCGTCAGCCGCGCCGTGGCCAACAAGTACGTGCACACGCCGCAGGGAGTGCTCGAGCTGCGCAGTTTCTTCTCTGAATCCGTCAACGGGCCGCAGGGCGGCGAGATGTCTCTCCTCTCCCTCAAGCGGCGCGTCAAGCAGATGATCGAGGGCGAAGACGCGACCCACCCACTCACGGACGAGCAGATCACCAAGAAACTCAGCGACGAAGGCATCCACGTCACCCGCCGCACCGTGGCGAAATACCGCGAAGACCTGCGCATCCCGAGCACGCACCGCCGCCGGGTGAAGGCTTAACCGCCTACCGCCGTGGCGCGCCCTGCCCGGAAACGATCCGCCCGAAAACGCCCTGACGGCAGGCACGCCGCCCGTATCGCCGATTCGCGGGAACTTGTCATAGTGACTGGCCTCTCCGGCTCGGGCAAAGGCTCAGTCCTCAATACCTTCGAAGACCTCGGCTTCTATTGCGTGGATAATCTTCCGGTCAGTCTGATTCCCACGTTCAGCGAACTCTACGAAGAAGGCGGGCGCGAAGCCCAGCGCGCCGCCCTGCTCGTCGATGCCCGCGAGGGCGCGGAGATCGACAAGCTGCCCGCGATCTACCGCAAGCTCAGAAGCCAGCACGGCGTGACGCTGCTCTTTCTCGAAGCGAGTGATGACGCGCTGGTGCGCCGATTCAGCGAGACGCGCCGCCCGCATCCGCTAGGCCACCACGCATCGATCATGGAGGGCATTCGCGAAGAGCGCAGGCGCATGGCTCCGATTCGCCGGCTCGCGGATGTCGTCATCGATACCACGAAATTCAACGTCCACGAATTGCGCCAGCTCATCATCGACCGCTTCCAGAATCCGGGGCGCCGCGCGCTTCTCGTGTCCCTCGTGAGCTTCGGATTCCGCTACGGAATTCCCGCGGATGCCGATCTCGTTTTCGACGTGCGCTTCCTGCCGAACCCGCATTTCGTGCCGCGGCTGCGGCCGTTCAGCGGCAAAGACCCGCGCGTCGCGCGTTACATTCGTTCATTTCCGCAGACCGGGGAATTCCTGCGCCGAATCGAAAACCTGCTGCTCTACCTGATCCCGCACTACATCCGCGAGGGCAAAAGCTATCTCACGGTCGCGCTCGGATGCACGGGCGGGCGGCACCGATCGGTCGCGCTGGCGGAAACGATTCGCCGCGCGCTCCAGCGCAAGGGACACGCGACCAAGGTCGTGCACCGCGACATCGATAAGTCGGTTTCTTGAGCGCGCGATGGAGCGGCCACGGCGATTACGCCTTGCAAGATTCGCGCTCGATGCATACGCTAGGTAGGCTCGCTCCGGGGGGCGCAATTCGCAGTCAATTGCTGTTCTGTAATCCGATACCTGAATTTTGACGCCTGAACCCATCGACGGCATTTCGCGCGTGAACGAACGGGACGAGATCCGGCGTCTCTTGCGCTATATCCGCCCGTATACCCCGCGCCTCGTTCTGGGAATTCTGCTCATCGCGGTGATGGGAGTGGCGGAATTCCTGGTGGCGTTCGCGCTCCGCCCGGCTTTCGACGTGATTCTGAATCCGCACTCGACGGCTCAGGCGCTGGTCCTTTTCCAGATACCGTACACGCACCATATCATCGATCTGCATTCCTTCGTGCCTAGGCATTTTCACAACGTCTGGACGGTCTTCGCCCTGGCGCTCTTGTTCATCGCGCTCGTCAAGGGCGCGGCGGAGTATGCGGGCAGCATCCTGATTCAGCACGTGGGCCTTTCCGCGGTCACCGATCTTCGCAATCAGGTGTACAGCCAGGTGGTGCAGCAGCCGGTCGGTTTCTTCCAGCACAACGCGGTCGGCCGCGTGATGTCCGCCGTGATCAGCGACATCGAACAGGTACGCAACGCTTTCTCGGATTGGTTTGCGGAATTTTTCCGCCAGATATTCGCGCTCGTCGCCTTCGTCACGGTCCTGCTCGTCATCAACTGGAGAATGGCCGTCGGCTCGGCCGTTTTGATTCCGCTCGTGGTGTGGCCGGTCAGCAAATTCGGCCGGAAAATTCGGCGCTCTTCGGAAAAAAGCCGCTCGCGCCTCGCCGACCTGAGCCAGATTCTTCAGGAGACCGTCACGGGAAATCGCGTCGTCAAGGCCTTCGGAATGGAGGGATTCGAAATCCGCAAATTCCGCGAGGCCGCGGCGAACCTGCTCCGCGAAAACATGCGCTGGATCAGGGCCTTCGCCGCCACGTCGCCGGTGATGGATATTCTCGGCGCCGTGGTGGTCGCGCTCGTCTTGCTTTTTTCGCGCGAGGAAATCAAAGCCGGCCGGATGAGCGTGGGATTGTTCGTTTCCTTCGCATACGCATTATTCAAGGCCTACGAGCCGATCAAGCGCCTCGGCAACGTCTATCAACTATTCCTCCAGGCCGCCGGAGTTTCGGCGCAGGTGTTCGCTTTCCTCGACCGTCCGCGCGAGGTGATGGAGGCGCCGGGCGCGAAGGCGCTGCCGCCGTTCTCGCAATCGGTTGAATTCGACCGCGCCAGCTTCTCCTACGACAGCGGCCCGCTCATCCTGAAGAGCATCGACTTGAAAGTGCCGGCGGGCGCGGTGGTCGCGATCGTCGGATCGAGCGGCGCGGGAAAGACCACGCTCGTGAATCTCCTGCCGCGCTTTCATACCGCGACGGCGGGCTCGGTCCGCATCGATGGATACGACCTGCGTGAAGTCACGCTCCGCTCGCTACGCGAGCAGATGGCCATCGTCACGCAGGAAACGATTCTCTTCAATGACACGATCCGCAATAATCTCTGCTACGGCCGCCCGGACATGCCCGACGCGAAAATCATCGCCGCGGCGCAGGCGGCCCTGGCTCACGATTTCATCATGCAAATGCCCATGGGCTATCAGACGATTATCGGCGACCGCGGACAGCGCCTTTCGGGAGGCCAGCGGCAGCGCCTCGCGATCGCGCGGGCGCTGCTCAAGGACGCGCCGATCCTGATACTCGATGAGGCGACCTCCGAACTCGATTCCGAATCCGAGATGCTCGTGCAAAAGGCGCTGAACAATCTGATGACAGGCCGCACCGTGTTCGTGATCGCGCATCGCCTTTCGACGATTCGCCGCGCGGACATGATTGCCGTGCTGGACGATGGCGCGATTCGCGAACGCGGCACGCACGAGGAGCTTCTCGCCCACGGCGGAATTTACGCCCGGCTGTACGACATGCAGTTCCGCGATGCCGAGCCGGTATCGCGCACGGCGGACGTCGAATGAGCGCGCGCATGAAAACTTCCCGTGCAAATTCCAAACCCGCTGCGGCCAAGCGGCCAAAGCCGGCCGATAAAGTCTCACAATCACCGCAAGCCCCTGCATTCGGCCTGAAATCGACGGATCTGAAATTGTCGGGTCTCAAATCAATGACCGGCTACGCGCAAGCGCACGCCGCTGAAAATGGCTTTGGCCTGCGCGTCTCGGTCCGCAGCGTGAACCACCGCTTCCTCGACGTGCATCTGCGCGTGCCGGAGGGCTTCGAGCCTCTTGAGCCGCGCATCCGGCAGATCGTACGAGAGCGCGTCCGCCGCGGGCATCTCGATGTGACCCTGCGCCACGAAGTCGCCGGGCCCGCCGCTGTCGGCGTGAATAAAGAAGTCGCGGCAGCGTATTTGCAAGCCGTCGGCGCGCTGCGAAAGCAATTCGGCATAGCGACCGACCCGGACCTCGCCTCGATCCTGCGCCTGCCCGGCGTGATTGAGACGTCGGCTGCGCCGCTCGACGACAACCTCGCGCGCCTCGAAGAGGTCGCGGCGCGGTGCCTCGCCGAAGCTCTCGACAAGCTCGACCGGATGCGCGAACAGGAGGGCGAAGCGCTTCGCCGTGAAATGTCCGGCCGCCTCTCGATTATCGCCAGCCTCGCCGCACAAGTCGAGACGCTCGCCGAGCGCGCGCGCCCGGCGTTCGCCAAGCGGCTCGAATCGCGCTTGAAAGAGCTGCTTGCCGAAGCCCAGCTCGACCCTGCGCGCCTAGCGCAGGAAGCGGCGATCGCCGCCGAGCGCAGCGACGTGTCCGAGGAGCTTGCCCGCCTTGCAAGCCACGTCCGCCAGTTCGAGGCGCTGCTCAGCGGCGCGTCCGACGTCGGCAAGAAACTCGATTTCCTGCTTCAGGAAATGCAGCGCGAGGCCAACACGCTGCTTTCAAAGACTCCCGGCAGCGAAGCCGAGGGCCTCGAAATCACGCGGCTCGGCCTCGAGATGAAATCCGAGATCGAAAAAATCCGCGAACAGGTGCAGAACATCGAATGAGCGATTCGGAACCGTTGGTCCTGATCGTGTCCGGTCCGTCCGGCTCGGGTAAATCCACGCTGGTGCAGAAGATTTTGGAGCTTCCCGGCACGATGCTGTCAGTTTCGTGTACCACGCGCGCCCCGCGCAAGACGGAAAGCGCCGGCAAATGGTACAATTTCGTCTCCGAAGCCGAATTCCAGCAGATGGTCGCACGGGGCGAATTCCTTGAATACGCGCAGGTCTTCGGCAAGAATTGGTACGGCACGCCGCTGACGTCGCTCGACGAGGCCCGGACGCAGAAAAAGGATCTGGTGCTCGAAATCGACGTGCAGGGCGCGTTGCAGGCCAAGCAGAAATTGCCGGGCGCCGTCGCACTGTTCGTGATTCCGCCGTCGCGCGACGATCTCGAGCGCCGCATTCGCGAGCGCGGCCAGGATTCGGAGGACGAAATTCGCCGCCGTCTCGAGCGCGCGCGGCAGGAAATGCTCAACTACAGCAGCTACGATTTCGCCATCATCAACGACGATCTCGAGCGTGCCGGCCGCGAAGTGCAGGCAATCGCCCTCGGCTCGCGCTGCCGCGTGGCGCGGATGGAAAAGCGCATTCACGAAATCTTGAAATCTTTTGGAGGCTGATTTTTCTATGACAGTTCTCAGAAGCGTGCCGGAAAGCCAGTTTGCTTATGTCGTCGTTGTTTCGCGCCGCGCCCGGCAGTTGATGATGGGCGGGCGGCCGATGGTGGATAACTCAAGATCGCGCAAGACCTCGCGCATCGCCGAAGAGGAGCTGCTGAAAGGGCTCCTCGAATATGAGTTGCCCGAGCTGCCCTCGGACGAGGCTGACGCGAAGCGCCGCAAGTAGTTTTGGTCGTGCTGCCATGAAAATCGCTCTCGGCGTCACCGGCGGAGTCGCAGCCTACAAGGCAGCGGAGCTGGTCCGCCGCTTGCAGCAGGAAAAGCTCGACGTGCAGGTGGTGATGACGCGATCCGCCCGCGAATTCATCACGCCGCTCACCTTCGCCGCGCTCACCGGCAAGAAAGTCATCACCGAAATGTTCGGCGCGGACGACGCATCGCCCGCCAACGTCGAAAGCGCCATCGAGCACATCGCCGTCGCGCAGCGCATCGATCTCCTTCTCGTCGCGCCGGCCACCGCGGACATCCTCGCGCAGTTCGCGCGCGGCATCGCCGGTGATTTTCTCTCGACTCTGTATCTTGCGACGAAAGCTCCGGTAATCGTTGCGCCCGCGATGAACGTCAACATGTGGGAGCATCCAGCCACGCAGGAGAATCTCGCGACGCTGCGTGCCCGCGGCGTCCACGTCGTCGATCCCGATGAGGGCTACCTCGCCTGCGGGATGACCGGTGCCGGGCGCTTGGCCGCCACCGAAGCGATTGCTCAAAAAGTTCTTGCCGTGCTCGGGCTGCGGCACGACCTCGCAGGCCAGACCGTGCTAGTTACCGCCGGCCCCACGGTCGAGGACCTCGATCCCGTGCGGTTCCTCTCCAACCGCTCGTCCGGAAAAATGGGCTACGCGCTCGCGGACGCCGCCGCTCGCCGCGGCGCGCACGTGATTCTCGTAAGCGGCCCCACGGATCTCGCGGTTCCCGAAGGCGTCGATTGGGTGCCCGTGCGCGCGACGGAGGAAATGCGCAGCGCCGTGCGTGATCGCGCCCGCGAAGCGAATATCGTGATCATGGCGGCGGCGGTGGCCGACTACCGCCCGGCTGCGGCGCATTCACAGAAGCTCAAGCGCGGCGAGGAGCGTCTCACGCTCGAGCTTGAGCCCACGCCGGATATCCTGGCGGAACTCGGGCGCGAAAAAGGCTCGCGCATCCTCGTCGGCTTCGCGGCGGAGACCTCGAACCTCGCCGAAAATGCTCGCGGCAAACTCGCGCGCAAGGGCGCGGACATGATCGTCGCGAACGACGTCACGCAAGAAGGCGCCGGATTCGACACGGACACCAACATCGTCACGCTCTTCCTCCGCGACGGCCGCGAAATCCTTCTCCCCAAGCTCTCGAAATTCGACGTCGCCAATCGCATCCTCGATCAAGTCCTCGAAATCCAGAAGCACTAGGCCCCGCGGCAGCGCGTTGACACGTTCACGCGTAGTGAGCTACAAGGAGCAGCGGCATCTTGGCCATGCAGCGGCGTTTTCGATATCAGGCGGGGAGACAGCCTATGATCGACTCGAAATTTTCGCGTTTCGCACTCCCTACTCTGGCTGCCCTGCTCCTTGCCGCCGTCGCGCAACCGGCTCGCGCACAGCAAGCGAGCGCGAAAGCCGCCGACTCCGCCGCCGCGAATAAGCCGGAATCGCTCGGCTT
>Ga0187876_1003611_pt1 | contig 10429 bp, 7 predicted proteins | sample June2016WEW_17_4_FD_133000 | JGI IMG/M metagenome (GOLD analysis project Ga0187876, IMG submission 133000) | Peatland microbial communities from SPRUCE experiment site at the Marcell Experimental Forest, Minnesota, USA - June2016WEW_17_40 | ecosystem: Environmental > Terrestrial > Soil > Wetlands... | reverse complement strand
GGCGAAGGTGAGGGCGGAACGGTCGGCCTGGACCACCCTGCCACCGAGGCGCCGCGTGGCGGCGTCGAAGCTTTGCGGATCGGCGAGGATCACCTCCAGACGGCGGGGGGCGACCTGCTGCTTCAGATCGGCGGGGGTGCCCTCGGCGACCACCCGACCGTGGTCGATCATCACGATGTGATCGGCGAGGCGGTCGGCCTCCTCGAGCTGCTGGGTGGTCATTAGCACCGTCGTCCCCGTGGCGGTGAGCTTCTCGACGATCGCCCACATCGCCCACCGGCTTACCGGGTCCAGGCCGGTGGTGGGCTCGTCGAGGAAGAGCACCTCGGGTCGGCCGATCAGCCCTGCCGCAAGGTCCAGGCGCCGACGCATGCCGCCGGAGTAGCCGGCGACCCGGCGGTCGGCAGCGTCGGCAAGCCCGAACAGCTCCAGAAGCTCGACGGCCCCAGCCCGCGCGGCCCGGGAGGGCAGGCCCCGCAGCCGGCCGAGCATGGTCAGGTTCTCGACGCCGGTCTGCAACTCGTCCAACGCGGACGACTGCCCCGTCAGGCAGATCCGGCGGCGCACCTCGTGGCGCTGGGACACGACGTCGTAGCCGGCCACCCTCGCCCTGCCAGCGTCGGGGCAGGTGAGGGTGGTGAGGACCCGGACCGTGGTCGTCTTGCCCGCGCCGTTCGGTCCGAGCAGGGCGAGGACCTGGCCGGCGGAGACCTGGAGGTGGACGCCCGCGAGGGCGTGAGTGGCGCCGTATGACTTGGTGACCCCGATCGCCTCGATCGCGGCTCTCTCGCTCATCTTACGAACCTCCCGAGTACACTATTTCGTAGAAGCTACGCCGTTTAGCGTATCAGATACTCTGATAAGAGTAGCATATACGCACTTGGGCCCTGTGGTCAAGCCGGGGCTTCGGAGGTCCTCACACGATGGGCGCTGACACCGAGCCGTCCGGGGCAGCCATCCCCCCGAGCATCGCTCTCGCCTGGGGCCTCCGCGACCGCCCGCGACGCGGACCGAGGCCTGGGCTCAGCCTGGAGCGCATCGTGGCCGCCGGCATCAAGGTCGCGCTCACCGAGGGCTTGGGGGCGGTGTCCATGGCCCGGGTCGCCGCGGAGCTGGGGGTGGGGACCATGTCCCTCTACCGCTACGTCGCGGCGAAGGACGACCTGCTAGCGCTGATGGTGGACACTGCCATCGGGCCACCGCCATCCCCCGGGGATGCAGCGGACGATGACTGGCGCACGGCCCTGACGCGATGGGCCGCCGCGTTGCGCGCCGCCCACCAGCGCAACGTCTGGACCCTGCGAGTGCCGATCAGCAGCCCTCCGCTGGGTCCCAACAACGTAGCCTGGCTCGAGGCGGGGCTGCACGCCCTCGCCTCGACCTCGCTGTCCGAGGCTGACAAGGCGTACACGGGGCTGCTGGTGAGCCAATTCGTCCGCAGCGAGGTGATTCTCGGCGCGGACGTCGCTGCCGCCTCGACCGGCGTGCCGTCGGCATTCAGCTACGGCGAGCTGCTCGGCAGCCTCGCCGATCCGCTGCGCTTCCCGGCCATTCACCGGGCGATAGTCGGCGGCGCCTTCGAGGACGACGGGGACCCGAACGCGTTCTTCACCTACGGCTTGGGGCGCATCCTCGACGGGGTCGAGAAACTCGCGCGCTTCTCGCCAGGGCGGGGGTCGTCCCGCCAGGATGCGACGAGCGGTTCGCGGCGGCGACGGGGCGGCTGATTCCACGATCCGGCAGGCGAGGCTCTACCGCGGCGTGGGTGACGCGAGCGGATTTGCGGTCGCCCTCTGCTGCCTCAGCGCTGCCCCGGCGCCCTTCGAGAGGCGTACCGAACCACTACCCCCTGCAGGACTCGAACCTGCGACCTGCGCGCTTAGAAGGCGGCTGGCCTATTGATTAGGCGGTTGCTTAGTGCCTCGTGAATTCAGATGCACCATCTGCCTCGTCAAACACGCTGCAAGGCAGGGGCTGCCTGCCACGTTAGGAAGTGGTTGGGACGTCTCTCGGATAGAGCGCTCTTCTTTCCAGAAACGCGTCAAGCGAGCGGGAGTAGCTCAGCTGGTAGAGCGCGAACCTTCCAAGCTGGATGTCGCGAGTTCGAGTGTCGTCTCCCGCTCCATCGACGCGGTCAGGGCCCGGCTTGGCCGGCGCTCGAAGCGGGCTGGGTGTCCTTCACGACACCGAGCCCGCCACGAGCCGACGGAAATGTCGCCTAACGAGCTCTCGCAAAGGCGCGCAGCTGCTCGGCCAGCCGCTCGAGTTCGGCGGACTCCACGGGCGAGGCGTTGCCGAGGCCGCTGTGGGCAGCCGTCGGGCTGCGCAGGAACCGGCGGAACAGGGCCACGAGTACCCCTTCGGGCAGGGTGGGTGCCCCGAGGCGTCGCCGGCGCCCGCTGCTCTATCGGCTGCGTTGACAAGCGATGGGTCGATGCGCAAGTAGCCGATGAGCGGGTGAGGTTGTCTGGTCAGCCCAGTGATGCGCTCGCCGCACGCAGCTCGTCCAGCGCCGCCAGGATGTACCCGGCCAGTTCGTTCTTGGCGTCACGGTCGCCCTCGGACCATGCGGCGTGCCCTCGTTTGAAGGCGAGGACGCCCAGCTCACCAGCGAGAGCCGCAGTCGGAGCGGGCACACCGCGGACGATCAGGGCGGTTGTCATCGCGGCCGCGAGGCCGACGCTCTTGAGGGCGTCACGCTCCTGAAGCTCGGCGCTGGCAGCGACGGCCGCCTTCAGGCGAGGGGCGAGCTCGCGGCTCACGGGGCCCATCGCGGTCGAGGCCCGCTCGAGCCCGATGGCGACCGCCTCGAGCGGGCTGGCACCGACGGGCGCCTCGGCGATCCCCTCAGTCAGCAGCCGACTCAGCGTCACCTGTCCGGCCACTAGGAGCTCGCGCTTGTCAGGGAAGTGCCGGAAGAAGGTGCTTTTGGTGACCCCGGCGCGCTCGGCGATCTGGGCAACCGTTGTGACGTCGTACCCCTGCTCGCTGAACAGGTCGACGGCAGCCGCGACGAGGCGTTCGCGCGCCCCTGGTTCCCACCTAGGCATAGAACCATCTTAGGGGATGGGAGTCTTGTCCCATCACTGTGATAGAGTAATGGGACAAGAGTGCCATCACTTGCGGGAGAGTTGCCATGCGCGTCTTTGTCACGGGCGGCACCGGCCTGATCGGGTCCGCCGTCGTCGCCGAACTGCTCGGCAACGGCCACACCGTCCTCGCGCTAGCGCGCTCGGAGGCGTCGGCGGTGGCCGCCGAGGCGGCCGGCGCCGAGCCGCTCCGGGGAGCTCTCGCCGACTTGGACATTCTTCGCACCGGCGTTGCTCAGGCCGACGGTGTGATCCACCTGGCATTCGCCAACGACTTCAGCAGCCCCAACGCCCTCGCGAAGGCGGTCGCCGAGGAAAGTGCCGCTCTCGCGGCCCTCGGCGAGGAACTCGTCGGCAGCGACCGACCCTTCGTCACGGTCGCGGGTACGCCCCATGTGTCGGGCCGCGTCTCCACCGAGGCCGACCCGCTGCCGACCGACGGGCCGGTCGGTGGTCGCGGTCGCGCGTTCACGGCGGTGCTGGGCTTGGCCTCGAGCGGGGTCCGGAGCACGGCTGTACGCATGCCGCGCACGGTCCACAACCAGGGCACGGGGGGGTTCGCCGGTTTGCTGACCGACATCGCGCGCCGGACCGGAGTGTCCGGCTACCCGGGCGACGGTGCACAGCGTTGGCCGGCCGTGCACGCGCTCGACGCGGCAGCCCTCTTCCGGCTCGCCCTGGAGCTGGCGCCGGCCGGTAGCTCCTGGCACGCCGTGGCCGACGAGGGAGACAAGGTGCGTGACATCGCCGCAATCATTGGCCGACGGCTGGGACTGCCGGTGGAGTCGGTGCCGTTGGAGACCTACGGTCCTCTCGGCCCGATCTTCTTGAGCGACCAGCCCTCGTCGAGCACCCACACCCGGCGGGCGCTCGGCTGGGAGCCGAAACACCCCAGCCTTCTGGAGGACCTGGAGAACATCCAGCCATGACCAGCGGGGAAGACAGGCAGACCCGCTGCCGGCGCCCGCACCGGTAGCGCAAGACCCTCACGACAGCGGTACACCGCCGACTCCGAGGGCAACGGCGCCACCTTCCGCCGGGCCAGCTCCACCACCAGTCGGTGGGGCCCCCAATACGGCTTCCACCGGCGCAACTCCAGGACCATCGCCTCGAGCTCGCCCGACATCTGGTGCGGGCAGCTCGTCGGCCGGTGCGACCGGTCGGCCAGCTCCTCCAGCCCACCGGCTTCGTACCGGCTCAGCCAGGTGTGCATCGTCTGCCGGCTCACCCGCCACTCGGAGGCCACCTCGGTGACGGTCCTGCCATCCCTGATCACCGCCAGGATCGCCCGATACCGCTGCTCGGTCACGCTCAGTTCCCTCGTGTGAGGGAGTGTCAAGCCTCAACCGAAGAAGCTATCAGCCATCACCCGAAGGCCTGTCAAGGATCAGCCGGAGCCCTTTCGTCAAGGGTCAGCCGGATCCATACACCCGCCAGTACCCCCTGCAGGACTCGAACCTGCGACCTGCGCGCTTAGAAGGCGGTTGTTCCATTAATCAGGCGATCGCTTAGATCCTCGCGAGTTCAGATGCACCATCTGCCTCGTCGAGCAACCTGCACAGTAGGGGCCGCCTCCCACGTCAGGAAATGGTTGGGATAGAGAGGTTTCCGAGCTCCCTGGGACGCTAGCCCCCCTTTGCCGGCGAGTGACGAGCCCTGGCTCCCAACGTCTCGGGGAACGCCGCGCCAAGGTCGGCTCACCGGTCTCTACACTCCGGATAGGGCCGAAAGGTTTGAGGGGATCAGGCCGGCTGAACGAACGGGCCGCACTGGACCCCTAGTGTTGTTGGAGCGTCCTCGAAGGAACTGAGATTCCGGGAGCCCGTTAACGGTGCTATTGGTTTCCCTCATCCTTCCTGCCATTCCCAGAGTACAAGAGGGTGGAGGTCTTGGTGCGAGGACCCTGGTGTGTTGACCATGCAAGCCACAAGCGGGGCCACAGGTGGTCGACGCGACCGACAGTAGGAATGGGTGAGGTCCGATGGGGCACAAAGGGGAGGTGAACGGATGAGCAACTATGTGTTGGGTCTCGAAGAGATCGACAAGACGCAGGTCGCGCTCGTTGGCGGCAAGGGCGCGCACCTGGGGGAACTTTCGCGAATCGAAGGCATTCGGGTGCCGGCTGGCTTCTGCGTGACGACCGACGCGTTCCGGTGGATCCTGACAACGGCGCCTTGGGTCGACGATCAGCTCGATCGGCTGTCGCGCTTGGATCCGGACGACCGGGAAGCGATTCGCACGCTCAGCGCGGACATCCGCCGGACCCTCGAAGGGATCACCATCCCTGACGATCTGGCGGCGGCGATCATTCGCTCGGTCGCCCGGCTCGGCAAACAAGCTGCCTACGCGGTCCGATCGAGTGCGACAGCAGAGGACCTGCTGACGGCCTCCTTCGCCGGCCAGCAGGACACCTACCTGAACGTCGTGGGGCCAGCGGCGATCCTCGAGCACATCAGTCGGTGCTGGGCCTCGCTGTTCACGGAGCGGGCCGTGACCTACCGCCTGCGCAACGGCTTCGACCACCGGAACGTCCGCATGGCCGTGGTTGTGCAGCAGATGGTCTTCCCAGAGGCCGCCGGTGTCCTCTTCACGGCCGACCCTGTCACGTCAAACCGGAAGGTCGCCTCCGTGGAGGCCACCTTCGGCCTCGGCGAGGCGCTGGTCTCCGGCCTGGTGAACGCGGACATGTACAAGGTACGAGGCGGCGATGTGGTCGCCAAGGCGGTCGCCACCAAGCAGCTTGCCATCCACGCCCTGCCGGCTGGTGGGACGGAGGAACAGGCGATCGACCCGGAGCGGCAAGGGCAGCCGGCGCTGACGGATGCGCAGGTCGTGCGGCTCGCGCAGCTGGGTCGGCGGATCGAAGCATACTTCGGCCACCCCCAGGACATCGAATGGTGCCTGGTCGATGACGGCTTTCAGATCGTCCAGAGCCGGCCGATCACCACGCTGTTTCCCATCCCTGCGGCCGGCGACCGAGAGAACCACGTCTATGTCTCCGTCGGTCATCAGCAGATGATGACCGACCCGATGAAGCCCCTGGGGCTCTCCCTGTGGCGGCTAACGACGCCACGGTCCATGTACGAGGCCGGTGGGAGACTGTTTGTTGACGTCACTCAGGAGCTGAGTTCGCCAACGAGTCGCGCTGGCGTCGTGAAGGTCCTGGGGAGATCCGATCCGCTGATCGGCGACGCGCTGCAGACCATCCTCGAACGCGGCGACTTCATCCCAACACTCCCGGACGAGGGTCCTGCCGGGATGCCGGCCGGCGGCGCGCAAGCCGCGGTCGAGACCGATCCGGCCATTGTCGAAGGGCTCATCGAGAGCAGCCAGGCCTCCATCGCCACCTTGAAGCGCGACATCCGGACGAAGTCCGGACCGGTCCTGCTCGACTTCATCCTGGCGGACGTCCAGGAGCTGAAGCGGATCCTGTTCGATCCACAGAGCCTCCAGGTTGTCAGGTTGGCGATGGAGGCGACCTGGTGGCTCAACGAGCAGCTGGAGGCGTGGCTGGGAGAGAAGAACGCGGCCGACACGCTCACGCAGTCCGTCGCCAACAACGTGACATCAGAGATGGGGCTGGCGCTCCTCGACGTCGCGGACGCGATCCGTCCGTATCCGGAGGTGGTGGCCCTCCTGCCGCATGTCGAGGATAAGGACTTCTTGGACGAGCTGGCCAAGCTCATGGGCGGGCGGGAAGCCCGAGACGCCATCCGGGCCTACCTCGACAAGTACGGTATGCGCTGCGTCGGTGAGATCGACATCACGAGGCCGCGCTGGAGCGAACGCCCCACCACGCTCGTGCCCCTGATCCTTGGCAACATTAGGAACTTCGAGCCGGGCGCCGGCGAGCGGCGCTTCGAGCAAGGCCGGCGGGAGGCCTGGGAGAAGGAGCAGGAGCTGCTGGCGCGCTTGCGGGACTTGCCGGACGGGGAGCGGAAGGCCGATGAGACCAAGCGGATGATCGACCGCGTCCGGACGTTCATCGGGTACCGGGAGTATCCGAAGTACGGCATGGTCAGCCGCTACTTCGTTTACAAGCAGGCCTTGTTGAATGACGCCGAGCGCCTCGTACGAGCCGAGGTACTTCGTGAGAAGGAAGATATCTTCTACCTGACGTTCCGAGAGCTCCACGACGTCGTGCGCACGAACCAAGTGGATGACCAGCTCATCCGCCAGCGCAAGGACGCGTTCACGTCGTATCAAGGGCTGACGCCGCCCCGGGTGTTCACGTCGGATGGCGAGGTCGTCGCTGGGGCGTACCGACGCGACGAAGTGCCGGCCGGTGCGCTCGTTGGCTTACCGGTTTCTGCCGGGACCATCGAGGGGCGGGCCCGCGTCATCCTGGACATGGCGGAGGCCGATCTCGAGCCGGGCGACATCCTGGTCACGGCCTGCACGGACCCCAGCTGGTCGCCACTATTCGTCGCGATCAAGGGCCTGGTGACGGAGGTCGGTGGCCTGATGACCCATGGCGCCGTCATCGCGCGGGAGTACGGCTTGCCGGCCGTCGTGGGCGTCGAGCAGGCCACTCGGTTGATCCGCGATCGGCAGCGGATCCTCGTCAATGGAACGGACGGGTACATCAAGATCCTGCCCTAGCACATGCGGAGCACTACCCCCTGCAGGACTCGAACCTGCGACCTGCGCGCTTAGAAGGCGGCTGGTCCATGGATTCGGCGAGCGCACAGTGCTTCGTGGATTGGAAAGCAGCGTCTGCCTCCGCAAGAAGCCCTGCGGAAGACGGTCTGCCTCGCGCGTCAGGACGTCGCTTGGAATGTCGATTTGAGGCCTGCCCGCTCGACGATTTGATCTAATGACCGGCAGTGATCGCCCCACCGCAGCCGCGGGTGGATCAAGGGAGGCCGGGACCCATGAGCAAGGTTGTGGTGTCGGAGTTCATCACCCTGGACGGGGTCTTCCAGGACCCGGGAGGGGTGGGAGAGATCGATGGAGGCGGCTGGGCATTCCGTTTCGAACGCGGCCCAGAGGGCGACCGCTTCAAACTTGACGAGGTAATGACGGCAGGGGCACTTCTTCTGGGCCGAGTCACCTACGAGGGCTTTGCCAAAGCCTGGCCCACCATGCCCCGCGACGAGGCCGGATTCGCCGACCGGATGAACAGCTTGCCCAAGCATGTGGTCTCGACAACCCTCAAGCACGCGGGCTGGAGCAACTCAACGGTGATCCGCGGCGATCTGGCCGAGGCGGTGGGCCGGCTCAGGGAGGAGGTCGACGGCGACATCCTCGTGAATGGCAGCGGTCAACTGGTGCGGGCGCTTCTCGAGCACGACCTGGTCGACGAGTGCCGGCTGATGTTCTTCCCGATCGTGCTGGGCACGGGCAAGCGCCTCTTCGGCGAGTCAACGAGGCCGGTAACGCTGCGTCCGCTTACCACGACCAGATCGGGAGACTGCGTGATCCTCACTTACGAGAGGCCGCGAACCTGAGCCGGAGTGGCTGTGGCGCTGTTCGGACGCTGCCGCTGAGCGTGAGCAACGGGCCGCCCCATCGCATGAGCGCGTCAATCTGCTCGGTGTGACTCGAGAACTCCTCAGGGCACCAATCCGGAAGGCAAGCGCTGGAGCCCAATTCAGACAAGTCCGCAGATCCGGCCTGAGATACGGCTACTGCTTTCCAAGCTGGATGTGGGCCTGACCCGGTAGGACGGACCGGCATGATGCGGGGTACCTTCCTGCTAAGGACGTCCAGGCTTCGGGCCGTCCAGTACCCCCTGCAGGACTTGAACCTGCGACCTGCGCGCTTAGAAGGCGGCTGTTCCATTGATTAGGCGATCGCTTAGCACCTCGCGAATTCAGATGCACCATCTGCCTCGTCAAACAAGCTGCAAGGTAGGGGCCGCCTCCCACGTTAGGAAGTGGTTGGGATAGAAAGGTTTCCGGGCCGCCCCCGTGCAGTTCTGCTAGCAGCGTTTGGCCCGACGACCGGACACCCCGGTGAGACGCTGGCGTGGTCAGCCTGGGCCAGCGGAGAGTGCTATTACTGTCAGTCCAGGCTGGGTGTGTCAGCCCTCGCCGCTGTCTGGACCCGTGACATGGAGGTGGCCGAGGCAGCTCCGCGCGGGCTGATGGAGTGTCGGCTACGATTTCAGTCGCCCGATGCCGAGCCGGCACCGGGCGGCCGGTTCAGGGGGTTCCCATGGCCACCACTCCAGACCAGCCCACCGAGCTGGAGCTGCTCCACCGCCTCATGACCAGCAGCCCCCCCTTCACCCCCCTGGAGAGGGCGGTCGAGCTGGTGGTGGGTGGCCTGCCGGCGGCTCTCGTTGACGAGGTTCCGCTGCCGACGGGGGGTCGGCTGGTGGGAAGCCAACTCACATCCCACCTAGGGCGGCTCTCGGAGCTGCAGGTGGTGTTGGATGTGAGGGGAAGCCCGGCCGAGGCGCTGAGGGCGTACGAGCGGGAGCTGCGGGAGCGCGGATGGGACCCAGTCGAGGATCTTCCCGGGCCCATGCATCATGGCGGGTTCGTCTCGGGTGCTGCCGGCGACACCCGGATGCTCCGGCGAGGCGGGCAAGGTCCGATCCTATGGGTGGCTGCGGGCACCATCAACGAGACCCTCACCGACCTCCGGCTGCGTCTGGACTGGCAGATGCCGCGGCATCTCGAGGAGAGGGGCGGCCGCGGGATGCAGCTGCCAAGCCTCAATCGCATGCCCCGGCTTCACCCGCCCAAGGGCGTGGCCATGGAGCCCCGGGGTGGCGCTGGCGGCCTCGGGTGGTTCAGCTCCCAGGGGCAGGTTGACACCGACCTCAGCGTGCCCGAGCTGGAGGCGCACTTCGCCTCGCAGTTGGTTGAGGCCGGCTGGACCCGGGTCTCTGGCCGCACCGACGAGGTGCTCGGCTGGAGTTCCTGGTCCCTCCCCGGCGAGGGTGAGTGGGGCGGTCTTCTTATCGTGCTCGCCGCCTTCGGCGCCCGCGAGCGGTCGCTCATCTTGCGCGTCGAAGAGATCAAGCCAGACGACGGGGGATCGGACGGTCAAGGGTTCAGCTTCGGGGCGAAGTCTGCCCACCTCTGAGGCGCACAGGCCGCCTCACGCTGGCCGTCTCAAGTGATGCCATGAAGAGGGAGGCCTCCCGCCTCCCCCGTTGAGGGAGAGGACACTTCCGGCAGAAGCAAAAGCCCGGAAAGGGAGGCCCCAGCACATGGTATCGGTTGGCATTGACCCACACCGCCGGCGCTCGGACCTGGTGGGCGTCGACAACCTCGGAAGCGTCGTTTGGAAGCGCCGGATCCCGAGCTCGCCGGCGGACTTCCTGCGTGTCTTCGGCGAGCTCGAGCCCGGGTCCTTCGAGGTGGCCTTCGAGGCGACTTACGGCT
>Ga0187876_1003610_pt1 | contig 10429 bp, 10 predicted proteins | sample June2016WEW_17_4_FD_133000 | JGI IMG/M metagenome (GOLD analysis project Ga0187876, IMG submission 133000) | Peatland microbial communities from SPRUCE experiment site at the Marcell Experimental Forest, Minnesota, USA - June2016WEW_17_40 | ecosystem: Environmental > Terrestrial > Soil >... | reverse complement strand
CCATAATTGGCCGCGCCGATGCGGTTTATTCGCGATATTTATGCGGCCAGAATGGCGGCGCACCAGCCCGTCATCTCCTTTGAATTTTTCCCGCCGAAAACCGCCGAAGGTGACCGTAATTTGCTGGAAAAACACATTCCGGCGCTGTCGCAGGCCAAACCGGATTTTTGCTCCGTCACCTACGGGGCCGGCGGCAGCACGCGCGACAAGACGCTGATGATCGTGGACCGCATCCAGCGCCAGCACGGCTTGACGGCCCTGGCGCACCTGACCTGCGTCGGCCACACCAGCGGCGAGGTAAGAGCGTTGCTGGAAAAAATCCGCACCCTCGGCTGCCAAAACATCCTGGCTTTGCGCGGGGACCCGCCCGCCGGCTGCGAATTCCAGCCGACCCCGGGCGGTTTTGAGTTTGCCGCCCAACTGGTCGGGCTCATTCGTGAGGCGGGCCATTTTTCCATTGGCGTCGCTGGATTTCCCGAGGGCCACATCGCCAACAAAATTGGGCGGCATGACGACTGGCGGCATTTGCGGGAAAAAGTGGAGGCCGGCGCCGATTTCGTCCTCACACAGTTGTTTTTCGACAATGCCGACTACTTCGAATTTCGCGACCACGTGGCGGGCAAGCTGGGCGTCTCGGTCCCGCTGGTGCCCGGCATCGTGCCGATACTGAGCGCGTCGCAAATCAACCACTTTACGCGACTGTGCGGCGCAAAGATGCCGTCCGCGCTTTGCGAACAGTTGAACCGCCTGGGCGACGATGACGAGGGCACGGTGGCTTTTGGAATCGAATACGCGACCCGACAATGCGAGGAACTCCTGCGGGCCGGGGTACCCGGCCTGCACTTTTACACGCTCAACAAATCGCATTCGACGGTGGAGGTGCTCAGGAACCTGCGGTTGGCAAAGCAGGCCGTACAAGACCATGTGTAACAGGGTTGAATAGTGTTGAAGAGGTGTGTATGCGGCCATCGTATCCGACGGCGCGGATGGCGCGAGGGAGACGAGCGATTTTTCATTTCGTGTCATAGACGCCATTGAAACACCGTTGGGCGAATATGAATAGGCGACGGTCGCTCTTTAGGTACGATTGTTGGGGAACCAAGAAACAAAGGATTTCATCCGCGAATTGCGCGAATTGACGCGAAGCAAAGCGGCAGGCCCTTCGCGCTTCAGCTTTTCAGCATTTCCGATCAGCCTTCAGCCTTCGTTTCTCCTTCCCCCGTACCCCCCGGCCCTGCCGCCCCGCGTCAACCGCAAATCATGCGAAAAGTGAAAAGTTCTTGCCTGATCAAATTTCTGTCTTGCATACTTCCTCAAATAAATTGAGGATATATTCAATGCGACGGCGGCCAGAACTTGACCCTTTTAGTGCTCTTATGCAGATCGCTCAAGAGCAGCAGGGTTATTTTACAACCAAGCAGGCCATCGAAGCTGGTTACGGGGATAACACACATACGTACCATGTCCGAAGCTATTCACGACACCTTTCAGCGGCGAAAGACGCATGATATTCCTGCCACCTTGACTGTGCCGCCAACCTTGTGGTCTGTGCCATTTGCGGAATTGGCGCAGGAGTGCGGCATGAATACCGAAATCAATCTTCAATTCAACGTGATAAAACGATTTGTTGGCCGATTGCATCTGTAGTGCGGGCAGACAAAATCAAATATCCGTTCATGATCCGCGCACGACTTGCTCACAGCGGTGCGATACGAGATGGGCCAACCCGAAGGGCACCTTTTAATTTGGCTGACCTCCGATCTCCGATCTCCGACCTCAGCTTTTCAGCGTTTTAGCGTTTCCGATCAGCCTTCAGCCTTCGTTTCTCCTTCCCCCGTACCCCCCGGCCCTGCCGGCCCGCGCCAACCGCAAATCATGCGAAAAGTAAAAAGTTATAGTCTGACGCCATTTCCGAACACGATGGCGAGCGGCTCGACGAGTTGGTCTTCGGTGTAGGCGTGGGCAATGGCGTTCACATTCCAAGGAGTAGTTTCCCAACGGTGGCGACATCTTCCCTGACGCGGTTGCGGTTGCCAGCATTGCCCGGATGAAACTCTGCCGCGCGAATCGCTCCTTCACGTCCGGGATCGGAAAAATCCTTCTTCAATGAATTCACCGCAAACTCATAACCTGTGTTGTTAGCCTTCGCTTCCGCCCGAAAAGCCGCTATAGCTGCTGCCGGCCCGTCAACGAATCCCGTGACCGCCAGCAGCACATCGTAAGCGTCCTTCGGCAACCGCCGTCCTGTCGGACCGCCAAACGCATTCAGCTTCAGCACTAGCAGCGGACCGATGTCTGCCACGGCCACCTTGCACTCCTGCTTTGCTCCATACAGGTCGAGACCTTTCACATTGACCATGCGGCGGCAGAACAACGCTCGATTCACTCCCGGAGTGACACTTGCGACCACGTCATCCACCATCCGAGCGCCTGTTAATGCTGGGGGGTCTTCCGTAAGAAAGTCGAGATAGAGATTCATGTTGCCAAACTTGCGAACCAAGCGATTGCCCTCGGACTTGAAGCTCAGCCCTGCCAAATCGGATTTGATTGTTCCATATTGCTCGCCCGACGCGGCCAACGAGATGCCGAAATCCACGTCCATCGTCACCGCACCTGGCAACCCCGCCACATCTCGTTTTGTGAGATAATGCACGGCCAATCCACCTAAAAGCACGAGGTCGTCATGGTATCGTTCAAGTGAACGCCACGCGGTTAACAGTGCCGCTTCCGCTGACAACAGGCTTTCCTTGGGATAGTCTTCAAATGTTCCGAACTTACTCATTCCCATCCTCCCGCAAAGTCCGGCCACTGTCGCAACTCCGATGCTTGCTCTTCGCCGCGCTGCCCGGCTCGTAGAAGGTCGAGGTAAATTTGTACATCCGAAACCAGATTGAACCCGCGCACTGTTTGTGTGGGATGAAACACGCCTTCATCCTTCGGCAGCACCAGCCGCAGTGCGCCGCTACCCGAGGGAACGCGCCGGCCCAGCAACTTTTCTTTGATAAGCGTCTCGTCGGGGAACTTCCTCACGTAAGCCGTTACGATTACCGGTGTGGTGTGCGGATGCCGTAGCCAGCCTGCAAACCATTGCGTGAACACAGGCGGCTCATCGCGCAGCACGTCTTGCAGCTTCTCTGCCAAATGCAGCGGGCTGCCGCTCAATAACACCGAGTATTCATGCACGTTCGTCCGCCTCTCCCAGTCGTCCGCTTTCACCCAGGCTTCCAGCACCGCCGCCGGTTTCGTCACCCGTAGGCCCCCCGGTTGTTCTGCCGCCCACTCGCGCGCCAGTAATTGCTGCCGCACCGCGCTTACCCAGCCAAGACTGACGCTCGCTGACTGTGCCAGTTCCGTGACCTTCCATGCACGCAATGGGCCTTGCAGCAGCACCCGCAGCACCCCGGTTGCCCGCGGCGCAAACAGCGACCGCGTCTCCCGCTTTTCCCGAAAGGGATTCTCCGACGAGCGTGTCTCAATAAAAATCTGGTCAAACGCCAGGCGCGCGTTTCCGGCCAGGTCCGCATAGCCGATACCTGAATCCGAGCAAAGTTTGGCTGATTCCTCCGAAATGAACGGTGCAAAAAAGACGCCGTAACGTGGCGATTTTCCGGACAACTGTTTCAAAGAATTCTCCAAATGCAATATCGCCGACCGCACTTCGCGCGGTTGGCCGGTTCGTTTTGTCTCCACCAGCAGCGTCCAATTTCGCTTGCCTGTTTTCACCTGCGCCAGACCGTCAGCATAAACCGGGGAAGCAGGTGAAATCCTCGCCTCACGTTTGAATGAAACCAGCTTCAGCGACGGCACGCGGCCAAGCAGTTCGTGCAACAATTGCTCAAATTGCTTTTCCAGATCATTCTCTTTCAGTTTTTTGACGGTTTTCATCACGCGGTGAAAATGCCATTTTTAATGAAACCCAGCAAGCCTTTTCGTTGAATTCCCATGTTTCACCACGCGGTGAAAACGGCGCTCTAGCTGAAATCGCTGCCACCGGGCACCAAGCACCGCCGCCGGTTTCGTCACACGTAGGCCCTCCCCGGTTCTTCCGCCGCCCACTCGCGCGCCAGTAATTGCTGCCGCCCCGCACCCAATGCCGCGTCTGTGCCGCCCGGCCCAGGTCGGCGAGCCGGAAACCCTCCAGCGGAACAGTTTCCAGCCGGCCCGCCAGCGCTTCGGAAGATTGCTCCAACCAATCCGGCGAGGCGCTGCCGAGAATCAGCATTGAAGCATCGGCATGAAAATCCCGCAGTCAGCGCGGGATTTTCATGCTCATGGCAACCACCCTTTACGGCCGGAGGCAGGAGGAATTAACCGCAGAGAACGCAGAGAGCGCAAAGAAGCGGTTTCAAATTCTTTGTGTTGTTTGCGTTCCTTGTGGTAAAAATCGAGGCTGTAGTGCCCATTTCTGTTTTCTGCTTTCCCAATTTCTGCTTTGTCCTGCATCCGCCTCGTAGTCCCGTGGTCCGTGGTCCTGTGGTCTGCCGTGCCCATTTCTGCTTTTAATTTGGTGATTTCAGCCTTTCAGCTTTTTAGAATGTCAGCGTTTAGCTTTTTAGCATGTCAGCCTCAGCATGGCCCTGCCGGCCCGCGCCAACCGCAAATCATGCGAAAAGTGAAAAGTTATGGCTGGACCACTTTTCGGGCCAAAGATTTGGCGGGAGCGGCGAGCCATCAACCCCACGATTTCCCCCGTGAAAACGCCGGCAGCCGTCTTGAATAATTCCTACATTTTATATTTGACATACTTCTTGAAAATAGTATAACTTTTTGCATGATTGCGACACAAAAAACAGAAACTGTCAATTTCGGCACGAAGGGGCAGGTCGTCATCCCACGCCGTCTGCGCCGGGAATTCGAGATTGAGGAAGGCACCAAGGCCACGGTTCACGCCACACCGGAGGGCATCCTGCTCAAGCCCATCACCCGCACCTACATCCGAAGCCTGCGCGGCTCCTTGAAGGGGACCAAGGCCATGGAAGTGTTTCTGGCGGAACGAAAACGGGAAAGGGAGCTGTAATGGCCGTCAAAATACTCGATAGCTGGGCGCTCATGGCGCTCTTCCACGAGGAACCCGCCGCCGATGAAGTGGAAAAGCTGCTGTCACAGGCCGCCACCGACCGGCACAAGCTGTTGATGAGCGTGGTGAACTGGGGCGAGATTTATTATTCCGTGAGGCGCGGGGCGTCCGAGGAGATGGCCGAGCAAAAAGTCCGGGAGATAGCGTCCATGCCCATTGAAATTGTTTCCGCCGACCTGCAACAAACCCATCAAGCCGCCATTTTCAAAGCTACGCGGAAAATGTCCTACGCCGACTGCTTTGGCGCAGCACTGGCGAAGATCAGAAACGCCGAATTCGTGACCGGCGACCCTGAATTCAAAGAAATCGAGAAGGAAGTCAAAATCGGCTGGCTGAAATGAAATCGTGCTTCTGTAAAAAGCTGTTGCCAGCGGGGCGGGCCAGTCATAGCATCGGCTTCAATCATCCGTTCTCGGCAAAGTTCGTCGGAAGAAAGAGATCACATGGCTGCGCAACACAAATATTGGCTGCTTGGAGAAATTGTCGAGAGCATCGAGGCGCAAGGAAACTAAAAACAAATCCGGATTTATGAATCCCCAATGGCATTTCAATCGACGCCGGGCCTGTGACCGCATGAGAGACTCGGCAAATGATGCGTTTTTCACGGCGGAAAGCCTTGAGAATTTGAGCGAGGCACTTGTCCGGGAAGCCATTCAAAATTCGCTTGATGCGGCTCAACGCGATACGGCGAATGTCAGACAGGTTCGCGTTCGTATTCATTTTGAGCCGAAGGCAAAACCGGAAGTGCGTTCGTATTTGGCCGGTTTGTTTGCTTCCGTAAGAAGAAATTTCGAGCGCGGCTTGGAGCAACAAAGTCTCGACGACATTTTTGGGGATGGTTGCGGTTTCATTGTCATCGAAGATTTCGGCACCAAGGGGCTTACGGGAGATGTTGAGGAATACCGTTTGGAGCAGGCAGAGCAGAATGCCTTCTTCAGTTTTTTCCGCGCGGAGGGCCGCTCGCCCAAAACCGGCGAAAGTCTTGGCCGTTGGGGTATTGGAAAACAGGTGTTTCCCACCGCCAGCAGGCTCCACGCGATGCTGGGCGTTACTGTCCGCCAGGAATCTCCCGCTCGTGTTCTAATGGGTTCTGCCGTCGTGCGAAACCATTCAGTTGACGGGCAGGATTTTCAGCCTGATGCGTGGTTTGGACACCGTGAAATTTCAGAAAAGCCGGTTTTGCCCATAGGAGATGCGCAATTCATTGACGAATTCATCGCTAGGCTTGGGTTGGAACGTGGTAATGAAGCCGGTCTTTCTGTCGTCGTCCCATCTGTTGACGAGCGCGTGAATGTGGACGACCTCCGGCGTAGCGTCGTCCGCAGTTTTTTCTGGCCAATTTTGCAAGGGGAGCTTGTCGTTGATTTGGAATCGCCAAATGAAAACTGGCGGATTGATGCGGAAACATTGCCAACCCACCGGACGCTTTTGCCGGCGGCTGAAGCCGCGGTGATTGAATTTGCAAACTTGGCGTCAACGGCAAAACCGGCGGAAGCAGTCAGCCTGCCGACCGAAGGGGCGATGCGGCCAAGTTGGAAGGATTTTGGCGACCAGTTGCTTTCCGAAGCCATGCTGAACGAAATCCGCTCGCGCTTGGAAGCGCAACAGCGCGTGCAAATAAAAGTCCCGGTTCGAGTGCGGCCGAAGGAGGAAGGCAAGGCGGAGAGCATGTCATTCTTTCGTGTGTATGTCGCCGCCTGCCGTGATTCCGGCCACAGGCCGATTTTCCTGCGGGATGGAATCGTGATTACAGATGTCCGGTGTCCGCAAATGTCCGGCAACCGTTCACTTGTCGTCATTGATGATCCGCCTTTGGCCGGCCTGCTGGGCGACTCTGAAGGCGTTAATCACACGCAATGGCAGAAGGATTCCCCCAAATTCCACAACCGTTTCTTCTACGGCCCGGAAACCATCAAATTTGTCACGCGCAGCGTTTTTGAAATCATGCAACGCCTTCACGCCGCCGAAACCAAAGGCGACCCGACACTGTTGCTTCATATTTTCTACCTGCCGACAGAAGATGGTCCGACGGAACCAAAGAAAAAACCGGAGACGGAGAAGGACAAACCCACTGTTACACCGCCACCTCCTCCGCCTCTGCCAACAAAACCATTACGGTTTGAGCTCCAGCAAGTGAAGGGCGGTTTCAGTTTGAGGCCCGGCAGCCTCCCCTTGGATGCTCTTCCGCTTCGGGTGCGGATTGAAGCAGGCTACGCCGTGCGCCGTGGAAATGCGATTAAACGCTGGATGCGTGACGATTTTGTTTTCGTTCGCGCGCCGCTTCACCAGGAACAGGCCGGCGGAGTGATCGTTTCACGCGCGGATGGCAACACTTTGGAACTGGAAATTCGGACGCCGGACTTTCAATTCGGAGTTTCCGGTTTTGACACCAAGCGCGATTTGGTTGTGCGAGCCATCGAAATAAAGGGAGATTATGAAGCGAACGTTTAACTATACCGGGCGCCGCAAAATAGGGCGTAAGGAGGTATCAATCACAATCCGCCAGGACAAATCCGGCTGGGTTTTCGACGCGGATTTGCGGCTTGCAGACTACCATTTCCCGCGCACCGCCGAGGTTTGGGTGGAGGCTCATCGGCAAAACCTGTGGATGCAATGGGCATGGGGCACCGTGTCTGCGCTGCGTGTCCCAGCCGACCGCAGGTTGACGGAATTCGATGTGCCGGACGGCCTGCTCTTTCGTGTGCGTGTGGTGCAACCGCCGGGACAGGAACACCACAAACTGCTTGGCGAAGCGGACGGGATTCCGTTTGTCAAGGCAGGTGAAGCGAGCGACCAGCGGCGGCATTTGCTGGAACCTGTGCCGGATGCGCTCGATCAGCAACTCTGGAAATTGGATTTTGCCAGCGACCCCCCGCGCCTCTTGGTGAACAAAGATGTGAAACCAAGCTGGAAAGAGATGGCTCGTTCACCTTCGTTTGTCGCATTGGTTTGCCCCGAAGTTCTACGTCAAGTGTTGGCACGGGCGCTGTTTCATGAAGAGTGGACAGAAGATAGCGAAGAAGGCGGATGGCCGGCAGACTGGGTGCGGTTCGCAAAAAATCTTGGTGGATTGGGTGATGTGCCGCCGCTCAATATGCAAGCGGAACGGGAAGGCTGGATTGAGGAGGCTGTGGCCGGATTCTGTCGGCGGCTCGAAGTCCGTTCCATTTGGGATCGAATCTGTGACGAGGAGGCTGTCCGATGAAATTGCGTCGTTTCAATCCTGACGGCGTGGCTGCGTTTTCCAACTATCGCGCCCGCCTGACACTCGAGCCCGCGTTGGAGCCGCCGTTGGAAATTTTGGAAGACCCGGCCCTCACTGAGCCGCTGCCGGGGGATGTCGAAGTCGAATCACGCAAGTTCGCGAATCGTCTGGAAGCTGGACGTTATTTGAACGAATTGATGGATTTGGCCAAAATCCAACTGCCAGAACGCGACCAAGAATTATGGGCGTGGTTGACGTTGTTTTACTTTGATGAAGTTTGTCCTACGGATGGCCACAGTTGCCGTGACCCACAGGATGAAGCCCGCCTAGTGCCGGTTCTGGACAACTATCAGCGGTTTTACCGGCATTTGTTGCTCGGCCCTTATCTCATTGTTCGTGCGCACCGGGACCGGCCTGAACGCGCGATTGCAATGCTGTGCAATCCCCTGTCGAAACCCGGTGAGATCGTCGAGCAACTTGCTTCGCGCAAGGAACTGGTGACTAATCGGGCGGTTGTTGAACTGGCGACGCAGCTCTACTTCGACCCCGCGACAGGTTCATTCAAGCGAGGTGCGGGTTCGTCAGTGAAGGGGGCGCCCCGTCGTTTGGCCGCATTGTTCAACCAGCTTGATTTAACGTGGTATCTCTATGGAATGAGCGCGGATGACGTGAACAATCTTCTGCCGAAGGAATTCGACCGTTTCCGGCAGGCCGCAGTTTGACCGTCGTCTTGTGCTCGCAAGATCACGATTGCATCGCTAGTTTTATGCGCCGATGCCAATTCCCGTAATAGATTTATTCGCCGGCCCTGGCGGTTTGGGCGAAGGATTTTCCTCGTTGCTCGACAGCAAGGGTGGGCGCGTGTTCAAAATCAAACTTTCAATTGAAAAAGATGAACCTGCACATCGAACTTTGGAATTGCGTGCGTTCTTCCGTGAATTTCCGGTCGGCGAAGTGCCGCAGGATTATTACGATTATCTCGCTCACAAAATCAGTTTGGAAGACCTTTACTCGCGACATCCGCGGCAGGCGGAACGCGCTTGGCTGGAGGCTTGGCACGCGGAACTGGGTGGGAAAGAAACTTCAGACGGTGAAATTGATGAGCGCATTGAGCTGGCCTTGGGCACCAACACACGGAATTGGGTTTTGATCGGCGGTCCGCCCTGCCAAGCCTACTCGCTGGTCGGCCGTTCGCGCATCATCGGTGGAGAGGGCATCGAAAAATATGAAGAAGACCCCCGCCATGATTTATATCGGCAGTATCTCCGCATACTTGCCGTGCATCGGCCGCCGATTTTCGTAATGGAAAATGTCAAAGGGCTCCTTTCCGCCACGGTGAAAAAGGCGCACATCTTTGAACAGATACTTGCGGATTTGAAGCGTCCGCCTTTGGTCAGTGGGCGAGTCCAAAAGGACAATTTGGAATATCAGTTATTCCCGCTGGTTGCGAATCGCGGCGAAGTTTCCGGCCGCTTCGAACCCGAAGATTTTGTAATCCGTTCGGAAGAATTTGGAATTCCCCAGTCCCGTCATCGAATCATCATTCTTGGCATCCGTTCGGATTGGCCGCGCAAGCCCGACCTGCTGAATCCTGAAAAAACACAAATCGCGATTGAACAGGCCATCGGTGATTTGCCAAAGCTCCGCAGCGGTTTGTCAAAGGAACCGGATTCCACCCAAGAGTGGCACAACGCCATTTGTGGCCTGGTGAAAGCCAAATGGTTTTTGAATGGTGAAATGGATGAAGGGCTGCGAAAAGCTTTGGCCATCGCCGTCATGCGGATTGGGGCGGATCTAAGCCGAGGCAGTGAGTTTGTGACGACAAACGCGAAACCCGAATGTCACAAGGATTGGTTCGCGGATGCAAAGCTGAATGGCGTTTGCAATCACGATACGCGCAGCCACATTCGCTCAGACCTTCACCGCTATTTTTTCGCCGCTGTTTTTGCGCGCAAAAATGGGCGTTCACCGCTGCTTGATGACTTTCCAACAGCTTTGTTACCGGAACATGAAAATGTGCCTCCTCAGCAAAATCTGTGGGTAGATTCTTCCGGCTCCGGGAGCCGTCCTAACGTGTGATACAGGGCAATTTCCATCGCGTCATAGGTGCGGAAGCCGTAGGATCGTCTGGTCACCACTCGGATTTT
>Ga0187876_1003604_pt1 | contig 10445 bp, 10 predicted proteins | sample June2016WEW_17_4_FD_133000 | JGI IMG/M metagenome (GOLD analysis project Ga0187876, IMG submission 133000) | Peatland microbial communities from SPRUCE experiment site at the Marcell Experimental Forest, Minnesota, USA - June2016WEW_17_40 | ecosystem: Environmental > Terrestrial > Soil >... | reverse complement strand
CGCCCTCAACGCCACCACCGGGGCGAAGCTGTGGAACTACACGACCAAAAGCTTGGTGTACTCCTCTCCTGCCATCGTCAACAGCGTGGTCTACGTGGGCAGTGAAGATGGTAAAGTCTACGCTCTTAATGCCACCACCGGAGCGAAGCTGTGGAACTACGCGACCGGAAACTCTGTGCTTTCCTCCCCAACCGTCTTAAACGGTGTGGTCTATGTGGGAAGCGATGACCACAATGTTTACGCCCTCAATGCCACCACCGGGGCGAAGCTGTGGAGCTACACGACCGGAGCCGCCGTGCTCTCCTCCCCTGCCGTTTCAAACGGCATCGTCTACGTGGGAAGCGATGACCACAATGTTTACGCCCTCAACGCCACCACCGGGGCGAAGCTGTGGAGCCACACGGCCGGAAGCTATGTTGACTCATCCCCTGCCGTCGCCAACGGCACGGTATACGTGGGGAGCTGGGTCACAAACCTCTATGCCCTCAACGCCACCACCGGAGCGAAGCTGTGGAACTACACGACCGGAAGCTATGTTGAGTCATCCCCTGCCGTCGCCAACGGCACGGTATACGTGGGCAGCGATGACGGCAACGTCTACGCCCTCAACGCCACCACCGGGGCGAAGCTGTGGAGCTACACGACCGGAGACGCTGTGCTCTCTTCTCCCGCCGTCACAAACGGAGTGGTCTACGTGGGGAGCAACGACGGCAACGTCTACGCCCTCAGCAACGCACCTGCGGCCGCAAATCAGGTTACGACGCCTGGCTTTGATGTCACGCTTGCTTCTGTGGGCCTCGTAATCGCCGCTTACGTAGTGAAGTGGAGGGGCCGACCCCCCTTTTTTTCAAGCGAAGCTAGACCCCGCTTTTAGCGCTATCTCTGCATCAGCAATCGTGGCTATCATTAGTTTTTCCGGACATAGGTAACGAACGTAAGGAAGCGAAGCAATTGCCCGTTAATGATGTACTGCCGAAGGTGTATTAGATTCGTCGGCTGCAAGATTCGCGGCAAAGATGAGCGCATCACGTATTGTGAGCAGTATGGCCATCCGCGCTACGTGCCGTGGTGACGGTTCCGCGTCACTAGGCCGCCTAAGCTCTGTTCGCTACCTTCGCACGTTGAGTGCTAGGGACACCAATCTAGCCAGCAAAGCGACTAACTTACCGGACTGCAGCGCCAATAAGCGCTATCTTATGATGATGCGCGTCGGGGTCGCCGTTGGTGTGGGGGTCGGGGTCGCCGTTGGTGTGGGGGTCGGCGTCGGAGTTGGTGTGGGGGTCGGCGTCGGAGTTGGTGTTGGTGTAGCTGTTGGCGTAGGCGTAGGCGTTGGACTCGGTATCGGCAGCGTTGTAATGGTGATACTAGCACTTGGGTTCGACGGGTCGCCTGTGTACACAGCTGTAATCGTATGCTGTCCCGGAGGCTGCAATAACGTCATTTCACCGTTTGCGTCTATTTTAAGCGATACTCCGTCAATGCCGCCCGGAGCCCCTAATGTGTAAGCTGTCTGTGCGCTTTCCGTTTTGCCGTCGACGTACCAGGTAATCTTTCCCACGAGGTCTGAAACTGACAGGGCCACGTTATTCTTCCACACAGTAGGGGTCCAAATGCCACCTTCTCCCGGATTAAGCGTCGTTGGTCCTGAGATACTAACTAACCACGTCGTAGTAGGCTGCGTTGTTGACGTGGGTGTAACTGATGGCGTAGGTGTTGGCGTAGCTGATGCAGACGTTGAAACAGAAGTCGTGGTATTTAGCTGATTATTAGGCGCTGGAATCTGAGAGGTGCAACCACTAATTGACACGGTGAGAACGAGAGCGCCGATACAAAGCAAAGGCAATGCATATTTGAGCGGCGTTTTGATATACCGCTTCATCATCCGAGTTATTGGATTCATTGATTCGTCCCCCTCATAAGTAAAAACAAATACGTAAACCGGGTCAATGAAGCCCCGACTCGTTTATTAGACTATGCGGATAACTCTGGGTGTGACGGTCGGAGTCGGGGTAAGCGTTGGCGTGGGGACGAAGGTCGGCGTTGGCGTGGGGGTCGGCGTGGGTATAGCTGTAGGCGAAGCGGATGGCACTCCTAACGACGTGACCGTTATCGACGTGTTCGGGTCTGAAGGTACTCCTATATATCCTGCGTTAAGCGTGTGAGCACCAAATGGTGCCCATGTCGTTGACTCGCCGTTCGCATCTGAAACCATTGTTCCGGAATTTATCGGTGTCCCCCCCATTGTGTTTGTCTGGTGATATTGCCCGTCGATGAACCAGTATATTTTTCCTGTTAAATCTGCTTGTGGCAGAGCTATTCCATTCTTATAGACTGTAGCTGTCCAGATGCCCCCTTCGCCCGGTTGGAGCACAGTCGGTCCTGAGATGACGACCTGATAAACATCTGCTGGCGGTGTAACCGTTGGTGATGGTGTATTTGATGGTGCAGCGGATGGCGTTGCTGATGCAGACGCTGAAGCAGAAGGTGATACAGCACCAGCAGCACTCGGCGCCGCTTGGTTGCTGCTAAGTGATGAAGTGCAGCCCGCAACGCTAACAATAAGCACCGCGAGGAGGCTTAGCATCACAACTATTTTTAACGTAATTTTAGTCATTTTTCACCCCCCTAACGGAAAAATAAAAAGGAGGGCTCTCTAACCCTCACAAGTTCGTTATGACTTGATTCAAGCCGTCGCTGTATGTCAGCGTCGCTGGCACTTGCGACTGTGGGATCTCAAACGCAACGTTTCCACTTACATGTTCTCCCGGATTCGAGTTTTGTATCGTCTGGATCGCGCTAGGATCAGTCGCCCATACCCCGCTTGCATCGTAATCTGTTCCACCTTTGGTCGTCAGCTTAAAGAAAAGCGGATCGCCAAGTGCCTGATTCTTTTGGTTGTTGTTCGTGCACGTCACATTAAACACCACATATACATTACCGGGCTGTGGCGTTGACACAGCACCGCCGATATTGCTGCTGATCTGAGACACTGTTTGCTGTGAGTTGACCTTAACTCCGATGTTCCCACTACTTCCACTGCCTGAAGAGTTCTGCGTAGTGGACGTTGTGCAACCACAGGTTGCGACCAAAACGACCGAACAGATAAATAACAGCGGTAACGCCTTTTTCAACGGCATCTTGATGTACCGTTTCATCATTCTAACTATTGGATTCATATTCTTTCACCCCGCATTTTGCCCCGCAACCGGTGGCGCTACAGGCTGCTCCTTCTTCTGCATTAAAATGACGATGCCCCCTACTAAGAACAATATGAAGGTAAGAACGCCGAAAATACTGATCGATATAACGACTCCAAACGCTCCGATAATCATAAGAGCTGCTCCGAGCATTTTTCGTGTTTCGAGCACCCCGCCTATGATTCCGACTACTGAGAAGATTAAAGCCCCTGCCGCGTTCGTGAAGAGCGATGACGTTCCGAACGATGCGATCAAATACGCGAGGATGGCGCCGAGGATTCCGAAGATTCCTCCAATTATCCCTATCCAAAATGCTTTCCCCATATACTTCCCCCTTAGATTTAGACTGCGACTCTGTGCCATACTAGCACGGCACAAAACCGTTGGTTTCAGGAATGGTGCGTTATAGCTTAAACGTTGTTGTTTAGCTGCGGTTAATTTCGCCTGTGCGGATAGGCTCTTTACTCCGCTATCCACGAAATGCAAATATGATGAACTGCCAAAGGTGCGAGAAGTACGCCCATTGTAAGTTGCGTGGCGATAAAGAGCACACCTCAAATTGTAAGGAGTGCTGCGTCCGCGCTACAACAGAGACTAGCCCTGCATCACCGTGAAGAGCGAAGCGGGAACGAAAACCGCCGTAACGTACTAAATTTGTAATAAAACTTCAAATAGGTTTTAGACAGACTACGATCCGCCTCGGTTTAGAATTTCTAAGGCTGTGAAACCGCTCCGCGAATGTATCGATGCTTGGTCCAAATACGTTCATGTGACTTTTTTAAAAGTGCGCGGGGCGGTTAACAACCTTAGTTGTGTCTTGTTATTACGCCGACCACTTTCGCACTACTTTTAGCCAACAACTACCCTAGATAGACCTCTATTTTGTCACATGAACAACGATTGCGCAGAGGTCGATGAACTAATCTTTGAGATCGCGGACTACAAAAACGACTATGCCGATATGGCTGCCGAAAAACTTTTTAGGAAGTGCTCGACCAGTTGGGAAGCCTTCCAGTACCTGCAGGACCGTGTGCACGATAACTGGTTGCCCAACAGCGCACGCCAACGGTTGCGACGGATTGTCAAAAGGATTCAAGTGCAGATACATCAGTCTCGTGAATACGGGTGGGCGTTTGAATAGTTGTGACGGCAAATTTCTTCAAGTGCTCCCCCTATCACTTTCAAACCGGAGCCTTTATCATATCTCCTTCCACGTTCTTGGGCGTCGACGAATGTAAGAGGCAATTATGCGCGTAAACAAAATCCTCTCATTTTCTGTAGTAATTCTTCTGATTTCAGTTGTGTTCGCTGGCACTGTAACCGTTCCTGCAGCAGCACAGACCGATAATGCTGGGCCAAGCGGCGCTTACAGCCCGACGCACGTCGTGGCGCAGCCCGGCACGGGCACGTGGAACATCACCACTGTCAACAGCGGCGGATTCGGCCCCTCGCTCGCCCTCGACGCGAGCGGTTATGCTCATATCAGCTCCCTAGACTTCTGGAGCCTTGACCTCAATTACTCCTACCAAGACGCCTTAGGCTGGCACACCACCACTCTCGGCATGTGCGAGCCGTACGGCACCTCGCTCGCCCTCGACGCGAGCGGTTATGCTCATATCAGCTACTTAATGTTGGGGTCGTCGCCTGTCTTCGACCTCTTTTACGAATACCAAAACGCCACGGGCTGGCACACCACCACCGTCGACAGCTATGTCGCGCCTAGCTGCCCCTCCCTCGCCCTCGACGCGAGCGGTTATGCTCATATTAGCTACTCAGGCTGGACCCCCAGCCAGGGCCAATACCTCAATTACACCTACCAGAACGCCACGGGCTGGCACACCACCACCGTTGACAGCAGCGCGGGATTCGGCCCCTCCCTCGCCCTCGACGCGAGCGGCTATGCTCATATCAGCTACTACGACGATGACACACTCAAGTATGCCTACCAGAACGCCACGGGCTGGCACACCACCACCGTTGACAGCAGCGCGGGATTCGGCCCCTCCCTCGCCCTCGACGCGAGCGGCTATCCGCACATCAGCTACTACGACGCGACGAATGGCACCGTCAATTACGCCTATCAAGACGCTGAAGGCTGGCACATCACCACTGTTGACACTGTGGGTCAAATTAGTGGGTACCCCTCACAGAACTCGCTCGCCCTCGACGCGAGCGGCTATCCACATATCAGCTACTCCGACGCGATGAATGACACCCTGAAGTACGCGTACTTGGTGCCCTTTGTTCCCGCCTCGTCACCTGCCGTATGTGCGCCGAACAACGGCAGCCTCGACCTTTTTGTAAACGGTACAGACGGCGCCCTCTGGTATACGCACTGGGATGGCACAACATGGTCTACATGGGAATCCCTCGGCGGACAGCTGGCCTCAGCACCTACCGCGACGTCACAGACAAACGGTGTGGTAGACGTATTTGTCCGCGGCACCAACGGCGCTGTCTATGAGAAGACTACCATGAATGGCGGGGCCACTTGGTCTAACTGGAGTTCCCTCGGCGGTCAGATTCCTATCAATACAGCACCCGCCGTCGCTTCGTGGTCAGCAGGTCGTCTTGACGTCTTTGTAGAAGGTACGAACGGTGCCCTGTATCATAAATGGTCGACAAACGGGGGGGCGTCGTGGTCTAGCTGGCAATCTCTCGGCGGAGTTCTGACCTCCTCACCAGCAGCCTGCGCATGGAGTGCCAATCGTATCGATGTATTTGCACGAGGCTCGAACGGTGCCCTGTATCAAAAAACGTGGACCGGCACGTCGTGGTCGAGCTGGAAATCCCTCAGCGGAGTAATTATGGCAAATACTGGACCAGCTGCCTGCTCGTGGGGCTCAGGTCGTCTCGACGTTTTTGTGCAGGGTACGGACGGCGCACTGTGGCATAAGACCTGTACCAGCAGCACATGGTCCGGCTGGCAATCGCTTGGCGGGTCCTTGACCTCGTCACCGGCAGCAGCCGCAGCGATGGGAAGTAGTAGAATCGACGTCTTTGCGCTCGGTACGAACAACAGTCTCTTGTGGAGAACTTATAGCAAAGGCGGGTGGGAAAGCTGGACGACCGTCGGTGTGTAATGCGCGGTTGGTATTCGCTCACTTCACCAAGGAAGGTGGAATAGATGAATCATAAACGTACTACGATAAGCATCGTCTTAGCAACTGTTATGTTCGTCTCGCTTTTTGCTGTGGTAAGCAGTGCGGCGAGCGTGAGTGGCCAAGCGAGCGGAACGACTGTTGCGGCGAACCTGGTCGGCCAAACGATGGCAGGCACCGGCCCAGCCGCGACATACGCGCTGGGTGGGATACCAGTCTTGGTTGCCGTGGACACGAGTGGTCAAGTTTGGTGCACCGCCAATAGCAGCGGTAGCGCTGCCAGTACCTGGTTCGCCCTCGGCGGGTCCGCGACGTCATCACCTGCGGCGACCACACCGAGTAATGGTGTGATAGACATCTTTGTGCGCGGCACGAATGGCGCCCTTTATTGGAAGTACTATAATAACGGATGGTCTGGCTGGGAATCTCTCGGCGGCCAAATTGCCACCGGCACAGGACCAGCAGCTAGCTCCTGGGGCTCAGGTCGTCTCGACGTCTTTGTCGAGGGTACGAACGGTGCTCTGTGGCATAAATGGTCTACAAATTATGGCGCGACGTGGTCCGGTTGGGAATCTCTCGGCGGAAAACTGACGTCGTCACCCGCTGCGTCATCACAGACACCTACTAATCCGCCAACTCCGAATCTGATAGGCGTGTTTGTGCGTGGCACTGATGGCGCGTGCTGGTACAAAGAATGGACCAGCACTGCTTGGTCTAGCTGGAAATCTCTCGGTGGGCAACTAGCTCCTAACACGGGGCCAGGCGTCATGGGCGGGGGCTTCGACGCCAAAACGGACGTCGCCGGCTATATTGTGTTTGTGCAAGGCACGAACCATCAGCTCTGGTGGCAGGAATTCGACGAAGCTGGCTCTGCATGGCGCCAGCTCCCCGCGTGTCCAGAGGTGCTGTCCGCATCCTCACCAGCTGTCTGCTTAAGCTTCGGTGGTCACGTCGAGGCGTTTGTCAGCACCACTAGCAGGAACCTAATGTATTGCTACGGGACTGCGAGCGGCTGGGAATGGCTCTCCCAGACTAGCCCCCCCTAAGTGAACGAACGAACCCACAAGGCGAGACCACAGAGTCGGAGCAATCCGGCTCAGTCTTTTTTATTAACTCGACTAAAAGCTAACACTTAAGCCATATCACCGCTGCCTTACGCTTTTGATTCATTTTTCTACGAAGCAACAAAACCCCCCGCAAAAAGGGTTTCACGGTGACATTCAGTACACTACTAATCGAGGAAGGTGGAATGAATGAAACATAAACTCGTAGCATTGTTTTTGGCGATAGTGATGACCGCATCAGTATTCACTGTTGCTGGTCTTGCAACGACGGCCACGGTAGCAGCTGCGACAAAGCCAGCCCCCACGCTCGTGCGGCCCGGCAATTGGTGGAGCGCGCTAAACCAGTTCTTGTTAAGGGGACCAAATGGCTTGAGCGCACTAACCCACTTCTTGCAGATTGATTGGGAATGGCTCGGTATATAACGTCGTCACCACGGCTCTTGAGTAGACACAAACCGGGCGGCGTACGAACCGTCCTCTCTCTTTTTTTCTTTCATTTTCAGCGCGTTTGAGCAGTAGTATTAAAAAACCGAGCAAGGTCTTAACTCAGATTTTTAGGCTCACGCCCCCCAATACTTCATATAGATATCAAAACCCGGCCCTGGCCTTAGACTCTTGCAAACCTCCAATCTACTCCAGAAACCCAATGCGTGAGTATGCAGTTCTTGTTATTTTGATCCGGTTGCAAAATGTAGCTCATTTGTTCACAGGATTTCCTGATTACTAGGGAGGAAAATCTCTTGGCGATTTACAGATCGGACATTGGTGCTTTTCGATCAACAGGCCCCCCCTACCGTTCTTTTTTCGATATTGTTGATACCCACAAGAAGGCATTTTTTAATTAACTTAAGAACAGTCCTTTTGAGTCCGCGGAAGGGCCACACCACGCAGCTAAACAACAACGCTTAAGCTACCACGCCGCTATTTGCTGTCGTCATTTTTCCGTCAAAGGGAGCGGATGCACAAATGGACGAACGTAAAAGCTATTGCAAGAATTGCGGCGCTGAAATTATAGTAGATTCAAAGTATTGTTTTCGTTGTGGCATACGTTTTAACAACACACTGTCACCAATCAGTGGAACACAAGTAGACCAACCGCAAGAACTCAAGCAGTCAGCGAAAGACGACGTAAAAGATGGTTTAGTAGTGAGGGCCTCTAACGCCTACCTTGACTTTTGGGAAAATGCACTAGCGCCATTGAGGTTTTGGGAAAAAGCACCAGCGCCAGCGCCAGCACTGGCTCCAGCACCGAGAGAATTAACACCTTCAGACTTGGCGTTAATATCAATGAATAAGAGAAATCCCGGTGTTGCTGCTGTGCTATCGTTCTTCTGGGCCGGATTAGGGCAGATATATAACGGGCAGATAGCGAAAGGAGTCGCCTTGATGATAGTTCAGGTGATCAACGTTCTTTTACTGTTCGTGCTAATCGGTTTCATTACCTATCCGCTTGTCTGGTTAATCGGCATCGTAGACGCGTACGGAACCGCACAGAAACATAACGAGCGGTTGTTAAAAGGCGAACTCAGTTAGAACCGTCAATCGACTCCGAAAACGCTGTGTGTGAGTATGTAGTTCTTGTTTGCCTGAGCCCACTGTAGAATGTCGCCTATTTGCTCGTAATTTTCTTCAGATCGTCCCGGAAATAACTCAGCACTGAAGTGAAGTTCACTTGCAGTCTTAGACTGTCAAGTCGACGTTTTTCCAGTAGCTCATGTAAATATCGTATACGTTTTCTGGCAATGGATTTCGATAATGGCCCCACGAAACGCCTGAAACGTCGTGAGTCAAGATGTAGGCTCTATTCGACTGATCCCACTGGATAATGTCGCCGTGCTGCTCTGCGAATTTTCTCAAATCTCCTAGTTGAAAATGCCCCTTAAACCGTGACATTGGGATTTTCTGTCGTTTTATCCACTGCTTCAAGGAGCTGTGTGTGAACATCAATTCGTCGTCATTTCGCCCAATGAGCAAGCGTTCAAGGGCTTCCACAATGCGAGGGGGCAGCGGCACGTAGTGGCTCATGCGAACCTTGTCCTGTGACGAATCCACCAGGAGGACTGGCTTATCAGCAGATATTGCCTCGCGGAATTGTCCTACCGTCAGCTTTGCTGTGGTGGCTTCGCTCCGTTGCCCGGTGTACGCTCCGAACAAAACGAACGCCGAATATTGCGCTGATCGTTCAGGACTGATCTCCTCTCCTCGTTCTGCTTTCGCAATGTATTGGAGAACGTTGTTAATATCTTCCTTAGTAACGATACGAGAAGTGACACTCTTACGCTCTTTGACCGTTTTTGGAAGCTCTAAGTAGGGGGCGAACGTCTGATAGCGCGGTTCTGCCTTTGTGGTTGTGAGGAATTTGAGGAACGACTTGGCGAAGCTCAGCACCTTGGAATGAGAATCCGCAGACTCGTACTTTTCGAGGAGGCTATCTCGCAGCGCGTTTACGGTTTTGTGTGAGATTTCCCCTTGAGTAATTGTCCACAAGGCCTCAGAAGATCGGAAAATCCAGTCCCGCGATTTTTGAGCAATCCCCTTTGTCCGAAACGTCACATATTGATCAAGCTCATCCTTGGTGAAGCTGAGGTTACGTTCTGCCTGTTCATCTTTAGCTTGTTCTTCTGCCTCTTCATCGCGCTGTCGCTTCACGGCTTTGCGCAACTTTGCTTCTGCCTTGAGCATATATGGATCGTTTTCTTCGCCCCAATCGACTTCGTCTCCGTCTTCAGGAAGTAGCTCTTTGTCGAGCACCTCTATACGCTCGTTGCCCTCCTCGTCGATGTACCGGTCTGTCACGATTCTCGCCAGCGACTTTTCATTGTCCGAGAGACCAAAGTTGCACAACTTTTCACCAGAGTTGTGCAACTCGTCATCTTTGTTGTGTTCGGCTTCGGCGTTAATTCTCGCGTCCGATTGGAAAAAGAAGCAATGGGCTCGAGGAGATTCGAACTCCTGATCCCCGCCGTGTAAAGGCGATGTCATAACCAGCTAGACCACGAGCCCGCAGGTTACCCTATCACACGTTCGTATATTAAGGTTATTGCGCGCCGCGGGCGCTGCTAAACAAACCGTGGCCGCTATTG
>Ga0187876_1003603_pt1 | contig 10448 bp, 16 predicted proteins | sample June2016WEW_17_4_FD_133000 | JGI IMG/M metagenome (GOLD analysis project Ga0187876, IMG submission 133000) | Peatland microbial communities from SPRUCE experiment site at the Marcell Experimental Forest, Minnesota, USA - June2016WEW_17_40 | ecosystem: Environmental > Terrestrial > Soil >... | reverse complement strand
GCTGGGCATGAAGGTGCTCGCGCTGCGCCGGGACCCGAACGCCCGGCCGGACGAGTGGACCCACGGCGTGTACGGGCCCGAACTGCGCCTGGAGATGCTGGCGCAATGCGATTACATCGTGGTGAGCGCGCCCTTAACCGCGGACACGCGAGGCATGATCGGCGAAGCCGAGCTGGCTGCCATGAAACCGGGCGCGGTGGTGATCAACATCGGGCGCGGGCCGGTGATCGACGAGCAGGCCCTGGTGCGGGCGCTCACCGAAGGACGCATCGAGGGCGCCGCATTGGATGTTTTCGACACCGAGCCGCTGCCGCCCGGCCACCCTTTTTACCGCCTACCGAACGTTTTGCTTTCTCCGCATTGCGCCGACCATACCGGCGACTGGCTGGAACGCGGCATGCAGTTGTTCCTCGATAACTTCGAGCGTTTCCGCAAAGGCGAGCCGCTACGGAACGTCGTGACCGACAAACGGCGAGGATATTGAGGCTGAGGTTCGGATTGGGTGTTGAGCCTCGCCCGGCACACAGATGTCGGGGCGTAGCGTTGCCCCTAGCGCACCTGCCTTGGGCGCAGGGGGTCCGCGGTTCAAATCCGCGCGCCCCGACCAATAAAATCAATCGCTTACAGCCATTTACGGCTCCCGTCAAAATCCCGCTGTAGATAATTTTGTAGCTGTGGCTTTCCTCAAGATTCAACAAACCGCAAGTGGAGTTGAGAGAAATCATGGCAGCTCTGCAGCCAATCTCTCCTAAGATCAGAATGGGCTCTGATGGGTTTTCCACAACGCAAGTGCCTTGACAGAGCTTCGTCAGCACTGTAAGCTGACAGTAGACATGTCAAAATCATTAGGTACGAGAATTCGAGAGATTCGAGAGGAACGCGACCTCTCGTTGCGCGAGTTCGCCAAGAAGCTTGACGATGTTTCGCCAGCACATGTTTCGGACATCGAACTCGGCCGCCGCTTCCCCTCGGATGAACTGCTGGTGAAAATGGCGCGCGTCTTGGGCGTATCGTTCGAGGAACTCAAGAAGCTTGACCTCCGTCCCCCGGTCGAGGAACTCAAGAGGCTAGTACGTTCCAACCCAGTCTATGGGATGGCTTTAAGAAAACTGGCGGATAAGGAGATCACTCCCGAGGAACTGCTCAAACTCTTGACGAAGGCCGATCACAAGCACAAACCATGAAGCACCTGAAGGCACAATCCGGTCCGTTCGTTGAGCGTCCCTTTTTCAAGGCCGGCGAAATCGAGTCTACCTGCGAAGAGGAACTGATAAAGGCCGGCCTCTGTCCGGCCGCGCCAGGACCTGTTCGAATCGAGCGCTTCATCGAAAAACGCTTTGGCGTGACACCGGGGTATGAAGACCTCGGTGAGAGTGTGCTCGGCCTCACACGCTTTAACAGCCAAGGTGTCGCCGAGATCGTGGTCGCGGAGGCGCTCGACAGCGAAGGCAGTACGGTGGCTGAGCGTCGGATTCGGACGACCCTCGCGCATGAAGCCGGGCATGCCCTGTTTCACACGTACCTCTTCGTTCTGGCACCCCGTGAACCTCTATTCGGGGATACCAGCGAACCAAACAAGCCGAAAGTGTTATGCCGCGACGGAGCTGACGGTGCGAATCCGAATCGCTACCGAGGCCAGTGGTGGGAGTATCAGGCTAATTGTGCCATTGGCGGTCTATTGCTTCCGACCCGGCTGACTCACATGGCTCTGGAACCATACGTCGTTGCGTCCGGCAGTCTCGGGTTGCGTACGTTCGACCAAGCCCGCTTGGAGGAGGCAACGCGAATGTTAGCGGATCTGTTTGACGTTAACCCGGTTGTGGCCCGCATTCGCATCAACCAGATCTTCCCCGACCAATCTGGCCAACTGTTGATCTAAATTTTTTTGGCCCATGTGTACGCTCTGTCTGCTTACGGTGCTACAATAATGGCAGGCGGAGGCGACAACGCCTCCGTACAAACATCTAATTGTCGTCCGCCGCCTTTCAAAGGCCGGACAGAAAGGAAACCTTTTATGCAAGAAGAAAAACATCACGAACACGAACACCACAGACTGGCACGGATTATTATCGACCGGCAACACCTCGAATCACCGACGCCAACGACCGGGGCCGCCTTGTACGAGTTGGGGAAGGTGAAGGCCGGTCATACTCTTTACCGCGAGATGCCTGGTCCCCACGAGGATCACTCTGTGCCAAATGACGCGGCCGAAATTCACCTCCACGACGGCGAGAAGTTCTACTCAGAACCGACCCAACCCGATGATCATGAGGTCGAGATCATCATTGACCGCAAACACCGGCGATCTCCGAAGAAAACCACGGGGGCGGCGCTTTACGTCCTCGGTGAAGTCCTTGCGAACTACACGCTATATCGCGAAACATCCGGCCCGGAGGAGGACGAGCCAATTCCAAATGATGCTACGCCAATTCGCGTGCACAGGGATGAGAAGTTCTACTCCAGCGAAAACACCATTAATCCCGGAGCGCGATAGCCCATGGCCGACGTACGTGACTTTCTTTCCGACGAAGACGTAGCCATGCTTCAGGTCAAAGGTTACGAATTCGAGGCCAACGAGGTGGGCGGCACCGTCCACCTCGTGATTAAGAACTACCAACTTCCGGAGCACTATACGCCCCAGGTCGTGAACCTCCTGCTCCAGTTGCCGCCTAATTTTCCGACTATACGCCCGGACATGTTTTGGATGTCCCCGGAGGTTCGTCGCTGCGCCAACGGGGCCTACCCTGATCGGGCGGACCAGTTCTATGATTACGCAGGCCGACGCTGGCAACGATGGTCACGCCACCTTATTGCCGAACGATGGAGGCCGGGTACTGACAACCTCCAGACCTATCTCGGTACCATCAGGCGGGACTTGAAGAAGGGAAACTAATGCGGTATACGCTTTCATTTTTGGAGGACGACTACAACCGATTGATAACGCACCTCTTTGCCGTGCCCGATGAACAGGCTGCGTACCTTTTGTGTGGCCTGTCTACCTCTGAGCGTGAAAGCCGGCTACTGGTCCGGCGAGTAATCCCAGTAGACGTTAGCGACATAGTGGAGCGTTCGCTGGTCCACATGCAGATTTGCGCCAAGTCGTTCCTCAGCGCTATGAAAGAAGCCGACACCGACGGCGAGTGTTTCGTGTTCGTCCATTTCCATCCGGCCGATCGCCCCACACACTCAAGCCAAGATGACCGCGAAGAGCGCAAGCTCTTCGCGGTCGCGTACAACCGGATTCATAGTCCGAACCTCATCCATGCAAGCCTCGTTTTCAGCTCTCCAGAGAAACCCGTGGGACGAATATGGCTTGATGGCGGCTCGGTTGAGCCTATAGAAGCGGTCAGGGTTGTCGGTAGGCGTCTTCAGTTTTACTTTTCTGGCCTCGACCATGATGTCGACACCACCTTTCACGATCGGCAAGTTCGTGCATTCGGGCCGGACCTTCAGCCGCTCCTCAAACGTCTGCGTGTCGGCGTGGTGGGCACGGGCGGCACCGGCTCTGCCGTGATTGAGCAGTCAATTAGGCTAGGAATCGGCCATCTGCTGATCGCTGATGGCGGATTTCTCGAAAAATCAAATGTCAGCCGGGTGTATGGTTCGCGGGCAAGTGATGACGGCATTGCAAAAACTAAGATCATGCGGCGCCTTGCTGACGAAATCGGCCTGGGCACCGAACTCGAAATCCTCGACAAACCCATTACAGTCGCGTCGGTGTTGAAGCGCTTCCGCGACTGCGACGCCATATTCGGGTGCACTGACGACGAATGGGGCCGGTCGCTACTCAACAGCCTAAGCCTGGCTTACCTGATTCCGGCTCTCGATTTGGGGGTAAAGATCAATTCCGAAGCAGGCGTGATTCACTCGATTCAGGGCCGTGTAACTTCCCTGAGGCCAGGTAAGCCGTGCCTCTTCTGTCGAAACCGGATCTCCCAGGAGCGAATCCGCGCTGAGCAACTTGCGGAACTCGATCCAGCTGCGGCCCCTAGCCTAACGCGAGAAGGATACATACCGGAGCTACGACAACGCGATCCCGCGGTGGTCACATTTACCACGGCCGTAGCGGCCAGCGCGGTCGGCGAGCTCTTACACTATTTGACGGGCTTCAAGGGGCCGGACCATGACGTCTCTGAAATCCTCCATCGTTTTGACAGCACGGCAATTAATTTCCCGGGTGCGAGGTCGAGACCTGGATGCATCTGCTCGGATACGGCGGCGTTTGGTCGGGCTGACCAGCGCCGCTTCCTGGGCATGAATTGGAAACCAGAATGAATATAATCAACTGGATTAGGGGACGGTGGCAACAATTCCGACGGCGGAAAAAGATTAAGAAAGTCGCCGTCGTCGAATCAATGAATGACGTTCCCCAGAACGTCGGCGCGAAGCTCTACGTGGTCTATCGCAGCGGACAATACCGGCGCGCGGTACTGCAATGCCCATGTCGGTGCGGACGGCGGATCGACCTGAACCTCAGCGTGCATGCGTTCCCACACTGGACAGTCGAGAGGCGGGGAAAATTGGTCACAGTCAGCCCCTCTGTTTGGGTTCCCCTTGACGGGTGCGGAAGTCACTTTTTCGTTAGGCAAAACCGCATTGAGTGGGTGAACTAGAGCGGCCCGTAGAATACGGTCGTACAAAGAAGGAGATTTATGGCTATCAGAATAACGTGCATCAACAAATCCGGCGGATATCACGAAGATCCACACCATGCAATCAGTGACCTCGGCTGGATAAATGAGGGAACAGGAGAGCACGGCAAGAGCACCAGACTCCAGGTTTACGACTGGATCAAGAACAAGAGCGGCGTGGCATACGTCGTGGATCGATTTGGGAACAAGGCTAACGTAGGCACGAGGGAGCACAGTAACGGCACCAAGTACCTGCAGACCTACGCGGACCGGGTGTGGACCGACAATTTGCTTTCATTGCCTGAGTGCGGATAGACCGGGGCGCGGCAAGTACGGCTGGTGCGCCGAGCCACGGTGTCGTTGAAACTAGACGATTCCTCCACCACTCCCAGATGTGCGCTGCTGCGTGTGCGACTACAATATCATATCGCTTATTTCCGCAAAACAGAGGATGTTTCGTGTGGCGGACGTGCCGGCCGATCCGTCCTTCACGACACTTGACTCTTTCCACTCTGCCGCTCAGCGACTCTGCCACACTCAAGTACCTCTACTGTACCTCTACTAACTCCTCATATATTGGACATACGACAAAGCTAGCTATATACTTTAGAAGTAATCCATAAGCTTTACCAGCCATGCGTATTTCGCCCGGATGGAAAATGTTTTTTGTAATCTTGCTCGCCGTAACAATCCTGCTGTATGTGACCCTTTATCGCCTCAAGGGCACTCCCGGCGCGCCCACCCGGAACCACCAGCGCGTTCGCTCGGATGGTATGGCAATTAATCACAACCCCCGTGACCATCAACCGTAGCGTGCTTTTCCATCGATTTATCCCTTACTTTTTGCTACTTTGTGTCTTAGTTGCAAGCGCTTTTACTTACCTCGCATCTCAATCCTCTACGCCCGCCCAGGCGGCCTGGTATAACACAGGTGGCACCTGGACCAACAGGAAGACTATTACCATAGACCATACCAAGGTGGTAAATTCTCCTACTGTAATATACTTAACCAGCGGTTCAACCTGGACTGTTCCGTCAAACTGGAATCCAAGCAATAACAAGATTGAGGTGATAGGCGGTGGTGGCGGCGGAGGCGGAGAAGAAGGTGGCGGAGGGGGTGGCGGGGGAGCGTATTCAATGCTCGCAAACACATCCGCACTTACCGCTGGCAGTACGGTTGGCATCTCAATAGGTTCAGGAGGCGCCGTCTCTACCTCTACAGGCAGCGGAGGCGGCAATGGGGCTGCTACATGGCTGTGCAGCTCCACTTCAAACTGCTCAACCTCTGCGGGCACCGCTGTTATAGTGGCTGCGGCTGGCGGAACCGGAGGCGCAGATGGATCTTTTGGTTTTGGCACCGGAGGTGCTGGAGGGAGTTCGGCAAGCAGTACAGGCACAACAAAATACTCTGGAGGGAGTGGCAATTCTGGAGGCTCTTATGGAGGCGGAGGCGGAGGTGGTGCGGCTGGCCCAGATGGAGCAGGCAGTAACGGTGGGCAAGCCAATACTTATGCAGGCGGAGGCGGAGGCGGAAACGGAGGCGGCCAATCCACAGTAGGCTCGAATGCGCAATCTTCGACTGGCGGAAACGGAGGCACAGCCGAAGACGGGACAGCAGGGGGTTTAGGAGCCTATGGTGCGAGTGGTGGAGCAGGTTCAAACGGAAGTGGTGGAGGCGGGGCTGGCCATGATTATAACGGAGGTAATGGAGGAAACGGTAATGAATGGAGTTCCTCTTACGGTTCTGGTGGCGGCGGTGGCGGTGGCGGAAGCTTAGGCACTAGTTCTGGCAATGGTGGCACTTATGGAGGCGGAGGCGGTGGCTTAGGGTACTTGAATAGTGGTGGAGGCGCAGGCGCGCATGGGTTGATTGTCATAACCTATACCCCAGCTCTATCCAATTTCCCAATGCTCGTCAGCTTGACCGATTCCAGTCTGGCAGCTAACGCGCTTTCCAGCGGCAACGACATTTTATTCACTTCAAGCGATGGTCTGACTAAGCTTAACTACGAACGCGAGAGTTACACTTCCTCAACCGGCCAACTCATCGCATGGGTGCAAATCCCGACACTTTCCGCCACCACCGACACTACTATATATATGTATTACGGCAATAGCTCGGCCTCAGACCAGCAAAACCAGAGCGCCACCTGGAACAGCAACTACCTGGGCGTCTGGCACTTCCCGAACGGAACGACGCTCAGCGTCAGCGATTCAACCGGATTAAATACCGCGACCAATGACGGCGCTACCGCCACTACCACTGGCCAGATTTACGGCGGCGCCGGCTTTAACGGCAGCAATGAGTATATCAATTTGGGCAGTTCGCTGAGCTCCACCGGTTCTGAAACCATGGAATTTTGGACCAATACGTCCAATTGCAGCTCCGGCGCGCTGCAGGCGTACGTGGTCAGCAGCACGTCCGACGGTTTCGCGGTCGGTTGTAACAGCAGCGTCTGGGTGGCCTCAGCGGCCGGCACGAATGCCGGCTCGGTCCAGTCTACCGTTGCCCCGTCCAGCGCCAACACTTTCGTGGTAGCCACCAAAACAACGGGCGCGGCGACCAACATCTATATCAACGGGACCAACGTAACGACGGCTTCGACCGGCTCAAATTACTGGGCAGTCGCCACCGTACAAAGGATTCTCGGCGGCAGCTGGACGTCCGGTGCTCAAAGCAGCCCCATGGCGGGCATGCTGGATGAGTTTCGCCTTTCCAACACCGCCCTGTCCGCCGGCTGGATACAGACCGAATACAACAACCAACTTTACCCGCGATATTTCTACGCTTTGTCCGGCAGTACCCTGCAAACCCGCTCAGCCGACATTCCGCTCATAAAAATACGCGGTGGCGTCCGCTTCCATTAATTGCAACTCCCCCTCCCCCAACCTTCGTCACTTTTTCCCCTGCTTAACGGCTTACCTTTAATTAAGCAGAGTAGTTCCAAACGGCCACACACTCAGCCCAAACCCAGTGACATCCCAATCCTCGTCACCTGCCATCGTCACCTGCCCAACCTCCTTCCAGCTTGACCTACAGCGTCACCAGTGCCCCGACCGTTCCCTGCGCCCCCACCTCTGTTACCGCCACGGTCGGCACCCAGCAGGCCACCGTCTCCTTAAGTGATCCGGCCTCCTCGTGCACCGTGAAGGCCTCAGCCAGCAGCGTCGGTTATGGCTTTGCCCGTTGGAACCCTTGTCAGTGTCAGAGTCTTGCAGTAAATCCAAACTACTGCATCGTCTCTTTCCTGCAGACCTTGGCTGGATCTGCGTCCCATTTGAGAGGATGAATTGCGACGCCCATGCCCTTCCCCCGGCCTCCAGCTCCGGCGGTCACGTTATCAGGGCAGTCCAATCTCTTGTGGCCTCCAGGCGCTTCTGCAAGATTTCCATATTGGCCATGAACGCTGCTGGATTGCGACCACAATGTCCTATTATTGTGGTCGCAATACAGCACCCCGCATAGCCAAGATGAAAAAGCTGTTGCGGCATCCCGGAGGTCACAACAGATTGGGGTCCTCTGATAACATGACCGCCAGAGCCGGCGGCCGGGGCTCGGTTGGGCTCCCAAATCCAGACGACGACCCTCTGACATCCGGCCACTGTGGCGGAATGTCAGAGGGTCTCCCCCTTTTGCGGGGTACGCCCGGTCGGACGCGTGGGCCGGAAAATCCCCGGTGGTCCGGGCGGTACGGGAGCCTCGATTGTCATCTCCGGCCCTGAGGCACCTGGTATCTGGAGCGGAATGCGCCCGCGGATGACGATGCGATTGCCGTGAAAGACAGCGGATTCGATAAGGGCGCGCAAGAGTTCGCGCCAGCCATCAGCCGTTAAGCTCGCAAGTTTGTTTGCCGCCTCCGCGCAATAGTCAACCACGGCTGTCGCAATTTGTTCGGTAGGAACCTCAGGATGTTGGGCTAGTGCGGCACGCTCGCGATCCAATGCTGCCCGCCCGGCCTTCAGCCTTTCGAGTTGCTGACCGAGTTGCGCCGGCGAAATGAGACCTGTGCGGTATCCATCCAGAAGCCGTTGCTCCTCGGCAGACAGGCGTTGCGCATTCCGCTCAATCCGCTCGGCAGCGCCCACGCGCGTCTTCGCTTCATTCGCGTCGGCACAATCCAAACGACGCAGTGGCTTCAGGATCACGTCCGGGTCCGTCATGATGCGTCCGACAGCGTGCTTGACCACGTCACTCAGCTTCGATTCAGAAATGCTCGGGACTTGTTTGCACCGTGCGATACACCGGTAGAAGAACCTGCCATGGCACGGGTCGCCCACGTAGCGCGATCCGCAGCCGCCACACCGGATGAGCCCTTTGAGTAGATAGGCGTGCTTTTCATTCCTTGACGAGAACGCATAGTTGCGAGCGAGCTGTTGCTGCACGCGCTGCCACCGCTCCCTTGGAACGATGCGAAGCGACTCCGGTAGCGCAAGCGGCAACCACTCGCTGGCGGGCCGCCTCCGGAGGCTACACTTGCTGCGTTTGCGATACCGGGAGTTGGTCGTAGGATTGCGCGGTTCGCAGCATTGGAACTTGTTGTAGTACCAGGTTCCGGCGTACATTTCATTCTGGAGAATCCGCAACACGCTGGACTTGGCCCATGCTGAAGCACGTTTCCTGGGAGGTATATTGAGTTCGTTGAGACGCATCATTACGCGCCTGGCAGACAAGCCCTCTTCGTCCACCCACTCGAACATTTGTCGTAGCACTGCGGCTTCGTCAGGCACGATTTCGAGAACTCCCTCGACGCCCGTGACGCGGTCTTTCGGGGTGTACTTGTAGCCGTAGGATGTGTTCGATCCGAGGTACAGCTTTCGCACCTCAACCTTGTGGCGCCGCCCGCGCCGGGTACGGTCGGAGATCATTTCCCGCTCGAATTCGGCGAAGCTACCCAGAATGTTCACCATCAAGTTGTACGTCGGGCTCGTCTCGGTGGGCAGCTTGCGGAACATCACCTGGATTCCCTTTCGTTCCAGATCCCGCTTGATCACACCCAGATGCGCCACGTCCCTAGCAAGCCGGTCCACGTCGTTGATCAGGACAGCATCAAAGACCGCTTTCTGCGCGTCGTCGCGCAGGCGATCGAGTTCGGGCCGTTCCATGATCCCGCCGCTCCAGCCCTCATCCTTATATATGCTGGCGATCAGCCAGCCCTTCTCGCGGCAAAAGCGCTCGAGCTCGGCGACTTGGGAGTCGATGGTCTGCCCTTCCCGCTGCTCCTCGGTAGAGACGCGGGCGTAAATGGCGATCCGCAGACCGGTTTTTGGAACTTCGGGCATGTTCGGAGAATAGGGTTAAGAATCATCGGGTCGTTCACACAATAGCGTTTTGTCCGTGTATGTCAAATCCGCCGGAGTGGATAACGGCACCCGCCGGTGGAACACGATGGCAACCGCCTTCAGCAGGGCGTGAGAGTCGGGATTGGGGGCGGTCTCCCAAATGACGGTCAGGTTGGTGGGGGCGTGCGATTTTGGCATACGGAGGTCAGCATACGAGATGGCCGTGTCATCGCCAAGACGGGAAAATTTGGCACTCTTGCCATGTCAGGGCAAGGGAGCCAGTTTTCCCGTCTTTACTTTTTGTTCAGACAGCGCCACCATCTGCCTCATGTTCAAGCTCAATGTTGTCTTTGAATTCATGGCGGAACTCATGCGGACTCTCCTTGTGGGTGAGTCTGCTGAACGTGTCCGTACAAAAGCGCGGAGCCTGCGTGTGCCACGTCGGCTGCGCGGGATGAAGCAGGTTCGCCGCCACGTTCACCGCCAGTGCCGACGACGGCTTCTTGACAAGTTATCCACATAAGGGAGCCCCGAGCG
>Ga0187876_1003602_pt1 | contig 10452 bp, 12 predicted proteins | sample June2016WEW_17_4_FD_133000 | JGI IMG/M metagenome (GOLD analysis project Ga0187876, IMG submission 133000) | Peatland microbial communities from SPRUCE experiment site at the Marcell Experimental Forest, Minnesota, USA - June2016WEW_17_40 | ecosystem: Environmental > Terrestrial > Soil >... | reverse complement strand
TTCTGGGATTATGTCGGCGCGAGGCTCGGCGCGCCGAACCACGCCGGCATCGCGATGCTGCCCGAAATAATCAAAACCCGCGCCGCGACAGCTTAATCGCCCGGGGTTTTGCCCCTCTTACCTATTTTTTAGTCATTCAGCCGGCGCTGGCCGGGCGCTTGACGTCTACCGGATGCACCCGTTTCCAATCCAGTCCGTCGACCAACGCCATCAACTGGGCGTAGTTGAGTTGAACCTGGTTCGGCCCGATCCGCGGCCAGCAAAATTGCGATTCCTCCAATCTTTTTGTGAACAGGCATACGCCAGTCCCATCAAACCACACGATCTTGATTCTATCGGCTCTCTTGGCCCGAAACACATAAAGCGCGCCGCTGAACGGGTCGGCGCCGACATCGCGCACCAGCGACAGCAAACTGTCCGGGCCTTTACGAAAATCGACCGGTTGGCTGGCCAGATAGACCTTCACGCCCGACGCGATCATGCCGAGCGCACCGCGCGGATCACACGCCGCAGCTCGGCTTCGCCAATCGTGGCGCTGATGCGGATGACTGCGGCGCCGATCGCGATTTCCACAACTGGAGCTGACCTGGCGACCGCATCCGTCTCATTCTCAGACGCGGCGCGCGCCGTCGACGGCGTTACCGCTCCTTCGCGCATCGCCTGCCGGCGCCAGCCAAAAAGTTGCGATGGAGAAATGTCCATCCCCCGCGCGATCGCCGAAATATTCGTCCCGGGAGACAGCGTCGCCGCTACGGCCCGCGCCTTGAATTCGTCAGACCAGCGGCGACGGCGAGAAATCGGCGCGCCATCAAAACGATCAACGACCGCCTCGATCAGATGGAAGTTTCTATCACCAGACATAGGCGCAGACATGGAAGCTCACAGCAGAACAAATCACACTGCTATTCATAGCCGCCACGTCCACTGATCACCACATGGGTCGACCTTGGCGCTTACGTTTCAAGCTGCAGGCATTAAAAACCTGATGCTCTGTTTCAAGCGTTTCAACGTGGCCGCCGCTAGGTATGGCAGGAGACACGATCATGAAAACGACGGTTGATCATGCTCTGATACGCGGGTTGGGTACCGCCGGACCGGTAATGCGTCGCGGAGCTTCCTCTGTCTAGAATCCAGCGTCGGATGAGGTCCGGCTGATAGTGGAAACGAGGGTTCTCCTGGCCGTGACCGTGGCTCCAGCCTTGCCTAGCTTTGGATGAATTTTGTTCGGCGGGCTCCTCCTCGGGTGCGTTCAATCGTGGTCGCGAGGCGTCACACGCTCGCGGCTTGCGTCTGTTTGGCGATCGCCCAAACAAAGCCCGACAGTTCGCGCGCGATAGCGGCAATGATGACCGTCTTCAGCTTCCCCGCATGGGCGAGCTTGCGATACCGGCGGCACAGCCGCTCTTGGGCTTTCCATGCGATGTCGCGGACTGGCTTGGCCAGACATTCCTGGCGCAAGACGAGTTCGCGGCTGATCCGGGCCGGGAACCGGTAGCTCCAGGCTGCCTCGATCAGCATACGCCGGGCCGCGCCGTTGCCCGCCTTGGTGATCCCGCCCTGGCGCTGGGTGCTTCCGCTGGAATGCTCGGAGGGAACCAGCCCCAGATACGCCATGAACTGGCGCGGATTGGCGAAGCGCGTGATGTCGCCGAGTTCCGCCACGAGTGTCGCCGCCACCACGAGTGCCATTCCGCGTAAGGCTTGCAGCGCGCGTACGACCGGCGCCAGAGACCAGTCTGTCAGCGCGGCATTGATGTGGGCTTCCAAACGATCACGCCGGGCCGTTGCCGCCTCGACGGCCGCGATACAATCTTCCAGCACGATGTAGTGTGCGGCCTGCTCGAACTTTAACCCGGCGAGCCAGCGCCGGTGCATGAGTGTCCAGGCCGGCCGGTTGTAGTGACGGCCATGGCGCAGCAAGAAGCCGGACAGTTGCTGGCGAGCCTGACGCAATGCGCGCACCGCCGCCAGCCGCGCGCGCACGAGATCGCGGATCGCCTCATGGGCTTGATCGGGAATCCAGACCGGTGTCAGTTCACCCGCCCGGTGTAATTTGGCGAGGTTGATCGCATCGCGCCGGTCGGTTTTGATCCGGTCACCAGCCTTGCGTGGGATTAACGAGGGAGCGACCACGACGCATTTGTGTCCCGCTTCGCTCAGTTGCCGCTGAATGCCGTAGCCACAGGGGCCAGCTTCATAGCAAAATCGCAGTTCTCGTCCACCATCAGAAAGCTTGGCCGCCAGCTTCGTTAGGGCGGCCGGCGTATTCGTGATCTTGCCGTGTTCGCGCACCTCACCGCGCTTGCCCACCTCGGCAAGCGCCACAGCGATCGTATCTTTGTGCACATCCAAGCCGATGTAGATGATAGAATGGTCCATGACCCGTCTCCTATGCATGAGGCTCTACGCCGGACCATCCAGCGCAACCCTCGTAAATCCTGCATATTGTGAGACGGGTCGCCCTATCTCAGGCGAACATGTGGTCTAGGATCCTTCCGCCATTGCGATAAGTCAATGCTGGTATGCGTCAACGGCCCTTATAAACTTCAATCTTCGGTATTATTAAAGTTCCCGCGTACTTTCAAAAGAAACAGGGGTATCATCATGTCGACAGCAATTACCGAACGGAAAAGCCCAACGCACCGCTATATAATGGGAGAGTTTTCCTGGGCACCCATCGGGGTATCGGTGGTTTTGCTCGCAATTTCTCTATTCGCTTTGTCTCAGCCCAGCGGCACTCTTTCGAACGTAAAAACCACTGATTATGCTTATGTATTATCCTTCGGTTCTCCTTGAAGCAACCTACTTTCCCCTTCGGGTAAACAGGTATCCAACATGATATAAGCAACGCGGGGAGACGTCGACGATGACCTCACCGGTTGTTGCTGGAGTCTTGGCTCACCTTCACTCCTTGAGTGTTACGGTGAGCCAAGACTCCTCTCTTCTTCAAGTTCACGATTCCGCCTTACGAGTGCAGGAGCGGAATATTTTTCGTTAGCGGCCTGTCTAAAACGCTGATTAAAACTGGAACCGCCCACCTACCATTGGATCGATTGTTCCAGAATTAAGGAACCCATTCGCCATTCCGTTGGCCACTGTAGAATACATCGCACCGGCATAAACATCGAAGCGCTTGGTCAGGTGGTAATCAACCAAGCCAGAAACTGCATCCAGACTCCCGCTGCAGTTGGCAGCCACGTTTGTAGAACAACCATTGCCACTATAGCTATTCTGCGCCTCGTGATAATAGGCGACGCTCAGATCCACGTCTGGCCGCACGGCGTATTTTACGCCAGTCCAAAAGACTTGAAGAACCCGATCATGGATGTACAGGTTGTTAGTTACAACATCAAGCGTGTAACCTCCGAGTATGCCATCACCCTGCACAAGTGGCGTCGCCGGATCTTGGAAACGGATGTTTTCATATGCTCCAAAAAACTTAAATTGCCCTATCGTATACCTTGCCGCCAGCATAAACGCCGTATTATCGGAAACCGTAGCATTTACGAGCCCATTACCTGCGCCGGCAAGCATACTCGGCGTAACAGCCCCGACATTGGCAGCCGACAGCGAGCTCGCATTAATTGCATCATTGACATGGCTACCAATTGCATCAATCGCGAACCCTTTGTACTCGACGCCTGCCTGCCCCTCGTAAGCATCGCCATTTGCACTGCCTGACTGGCCAAACTTGTAGAGCGCACCCGCGTGGAAAGGCCCGTAATCGACACGATATTTTATAGCATTATCGAGGCGCGCATCCTCAGTGTAACCGAATCCAGCGATAACCCCGGAGTAACCGATGAGCGAGAACGCATTCGACCCCCCCATCGGGTCGTAATTAAAAACAGCGTCCAGAGCAAGAGTGTTTTGGCGCCCGAAAGTCAATGTCCCGTACACGGGCGAACTCACGCCAAAATAAGCATTGGCAAACGGTTGACCAGACTTACTCGAATCAGACAGCGACGTCTGGTTAGCAAGGGCAACACCATTGTTTTGAACGAGAGATCCAAGTCCGTTCTGAATCTGCCCCGACGTTGGATTGAAAATCGTTTGAAGATTAAAAACGGCAGACCACCCGGGCGATAATTCCTCAATGCCCTTGATTCCGATATTCGAATTCGCCAACCCGTTTGGCGCGGCGGTAAACTGCGAGTGGTTGCTGTTCTTCGATATTAAATACTCGAGCCCCGGAGGCATAATCGGGCTCAAAGGGTTACCGTGTGACTGATAGGCCACACCAGCGTCGATGACGCCGTAAATAGTAATACCCTTAAAGGTCAATGGACCGTTATCGTTAGGATCAAGAAGCCGGCGGCCTAAATCTGCGGCCGTCCATTGCGCAGGGGGTACGCCAGGCCCAGGCGCAGCCAATGCTTGCGCCCCGGCGTGGTTTTCCTGTTTAGCTTTCGTCTCAAGTATTTTCTGTCGCTTTTCAACGCTGGCAAGCTTTTCGATCAGAATTTTATTCTGTTTTGCGAGCAGCTCTTGTTCCTTCTTGAGATTCGTCAGTTCATCCGCGTGCGCAAAACCTAGAGAACTCAGGTAGATAGCGCCAACTATTAGGCTTTTATTCATTTCATCCCCCCCGGTAACATTATGTCGATTCTTATACCGTATTCTTATCGTTTACTATTTTAGGATAACGCAAACCAATCAAAGTGGCAATGCCCCCCCTTGATTGGATAAGTCTGCATTCATCGTCAGTTAGTAGTCACGGAAACCGCTCACGTACTCGCCCGCGGGAAATGGCGTGAGGGTCGTATCCGAGAAGTGCAAGAGACGGCATGCAAGTAAAAGCGCGCCGTCGCCTGCTTTAATGTCACGGCCGATTAGAGCTGAACCTCCTCTAATTCCCGGCCGGCAGTCTCCGGACCCATAAGATAGGCGATGATGGTCAAAATCCACAGTCCTGAAGTTGCCAGGAACGGACCTGTCGGGCCAAATTCAGTAATACCCCAACCGACGAGCATAGGTGCCGCGATAGAGACCAGGCGGCCACCACCAACCATAATACCGAACCCAGTACCGCGCAATGATGTGCGAAAAAATTCGCTCAAATAAGTATCGCCGATACCCCAAAGCCAACCAAGCATACCTACCATCAGACCGCCGTAAATCAAGAATGTAGTAAAATTGTCCGCAGTAGTTGCCATGATCGTGCAACCGATCATAATGACCGCGCCCAATATACCCCCAGCACGCCGGCCAATCCGATCGGATAGCGCCGTGCCAATCAAGGAAAGAAAAAACTGGGCGACGTAGAACATCATTGCATAGAACACCGCCTCTGTGGGCGAGACCTTGAATTTGGCCACCATGAAGGTTGTTAAGAAAAATGTAATACCCCAGTAGCCACATGTATTGGCGACATAAAGCATCCAGCCAATTGTGATTCGGCGCATCGCCCCTGGAATAACCCAGATGTTCTCACGAGGGTGTTTCACGCCCTCGATCGCGACGACGCGCTCCATCTCCTCTTGTGCTTCCTTGAAACGCGGCGAATCCTGGACAACATTCCTTAGCCAGAATACCAGACCAGCGGGTATGCCGGCGAAGACAAATGCCCAACGCCATCCGTAGATTGGAACAATCGCCAAGCTGGCAAGAGCCGCAATTATATAGCCTAGGGAATATAGCGAGAACATGATTCCGCCTGTTCCGAGCGCTCTATGCTTGGGGGGCCACATTTCAGCTGTGTAGGGCGCGCCGACGGCCAGTTCGCCTGCTCCGCCGACACCTGTCAGGAATCTCAGACCTGTGATGGCGTACATGCTGCTAGCGACGCCACCGAGAACCGTCGTTAGTCCATAAAGAAGGATGGAGAATCGAAGCGCGTTACGCCGGCCGACCCGGTCCGCGAGGTAACCAAAGAAGACCGTCCCGATCGTATAGCCGATTAGAAAGATCGACCCAATGAGTCCGATCTCATTGATGCTGATATGAAGATCTTTACCGATCACGGGACTGAGCAAGCCGAAAATATTCACGGCATAAGCGTCGAAACCATAACCGAGCCCGGCGGCAACAGCGACGAGGAGAGCCTGTTTGAATGGTATCTTGTGACCACTCACCGTCCTCGAGCAGTCAATATCTAATTTTTCCTCCAGCGCCGCAATCGGCTCTTGCAAAGCTTCAGGTAGCAACGACGCTACTTCATTCGTGTACTGCTTCGTCATTAAGCGACCTCCCAAAATAGCTTCTTTTTTTTATGATGAAGCTTATCGTCATATGCCATCCAAAAACAGAGGCACCGTAAAATTGTTTATAATGATTGATATATAGGGCTCTGCTATAAAACGGCTCTGGAAAACCCAGCCGGATCAACTATCGCGCGCGGGCCAAAAGCCCAGTTGAATCTTGGCTTAATTACAATGCAGTGTATACAAGGCCGGCGAGCGTAGCTTAACGAACTGATGCAACGTAAGGTTTGGGTGTCCAGGCCATGCTTTCGCGCATCCCCGCGCGAGGCACTTTCGTCATGACGAATCATGCGATCTTGCCGTATTTGTTTCCGTCTGTCGCTGCAATAAAGTCACAGCCGATTTCGACGGAGGACGACTGAGTTCGAACCCCGGCGTCATTCTTTTGGCCAGGCTGAGCGATATTTCGGCATGGCCAGGCGTTTGGCCGGCATCTTTTCCGGTCCCCGCGATCGAGCACGTGTCACGTAAACCCGGGTGGTGGTGAATCGTGCCGTTGTCTTCGCCCCCGCGCAAGCGCGCGAAGCCACGCCGGCGACGACGTATCGTTCGGCGCGCGGGACCGGCGGCGGATCATCGCCTGGTCCGCGCCAACCGATTGGCAGGCCCGCAGCTCACTCGTTTCTAAAACCTGCAACTCTCTGTGTCGTATCTTCTTCCGTTAAGATTCTACGCCGCCGAGGGCTGAAGCAGACGGGTTAACTATGCTCTATACACTCAATAGCACGTCGGTCGGGAGCGGCATCGGCATTCCGCGTAGAGTGTCTCTCCAAGCGTAACGGTCGTCACATCACCCCTATCCCTAAATTCGATAAAGCGAATATGGTTATAGCCCAATATGATTTGCCCTAATCCCGCAACCACTTAGACTACGCAAATTCAATCGCCAGGTCGGCGGTTTGAGCCGTCGCGGCTATAGACGACAAATGTTGGAGAAACCGGTATGCGGGTGTTCACGGCAACGGTTGATGATCCCGGCAAGTTCGTAAGGGCTCGTGACGAAGCGCAAAACTTAGCACAATGGCTCGCGCGAATGACGCTTAGTTTCGAAGAATCGCGCAAGGACTCCATGGACACGTCGCTATCGTGGAATGGCGCCACCAAAGTTATTTCGACACCTGAAATCGCTGCCAATGTAATGCTTCAGCTGCAGCTTCCCGATCTGATTCTTCAATTTTCCGAAAATGGGGAACCCGTGCCCCATGCGATGGAGGTTGAGGGCAAATCATCCGCCGAAATCGAGGCATGGCTCCTTGTTGAAATGTTTCATCGCGGGTTTGACCGGGATCGATTCGATAAGGATTTGCCTTATCGCTGGCTTAAGATGATGACGGGTGACGAGGCCAAATATTCTCCCGGCGATGTCAGCGCGGAACTCCAAATCTTGACAAGCTATCTCGAGCAAGCGGCAATGATACTGCAGCTCGTTGGCGAGGGCGTGGAACGAGCCTACGAAGGGAGGTTGCTTCGAAAAGCTCCGATATCCGGTGCTGTATCTGACCTCTTAGCCTTTGGACCAGAAAAATTCGATCTCTGTTGCAGCTTCCGTCAGTTTCCAACCGGGCAATCGCACGTCATCCACGTTGGATTTATGGCCGGAGACTGCAATGATCCCGTCCCACGTTTTTTCATTTACCTAACCTCGGCGGAGCGTCAAGTTTCGTCAGGTTACAATTTTATTTTGCCCATAAATCAGATCAAAGACCGCGAAATGTCTAGCAACCAAGTCGTTAGCGTGCTCACTGAGAGGATTGCGGAAGCGTTGGTTTCTGAAAGATAGGATGCGTCCCACGTTCTATTGGCGCGGCATGTCGAAGGGCAGGGGACGGATGGCCAGTCTGCGGATGATGGCGCGGGTTGGGGATAGGCGCTCTTCGTGACTCTCGAACCCCTTCAATATGGGCTCGGGGTTTTATCGGGCATTTTCATTGGCTTTTCGCTCGGCATGATCGGTGGCGGAGGCTCCGTCCTCGCCGTGCCCTTGTTGGTTTATGTCGTGGGCGTCAAAAATCCGCATATTGCGATAGGCACGAGCGCTTTCGTGGTCGCCGTCAATGCCGCGATCAGCTTGTTCAACCATGCGAATGCGGGAACGGTGAAGTGGCAATACGGGGGCATGTATGCGTTAGCCGGTTTTATTGGCGCCATCGCCGGCTCGACTGTCGGCAAAACGTTTAACGGGCAAAAGCTTCTCTTTTTATTCGCGATCGTCATGGTTCTGATTGGGATCTTAATGCTACGCGGGCGCAAGAACCTCGGCGAACCCGGCGTCGAATGCACCCGCGAAAAGGCCCCGAAGGTTCTTGGTTACGGCTTTATCACGGGTATCTTTTCCGGATTCTTTGGAATCGGAGGGGGATTTCTGATAGTCCCCGGTCTTGTTGAATCGACAGGGATGCCAATCCTCAATGCTATTGGGACGTCGCTCGTCGCGGTCACGGCTTTCGGTCTCACAACTGCGGTCAATTACGCAATATCTGAGCTAGTCGATTGGCCACTTGCAGCTGTTTTGATTTCGGGTGGGATAATAGGTGGTTTGCTTGGAATTCGCGCCGCCAAACACCTTGCACGAAAGACGGGTCACTTGCCTGCTATTTTCGCCGCGGTGGTCTTCGTCGTTGCCGCCTACATGATCTATAGAACTGTGCCCTCTTTTCTCCCCGGCTATCTTTTATGAATTCCAACGAGGAACGAGCTAGAGCAGGTCCCTGAAAAATTTCTCCAATCTGATTTAGAGTCTGGCCCATTGAAGAGGCTGGACGATGAAGCGGTCACGTTTTTCGGAAGAGCAAATTATCGGGGTTCTGCGGGAGCACGAGGCAGGCGCCAAGGCCGCCGATCTCTGCCGCAAGCACGGGATTTCCTCGCTCTTAATCGGCACGAAGCGCATTCCTGGCCGCGACATTGCTTCGCAACAGGCTGCGGCGTCGACCGCGTCGTTCTTACCCCGTTTGACGTAAGGTTTGGTGTAAGACGGCGGCATCAGAAGTACCTCATGACCCATCGACTCAAGTTCTCGCGCCCAATAATGCGCCGAACCACACGCCTCCATGCCCACGAGGCAGGGTTCGATCCGCGAAAAAAATTCGCGCATCTTCAGTCTCGTCAACTTGCGCGTTACCGCAGAACCACCTTCGCTCTCCAGCGCATGGATTTGAAAATAATTCTTGGCCAAATCGACGCCAATTCGGATAAACTTTTTCATGGACGGTCTCCCTCTTTGTGGCGCTTCTGCGACCACGCTTTGGCACTAGATGCCGTCGAGGAGAGAAGTCCCCGCCAGTGGTTCACGAAGGCTTCGATACGCGCCATTTCCAACACCAGCGCAACTTGCCTGTGCATGGACATCGAAGGACCAATAGCTTCATCGAGAAACAGAAAAAGTTCGGCTTGAATGTCCCGCCAATATGCGGATAGGCTCTCGCGTAGCGACATCGCCGGTGGTCTTTCGCGTAACTTGGATGTGGTGTTTGGCGACTCAACATACCAAAAACCGCGCCCTGGCGTGTCGCGACCTTTTGAAAATCAACGGAAATTTTAGAAATTCACGACGGCTGTGTTATTTTGCAAGTGGCTCATATTAAATAAAAATTTATGAAACGAAATCTATCGCATGACGTTTTCTTTTCGTTCTCTATGACGTGCGAATCTCTTTACGACGCACGCAACATAGATCAGAAATCGAAAGGACAAATCAATGGACCATCGCAAGATTATTATTGCCGTGCTGACGTTCGGCACGCTGTTAGGCGTGGCATCAATCACACCTGCATTCGCTGGCACCAGTTCCGGATCCGGGGACAGTGCGGTTAATCGAGCGAGCGTTAACAGCGAGTACGGAAACAATACCCGGAGTTCCACGGCCAACTGCCCCAACCATTTGACCAATCCCTACATATCCGATGGGAACGGTATGTATTATGACGCCGACGGGACAAAGAGGCCCTGTTTCTGAACAGCAGTCGACGGCCCCTTCCCGGGTGACCGGGATGGGTGCCTGGGCTTCGCAGTCGAAGCGGGCTCGGCAACATCTTCGTTTGGCGTCGATGGTGCGAACACCATTTGCAGCGTAGCTGAATTTGACAGCCACGCTGCTATGGTTCTTCCCTTGTGGCTTGTGGATCGATCTAGTGCATTGAGCCAGACATAGGATTCACAAAGTCGTGGAGGCGTGCGAGTCTGGAGCCATGGCCCAGACAGTCAGCATCCTACTGAACGCCCGCGACGGCGAACGCCTCAAGCAGATCGC
>Ga0187876_1003600_pt1 | contig 10455 bp, 13 predicted proteins | sample June2016WEW_17_4_FD_133000 | JGI IMG/M metagenome (GOLD analysis project Ga0187876, IMG submission 133000) | Peatland microbial communities from SPRUCE experiment site at the Marcell Experimental Forest, Minnesota, USA - June2016WEW_17_40 | ecosystem: Environmental > Terrestrial > Soil >... | reverse complement strand
TTACACCGAGAGCTCCGACAGCTTTGTTGCCTCCGCTGCCGCCTCGATTGCTACCGGGTGGAGCGAACCAGTTCCCGGGCGGGAGTTGCACCCGCTGATGTCCAGCGCCTTTCACGGCGCACTCTTTCGCCAACAACCGTGGGTGTTGAAAAAGTCACTGTGATTAGCAGGTGGGGTGATGACAGAAGCGTGGTAATAAGGAGGAGTAATTCCTTTCATGCTCTGCTGGATCACCATTGTCGGAGGTGCGCTAATCATGATGGGGCAACACTCCCGTTCCGAAGCGTTGTTCTACTACTTTCGTCTGGACCGCGCACATTGACATCACCTGGGGCATGGGATTCGATCTCTGCCCGCTGCAGACCATCGAAAGCAAGAAGCAGTATTACGCGCAGGCTATTTTGGAGAACTGGCTGACAGTTTTCACGCACGATCCCGCCATTCCGGAGGCCTATGTAGAAAAAGACGAGATCGGCAAGATGGCCGCGCGAAAGGTATAACGATTCTCTTGTTCTTCGGTAACTTTCTTTTGAAACTTATCCTGCTAACTTGAACTGAGCCACGCGCCTTCGATCGTGTCGGGTGTCGAAATCAATTTCTCTGCGAGGGACCATGAAGCGATTCGCAACCGTTGTCGCCATTTCCGCGTCATTTTTGTTAGGAGTGGCCGTATCTGCTGTTGCTCAGGACGAGCACGGAGAACAAAAAGAGGTGCGCAAAGAAGAACGTCACGAAGCCCATGAAGAACAGAGGCACGAGGCGCATGAAGAGCGGCGTGCGGAAGAGCGGCACGTGGCTCATGAGGAGCGCGTTGCACATGAAGAGAGGCGCGTGGAGCTTCGGCGAATTTCAGATGAACATTTTCACGCGCACTTTGGACGTGAGCACTACTTTGCCGTTGGCCGCGTTACTGTGGTGGCAGGCCATCCGCACTTCGCCTATGGCGGCTACAGGTTCGAAATCGGACAGCCCTGGCCTGCTCGATGGGCCTACACCGACCACTGCTATATCGATTTCGTCGAAGGCCGGTATTTTCTGTTTAATGTGCGGTACCCGGGAGTGCGGGTTGCGGTAACCGTGGTGCCTTGAGGAAAAGTTGACTCCGTATAAGAGGTGGCGTGGTCCGCGCTTACCCTTCGCGAGCGAGAGCACCCGCGCCACATAATCTCGCTTCGAAGAAAGCAACTGCGGCCACCACAAGTGGTCCGCAGAATCGCAGTGCGCGCCTCCGGCACTATCAACATTGTGAGATTTTACCTTGATAGTTGCTGTTAACAGGCGATGTCACAAGCCGAAGCTTCCGAGTAGAGGAGTCCCGGTGAGCTGTAGGCTTCCTTTGGCTGTATCCGCCGTTTCCAGCTTCGTACCCGTTTAAGTCCACCATGGCTCATCGGGGATCTCCGCCGGGTAGAGTGGTGGCGCGGACCGGGCTTCGAATGATGCCGACGTTTCCACCACCCCCCTAAAATTCCGTAAGGCGGGTTTTCCCCGTTACGGCTTCAAGGCCGGTATGTCAGATGGCGCCTTCCCAGCGGCTACGTAATGTTCGCGTCGCGTGGTTTGCGTCCGTCCTTCGTGTCCCCTCTACCTGTATCGTTGGTTCCCGGTTCAGAGTCCGGAAACGTGGTGCGCTGGTACACCTCCGTGCGAGCAGATGAACTGCTCTACCCCAGGGGCCCTGCCGGGTAGGACGATGGCGCGAATCGGGCTTCGAATGATGCCGCCGTTTCCATCGTCCTCCCTATCATTCCGTACAGCGGGTTTTCCCCAGTACGGCTGGAAGGCCGGTATATCAGACGGGGCCTGCCCGTTCGACTACGAGTTCTTCGCGTCGTGCGGTTTGCGTCCGGCCTTCGTGCCCTTCGCTGCCTACAACCTATCCTCGTTCTGAGCCGAGGGGCTGCGGTGCGCCGGTGCACCACCGTGCAAGCGGCCAGTGCCACTTTACCCCAGGGGTCCTCGTTCCGGTCCGGGTTATGTTGTCCCGGTCCATCATCACTTATTGACCCCATGCGCCCCACTCGCCGGCACATCTCGATTTCACGGACACCGCTTATACGAGATGCCCTCGCTGTGCGTCCTAACTGCGACGCCTAAGCGACCAGCGAGTGGTTCCGTGCTTTCGTTGGCTATTCTTTATCGACATGTTATCGTCTGAGACCCCGGGAGTTCCGCGGCTGCCTACACCCAGTTCCTTCGCCGCGGACACTGGCCTTCGACCCGGAGCGAGGGTCTCGGCACATCCAATAATCCTCACACTCCGATTCTCGTGAGGACCCTAATTATCGGGGCTTCACTACCGTTCGCTTTCGTTACGACCTGTCGATTTGCTCGCCCCCCTGTCGGAGCTGACCAGGCTTTCACCCAGCCAACGAGGACTTTTACTTCCGGGCTTCCGACGGATTGGTCACCCGCTCCGCCGCCGGATATAACTACAGGGGCAACTGGGCAAGTTCCCCTGGCAGGACTTTCACCTGCTAGAACGCCAACTAGCTTCGCTGCAGCGCTCCGGTCTGGGTTTTGTTGTCCCAGTCCATGACCGTTCGCACCCTGCTTTGGCTGGCCATAAAGCGTGAAAGAAGGCGTCGTGGCTTATCCCCTTTTCCTAAACAGACGAACCGCCACGTAGATCACAATCACGATTATTACGACCTCAACCAGAGCCTTCATTTTGCTGCCTCCTGACGCCGCCCAATTCTCTCACCGATCCATCCGAGCATTGAGGATTTACTGATGTAAACGCGATTCTTCACCATCTGCCAATCAGCCACTCCTCCAACACGCCCTCCTTCGCGCAAATTCCGATTTGCTTGGCCGTTCAGGTTTTGGCGCAACTGCCGTCCGAAGGTAAGCAGGAATGGCTCTAACACGGTGCGAGATGGGGTAGTGGTGCAGTTTGAAATCCACAGGTGCTAGCGTCTGACTCCGGGATGTGGGAAACTGTGTGCATGTCAGAGAAACGAATAAAAACCGATAAAGCACAGCGAGAGGCTGATCAACTCGAAAAGAAGGCGTCCCACCGTCCACCACAGAATCAGGGGAAAAAACCACGCGAGGACTTCAGCCAAGCCGCTGTGCGGATCGTCGAAGAGGCTGCGCTGAGAAGCATTAAGCCCTAGCCAATCAGCCCCACAAGCTAGACCGTCCTGCGGACGGTTTTGAATACGCTGCGCTCACGACCCCGGTCTCCGGTCAATGCGTGAAATTTTGCAACAACAATCGGCCAGTGCCTCTCTGGCGAACTCAGTCCTCGTCCTCGACCAATACCCGCATGGATGCTCTGCTTTTCGGTTGAGGAACTGTTCAAGTTCAATGGCGGCCTTCATTCTGCCTTCAGCCCAAAGAACCGCAACCAATTTCCCCGAACACTACCCAGTTTTGATGACGAAATGGTGACGACTCTTGTTCATGAAAACATGAAACAAAGCGTATACTACGTGTATACGCACCCCTCCGCTACCCCAGCGAGGCGACGGTCTTCTGCGCATGAGAGGAGACTACGTGAGCAAGCACACTGAACTGAACACAGATTTCATTAAAAGAAGTGAGATATTAGGGCAGCGCCCTGCGCACGCAAAGGTGCCGGACGACATCAGGACCAAGACGGGGCCATATTTCGGCATGACCGTGCCGCCTGTCGCAGAGCGACGGGAACGTCCTAGATCCGAAAGCACCTATGATCGGCTGACATCGGCAGTCTTCGAAGTCTAATTGGAAAGGCTCCGGCACAGAAAAAAGACCTGATGCAGATCCCCTTCTCAGATAAGATCGTTTCCGGGCTTGCGAGTTGTGAGCATCAAGCCACGGAACTGTGGCAACGGCAGCACGCAGAACCCTGGTCAATGAGGCGATTTTTCATTAATTGGCAGTGTTGCCCTGCGCTGCGGCCCTTGGCCATCACCGCACATCAAGATGTGACACTTCTAACTGACAAGACTTGCTCTTCCGCGTATATTTTATGCCGCCCGATGTCTGGGCGGCCTTTTTTTGCACGCGAAGGGTGGGAGCGTCGCGCCAGGCACACATACCCTTCGGAATGGGCTGTCTCCTCACCGAGCCGGCCCGCGATTCCTATTTCGCCGGGACCGAGAGCTCTTCTAGACGAGCGCCCTTCTTGGCAACGTAAAAGGCTAGCGCCTTCGCAGGAGCGCTGCTGCTGGTATTCTTCACGTTGTGTACTTCGCCGGCTACGGTGGTGAACGCCTCGCCGGGCTTCAGCGTCACCGCTGGCTTACCCTGGGCCTCAAAGATCACCGAACCCTCTTGGATATACACAATCTCGTTGCCCGATTGCGTGTGCTTGCCACTCTCCGCACCCGGCGGCAGGATACGCTGCACTAGGATCGCTTCCCATCCCGGCGCACCCTTCAATTCCGTTCGCTCCACAACCGTGCCGTTTTTCAAATTGTCCTGGGCGCTCAACATCCTGCTACCCAGCACGCACAGCACCACGCACACTGCCAATGTGACCCTAACCAAAAAGTGGATACGCTTCATGGAAGGCTCCTTTCAGAAAGCCAGCGCATACTAGCACATGTCGGCCACGACCGATCATCCTGACGGAGAGCAAAGCGGATAACTGTTGCAACCAGGCGTTTACACGTTTTGACCGCTGGTCATTGAGCGTGATCGGGATGTTACAGGGCGAGGGCGAATTCGCCGACTCGAAGCAAGCCAGCGCGGTTTGCGGTTTTGGGCTTTTCCCTTTGACAACCGGAACGAAGGAGCAACTGTTGCTAGCTTTTCAAGGCCGTGCTTTTGCTTGAAGATCAAGAATAGGGCAGGATTAATGAAACGGTATTTCGTTTTCTTCTTCATCTCAGGCTTTTGTAGCATTTTGTATGAGCTGGTCTGGTTGCGGTTGGCCATGGCGCAATTTGGCGTCACAACGGGGCTGGTGTCCATCGTGCTTTCGATGTTCATGGCGGGCCTAGGAGCCGGTTCCTGGGGAGCCGGGATTCTTGCACGGCGCTATGGGGAACGGGTCAGCTTCCCTCCACTTCGCCTGTACGCCTTGGCAGAACTTTTGATCGGTTGCTCCTCTCTGGCTGTCCCCGTGCAACTGCTTTGGGGACGCCGCCTACTGGAATCGCTGACGGGAACGGCCGGGTTCTCATCGGTGATCTACCATCTTGCTTCGGGCGCGCTTGTGGCGCTGGCCGTCATCCCGTGGTGTGTGTGTATGGGCGCAACCATCCCGCTGGCAATGTTTGCGATACACAGCGACACACGCAATGAAACGCGCCGCTCCTTTAGCTTTCTCTATGTGTCCAATGTGGTCGGCGCGATAGCCGGCGCTATTGTCCCGCTATTTCTGATCGAGCTCTATGGATTTCACGGCACGCTGCGCGTCGGCGCGGTGCTCAACGCTGCCATCGCGGTTGGCGCATTCGGGCTGACGGTCGGACAACGCGGGGGCTCTGCACCGGCGCCGAGCCGGACGGCAACCGGTGTCCACGGACAGGGGAAGGGAGCGCTGGTCCTGCTTTTCATAACTGGACTTGCGACGATGGGCATGGAGGTCATCTGGATCCGGCTGTTTACGCCATATCTCGGCCCACTCGTCTACTCTTTTGCCGCTATCATGGCGTCTTATCTGTCAGCCACTTTCGTGGGCTCGATCGTGTACCGCGATTCAAGCTGCAGCCGCGATCCCCATAGCCAACCCGCCTGGATTCTGCTGGCACTTCTGGGACTCCTGCCGCTACTCACATCCGATCCCCGATTTTCTCTAAACGCTGTGCTACGCGTTTTCCTCGGAGTGGCTCCATTTGCCGGAGTGATCGGCTTCCTTACGCCCATGTTGGTAGACCAATGGTCGGCGGGCGATCCCGATCGCGCAGGTCGGGCGTATGCGGTGAACGTTCTGGGCTGCATCCTTGGCCCCTTGCTCTCCGGATTTGTCTTGCTACCCTTGGTCGGCGAACACGTGTCGATGCTGCTGTACGTGGTGCCATGGATTGCGATGGCAAGCCTTCGGCCCAAAGGCGTGGAACTTCGTATCGGGGCGCGCATCTCGGCCTATGCGATCGTTGGGGCGGCGCTCGCAGTTTTTTTTCTGACGAAAGATTACGAGACGCTATTTCCGCAACGCGAGGTTCTGCGGGATAGCACCGCCACTGTCATCGCGACCGGCACCGGCATGAAGAAACAGCTTTTGATGAACGGAGTAGGGATGACGTACCTGACTCCGGTCACGAAAATGATGGCTCACCTGACACTCGCCTCTCTCGATCAGCCACCGCGGAACGCGCTGGTTATCTGTTTCGGGATGGGCACAACTTACAGATCCGTAATCTCCTGGGGGATCTCGGCAACTACAGTCGAGTTGTCGCCTAGCGTGCCTCGGCTATTTTCCTACTACCACGACGACGGCGCAGAGATATTAGCATCGCCGCTGTCGCATCTCGTCATTGACGATGGCCGACGTTACCTGGAGCGCTCAACCCAAAAGTACGACGCCATCCTTCTTGATCCGCCCCCCCCGTTCCAGGCTGCTGGAGTCAGCCTCTTGTTCTCGGAGGAGTTCTATGCTGTTGCCAAGAAGCACCTAACGCCCGATGGCATCCTGCAGGTGTTTTGGATCCCAGAAGGTGGCAGTTCAATGCAAGCGTCGGTTGTGCGAGCCCTGACGAATAACTTCCCCTACGTGCGAGTTTACCGATCGGTCGAACACTCGGGTTGGCACTTCCTCGCAAGCATGCATCCGATTCCTGCTCGCAGTGCCGCGGACCTGGTGGCACGCATGCCCGATCGCGCCGTCGCCGACATGATGGAATGGGGGCCGGCCAAGACTCCCAAGCAGCAGTTCGAGCGCATGCTTTCCACGGATATGACAACCGTGCAGATGATCAACCTTTCGCCTACTACTCCTGCGCTGCAGGATGACTGGCCGATCAACGAATACTTTCTGCTGCGCGTCTTGGCGTCCGAGAGACTGCAATCGGGATCGCGATGATCTTCATGGAGCTGCTATGACCTGTTTGTGTCGAAAGGAGCGATGCTGCCCTACTCGCTTCTGCGGTAGGCAGACTGTCGCAATCAGGCCATTACTCATTGACCTGGTTGTGAATGCAAATGCGATCCCAGGGGATCGAACCGGCGACATCCAGCTTGGGGAGTTGGTGGCAATCCCTCGTTCCACGCAGAATCAAGCATTTAGCGCGGGCCTTCTGGCGCCCGGGGCGGGCTGCATAACAAGCGCTATTCGACGAATTACGTCGACGTTAAATTGCTGGGAGGGAATCCCGCCGCACCACTACAATCTTGGACATGGACATTTTCATTAGCTGGTCTGGCCCGCGTAGCCGGGCCGTTGCCGAGGCGCTCAAAGAGTATTTGCCCATGATCGTTAATGCCTTCAATCCCTGGCTATCCTCTGCCGACATTGACAAAGGCGCTCGTTGGAACTCTGATCTTGCTGCCGCGCTTGCAACCTCGAAAGCCGGCATCATCTGCCTCACCCCGAATAACTTCACAGCGCCGTACATCCTTTTCGAATCTGGCGCACTCTCTAGCACTGTAGAAAAGACTTACGTTTGCACGCCTCGATCTCCTCGGAGAAGCAATTGGGCTTTACCACAAGGGAGACTTCAGCGGAGCGGTCACAAAATACAAGAATCTTTTGCAGGAGAAACCTACATCCCCTGACGGATGGGCTGGTTTGATTCGGTCATATCTCAAGAAGAAAGATGTTAGTGGTGCCGCGCAGAGTGCAGAACAGGCTCTAGCCGCCTCGGATCATCCCCGGATACGTGTCGCTCGGGCCGAGGTTCTGTTCCGTCAGGGAGAGATCGTACGGGCAGAGAAAGAATGGGCGGATGTAATCAACTCTGGATATGCCGAGGCAAGGGCATATCTCGGCTTGGCACGCGTCGAAGGGGACGTAATCCGGCTGCGTGCCGAGAACTCCAAGAATGGAGAATCCCGCATCGTGACTTTTGAGACGGGCGAGCTATCCGAACTGATGGAACGGCGCGAGGCTGCCCGCACTGTGAAGTCCGCGACCGGAACTCTAGAGTCTAAGTACATCTTCCATCGCAAGGGTGAACCGATTGGAGATTTCAGGAAGGCATGGGCGGGCGCCTGAAAGTTGGCGGGCGTAGAGCACCGGCTGTTCCACGATCTGCGCAGAACCGCAGTACGCGAGATGCTACGGTCTGGCGTGCATGAGAGCACGGCTCGGAAAATCTCCGGCCACAAAACCCCGTCCATGCTGCAGCGCTATAACATTCAAAGCGAGAGCGACATTCGGGAAGCCATGCAGTTACGGGAAGCCCGGATCGCAATCCAGCAAGCTGACGATCGCTTGGCTGTTCCTCCCGCCACGAAAATGGTTCAGTTAAAACGCGGCATGGGAGCAAGAACCAAGGGGGCTGTAAATTGCAGTCCCCAGCACCAGCCAGTAGCTGCAACTAAGTTAGGATCCGGTGGATAGGACGCTTGCACTGGATCGCGATCCCGAATCCTCTCCCTGACAAATCCTGTTCTAGACAAACTACCCGCCCAGCGCCTTTTAGCCGAATGGGCTCGTGAGCCTTGCTTTCCTGAATCGTCATCACGAACTCTACCTCGCAATTCGGCGGGACTGGCGATGGCGCCTGTAGCAGAACACCGCCTTGACTTATGTTGCTACTCATGGCTTCAAGTTCTTGCAGCTCACCGTCGCCCCGCAACTTCAGCTGAACGGGATAATCTAGAGGAAAACGAGGGTGCTTCCGTTGTTGCCGAATCGAAGCGTTATTGATCCGAGTCATTCTGTGTGTCACGCGGGAAGAAGCAGATAGGTCTGCGAAACACGCACGGGAAGCCGAGCCAGCGGGCTGGGTGCTCATGGGGGATATCTCCTGGGCCGGCATCTCCATTTTGGATCCCCCGACTGGCCGACGGCACATGCACAGTTTCCAGTTTGGGGTCCCCGGCCAAACAATAATGCATTGTCGGGCCGCGTGAGCTCTGTTCACAATTGCTCACTTTCGGGAAATCGGTTCGGAACCCGAATCTGTGAAGATGCAGCGTGCAGGCATCTGGTAGAAAACCTATGTGCTCAAATTCGATCACAGAACGAGCACAGTTGGCCAAAAAACAAGGGAGCCTGAAATTTGGCTCCCTTTTAACTTGTTTATTTTCAGTGAGAAGATGGCGTGCCCTGAGAGATTCGACTATTTCACTGGTTTTGCAAAGTGTGGCCGTATTACAAGCACATCAAGATCGAAGAGCGCCCTCTCGGTATCGAAAAACTCATCATGCTCGGTGCTACTTACCAACGCAAAATTACCAATCGGTGCCGCTGAGATTCACTGGACACCCTGCCACTCGGAGTCGCTGTGCGATCTCTTGACGTTTCTTAGTTGAATTGTCCATTCGGATGGTGTGGCGGCCTCCTATATCGCTAAATGGGCGCAAAACGCCAATTTCTACCAGGACCGTACGATCAGGATGCCTAGCCATGGCCATGCCAGCTTCAAATAGAACATTCGGACGAGCCTGGTGAGTAACGTTAACTTCGTGCGGGGGCTCATTTTTCCCACACAAATCAGGTCGCAAGCGAGCCAAGTCATCAGGACTGAAAAGCACGACGACTGCCTGTGCCTGCGAAAATGCGGCATTCAAAATCTCTCCGATGTAAGGTGCGCTCTTGCCGGTGAGCGCAACCGCGCGGCTCCACTCCAACGGGTTCAGATCGAGCGATCTTAGGAAATCAAACATTCCCGCCCGCAACCGTTCGTCCCGCCCGTGAATTACGAAAACATCGCGTGAGCGCCGAACCTTTCGTACACGAGTAGAATGCCAGCGTATTTGGAAGGGAGGACGCTATGAACTGGGCGCGACTCGTTGCGATCATTGTTGGTGCTGGTGTAGTCTCGTCGCTCACTGACTGGTTCTTCGCCGGCGATTGGATTCATCGACGTTACACTTACCCAGAGGTCTGGCGTCAGGGTGGGGAGGTTAGGGCGATTGCTCTGACCAGTCCGCTCCCATTTGTGACATGCGGGGTCTTTGCCTTTGTCGCCGCCCGGCTGGGTCTTCATTCTGTATCGGGCGCGCTCAAACTCGCGATTGCGGTGTGGGTGATCGGCCCGTTGCCACTGATCCTCACTAACGCCGCATTTATGAAGCTGCACCGGGTTTTTGTGGTGTCTTACGCAATCGGCTGGTTGATAAAGCTGACGATTGTTGCAGTCGCAGTTGGCTGGTTCCTTCGCTGACGCTCGGTCGATGCATTATGAAAGAGCGCCCCGCTTCAGAGGGTCGCGGCTGTGATGTGCGCCGCCTCCGCTGCGCTGCGCTGTGCAGGGCTTCGCTCCGCTACGGCGGCGCGACGCGCTATTGCGGTAGTACGGGTGACGGCGATGCTGAGTGACTGCATCCAGGAGTACGACAAGAAGATTGAGAAGCTAGCCAGGGAGAAGTATGGGCATACGGCGCTATTGCGGCAGGTGAAAGGGGTGGGGC
>Ga0187876_1003599_pt1 | contig 10455 bp, 12 predicted proteins | sample June2016WEW_17_4_FD_133000 | JGI IMG/M metagenome (GOLD analysis project Ga0187876, IMG submission 133000) | Peatland microbial communities from SPRUCE experiment site at the Marcell Experimental Forest, Minnesota, USA - June2016WEW_17_40 | ecosystem: Environmental > Terrestrial > Soil >... | reverse complement strand
TGCCATGCGAACTTCAGACCCGACTTCCGGCACAACTCGGCTGCCGCGTTCATCCGATCCGCGGTCCGGCGATAAAAATCGTCACCATCGCCCCGAGCTCCGGGCGAGATATAGCCCATCTTGAAAAACTCGATCCCGGCACCGCTCAGGCTGTCGATCGCCGCAGTGAGCGAAATCGGTTTGAACTCCGGATACGATTCCCAGTCGGCGGTGATCAGCGGCGTCTCGGTTTGACACGACCTTACCGCGAGGCCCGCTTCTTTGATCCGAGGCACCAGCGCAATCGTATCCGGCCGGCTGTAGCCTTCTACGTCTTTGTATCCGATACCGGCTATCGCTTTGAGCACTCCGTCCGGGTTCGCCCTCAGCAATCTGCGCACGCTGTAAAGCTGAACGCCGAGGGACCGCGGACCAGCTGCGGCACGTGCGAAAGGAAGAATCGCAATCCATTGCCGCCGCGTAAGCATCATTCGCGTTTTTTATTCTAAGCCGCTGCCGCCGCGGCTTTGATCATCTGGACTTCCAATTCAATCTTCAAATCGTCACCGACCAGAATTCCGCCCGTCTCGAGCGCCGCATTCCACGTCAAGCCAAAATCGCTGCGCTTGATTTTCGTGGTTCCCGACGCGCCCATCCGTACATTCCCCCAAGGGTCTTTCCCTTCGGTCGTCGGCCCTTCAACCTTCAGGACCACCGGCTTTGTAACGCCGTGAATCGTCAAATCGCCGGTCGCGTTCAGCTCGCCATCGCCCGCGGGCGTGACCTTCGTGCTCTTGAACGTGATCGTGGGGTATTTCTCCACATCCAGAAAGTCCGCGCTCTTCAGGTGCGCGTCACGCTGATCGTCGAGGGTTCTGATCGTGCTCGCATCGATAACGACATCGATCGAGGCCGCGCTCGGATCGGCAGGGTCGTACTCTACCGTGCCCTTGATACCGCTGAAGCCTCCGCGCACGTTGCTGATCATCATGTGGCGGATCGTGAATTGCGCGCTGGAGTGCGCCGGATCGATTGTGTAGGTCGTTTTCATAAGACTCCTTGATTATCTTCGATGCAGGCCGCCCTCGCCGCGATGCGGCACGCGCGAAACTGGTACTAGACGCAAAATGAATCGACCCCATCTTTATATCGCGACCCTCGCCTGCTTCCTCACCGTAACCGCAGGCTGCGCCAGCCAGAAGCCGGATTCGGAAGCGAAGACGGCACCGGCGCAATCTCAGAGCCAGGCTGCATCGCCGGCCCTTCCAGGCATGCCCCCCGTCCAGGACCCTTCCGATATCTATGCCGCCGATCACGCCGGAAATCTCAGCCCCGTTGTGCGCGATTTCCCCTCGAGAGTCTACGTGCCTAACAGCGGCAGCAACACGGTGGACATCATAGACCCCGCGACCTATAAAATCATCGGACATTTCGCCGTCGGCCATCAGCCCCAGCACGTCGTTCCGTCGTGGGACCTCAAGCGCCTCTGGGTGTTGAACGATCTCGGGGACAGCCTGACCGCCATCGATCCGGTGACAGGAAAAAAAGGCGAAACCGTGCCGGTCGAGGATCCTTACAACATGTATTACACGCCGGACGGGAAATTTGCCATCGTGGTCGCCGAGGCGAAGGAGCGTCTGGATTTTCGCGATCCCGAAACGATGAAACTGGTCGAATCCCTCAAGGTGCCCTGTAAAGGAGTCGACCACATGGATTACACGGCGGACGGGCGCTTCCTGATCGCCAGCTGCGAGTTCGATGCCAAGCTGATCAAGGTCGACGTCGCGAACCGGAAGCTGGTCGGCACGCTCTCGCTTGAGAAAGGCGGCATGCCGCAGGACGTCAAGACTTCGCCCGACGGCAAAGTTTTCTACATCGCGGATATGATGGCGAACGGCATCTATCTCATTGAGCCGGATTCGTTCACCCGCATCGGCTTCATGCCCACCGGCAAGGGCACTCACGGACTTTATGTCAGCCGTGACTCGAAGGTTCTCTATGTGTCGAACCGCGGCGAAGGCAGCATCTCCGTTGTCGACCTCGCCACCCGGAAGATCATTTCAAAGTGGGAGATCCCGCACGGCGGCAGCCCGGACATGGGCGGAGTTTCGGCCGATGGAAAAGTCCTCTGGCTCTCGGGCCGATACAACGCGGAAGTCTACGCGTTCGATACCACCGACGGCCATTTGCTCGCCCGGATCAAAGTGGGCAAGGGTCCGCATGGCCTGTGCGTTTACCCCCAGCCAGGCAGATATTCGCTCGGCCACACAGGCGTCTTCAGGTAAGGCAATGCCTCCGTAGGCGCTAACTTTAACGTGGCGCACGCACTCGTGCGTGCCGCGTCGAGACTCATCTCGACGCCCGTCGCACCGCCCCGAAGAGCGCGACGATTTCGAACGGGCCGAGTTTCGAGCCGGGCTTCAGTTCCGTGACGGAAAAGCTGCGCGGCAGACCGACCATGCGGCGCTTCTCTCGAGGTGACCTTCGAGAGGGACTGGATTCTGGTTTCGAAGACCTTCGAAACGGGCGAAGCGTTGGTCGAACTGCGTTGAGGGCTTTCACTTGGTACATGATTTCGCAAATGCGCTCGCGTATCTGGCGCATGCCCAGGTGGGTACCGGCTTCAGCCGGGCTTCAGCCTGTACGGTCGAGCGCAGCTCGACAGGGGATTTGAATACGTTAGCGAACTTATGAAACGGACGACTTAGCGGGCGGTTTCCATTTCATCAGCGTTCCGATCGCGTTCGATCCTGCCGACAAGAGCTCGATATCGGATCAGGACCGCTGCCGTTCCGCCGCGCGGACGCCTCTGCGCTCATCAATCAGCAACAGATCGGCGCGGAGGTATGCCGCCAGGGCGATTGCGGCGGCTTCTCCTTTGTGAAGTCCCGCGTCGACGGATTCAAGGCCCTCCGTTCCGATGACCTCATCAAGCCAGGTGGGAGGGGTGGCGATCCAGCGCCGAACCGGCGAAGGTGCGACCGGGTCGGAGAGTTCGGTTTGCACCGCGCCGGGAAGAACCACCCTCTCAAACATGCAGGGAAGAAGTTCAATATGGCCGATCAAAATCAGGTAATTGATCGGGCCGGTGTCGGCGATCACCAGCCGCACGTATTAGAGCCCCAGTTCTTTTAAAGCTTGCCGCTCCTTCTCGAAGTCTTCGAGGGTATAGTCCTCATATACGTTATGAGCTTTCAGGAAGCCATCCATCTGTAAACGTTCCAACCCCAGCATGCGGCAGAGTTCAGGCTCCGTGATCCGTCCTGCCCTCAATTCTTCGAGGGCGAAGGATTCCAAAGCCCGGCGTGACAGGTCGCTACCAGCTAGGGCCAGGTGGGTAGCGATTTCGTCCGGGATATGCAGGGTCACTTCCATGACTCAACGCTACCCCGCGAGCTAAAGGGCGTCAAGCGATAGCCTGTGCACCAGCATTCAACGGAAATCCGGCCATCGGCTTCCAGCCGATAACAAATTTTCTAAGGAAATCTCACCCAATCCTTGCAATGACTTACAGCCCTCTCTACGCCACAACCCTCGACAGCATCAGTTACGCTCCTGGCAGAGATAGAACCCTTCATCCAAATCGAAAAGGACGAACCATGGCAACTGAAGCTCAAATCGCCGCCAACCCCCGTAACGCCGAATCCTCCACCGGGCCGCGCACCAAAGAAGGTAAATCCCGCGCCTCCCGCAACGCCGTCACCTTCGGCATCTACTCCGCCGCCGATTTCGTGCGTCCGGAAGACACTCGCCTCTACCATCTCTTCTGCGAAAACTTCCAGAAGGAACTCGCCCCCAAAGGACGGTTCGAGCAAACGCTCGTCGCGGAGATCATCCACGCCGCCTGGCGTTTCCGCCGCTGTTCAGTGATCGAATCCAACATGGACTCCCAACTCGATCCCATGGTTGACCCCACCAACGCCCCGACCCAGCACGCGGTCGACAGAGCCCGCGCCCAGGCCCATCGAAACCTCCAACGCGCCACCGCCGAACTGCGCCGCCTGCAAACCGAGCGCCAACTCCGCAGGGAATGCCTGTCTTCAGAAGCTCCAAATCCTGAACCGCCCACAACAAAACGAACCCAATCCGAAGGCCCCGAAACACCGCCCATTCCACGCAGCCAGCCCTGCCCCTGCGGTTCCGGCGTCAAATATAAACGCTGTTGCGGAATCAACGCCCCCGCCGTGCTCAATCACGCATTACAGCAGGCCGCATGACGATCCGGGAACGCCGACGGTCGCTTTTCGCCGTCGGTTCTTTTGGGTTATTGCTGCTGTTGTTGCTCTTGCTCGTCTTCCACGGGGCGTGGTGGGGGGGCGGCCGCAGTCTCCTGCAACAGTTCCGCACCCTCATCGTCGAGGGCCGGCCGGACCCGTACATCCACCGACAAACTCTGTCCCGCGTGGCCTTTGTAAACGCCCCGCACCGGCGGCACATCGCCATAATCGCGTCCGCGAGCGACAACGATATGCCGCTCTTCCACGAACTCGCCCGCAGTCGGATCGAGTCCGATCCAGCCGGTGTCCGGAATGTAAGCCTGCACCCACGCATGGGAAGCTTGCCCCCCGATCACGTTCTCCATGGCCGAACGCGCGTCGTGCGCCTGTCGCGGGACGAGATAGCCCGAAACATATCGCGACGGGATCCCTCGTTGCCGAAGCAATGCAATCAGCAGATGCGCAAAATCCTGGCACACGCCCGCGCGCGTAATCAGAGAATCCTGCACGGAGGAATGAACGTGCGTCGCGCCCGGCTTGTACGTGAACTGTTCGTGGATCAGGGTAGCTGCAGCATCGGCGAACCCTCGTACCGTTCCATCGCAGCGGCCTTCCACCTCTTTCGCCTTGTCTCCGATCGCCGGCAAAACGGGACAATATTGGCTGGGCGCAAGCCAATCGAAATATTCGTCGGCCAGCAATTCACGGCGCTGATCGAACTCGGTCAAAGGCAACGGGACCGCGGCATATTGCTGCAAAGGATGCACCAGCACGGTCGCCTCGGACTCCACGCGCAGTTCCTTGTGCTCCGGCAGAATATGGAAATGATGGACCCAGTTATTGAAGTAATCGAGATGCGCCGCGGGCTTGGAAAACGGGTACGTCGTGATACGGAACGAAAGGCAGCTCTGCGTCTCATCGTGCCGCGGGCGCAATCGCAGCTCGTTGTAACTCTCGGAAACCGTTCCGTCGTACGAAAAAAGGGTCGCGTGCGCCAGTTTGTACCGGTTGAATGCGGCCATATTATTTACGCGACCACCGCGTAATGGAAATAGGCGCGCGTCACCTGCTCGCCGATGTTGCGGCAGGTCTCCTGCAAATCCGTCAGAAAGTTATGCAGGCCGCCGTCGAAGATCTCTTCAATACTGTCGTAAGTGAGTCGTTCGTGAACCTTGCCCGTAAGCCGCTCCGCTTCGTTCGCGTATGTTCCAGGGACCGAACCGCTGATCGCGTGCAGCGAACTCTGCAGCGCGCTCAGATTGAAACGAACCGAGCGCGGATGCCGCGCATCGAGCAGCAGCAATTCCGCGACTTTGGTGGGCTCGATCTGCCCATACTGCCGCTTGTAAAACTCATAGGCCGCTACCGATTTCAGCACTGCCATCCACAAGTGGCTGCGCGATTCGTTCAGGATCCCTTCGAGCAGCTGGTGATAGTGGACGTCGAGAATACGCGCCGTCATTTCGGCGCGTTCCAGCACGCAGCCGGCCTCGACGAAATGCCATCCTTCGTCCCGCGCCAGCGTTGCGTCGCAGACGCCGTGAAACCGATGCCCGCCGCGCTTCACCGCGTCGCAGAAACGCGAGAGGCTCTCATCGTCGTCGCGCATCCTCGTGACTCTGTGATACAGGCTGTTGATGTCCTCCCATAATTCACGCGATATGCGATCGCGAATCGTGCGCGCGTTTTCGCGGGCGTTCACGATGCACTGCGCGATCGAGTTCGGGTTCTCTTCACAAAACCCCAGGAAATCGAATGCCGTTTGCGCGCTGGCCTCCTGGTACGTTTTGTAGAATCGGGAACGCTCCCCGGTCACCGCGATCAGAGGATCCCAGCGCAGCTTATAAGTATTCGGCGGTTGCTCCAGCAGCATGTGATAATTCACATCGAGGATGCGCGCCGTGTTGTCGGCGCGTTCCATATACCGGCCGATCCAGAAGAGCGAATCGGCGATCCGCGAGAGCATCACTCTTCACCTCGCAGGACCCACGTGTCCTTGCTGCCGCCGCCCTGCGAGGAGTTCACAACCAGCGATCCCCGCTGCAGCGCGACGCGCGTCAAGCCCCCCGGCACGATCGTGACTTTCTCGCCGTCGTAGAGGCAATAGGGGCGCAAATCGACATGGCGAGGGCTCATTCCGCCGATCGCGGGATCGAACGAAGGGACGCGCGAAAGAGGAATCACCGGTTGCGCAATGTAGTTCCGCGGATCGGCGACCAGTCGTTCCCGGAAATCCTCGATCGTTCTCTTGTCTGACGACGGCCCCATCAACATCCCATATCCGCCCGACTCGCCCACTGCCTTCACCACTAGTTCGGGTAAATGATCCAGCACGTAACAAAGGTCGCTCGGGTTCGAGCAAAGATACGTATCCACGTTCTGCAGAATCGGGTCCTCGCCCAGGTAGTATTTGATGAAGGCGGGCACATATGCGTAAATCGCCTTATCGTCCGCAACGCCCGTTCCGATCGCGTTTGCAAGCGCGATATTGCCCGCGCGGTAAGCATTGATCAGGCCCGGCACTCCGACCAGCGAGCCTGCGCGAAAAGCCAGAGGATCCAGGAAATCGTCGTCCACGCGGCGATAGATGACATCCACGCGCGTGAGGCCGTGAATGGTCTTCATATAAACAACGTCATCTACCACCACCAGATCGCGGCCTTCCACCAGTTCGATGCCCATCTCCTGCGCGAGGAAACTGTGTTCGAAGTACGCGCTGTTATAAAGGCCCGGCGTCAGCAGCACAATCACGGGCCTCTCGCCGGTCCGCGGCGAAAGGCTGCGCAGGATGCGCGAAAGCTCAGATGGGTAGTGATCTACGGGCATCACCTCGGACACCTCGAACGCGCGCGGGAACGTCCGCCGCATCACGAGGCGATTCTCCAGAACGTACGAGATGCCGCTGGGAGACCGCGCATTGTCTTCCAGCACGAGGTACTGCCCGGTGCGGGAATCGCGCACCAGATCGATTCCGGACACGTGAATATAGATTTCCCGGGGAACGTTGATTCCCACCATTTCCCGCCGGAAATGCTTGCACGAAAATACCAGATTGCGCGGAATGATGCGGTCTTTCAGGATGCGCTGCGGTCCGTAGACATCCTGCAGATACAAATTCAGCGCCATGACGCGCTGCGCGAGACCGCGCTCGATGACGTCCCATTCGGAACGGGGGATGATGCGTGGCACCAGATCGAACGGGAAAAGCCGTTCCGTCCCGCGGCCATCGTTGTAGACCGTGAAGGTGATGCCCTGGACAAGATAAGAGAGGTCGGCGAGCTTGCGGCGTTCCTCGAAAACCTCAAGCGGCATCGTCGCGAGCTGCTCGTACATCCCGGCAGCGCACGCCCGCGGCTGGCCGCTCGGGGCGATCAATTCGTCATAAAACGAGCCCGGGTCGTAACCGGTAAAAAGCAACTGATCCGATGGATGTATCGAAGCGGCCGAAGACATAAGCGATCCCGTTTCAAAAGCGGCTTACCGAGCTACAGGGGTCGCTGCCGTTTTCGTAACTGTCATTGTATCGGACGACAAATGAAGTTCGAAACTTCCAGCATCCGCCACTCCTGCTCACCGAACTCGCCCGTAACCCGAAGCCCCGCAGCCTCAAGCGCCGCCGATACTCGCGGTATATCGTTCGCTTCGAAGCCGCTGAGTATGGCGGTACCGTTTGTTTTAAGGACACGTGCCCATTCCGGCGCCAGATCCGCGATCCAGGCAGGGCTGATATTGGCGACGATAATGTCGGCCAGGTTGGCTGGAAATGCATCGGCGGATCCGGTCGATAGAGCAACGTCGACGCCGGCCCGTTCGAAGTTCTCCCGCGCTACCGCAACCGCTTCCGGATCGTTATCGTTCGCCCAAACCTGGCCTGCCCCGAGTTTGACCGCGGCCTCGGCGAGAATACCCGAGCCCGTGCCGACATCGACCACCGTCATGCCAGGCTTCAAATGCCTTTCGAGGGCCTCGAGACAAAGCCGCGTCGTCTCGTGGGCCCCGGTGCCGAACGCAAGCCCCGCATTGACCACAATCCGAATCCGGCCCGGCGGTGTGGGATCGTCGCGCCATTCGGGACAAACGAAAATGCGCTGTCCGATCTTCATCGGCTGCAGATATTCGTGGGCGAACGCTACCCAATCGCGCGTGTCGGCGGGCTTGATCTCGCCGCCGAACCGCGACTGCAGCTCGGGCTGTCGCGCGTCGTCATCGAAGAAGACCCGCAGCCCACCTTCAAGTTCAACGATCCCCGTACACCCGGCTTCCCAAAGCTCGGCGATCGTGAGATCGCTGTCCGATTGTGCACAGTCAATGTCGATTGAGAACATGTAGTTTAAATGAAAATCCAGGGCATGTATGCGTCGGTAGCGACGCCATTCGATCACACCGGCGCCATGTATCGCGTCAAGATCCAGCATAACTTCGAGAAATGGTCGCGCACCTCGCTGGCCGGTTTCGTTGTGGGATCGCTCACGGGCGAAGGTCCGCTTCTCGAATCGGAAGAGAAGGTGGAACTATTGCGCATTGCCGCTCTCCACATCCCGGAGGGCCGAACCATCATCGCCGATGTGAGCGAGGAGGGGGTCCATGCCGCGGCAAAACTGGCCTGCGCTGCAGCTCAGGCGGGAGCGCACGCCGTCGTGAGTTCGGTGCCGCATCAGTACCGCAATCTGATGTACGGGCCCGAAACCCAGATGCTCTTCTTTCGTGCCCTGGCCGACCGGTCACCCGTTCCAGTCCTGATCCACAACGCGCCGCAGATGACCGGCGTCGATCTGCTTCCGGAAACCGCGGCGAAACTGGCCGAACATCCGAACATCGCCGGTCTGATCGAAACAGGTACTCCTGCGTCGAGGGTTGTGCAAATTCGCGCGCTCGCACCGAAGGATTTCGCCGTCCTCGCGGGGACCGAGTCGCAGGTCTGGGATTCTCTGAAGGCAGGTGCCAATGGCGCCGCACTGGCGTTTGCGAGCGCCGCGCCCTATGCCACGATTGCCATCTGGGAGGCCTTCCGCACACGCGAAGAAGAAGCGGGCGTCGATTGGCAGGCGCGCATTTCACATCCCTCGATTCTGGTGACGGACATGTATGGTGTGCCAGGCCTCAAGCACGCGATGGATCTGAACGGATACTACGGCGGGCCCCCGCGCCTTCCGTTCGTGCCCGTCTCGCAGGACGCGCGCCGCGAAATTGAAGACGCATTCCGCGATCTGAAAGGCTAGTGGTGGGGCGGGCGCCCTCGCCCGCGGGCCGACCCCTTGGTCGGGCCTGCTCAACCGCTTCCGAAATGTGAGGCCAAAGCCGCGAGAGCTTCCGCAACGTGCCGCGCCGGCTTCGCTTGCGAATTAAAGATATGGCGGATGATACCGTCGCGATCGATCACGAATGTCACGCGTCCGGGAATCACGCCCAGAGTTTTCTTCACTCCATAAAGCTTGCGAACGCAGCCGCCTCGATCGCTGAGGAGCGTGAAGGGCAGCTTGTATTTCGAAGCGAACCTTCCATGCGATTCTGTCGAGTCGTCACTGATGCCGATCACCTCCGCCCCGGCTTCCTGGAATTTTTCGAAATCGTCCCGGAATCCGCAGGCCTGGATCGTGCAGCCGCCGGTATCGTCCTTCGGGTAGAAATAAACCACCACGGGGCGATTCCCGCGGTACTGGCCCAGGCGCACGAGATTGCCATGCTGATCGGGCAATTCAAAATCGGGCGCGGCGGTTCCGTTCTTCAGTTCAGGCATTCGTTTGGCTCAGGGAAGCATCGCATCGGCGCGATGGAACTCGCCGTAGCGGAGGTCGTTTTCCACCATCAGGGCGGAGTTCAAGAACTGCTTGTGTGTAACGCTCGCGGGCACCAGTCCGACCGGCGACGAGGCGTAATCGACGGTCGCCTCGGTCCGCACCCTGAATTTCTTTGAAACAAACTCTTCGGTGTTGAACGTGATGCGGATCGGAACCAGGTCCCGCAGACGGAACCAGATCTGTCCCGCCGCCGGTTCGTGCTCTTCGGTCCTCTCTTTGAAAAACGTCAACCCCTGCGCGCCGGAAACCTGCCGGTACCTGATCACAACGACAGGCTCGTCTCCAATACGCTGCTGCCGTCCCGCGACGGAGAAACGGTAGTCGCTCTGGTGGCGTTTCGCGAAAAGCAGCAGCACTTGGCCGAAATCCGTCACGGCGCCTTCGAGCTGATTGTGTTCCAGGTTCTCAAGCAACCTGCGTTTCGTCTCATCGTCCGCCGATTGCGGGCCCATGGTGAGAGC
>Ga0187876_1003597_pt1 | contig 10461 bp, 7 predicted proteins | sample June2016WEW_17_4_FD_133000 | JGI IMG/M metagenome (GOLD analysis project Ga0187876, IMG submission 133000) | Peatland microbial communities from SPRUCE experiment site at the Marcell Experimental Forest, Minnesota, USA - June2016WEW_17_40 | ecosystem: Environmental > Terrestrial > Soil > Wetlands... | reverse complement strand
TGTGCTGGCAAGAATTGCGCCTCGGCTTGAACTGGCTCCAGGGGGAGAGGATGCCTTCCGCATCTCATTGAAGTTTGGTGATCTGGACGATTTTCATCCTGACAGGCTCTTTGAGCAGGTTCAAATGTTCCAGAAGTTGCGGGAGACGCGGCAAAAACTCAGCGACCCGGCGACATTCGCCAAAACGGCTTCGGAACTGGGTCTTGTAGGGAAGCAACCCTCGTCACAAATCGCCCCTGCAGCGCCTGCGCACCGAGTCTCCGGGGCGGATATACAGCGGGTGGTTGCGGGTAGCCTTCTGGATGAAACGATCGAAGCAACCGAGGGCAGGGCAGCAGAAGAGTATCCCTCCAAGCCTGCCGACGAATGGACCACCTTGTTAAATAAGATTGTCGCTCCCCATGTGGTCGCCAAAGCGGACCCTCGCCAGGCAGAACTGGTTGCCCTGATAGATAAAGCCACCAGCGCCCAGATGGCGGCTTTGTTGCATGCTCCCGACTTCCAAGCGCTCGAAGCTGCGTGGCGCGCCGTGTTCTTTCTGGTTCGAAATATCGAAACGGATACTCAGCTTAAGTTATTTCTGATCGATGTCTCGAAAGAAGAACTTGCCCAGGACCTGTTGGCATCCAGCGATTTGAGCTCGACGGGAATCTACAAATTGCTCGTGGAGAAGACAGTGGGTACGCCCGGGGCGGAACCGTGGGCCGTTATGGCAGGGAATTTCAATTTCGGCCCTACCTTGAAAGATGCCGAACTGCTTGGTCGGATGGCGAAAGTGGCCGCCGGGGCCGGCACCCCATTCATTGCCGGCGGGAGTCCGCGCCTACTGGGTTGCGACTCAGTCCTCGACTTGCCTGATCCGCGGCAATGGAAGATTCAGATGTCCGAGGAGGCTGCCGCCTCCTGGCAAGCATTGAGGACCTCACGCGAAGCTCGTTTTGTTGGATTGGGACTTCCCCGTTTTCTTTTGCGGCTACCCTATGGGAAGGATACCGAACCCGCTGAACTCTTTCAGTTCGAAGAGATGCCTGATCCCGCCGCCCATGAGAACTACTTGTGGTGCAATTCAGCTTTTGCCTGTGCTTTATTGCTGGCGCAGTCTTTTGCAGAGCAGGGGTGGGAACTACGGCCAGGCACGATTTCGGAAATAAGCGGACTGCCCATCTATATCCACACGGTGGAAGGCGAGCTCAGGAACCTGCCTTGCGCCGAGGTTTTGTTGACGCAGACGGCAGCGGAGAAAATGATGGAAAAGGGTTTCATGCCGCTTGCCTCGTTAAAGGATCAGCCGACGGTCCGGCTGGTGCGATTCCAGGCAATTGCCGAGCCTCTCAGTGCTTTGGCCGGACGCTGGAGAGCCTGAGGCGGTGATTGGCGGCAGTATGACAAAACCCGAGTTGACCCCTTACGATGAAATTGCCTACCCGACATTTCCCATTTCATACACACATCCTGATCGCCTGGCGACCGTAGCGACGCACTTCGGCATGAGGCCTGCGCCTGTCGAGCGATGCCGAGTGCTGGAGTTGGGGTGTTCCGCTGGGGCCAACTTGTTGTCCATGGCAGTCATGCTGCCGGAAAGTGAATTTGTCGGAGTCGATTTGGCAGGAAGACCGATTGCCCAGGGAAAGGCCAGGGTGGAGGCTCTTGGGCTGAAGAATCTTGCTTTCCGACAGATTGACCTGCTCGATATGGCCCCGGACTACGGCAAGTTCGATTACATCATCGTGCATGGTCTCTATGCGTGGGTTCCGCCGGGGGTTCGTGATCAGATCCTGGCCATCTGCAAAGGCAGCCTGCAACCGCAGGGAATTGCCTATGTCAGTTACAACACATTTCCAGGGTGTTATTCACGGGTAATGATCCGTGAGATGATGCTCTTCCACAATCGGGATTTCCATGATCCGCAGCAGCAGATGCAGCAGGCCATCACCTTGCTCAAGCTGCTGGCAAATTCGCGCGTGGGACCCGACAACTATACGAAAATGCTCCAGGAGGAGTTTGAGCGAACGTCCAAGCGGTCAAGAGAAGGTCTTTACCATGACGAGTTGGCAGAAGTCTTCCGGCCCGTCTATTTCCACCAATTCATGGAGCACGCTCAACGCCATGAACTCCAGTTCCTGGGGGAAGCCGACTTTTTCGAGATGCACACAGGAGGCCTAACGCCCCAGGCGAAAGAAGTGCTCGATAAGATTTCCGATGACATCATTTTGAGGGAACAGTACCTGGACTTCATGCGCGGCCGGGCCTTCCGGAAAACGCTTTTGTGCCACAAAGATGTGCGGCTCGACCGCTCGGGGAAATCCGTCTCAGTCAGGTCATATTACGTTTCGTCTCAAGCGCGGCCGAACTCACCAGCTCCGGACTTTTCTCCGGGAGCAGAAGAGACTTTTCGTAGTGGCAGCGGAGTAGAACTTATTACCGCCAACCCGTTGGCGCGCGCCCTGCTCTGGTACTTGATCGAGTCACAACCACAGCGAATTGCTTGTGAAAAGCTCCTGACCGAAGTCGAGTCTCGGGCCCGCCAAAGGCTGGGTTTTGTTCCGAAACCCGATCAGGATTTCGCCTCTGACCTTTTGGATTTCGTATGGCAGACATACTCGGCTGGACTGCTCGATCTGCACGTCTACGTTCCGCCTTTCGCGACGAAGGTCAGCGAAAGGCCTGTGGCAAGCCCCCTGGCTCGATTAGAGGCTCGAGACAGCGATGTCATAACGACACTGCACCACAGAAGCTTGCGTCTAGGTGATGCGCTGCAAAGAGGATTGGTTATGCTCATGGACGGCACCCGCGACCACGATGCTCTGAGAAAAGATCTTCTCCAGCTTTTCGAGTCAGGGGCTCTAACGCTGCTTGACGGTGACAAACCAGTTAGTGACATGCAGACGGTGGAGAAAAGGATTGCCGCTGAGACCGAGGACGTGTTGGGGAGCCTCGCGCGCCTGGCTGTACTGATGGAGTGAGTGTCAGTCGGGGGTAATGGCAGCAGTGGTTTTTTGAACTTGTCAAACAGCGCGCCTGATGGCCGCAACCAAAAGGGGATTCTTTGTGTCCTCCGTGCCTCTCAAGCTCTAACCCGGCGCAGGCTTTGGCCCCAAGCTAAGACGCAGTGGTTGTTCCCTCGTCCCCCGATTAGCCCGCGCAGCGGGCGGCATATCGTAGCCCACGACGCGAGCCGTGGGGAAGGAGGGCCGCTGGAAAAGGGCCAAGCCCCGCAAGGGGCGACAGAAGGGCAGCGCAGATTCCTGCCCTCTGTTCCCTGCATGGCGATGTCGCCCCTGCCGGGGCTAAGAAGTCTTATCGCATGCCCTTTATCCCACGGCTGTCGCCGTGGGCCACATGATGTCGGCCCTGACGGGCCTATGCGGGTTCGAGGAAATCTTCGCGGGGTGGCAAGGGCGGCAAACTAGTGGGGCAGCGCGGCCCATCGCCGTAACCAACCGCATCTTGTAGGGCCGAACGGCGTTCGCCCTCGGGCGAGCGCCGCTCGCCCCTACTACAGCAGGAGGTCAATTTGGGGATACGACAGGAAGGGCCGGCAGGCGCCTCAGCCATGCGATTGCGGCTCGAACAATCGCCACATTTCGCCTTTTTGCGCGATTTTCTGCGCAGCTCGGAATTCAACGAGAAGTCAATTTGTTGCCGGGTGGGTATGGCAGGTCTCAATGAATTCTTCTCCAATGACCGAGCGCGGGTAACTCTTTCGGGCGAATCGGATGGGCTGGGCTTCTTGATCCGCCTGTTCCTGATGGGAGAGCCGCTCGGGGTAAAGGCCTTGGAATCCGTGATCCCGGCACGCGCATTGGAAGCTATGAGAGATCTGGGCTTGCTGATTGAAGACTCTGCGGACCACGCGCGAGTATGTGCCAGTGTGGCGCTCTATCCTGTGGGGCGGTTATTCATTGTTTCGGATCGATGGACTACGCCGGAGGGCAACGCCCCTGATTTGCCAGATGATTTTGTTTTTCCGGCGATTACGGCAAACACCTCGCAGTTCATGGCGACTTTGCCGCGGGATCCTTGCGAGAGTTTCCTCGAACTTTGTTCAGGCACAGGCGTGGCGGCGTTGGAGGCCGCACGGCACGCGAACCACGGATGGGCAGTTGATATTACCGAGCGGTGTACGCAGATGGCGGAATTCAACCGCCTGCTCAATGGGCTAAACAACCTCACGACGATCCAGGGAGACCTTTATGAATGCCTCGGCGACCTGACGTTTGACCGTATCGTCGCCCATCCACCCTATATGCCCGTGCTGAACCGTGCCCAGATTTTTTACGATGGAGGCTCGGACGGAGAACAGGTGACGCGCCGCATCGTGATGGGGCTACCCCGCTACCTGCGACCGGGTGGGTGCTTCTATTGTCTGGCGCAGGGATCGGACCGCGAAGGCGCGCCTTTCGAGCAGCGTGTAAGGGCTTGGCTGGGCGAAGAACAATCGGAATTTGATGTCATGGTCATTATTAGGCAGCCGCAAGACCCTAATGATGCGGCAATGCAGTATGCCGTGAAATCAAAGGGAGGTGGCCAGGCAGCCCATGAAATGAGAGAAGCGTTGAGGGGTCTCGGCATACAATTGATGGTTTACGGATGGATGATCATCCAGAGAAGGGAAGATGCCCGTCCGGTCTTCACCACCCGGAGAACCGTTGGCCCGAATACGGGGCAGAAGGAGATTGATTGGCTCCTGAAGTGGGAAACCGCTGCTGTAAAACCTGAGTTTATTGAGATACTCGCTGAAACGCACCCCGTCGTCGCCCCTTCCCTTGAACTTCACGCAGTCCACCGGATGAAGGAGGGGGATTTGGCGCCTGAGCAGTTCTCGTTGCACACTGAGTATCCTTTCAGTGTGGACTGTCGAGTGCAGCCCTGGGTGGGGTTCCTGCTCCCGCAATGCGACGGGAAATTGACGGTGCGGCAACTCCTTGAGTTTTGCAAGCAGCACAATTTTGTCCACCCTGAGACGCCGCTGGCAGAGTTTGCCAGGCTGGTCATGGTTTTTATATCGGGAGGATTCCTTGAGGTGGAAGAGTTCAAATTGCCTGTGAGCGCAGTAGACGGCGGGCAGAAAGAAGAAAGCAATTCAAAATTCAAAACTCAAGATTGGGTTAGCCCTGTTTCTTCCATGGACGGAGAAATGCTTTCTTGAACTCACGTTTGATCTAACCCACGTTTTTCGGCGTATTGGGGCCGATTTCTCGTTGGATCTTCTTGACGATTTTCCTCCAAGTTATCATTTCAGAGTTTAATCAATCATCAACCGGCCCAGGTTAGATTCTCACCGCCAAACACTGGGATTTCCTGAGCCTCTTCTTGCCTGATAAAGTCAACACTCTGGTCGGTGCTTTTGGGCACCCGGACAAGAACGATGGCCGCTGGACGGACGACCATACTAGGAGTTACAAGGGCGGACCCAACGGAATCGGCGGCCCTGGGTATGTGGAGCCCGTTCCGGCGTGCGCAGTCAATTTTCTGCGAAAGGTCGACGAAAATAAAAAAAGCGCCAGCTGAGGCAGTTGGGTCTATACTAATGGGAACGTGGGTTCCAAAATGGAAATCCTGACCCTTAGGGCTGAAACGGAAAGGCGCAAAGATTCACTTTTATCTCGGGAGGGTAATTGATGCCCAGTTCCATGCTGATTCACGATCGCCGCTTGGCGGGAAATCCCCCCGGGGACATGGCGGACAATACGTACGAAGTAGATGAGAACATTCCCATCACGCACGCCCTCGGGTGGATCGCCGAGTATTCCCGGCGTAGTGGCGGCTTAAGCGATCTCTACGTAATGTGCCACGGTTACGAAGGAACTCTCGACTTACGGCACCTCACGTGCGTTAATGAGGAGCATGGCGGTTTCGGTCTGCAGCTCTGTGACGAAGGACTCAGCCTGGCCAATGCCACGCTGACGGCGGTCTTGAGAGGCAAGGTCACGAAAATCACGATCTTCTCCTGCGCCACCGCCGACACCGCGCCCTACAACAAGGACACCGAGGCGGATGGCATGCGCTTCTGCGGCGAAATTGCGCTCTGGACCAGAGCGGAAGTGATCGCCGCCGTGGAGACACAGAAATACAACAGGCGTCGCACCATCTGGCAATGGCTCACATTCTCCAACCGGGCGGGCGCCATCGATTTCGGCGCATGGGAGGGGCCGGTGTACAGCTTCACGCCGGCCGATCCAGGCGGGCGCAAGATTCTCTCTTCCCCCAAAGGCGAGACGAATTTCCTTCAGGTGCCGGAGACAGCCATTACCGGTGGGTTCACGGTCGAGGTGCGCGCCGGCGACCCGGACAAGTCCTCCCTGTCCGGCATCGCCAAGGCCCAGTATGGCGACTTCAACCTGTGGCCGCTCATCTTCGATCTCAACAAGGGCAAGATCGGGCCCAATCCGAACCGGATAGGGCCGGGAGCGAAGCTGCTGCTTCTGCCGATCGACCGTTACACGCCTGCCGAACTCGCCGATGCTCGCAGACGCGCTCCGGCCTGGAGCAAATATCCGCATTGATATGCCAAATACTTCTCGCCGCGGATACGCCGCCGGGAGGAACCCCACTAGCGCAAGATGCCTGCCGGTTCGGCCCGGCCGGATCACCTTCGTGCACGAGGCCAGCGCGGCTGGGCGGCGAGGTTTGCCGCCAACAAGCTCAATGCCTCCCGTAGCTTCCTCGCTATGGATCAAACCCTCAGTCGGCCGGCGCGCGTGAACTGCCGAGTCAATCAGCTTCGACCACGGAATGGATTCACTGAGCGACGCAGCTTGCGCCGGGCAAGGAAAAGTTTGCCAACTGCCGAGTGGTCTTGGCAGCCCTCATCGGCGCCCCCTTTTCGGAGAGAGTACAGTGAGGCTGATAAACGCTCGATCCTACACGTTTTTAACTATCTCGTGTTTTTTCAATGGGTTTGGAGACTTCCTGGATAAGACTTCTCCTCTGTTATCACAAGTTGCCCATATCACACCAAGAGAGATCGCGACTTTCTAAGGAAATTGTAGCCCCCTGTTTTTGCATTGACAAACGTTCCGCGATTTGCTACAAAGGCTGTGGGTTCCGGACTTAACACCACAATAAATTTGAATTTTCGGAAGGAGTGCCCCATGGCACAGAGCGTGAAAAAGAAGCTTGAAAGGGTACGTCCTCCACGTGTCCACGTTACGTACGACGTGGAAACCGGAGGCGCCATAGAAATTAAAGAGCTCCCATTTGTGATGGGAGTTATGGGTGATTTTTCAGGTCAACCCGTAGATCCTCTACCCCGGTTAAAAGACCGGAGGTTCGTAGAAGTAACCCCCGATAATTTCGACAACGTGCTGGAAAGCATGAAACCTCATCTGGCATTCTCGGTGGAAAACAAGCTCAGCGAGGATCCCGATGCAGGACAATTGAAGGTCAGTCTCGATTTCAAGAATATGGATGACTTCGCGCCGGAGAACGTGGCCAAGCAGGTCAAACCTCTGCGCGAACTGCTTGACCTGCGCAGCCGCCTCAACGATCTAAAAGGCACGTTGCAGACGAACGAGAAGCTGGATGAAGTTCTGCTGGAGGCGGTTAGTAACACGGAGAAGTTGAACAAGTTGAGGGCGGAACTGGGCGGAAAGAAGGAGGAGAAAGAAAAGGAGGGGTCAAATGGCTAAAGAAGAAAGGGCAAAGGCGCCTGCACAGGCGGCGGAGCAGGTCGCGGAAAAGGGATTGCTGGATCAAATTGTTGAGGCCGGCAGGGTGGGAACAGACGTTGCCACCCGTGAGCGGGGCAAAAGCCTGGTGAAAGAATTCATCAGTCAGGTGCTGGAAGGGGAGGTCACCGTTTCGAAAGATGTGGAGGCGATGATTAATGCCCGAGTGGCGCAGATTGACCACCTGCTCTCCATCCAACTCAATGAGATCTTGCACTATCCCCAGTTTCAAAAACTCGAGGCAACCTGGCGCGGGTTAAAGTACCTCATCAGCCAAAGCGAGACCAGCGTCATGCTTAAGATTCGCATTATGAATGTTTCGAAGAAAGAGCTTCTGCGCGATCTACAGCGGGCTCCTGAATTCGATCAAAGCGCGCTGTTCAAGAAGGTATACGAAGAAGAGTTCGGGATTTTCGGCGGAGATCCTTTTGCCGCTTTGATCGGTGATTACGAGTTCAGCAAGAGCCCGGAGGATCTGGAACTCCTGGAAAAGGTCTCTCAGGTTGCTGGGGCGGCGCACGCGCCATTCCTGACGGCTGCTTCCTCACAACTACTGAATATGGAGAGTTTTACGCAATTGGATCAGCCGCGGGACATCGGAAAGATTTTTGATACCACCGAGTACGCCAAGTGGAAGTCGTTCCGCCAGAGCGACGATGCCCGTTATGTCGGGCTTTGCGTGCCACACGTCCTGATGCGTCTTCCTTACGGTAGGGATACGGTCCCTGTGGACGCCTTCACTTACGAAGAGGGCGTGGATGGGACCGATCACACCAAGTACCTGTGGGGCAATGCAGCGTATGCCATGGGAGCGCGGTTGACGAATGCCTTCGCCTTGTATGGGTGGTGCGCGGCAATCCGGGGAGTGGAAGGCGGAGGTCTGGTGGAAGGGCTGCCCGCACATACTTTCCGAACGGACGAAGGGGACGTGGCGCTGAAGTGCCCCACCGAAATTGCCATTACGGACCGACGTGAGAAGGAACTGGCGGACCAGGGGCTGGTCCCCTTGGTGCATTGCAAGGGCACAGACAAGGCCGCGTTCTTCAGCGTGCAATCCGCAAATAAGCCCAAGTTGTACGACAGCGATGCGGCCAACGCCAATGCTCGGCTCTCCGCGCAGTTGCCCTACATCATGGCCACGTGCAGGTTCGCCCATTACCTGAAGGCCATGATGCGGGATAAGATCGGCAGCTTCACTTCCCGCGACGAAATCCAGATGTTCCTCAACCGCTGGATTGCGCAATACGTGACCAGTGACGACACAGCAACCCAAGCGACGAAGGCGAAGTACCCATTACGGGAAGCGCGCATCGATGTGGAAGAGGTGAAGGGCAAGCCCGGCGTGTACCGCGCGGTGGCCTTCCTTCGCCCGCACTTCCAGCTCGACGAGCTTACGGTTTCGCTGCGGTTGGTAGCATCGTTGCCGCAGTCTGCCGCCAGAGCTTAGTTACTTAGCGGCTTGGGGCGGACTTCGAGCACGAGTCCGCCTCGCGTTCTCTGGAAAATCCAAATTCTACGAGGAGAGAAGATATGGCAATCGAATACCATCTGAAAATTGGCAACGTTAAGGGTGAGAGCGGCGCCACGAAACACAAGGACGAAATTGAAGTCTTGTCCTGGAGTTGGGGGGCATCCAACCCGACAAACATCAGCGGCTCAGGTATGAGCGCGGGAAAGGTCTCGATGTCCGATCTCAGCTTTACAAAGAAAGTGGACAAGGCGAGCCCCAAGCTCCTGGAGCTTTGCGTCACCGGTAAACACGTGGACGACGCAACGCTTTATTGCAGCAAGCAGACCGGCGGGAAGACTCCCGATGACTTCCTTACCATCAAGTTGAAGGAAGTCTACGTTTCGAGCTTCCACGTCGGCGGCTCGGAGGGCGAGGATGTGGGCACGGAGTCGCTCTCGATTACCTACGGTCAGATCGATTACGATTACAAGGAGCAGAAGCCGGACGGAACGCTGACCTCGGCGGGGAACGTTCAATACAATCTCATTAAGAGGGAGCAAACGGCATAGTCCAGGGGCTGGCCCCGGAGTATTGCTCCCGAGGTAATATGGAAAACGCGAATCAACTCTTTCAGGCCGGAAGGCTCAAAGAGGCTGTGCAGGCATTGAGCGCCGAGCTGCGAAAAAACCCCTCAGACACCAGACGCCGTACCTTCCTCTTTGAGTTGCTCTGCTTTTCGGGAGAGTATGGACGGGCAGAGAAACAACTGGACGTGCTGGCGGAAGCCGGCCCAAACAGCGAAATCGGGGCACTGCTCTACCGCAGTGCCCTTCAAGCTGAAAGGACGCGCCAGGATCTCTTTCAAAAGAAGGAGAAGCCTTCCGGAGGGACATCCTCTGGCGCGGAAACCATCACCGGTACGCTAAACGGCAAGCCCTTCCAGACGATTACGGACGCCGATCCGCGGATTGGACCTCGCCTGGAGGTTTTTGCCGCCGGGAACTATCTCTGGCTCAATTTTGAACATTTGGCTTCAATCCAAATTCCGCAGCCACGCCGACTTCGAGACCTGATCTGGACTCCTGCTGTGGTTCGGGTTGGACCTGCCTTGAAAAGCACCGAGCTTGGGGAGGTCTTGTTGCCGGTCTTATCCCCATTCGCGTGGCAACATTCGGATGATGCGGTTCGCCTTGGCCGTATGACGCTTTGGGAAGAAGGCGAGTCGGGCGAGGCGGTCCCGGTCGGTCAGAAGATGTTGCTCGTGGATGGCGAGGAATTCCCGCTGCTCGACATCCGCCAACTGGAATTCAATTTACCTCAGGCTGCGGCATAGGTCAGAAT
>Ga0187876_1003596_pt1 | contig 10461 bp, 10 predicted proteins | sample June2016WEW_17_4_FD_133000 | JGI IMG/M metagenome (GOLD analysis project Ga0187876, IMG submission 133000) | Peatland microbial communities from SPRUCE experiment site at the Marcell Experimental Forest, Minnesota, USA - June2016WEW_17_40 | ecosystem: Environmental > Terrestrial > Soil >... | reverse complement strand
GGCATTTCGTAACATCCTGGCCAATCATCCAAAGGCCGTGATGATTCTTGCACCCCGCCATCCGGAGCGGTTTGCGGAGGTTGCCGAGCTCGTCGACAATCTCGGCTTCCGCATGTGCCGGCGATCTCTGTGGAGCGGCGAACCGCTCGCTGGCAGCGTGTTTCTGGTCGATAGTATCGGAGAGTTAGCTGCTCTTTATTCGCTAGCCACTGTCGCGTTCGTCGGTGGGAGCCTGGTGCCGCGCGGCGGACACAACATTCTTGAGCCTGCGCTCTATGGCGTTCCGATAGTCACTGGGAACCACTACGAAAATTTTCGCGACATCGTCAATTTTTTTGCCAGCCGCAATGCCGTCCGCATAGTCGGGCTGGCGGAGCTGCCCCTGGTCTTCATGGAGCTGATCGAAAACGGCGGCGAGCGAACGACGCTCGGCCGGAACGCACTGGCGGCGCTCGAATCGCAGCGCGGCGCTACGGCCAGGACGGTTGCGGCGCTGCTCCAGTTGATGAGCGAGCAGCGCCCCGGCGAGGGCTCTGCATGAATCCGCTCACTGGACTTTACGGTGCCGCCACCGCTCTGCGAAACACGCTGTTCGATCGCGGCGTGCTGTCTTCGCAGCGGCTGGAGCGGCCCGTGGTCAGCGTCGGGAATCTGTCGGTGGGTGGTTCGGGCAAGACTCCGTTCGTGATTGCGCTCGGTGAACTGTTGAAGGCGCGCGGCATTCGGTTCGACGTACTCATGCGCGGATATCGCCGCAAGACTCGCGGCGTCCTGGTAGTTGAGACCGACGGCAACGCCGCCGACTTTGGCGATGAACCGCTGCTGATCGCACGGCGGCTGGGCGTTCCGGTGATCGTCGGTGAAAGCCGTTATGACGCGGGCCGAGTCGCCGAACAGAAATTCCAGCCGCAATTGCACATCCTCGACGACGGCTTTCAGCACCGTTCTCTGGCGCGTGACTTCGACATCGTACTGATGACGGAGCGCGACTTTGACGACCGGCTGCTGCCCTCGGGGCGGCTACGCGAGCCGCTCTCCGCGCTGCGGCGCGCCGATGCGATCGTGTTACCGCCGGACTTTTCCGTGCAGGACCCCCCTGTGCAGAACCCGGCGATCAAAAAGTTCGCTCTGCAAGGAAAGCCTATCTGGCGAATGAAGCGAGAAATCGTGACACCGGCTGCGCCCGTCGCACCGATTGTGTTCTGCGGTATCGCAAGGCCACAGCAGTTCTTCGCGCAGGTTCGTGCCGCCGGAATCACGCCTGCGGCAGAGATCGAGTTTCGCGACCACCATCCCTATGACAGAAGTGACATCGAGCGCCTGCTTGCTATGCGCGGCAAGTTCGGCGTCGGCGGCTTCCTGACTACGGAAAAAGATGCGGTCAATCTGGGGTCGCTGCAGGTGGATCTCAAGCCGTTCGCGGTCGCTCCGCTCAACCTCACGCTCGACCATCCCGCTGACGTTGTGGATGCCATTTTGGTGAGAACCATTTTGGCGAGAATCACGGAAGGGAAGCCCCGCTCGTGAGAAAATCTTGGGTTGTACCCGATGACCAAGCATTTGATGACTAAGCATTGATGACAAAGCATATTAAAGAAAACGACCGCCTGCGGAAGATTGTCGAATCTTTTCCCAAGCTGACGGTGACCGTCCTCGCAGATCTGGTCGCCGACGAGTTCGTATTCGGCGAGATTTCTCGCGTGTCGCGCGAAGCGCCGGTGCTGATTTTGAAGCACCGTGATCGCAAGGTGGTTCCTGGCGGCGGCGCCAATGCCATCTACAACCTTGCCGACCTCGGAGTGAACGTCTTGCCGGTTGGGGTCGTGGGCGACGACGAGCCGGGAAAGCTGCTGCTGCGCGCTTTCCGCCACAAACTCATCCCAGTCAGCGGTGTTTTGAAAGACAAGAGCTATACTACCGTGACCAAAACGCGCATTCTAGCGGGATTCGCGCACACCGCCGGACAACAGGTCGTGCGCCTTGACCGGGAGCCGACCGAAGGCCCCAATGCGCATTTGTGCCGCGAGCTTGTACTTGCCGCCCGCGAATACACTCGGGCCTCCGATGCGCTGCTGGTTTCCGACTATGGATACGGCGCGGCAACGCCAACCCTGCTGAATGCGATTCGGGAAAAGCGCAGGCTCGGCAAGGTTCCCGTGACGCTCGACTCGCGCCACCGCATGCTCGAATTTTCCGGCGTTATGGCCGCAACGCCGAATGAGTCTGAGGTGGAAGAAGTTCTCGGCATCCGCATCGGCAACGACTGGGAGCGCCTTCTGGCCGCCGGAGACCAGATCGCGGTCGAAATGAATTTGGAATCGCTGCTGATCACGCGCGGCAAGGATGGCATGGTGGTTTTCCCGCGGCGCCACAAGCCGGTGGATATTCCGATCTACGGCAGCGATGAAGTCACCGACGTAACCGGCGCCGGGGATACCGTCATCGCAACTTTTACCGCTGCCCTGGCTGCGGGCGCAACCGCCGGAGAGGCCGCCCACCTGGCGAACTACGCGGGCGGCATCGTAGTCATGAAGCGCGGCACGGCCACGGTCAGCCAGCAGGAATTACTGGAGGCGCTGGAAAAGACGCCGCCGTTTGCTCGCGAGCATTAGCCCTCAGCGGCTAAAGCCGCACATTTTTTGCAGGTCTGAGCGGCACGGCTGGAGCCGTGCCCTCCTCAGAGTCCGAGATCATTGAGCACATCATCATTGAGCACATCACTCCATCAGAAGATTGTTTCGCGCGACGAACTTCAGCAACGTGTGGCGAATTGGCGGCGCGCCGGCGATCGCATCACCCTGGCGAACGGGTGTTTCGATCTGTTGCATGTCGGCCATGTACGCTACCTGCATGCAGCTCGGGAACTCGGCGGCAAACTGATTGTCGCGGTGAACGCCGATGCTTCCGTGCGCGCATTGAAAGGTGAAGGACGGCCAGTGATGCCGGCCGAAGAACGCGCGGAAATTCTGGCGTCGCTGGCGGATGTGGACGCCGTCGTAGTTTTTTCAGAAAAAGACGTGCGCGCCATCATTCGCGAAATCCGCCCTGATTTTCATGCCAAGGGCACGGACTACACGGCGGAGAGCGTCCCCGAGCGCGACGAGGTCGAAGCCTGCGGAGGCCGGGTTGTCATCGTGGGTGATCCGAAGAATCACTCGGCAACCGGGATCATTCGTTCGCGCTCGCGGCTGGGGCCGCGAAAATGGTGAGGCGGTGCGGATGGCGGCGAGGATGACCAACTCCTTTTCTCTCACAGCCGGCACTCCGCGATTCGATAGCTTGCTCGTGGTGCGCCTCAGCGCCATGGGAGACATCATTCACACTCTGCCTGCCGCCGCCGCGCTGCGCCAGGCTTTTCCTCACGCCACTTTGGGATGGCTCATCGAAGAGCGCTGGGCGGAACTGCTATGCACGCTGCGCTATCCGCGTTCGGGACGGCGATCTCCGCAGCGCCCGCTGGTCGACCGCGTCCATTCCGTCAACACGGCGGAATGGCGCCACGCGACGTTCTCGTTCAACACCTGGCAGCAGATAGCGGTGGGCTTGAGCCAGTTACGCGGAATTCAATATGACGCGGTGATTGATTTTCAGGGCGCGGTTCGTTCGGCGTTGCTGGCACGCTGGTCGGGCGCGCCCATTGTGTATGGGAGCGCACAGCCGCGTGAGAATGCTGCCAGCATGTTTTACACACGAAAAGTGCTTTTGAAGACGAACGGCACTCATGTCGTCGAACAGGCGCTTGCGCTGGCGGGAGCGGTCATTTCAAGTGCGATCATTCCAACGCCTGTGGCGGAGCCTCGGGTACAGTTTCCCGTGGACCCGGATGCAGAGGACAAGATTGCTGGCCTCACGGCGGACGTGAATGACTTCGCAATTCTCAACCCCGGCGCGGGGTGGGGGGCGAAGAGGTGGCCGGCCGAGCGTTACGGACAGGTTGCGAAGAAACTCGCAAAAGATGGATTATGTTCGCTCGTAAACTACGGGCCGGGAGAAGAAGAATTGGCTGTGGCGGTGGAAACTGCCAGCGAAGGAGCTGCGCGAAAAATCTCTTGCGCGGTTTCTGAGTTGATCGCGCTCACGCGCCGGGCTCGCCTCGTCATCGGCGGCGATACCGGGCCGATGCACCTGGCGGCCGCTTTGAAAATTCCGGTGGTGGCAATTTTTGGTCCGACAAATCCGGCGCGCAACGGCCCATTCGGGACGCGATCGATTGTGCTGCGAAGCGCGAGCAGTATGACCGATCACACCCGGCGCCGCGAGCCGGAACAAGGTTTGCTCGAAATCACCGTCGGCGAAGTCGTCGCCGCAACTCGGAAGCTTTTGCAGAGTGAGTGAAGTTTCACAATCCGGATCGCAGCCCTCGCAGACAGCTGGCGACACCTGGTCGCGCGTGGCCCGTCGCATCCGCGTGCCCCTGGGATTTATTTTTGCGGTTGTGTACGTTGTGCTGGCGCAGCCCACCAGAACTTCGCTCATCGTGGGCGCGCTGGTGCTGCTTCCCGGGCTAGTCTTGCGCGGACTGGCTTCCGGCCACGTGCAAAAAGACAAGCAGCTCACCACGAGCGGCCCCTATGCCTACACTCGCAACCCTCTTTACCTCGGCTCGCTGATGCTAGCGGCCGGCTTCGCCATCGCGGCGCGCCGTTGGTGGATCGTCGCGATTATGCTCCTCATGTTCGCTGTGATTTATATTCCGGTCATCGGCGGCGAAGAGCGTTACCTGCGTCAGACGTTCCCCGACTACGACGACTATGCCCGCCACGTGCCGCGCATGTTGCCGCGGCTTTCGCCCTATGGCAGCCAGCAGAGTGGGTACTCTTCCGCACGCTACTGGAAGCACCGCGAATACGAGGCCAGCATTGGCTGCGTGGTGGTGCTGGCCATCCTCGTCGTCAAGCTGGTGTGGTAGTCTGCCGTGGAGCATGAGCCGTTTGCGTAAGGGGCAAAAGCGCGTCTGTCGTCATTCGAGTGGCCATGGTCCGGGTTGCGGCGCGGCTGAAGCCGCGCCCTTTCAAAGCATCCGCGGCCTGCTGGCGCTTGCGGGTTTGCTCTGCTGCCTGATCTGTCTAATCGCGGCCATGTTGATGGCACAGCAAGGCCCGCCCACGGCAACGATCGGCCCCGCTCCCGTGCAGATCACGCCTCCACGTCCCAACTATCTTTTCCCCGATGGACGGGGCTACGTCTATTCGGCAGAGTGGCATTTGATTACCGCCGGGACCGGCGTCGTGAGAATGGAAGTCGCCGGGAACGAGCGCAAAGTCATGGCGTCCGCCGAATCTTCAGGAGCGGTCAACGTCATCTTTCCTGTGCACGACCGCTTCGAATCGCGCTTCGATCCCCGGACATTCTGCTCGCTCTCGATCTTCAAGCACAGCGAGGAAGGCTCGCACAAACGCGAGACTTCGATCCACTTCGATTCCGCGCGCAAAAAAAGCACGCTCGATGAAAAGAACCTGAAGACCGGCGAGACCAAGCACGTCGAAAACGATCTTGCCGGCTGCGCCACCGATGTCATCACCGGCTTCTACTACTTGCAGTCGTTGCCGCTGCAACTCGGCGCCATCTACGAGTTCCCGATCAGCGACGGGAAGACGACGATCGTCCACGCCACCGTGGACAAGCGCGAGCAGATCAAAGTGCCGGCCGGAACATTCTCGGCCCTGCTGGTCACGGCCGAAGCTACCTCCGGGCCGCTGCAGTCCAAGGGCAAAGTGTGGGTGTGGTATTCGGAGGATCTAAGCCACACGCCGGTGCAAATGCGCGCCAAACTGGGATGGGGTACGCTGCTGTTTCGCCTGCAGAGGATCGAGAAGTAAATCCTACTTCTGAGCCACCAACCTGTCTTTGTTGTTGCCCTATTACTCCGAGTGTATTAACCAGTTAGGATGGGGGGGTACCCCTCCCCCCTATCTATTGGAATCATAGAGTTAGGGGGGGGGCGAATATATACTTGACACACGCGAACAAGTAGCGTATAATTTTTCTATGAAGCCGCCCCGTACTTTACAAGAAGCCATCGTTTACTTCTCCGATCCTGACCGTGCGTTTGAATACGCCAAGAGCCTTCGCTGGCCGGATGGCAAGGTCATCTGCCCGCGTTGCAGTTCCGACTCGAACTACTTCATCAAAACGCGCAAGCTGTGGCTCTGCCGGGGATGCGACAAGCAATTCACGCTCAAGGTCAATACGATCTTCGAGGATTCGGCCCTTGGCATGGACAAGTGGATGGCAGCGTTTTGGATGCTGGTCAACTGTAAGAACGGCATTTCTAGCATGGAGATTCACCGCGCTATCGGCGTGACGCAGAAGTCGGCGTGGTTTATGCTCCAGCGACTCCGCACGGCGCTGCGTACCGGATCGTTCGGCGCGATCAAGAAAATGGGCGGTCCTGATACGGAACTTGAAGCTTGATGAAACATTCGTCGGCGGTCTGACAAAGAACATGCACAAGGAACGCAAACTTCGCCTTGTGAATCAAGGTGGAGTCCACGGCGAAAAAACTGTTGTGCAGGGTATCTTTGACCGCAATTTGCGCGAGGTCCGCGCTAACGTTGTTCCGAATGTGAAGCGCGACACTTTGCAGAATGCAATCCTGAACAACGTTAAGTACGGTTCCACGGTCTATACAGACGATGCGGTTGGCTACGACAAACTGCATTCGCGTTTCGTCCATGACGTTGTGAACCACTCGGAAGCTTACGTCCGTGGCCGTGTTCACACAAACGGACTGGAGAACTTCTGGTCGCTGTTGAAGCGCGGCCTTCGTGGAACTTACGTTGCTGTTGAGCCGTTTCATCTTGACCGATACATTGACGAACAGGTTTTCCGTTACAACAACCGCAAAGACATGAACGATGCCCAACGCTTTACCAAGGCCATGTCTCAGGTCACTGGAAAGCGTCTCACCTATGCCGAACTAATTGGCAAGGACACTGACTCGCTTCACACGTCCCCGACAGGGGCGGGGGAAACGCAAGTCCCCTTCTAGTCCTTGTCGGCGGTTTTCGGTTTCCTCCCAGAAGCAGTAGGTTTATCCTGCTGCTTCTTCTGTTTGGAGGGGGACTTTGAAACCTGAAAAAGAATCCGCATTCCCTTCTCGAATCTGTCTGTGGCCTCTGGCCCTTCTAGGTATTCTCTCGGTTTCGGCATTGTTTGCCTCAAAGGGTAATCAGTTTAAAAAGTCCCAACCCCCACATGATAAGCCCAACCCCCCACACAATCCCGCTCCACGGCAGTCTCTTGTTGTCCCTGAAATTCCACCAACCCCAACTAATTCCAACAATTCCAATGGGGGCAAAGAAAGCACACCACCATGGAAGAAACGGGCTGAGATCTCCATTGCCATTGCCACCCTGGGATTGCTCGTAGTCAACATAGGGTTGATGTGTGCGAATAAAAAGTCCGCCGATACCGCTGCGCGGCAAGTTGCCGACTATGAATCTAAAGAATCCGCGCAACTCATTGCTAAAGATGTACACCTGAACACGATTGAGGAAGTTGGAGGGGAAACTTTCACAATAGAACTTGTTTATAGCCTGAAGAACATTGGGGCTACCTCCGCCGAACACATCGCCAGCGTTGCTACGCCAGGAACCACCCCCGAAATATGTGACCTCTTGCCTCGCTATATTCCTATTCCAGGGAACCCAAAATCTCCTTGGAGTATTCCTGCAGGGGCCGAAGAGGAACAGAGAATTACACTCACTAACGGATGGCCAAAAGAACCTAAAGACCGATGGTTCATGCCAAGTCCAAACTCTAAGAGGCAAGGGCTGCGAGCTTGTTTCTTTATACAGCTCTCTTACTATGGGGTATTTCCACAAACCGAAGCTAAACATCTGGCATTTTGCGGGAACTATACGAGCGACCTTTCCCCTCACCGATGTTATCCCCAACCCAAGTAGCCCTGTCACGGCAAGTATCACTATGGCACATAACGTGTGCCAAGTATATAGATACCGTTAGGGGGGAAATCCCACAAAATCTTTGAGTTTAAAGGACTTATATGGAAAATATTCCGGAATAAGGACTTAGCTTGTCAAAGAGCGCTGAAAATGGCTTTGGGGCAGCTTCGAGGGCCGCCTTAGTTGACGGGCACAGCTCTCGACTGCCCCAAACAGACGAGTATTGTCGCATCGGCCGCGTTGCAAGTCTGTGATGGCGCTCACTGGTTATGTGTAGATGAAAAATCAGAGCACGGACCATGATAATTATGTTTTCCCCGAGTAGAAACGTCGCCAACCGGGTTTCTATTTGATGACACACGGTCCGGCAGTCGCAAGGAGGTTACCCCATGAGTTGCCGTCGTCTCTTGTTGGTTCTTGGCACGGTTCTTTGCCTCAGCGGGCTTCTGCTCAGCCTTAGCGCTTGTGGCAGTTCCGGGTCAGGAACCCCATCAGGTCCAGCGCCCAGCTACGCACTCACTGCCACAGCGTTGAGCCCAGGTTCAGTCACCGCAGGAAGCGCGTCGACTTCCACCATCACTGTGACTCCGGCAAATGGGTATACCGGCAGCGTGAACCTTTCGTGCAGCAGCATCACCGGAGGCACTCCGGCTCCCGCTTGCTCGTTCAGTGTGAATCCGATCGCCGTCACGGGCGCCGCCGCGGGCACGTCCACGCTGACGGTGTCCACTACGAGCGGCACACCCGGGGGCAGCTACGCCATCACCGTTACCGGAAGCGATGCCAAGAGTTTAGCTCCCAGCAACGGCCCTCAGGCGTTGAGCCTGACAACGGCGGCCGTGATCCAGCATGTTGTGGTCATTTTTCAGGAGAACCGCACCCCTGACAATCTCTTCCATGATTCCAAATTGATATCCCAGGGCGCCGATATCGCGAGCAGCGGCGTGAACTCGGTGGGCCAGACTATTACGCTCGGCTCCATCGACCTGGGCACGGCCGGCTCCAACCCTCAGAATTACGACCTCAGCCATGCCCATTCCGCCTTCGTTTCCATGTATGACCTCGGCACAATGCACGGGGCGGACCTCATCCCGTGCTCGCCGGCGGCCAATTGCCCTCCGAATGCGCATCCTAATCCGCAATTCATGTACGTTAATCCATCCGACGTTGCGCCCTACTTTGCTATGGCCGAGCAATACACGTTCGGCGACCGCATGTTCCAGACTAACGAGGGGCCCAGCTTTCCCGCCCACCAGTTCATTCTTTCGGGCACTTCGGCCCCCACTGCCAGCAGCGACCTTTTCGCGGCGGAGAATATGAGCGGGGGAAGCATTGCGGGCTGCATCGCCACGGCCGGGACGACGGTGGCGTTGGTCAACCCGTCCGGCGTTGAGGCGTCGTCGCAGTATCCGTGCTTTGAACACGAAACCCTCACCGATCTGCTTGACGCCGCGAGTGTGACCTGGCGCTACTATGCTCCCTCGGCCGGCTCGATCTGGACCGCGCCCGACGCCATTGAGCACCTGTGCCAGCAGCAGACCATCAACGGCACGCTCACCTGCACCGGTCCGGATTGGACCAAGAATGTGATCATTCCGGAGTGGCAAGTCTTGGAGGACATCCCCAACGGGCAACTCGCGCAAGTTAGCTGGATCATCCCCGACGGCGCACATTCCGATCACGCCGAAAGCAACAACGGCAGCGGACCTTCGTGGGTAGCCGCCATTGTCAACGCGATTGGCAATAGCCCGTACTGGGCAAACACCGCCATCATCATCACGTGGGACGATTGGGGCGGCTGGTACGATCACGTCGCGCCCAAGGTCATCAACGATGGCGTAAGCTGGGGATCGGGATACGTCTACGGCTTCCGCGTTCCCCTGGTGGTTGTTTCACCGTACGCCAAAGCCGCTTACATTTCTCACAACACACACGACTTCGGTAGCATCCTCAAATTCATCGAGGCCACTTTCAACCTGCCCTCGCTCGGCTACGCCGACGCTCCGGCCGACGACCTTTCCGATTGTTTCAACCTAACCCAGACGCCCATTACCTTCCAGAAAATACCGGCGCCCCTCGATGCCGCCCACTTCATCAACGACAAGAGTCCGCCCACCGACCCCGATGACGACTAGGAATGACGGCTAGCGCCCGTTCGCAAGTTCCCAATCCGGGTACGGCATGAACCGTGCCCAATTTAGACCCGGGCCGAATGCAGTTTGACAAGCATGTCGGCTTTTCACCCGTGGAGTATAAACACGCCGCTGGATTGGCTGACTCCCGAGTGGTGGGCTGTCCGCAACTGACCCACCAGCTCTTTGCCATCGCCGTAGAATCCGGCGCTTTTGCTGGTTTATACTGAACCAATGTCGGACCCCGTTGCCAAGACGTTTTACCTTGAAACCTTTGGCTGCCAGATGAATGCGCACGACTCCGAAAAGGTGGTCGGGACGCTGGTGCAGCAGGGGTATCGCCAGGTTCCGACGGTCGAAGAGGCGGGGCTGGTGCTGTATAACACCTGCTCGATTCGCGACAAGGCGGAGCAGAAGGTCTT
>Ga0187876_1003595_pt1 | contig 10463 bp, 9 predicted proteins | sample June2016WEW_17_4_FD_133000 | JGI IMG/M metagenome (GOLD analysis project Ga0187876, IMG submission 133000) | Peatland microbial communities from SPRUCE experiment site at the Marcell Experimental Forest, Minnesota, USA - June2016WEW_17_40 | ecosystem: Environmental > Terrestrial > Soil > Wetlands... | reverse complement strand
TGAGACCAGCTCAAAGCTGACCGCCTATAAGGCGGTGGGTTTAGACCAGTTTAGACCGGTTTAGACCGGGTGATGGATCCTAAACCGAGACAAGTTTTTACGTCCGGCTTACGACTTTCTAACCACCTGCCGCTTAACCTGCAATCGGGTAGGGACCCAGAAAAGACCATGATAGTCATGAAGTTTGGCGGCTCTTCGGTTGAATCCGCTGCAGCCATACAGCGTGTGACGTCGATCGTCAGGGAGTCCGATCGGCGTCCGGTAGTTGTCGTTTCCGCAATGGGAAAGACGACGGATCGACTCCTTGCAATCGCGCGATTCTGCGCGGAAGGGAACCCGAAGGCGGCGTGGCGCGAACTGGCCAGCCTGCGGAAATTCCACACCCGGGAAGCGGCGCGCCTGGTGAGCCCAACGCAAAGCGTCTCTTTGGAACGCGACATTCGCCTGCATTTCGACGAACTCGAGGAAGCCCTGATGGAGGTGACGGCCAGCAGCTCCCTGAGCCCCGCGCTTTCCGACGCGGTATTGAGCTTCGGGGAGCGGCTCTCGAGCCTGATCGTCACGGCAGCATTCCGGCACGCGGGTATCGATGCCACGCACCTGGACGCACGCCGCGTAATTGTGACTAATGACCGGCATGGTCACGCCACGCCGCTTCAGGTTGAGACGAATGCCCTGCTCCGGCGAAAGGTTTCGGAGCGGCAAGTCACGGTGATGGGCGGATTTATCGGTGCGACCGAGGATGGCGTTACCACGACGCTGGGCCGGGGAGGTTCCGATTACACGGCCGCGATCGTGGGTGCTGCCATTGGCGCTGAGGAAATCCAGATCTGGACAGACGTCGACGGAATGCTTACCGGCGACCCTCGCCTCGTGCCCGATGGCCATTGCCTGCAATCCATTTCTTACGGGGAAGCGGAAGAAATGGCCAGGTCCGGCGCCAAGGTTCTGCATCCTTCGACAGTCGCCCCGGCAATCTGGCAAAGAATCCCGATCGTTATTCGGAATTCGCGGAATTGCGGCGCGCCGGGAACCCGCATCGTATCCGAAAGCCCCTGCGACGGTGTTGTGATGTCCATCGCCTGCAGGACGGGTATTTCATTGCTGCATCTTCGGGCGCCACGAACGCCACTGACATCGGAGTTTGGCCGCGAGGTATGGGAGTTGTTCGAGCACGCCGGCGTTTCTTTCGAATTGATTTCTCCGTCGGTAAGAAGATTTTCGCTCGCAGTGGAAACCGGGGCTTTAACCGTCGAGTTTTTGAAACAGCTCGGCTACATCGCCGACATCGAAGTCGAATCCGACCGCGCTTTGATTTCGCTCGTCGGACACAATGCCTCCCGCAACAGCGCCAATCTGGCCCGCGCTTCGCAAAGGCTCGGTGAGGTGAAAGGCGGCTCTACTCTCACCTGCTGCACGGATTCGCGATTCGCCTTCGTCGTGGCGGAAAGCTCGATTCAGGCCGCAGCTCAGGCACTGCATGACGAGTTCTTTCATCAACCCGATAGCGGTGTGTTTTTTGTCAACAGACGGTCGACGCCGTTGGCGGAAAAGTCTCCGGTTGTGGCGCCCGTGCGCCGTACCGGCCAGATTCTTGAACTGCGGTCGACTTTCTAAACGACTACCGGCTTTAAAGCCGGTTGAATCCGCGACGACTGAAAATCGCCTCAAGTGCGTGGCGCACGCACTCTTTTGCGTGCCGCGTCAGGCACTCGTGCCGACGCCCAATTCGCAGAAACGGGTGTCGAGAGGGGTCTCGACACGGCACGCTGAGAGCGTGCGCCACGTTGGCTCCGGAACAAAGGTCAAACCTGCTGGAGACTGGTGGGATTGAACCCGGCGATGGATACTAAAACAGTCTCGCTGTCGCCCGTTACTATAAGGTGACAATCGTATATATTGTGATGAAACGCTTTGGGGCGGCGTGCGTTTTATCATGTATTTCGTCGAAATCAATCATTTGCGGTCGCTTTTACTGGTCATGGCGATTTTGCTGGCCGGCTGCTCCGGCGACCCGAACAAGCGAAAGATCGCATACTTAAACAGCGGCGAGAAGTATTATCAATCCGGCAAGTATCAGGAGGCGATGATCCAATTCCGGAACGCCGTGCAGATCGACCCCAGGTTTGCCGCAGCCCACTGGCAGTTAGCCCGCGCCTACCTTAAACTGCGGGACCCCTCCGCCGCCTACCATGAATTGGCCGAGACGGTGAGCCTGGAACCAAAGAACGCGGATGCCCAACTGGAACTGGCAACCGTGCTTCTGGCAAGCGGCCGGTATAACGAGGCTCAGGCGGCGGCCGGGGAGGCACTCAAAGTAGTGCCCAACAGTGCCCGGGCTCACGCCATTCTGGGCGAGAAATACGTTCGCACGCACGACCTGGAGAAGGCTGTTCAGGAACTCCGGAAAGCCGTCGAAGCCGATCCACAGCAGGTCGAAGGCTACGCCCTTCTCGGGGCGGCCTACCTGGCGGCCGGCCAAACAGCCGATGGAGAAGCAGCGTATAAGAAAGGGGTTGAAGTAAACCCCCGCTCAGTGAATGCCCACGTGTCGTTGGGCCAGTACTGGCTTTCGCAACGCAAAATAATGGATGCCGAGGCGGAGATGCGTGCAGCGGCCGGGCTGGATCCTCACGCGGTGCTTCCCCGGCTCTTCCTGGCCCGCATTCTCCTGGCGACAGATCGGCGGAACGATGCGGAAAAGCTGTACGGTGAGTTAAAAGAGGTGGCGCCGGATGATCCACGGGCGTTCCAGGCCCTCGGATTGTTCTACTTGTCCAGCGGACAAAAGGAGAAGGCGGCCGCCGAGTTTCAATCGCTGCTGGCATCGAAGCCCGGGGATGCTGCAGTCAAGGCGAATCTGATTGGAGTCCTGATCGACCTGAAGCGTATGAAGGAGGCACGGGCTCTCAATCAGGAAGTCCTACGCCAGAATCCGGGGGACCCGCAAGGTCTCCTCGCGAATGGCCGGTTGCTTATGACAGAAGGCAAGTACCAGGAGGCTGCGGCGGCCCTGCAGGCCGCCACCCGGTCCGAGCCGAACTGTGCACGCTGTTATTACTTTCTGGGTACCACGCAGGCGGCTGTCGGCCACGCCGAAGAGGCCAGGGCCTCGTTGGCTCGCGCCCGTCAACTGGCTCCCCAAATGTCCGACGCGACGGCGGTGTTGGCCCGTCTCGACGCGAACGGCGGCGATTACGACGATGCTCTGCAATTGGCGGGCAGCGCCCTGAAGGCAAATCCGGACCTGGTGTCAGCCTATGTGACGGAAGCGCGCGCCTTGATTGCGAAGGGAGACCAGCCCCAGGCGGAAGGAAGGCTGGAGGAGGCCCTCAAACGCGATGGCGCTAATCTCTCCGCCGTGGGTACGCTGTTGAGTCTTTACATGCGGCAGGGGAAAGCCCAGGCAGCTGTGCCGCGGATTTCCAAACTGGTGGAACAGAACCCTCAAAACGCGGGACTGCACGTGTTGTTGGGGGAGGCCTACCTCAATCTGAAGGACCTGGATAAGTCGGAAGCCAACGCGCGGCAGGCGCTCGCGCTGGACCCGAAAGTGGAGGATGCCTACACAGTGCTTGCCAACATCGATCTGGCCCGGGGGGCGCTGGAACAAGCCAGGACGCACTTCCGCGCCGCGATCGAGGCCAACCCGAACGGTCTGAACAATTACGTGTCGCTGGAGCTTCTGTCCGAGAGGGAGGGTAATTGGGAAGAGGCGAAGAAGCTCTGTGAAAGGGCTCACCAAATCGATCCCACGTCCCCTCTGATAGCCAACAACCTTGCCTATCTTTACATCGAGCACGGCGGGGACGTTAACGTTGCGGTATCGCTGGCACAGATGGCCAGGCAAAAGGCGCCGGAATCTCCCGTAACGGCCGATACCCTGGGGTGGGCCTACTACAAACTCGGGTCAGCGAAGGCGGCGGTTGCCCAGTTAACGGAATCGGTGAAAAAAGTTCCCCGCAACCCTGCGTATCAATACCACCTGGGAATGGCGTATCTGGCCGATGGCCACGCCGATCTGGCCCGGCAGTCTTTGGAGCGGGCGCTCATCAGCGATCCGCACTTCCCCGATGCGGCGAGCGCCCGAGAAGCCCTGGGCAAGATGTCCAAACAGCCGCAGCCCCTGGGGCCGAGATAGTTCTACCCAGGAAAGGAACGCCAGCGGCGCTATTACGCCCGCTTGCGGCGGCGGAAGATTACGATAGCGAGGATACCTGAAACAGTACCAAGAAGAGAGATGGCGGATGGTTCGGGGAGCGCAGTACCGGTGGAGCCACTGGTCTCGGTAACGGTTCCATCAACCAGCGTACCGGTATCCAGGAGACCGCACCCGGGGCAATCGTAGCCACCGATCAGGGTCACCGTGCCACCCGAGGGGGTCAACGCCGACTTAAGGTATATATCGACGTAAGGGGAGTAACCCGGATCGTGGGCAAATTCCAACTCCGCCACGGTTCCTGTGGGCGCGCCGCCGTATCCGATATAAATATTTGGAAGTAAAGCCTCTCCGATCACACCGTCCTTCGTCGGAGAATCCACAAAATCGTCCTTCCCGGGTCCTCCCGTGAAGGTAACGTCCCAGGAAGTGAACGTGGGCGCCACTGAACTTGAGCCCCCGCTGGTGGTGAATGTGCCGACGGCGGTCAACTTGTCCGAAAAAGTGGCGTTCAAGCTCCAAGTGGTGTCCGCTGACGCACACGCAACTACGCCCATGAACAACGCCACGATCAGCAATGTTCTCGAATTCAACGCGACCCAAATTCGTCCGGGCATATTCATTCGTCGCCAGTCTCGTACGATTTCAGTTATGTGGCAGATGCGGCACCTGACACCCCATCCACGCTTCACTCCATTGCTCTGATTAACCTTAGCCCGCCCGCCTTCGACAAGCAATGGGACCAAAGGGCAAGTGCGCTCTTTTATCCAGTTTTGCCCCCGCACCTGCGGTTCTCGGACCTTTGCAACGCAGAAAGAAGCGGCACAAAAAGCGCAATTCCAACCAGGGAAAATACGACTCCGCCCTGTCGATGAAGCGGGCCGTGCAGGTACGCGCGATCTACGTATGCGCTCAGCGATGAAATAACAACGATGCGGACCGCGTTCTTGAATATCGCGATCGGGATCATTAATGCAACCAACGCCCACTGTGTCCAGACAGATCGCAGACAAACACGGCTCGCCAGAATCGCCACGATCACAAAGACCAGGCACGAGCGTATGCCGCTGCACTCCTGCGCAACCTCGACGGTTAAGCCCGGAAGCAGGAATATCATCCCTTGTCTGAAAACGGGTATGCCCAGCAACCGCAACATCGCGAAACTCGTCGCAGCAGATGCGTGTTGCAAACCAATGGTGACTTGATCTATCCACGCAGATGGGGCCGGGATCATCATGAAGAGACAGCACAAAGGAAAGAGGGCAATCTTGAAGCTTCGTGTGCCATAGCAAAGGATGAACGATGCCATCCATACGAGAAGAATTGCAAATATGACCAGACGCAGCCGGGTACTTTCATTGCCGGTTGACGGGCTGTATATAAGCGCCGAACACAGGACTATGGCCAGCGAGAGCAAAGGGATTCCGGCGCGTGGCGAAAACCGGGCATTCGAGAAGATCCTGGTTCGCTCCCAATAGACCAGCACCACGCAGAGAAGCGGCGCCACGACAATCTCAATGTGCCGGTCATCATGAAACGAAAGACCTGCCACAGCCTTTAATGGCGGCCAAAAAAGTGTCACCGTCGAAAGCAAAATGCCAAAGTTGAGCAAATTGGCTAATTTCCAGTTTTCCCGCACTTGTTGCGGCCCTGGTGACTGGAGGAATCCACGAAGGAACGCCCATCGGAACGCCGGTGCTCTGCCTTGGACAACCATATCTCAAGTTCCGCGGCGTCGCCTGTCGCCGAAATTGAAAGTGCATCACCGGGCATAAGACCGGCGCAGGCCCCCGGTGAGGAAAGTTTAGCACTCCATAGCTTCATCGCTAATGCGACCAAAGGGACATATTACGATTTGTAGTCGGGAAGCACAAATTCTGTTATAATTGGAATTATGCTAGATCGCCAGGTAATCAACGATTCATACTATTGCGGTAGAATCAGGCCGGAATCGGTAGTATCTGTCCTGACCGGTAATTCGTATGTCGTTGCAGAATATGATGAACGAACTGGCGACATCCGCTGGCAAAGAGTCGTGAACGCAAGCCAAAAAGAAGGCATCTACAATTGGCTTCGCGAGCATTTTCCGGTGAAAACCGCGGAAGCGGCACCCAGGAAGACTAACCGCAAGGCACAAGCGGTATCCGCATAGTTCCCGGCCAGACCGGTTTACTTACTTCAGCCGCTACCTTGTACAGCAAATCTGAGGCGTCATGATTGATGCCGGCGTGAGCGGTAAGGTGGTCTTGAAGAAGTTCTCCGAGGCGAGGCTGCGATAGACGTCACCCGCAACGCCCGAAGCCGTGGCACCTATCGAAGGACGTCCGCCGGTCAACATGACGACGACAACGAGCTTACGCCCGTTGCTTTCGTTAAAGGATCCAAACCATCCCAAGTGAGTCCTGCCCTCGCTGCATGTGCCTGTCTTGCCTAGAATTTCATCTTCCTGCTTTGCCCGGCGCGCCGTACCGAACTCAACCGCACCCCTCATTCCCGGTTTGATCTGCTCGATCAGGTTGGAAATATCCAGGTGGCGCTTGACCTGGGGTTGAAAATTATTCACTTCTTCCTGCGATCGCGGATATTGAAGCCAGTAGAGCGTACCTCCGTTGGCAACAGCGCTCATCAGACCAGCCAGTTCGAGCGGAGTTTGGGAAATCTCCTCACCGAAACTGGTCAGCATCCCCATGCCACCATCCTTTGGCGGCGCCTCTGGAAATGACCCCGCGTGTTCGCCTTCCACATTCAATCCGGCCTTTTCCCCATAGCCGAACAGGTGCGCATAATAATTGACTCGCTCATAACCGAGTTTGATGCCCAGATTGGCAAAGTAGTAATTGTTCGAATAGGCCAGCGCGTCGGTCAGATCCAAAGAACGCCGGTTGGAGAAATGAACCGGGCTGGTGCGTTCGACGAGGCCCTCCCGAAGCGCCGCCAATGCCACCGAAACCTTGATGGTGGAGCACGGCTGGAAACCGCCGCCGAGTGTCAGCGGCTGGTTCACCATGGTCAGGATACGGCCGGTAGTGGGATCGACGACCACCACGGATCCATTCAGAGGCCCGAGCGCGTCGACGGCCGCTCTACGGACAGTGAGATCTTCGCCATCCACTTTGTCGTTGGCGGTTGAATCCTTATAGGTAGGCTCGTCCCATGTCTGGACCCATCCCCGCTTTTTGGGAACGCTCGCAGAGGCGGTGGCTGCGACCAGCGGCTTCACGATCATCGTGTTCGCGCGAGGCACCGCCGCCTTTGCGGCAATCGATGCCTGCGCGGAACTCTTTTTTTTATGGTGCTTTGCAGTGGTTGAGGTAGTGACGGCAAAAGCAGTACCTGCCGCCAAACCAATGGCAACCACGACAATGACCGATCGGAAGACCGCCGACAGATGTTCTTTCATGAAACCTGTGGGCGCGGAAGATAGAGAACTACTGAACAAGATCCGGGGAGCAGCCGGAACTATTAGTTTGTCGCTTTGGAACCCCGTGGTCAATCGATTTCTTCTGCTTCCGCCCATTACCATCTGCTTACCACATCGTCACTGTGCTACTTTTTTTGCATATTGCCAGAAAAATTTTGTACAAAATCAAGCACGCCGCCCCCGTTCGAGCTTCCGAACAGTGATGAACAGCACTTTATCACAAATAACCGGGAAATTGTCGAGTGCGAGCGGTGCCAGAGGTTGGTCCGGTACTGCCGCGAAGTCGCCGCCGCCAAACGGCGCGCGTTCCGCGACTGGGAATACTGGGGTAAACCCGTGCCTTCCTTCGGCGATAGTGCCGCGCGCCTGTTGATTCTTGGGCTGGCCCCTGGGGCACATGGTGCTAATCGTACTGGACGTATGTTTACCGGAGATCGTTCCGGTGACTTCCTGTACCGGTCCCTGTACAGCGCCGGATTCGCTTCCCAGCCCGATAGCAGAAGCGCCGGGGACGGCCTTCAGCTCCGCGACGCCTGGATCACCGCCGCGGGACATTGCGCGCCGCCCGGCAACAAACCCTCGCCCGAGGAATTGCGAAATTGCCGGCCGTTTCTGGAGCGGGAACTGGAACTTCTGCGGAACGTTCGGGTCGTGGTTGTTTTAGGCAAAATCGCCTTCGATACTTACCTTTCCGTTTTGAAGAGCCACGGCGCGATCGGCCGGCTTGCGGATTTCCGGTTCGGCCATGACATGCTGTACAGTCTGAATCCGGCCTTGTTGTGCTCCTACCACCCGAGCCAGCAGAATACGTCGACTGGGAAATTGACGCAGGCCATGCTCGATGGGATTTTTCTGCGCGCCGCGGAGATTATCCGATCCTGACCAGATCGCGCTGTACGATACCCGTTGTCGAAGCTGAGTTCGCGGTGACGAAAACGTCAACTTCGCAGCGGACACCAAAGTCTTCCAGGTAAATGCCGGGCTCGATCGAAAAAAGGGCGCCGGGGAGGATACGGCGTTCGTCGTGGGTCTCCAGATTGTCCATATTGGCGCCAGTCCCGTGAACCTCGGTCCCGATCGAGTGGCCTGTGCGGTGGACGAACCGCTCGCCAAATCCACGTTCGCGGATATGATTTCGCGCCGCATCGTCGACTTCGAAGCCGCGAATTTCGCGTTTCTCTTTTACCGCTCTGGAAACGGCGTCAATGGCGCGATCGCGCGCATCCCGAACGGTTTCAAAGATTTCACGGAAGCGATCCGGAGCGTCGCCACAGAACCCGTTCCAGGTGATGTCGTAGAAGATCGAATCCGGTTGATCGAGTTTCGCCCACATATCGAGAAGAACGAAGTCTCCGGGGCGAATCGGCGAACTGGTTTCGGGCGTCGGCTCGTAGTGCGGATCGCCGGCATGCGCGTTCACGGAGACAATCGGGCCGCTGTCGGTGATCAGTCCGGCGCCGCGAAATTGTTCGAGGATCCAATCCCTGACCATAATTTCACTCGCCCCGCTCGACAGGCTGCCGGCGATAAATCGGAACGCTTCCGCACGCACTTTGTCGACCCGCCGCCCAGCCTCCAGATGGCTGGCGAACTGAGCGTCATTCAGGCACGCCTCGAATTCCTGAATCAACTCGGCGGAACTGGCAACTTCAACGCCCAGCGACCGCACCAGTTCGACGGTGCCCGCATCCACCATCGCGACATAAGGGACCGCGCAAAGTGGCGAATACTGCATGGCCACCCGCTTCGTTCCTCTTAGTAATCGCCCCAGTTCAGAATGCTGCTCCTGCCAGCTGGAATATTGTGATTTCTCCCCCGGGAGGGCATTGATTACGCCCGCTTCGATCCGATGCACGAGGCCCCGCGGCTCACCGTTGGCAGGGATGAGATAGTACCAGCGCCGGGTAACATGCCCTGGTTTCAAGCCGAGCACCCGATAAGCCAGTGGATCGCGGCCGTGATGATCGAAGAACAGCCAGCCGTCAAGCCGTTGGCGCCGCAGCGCTTCCTGGATTCGAAGGATCTCCATGCGATTCGAGAATAGCGCGCTGGAGGGTATCCGAATCGATTCCCACGATCTCGACGATCTTCGTTGTGCCTGTGAACCCGCTTACGATCCGAACGGCAGTAGCCGGCACGCAGGCCAGTCTTGCCAGAAAACGTAGGATCGCTTCGTTGGCCTTGCCGTCCACCGGAGGCGCGGCGACGTGAAGCTTCCAAGATTCACCGAAGCGTCCCGCAAATGCCGTCTTGCGAGCTCCGGCGCGGATTTTAAGCGTGAGTCGCGCTTTCGCCATCTTTGACTGCTTCGCGCGCCACCGTTTTCCGCCACTCAATATGCGCGCGCAGATCTGTGACGCCGGCCGCCTGGCGCCGGGAGAGCACCTCGAAGGAAATCACATCGTCCAGCCAGTCGTGGCTCGATCCGTCGGGATACTGCGTTGCAACAGTTACGGTGTATTGCTGCGGGGTGAGCCAGCATTCGAAGTGGAAATCAATATCGAGCTCTTCGCCCGGCTCGAACACTCCCAAATCCACCTGCTCAATCCTGGTATTCGTGCCATAAATTTCCATACCGATACGATTGCGGATGAGGATGCCCACCATCGGCTCGACACGCCGCAACCGGAAGGCGGTGCGGACGCGAATCGTCACCCGCTCACCGCTGGAAACGATGCCGCATGGCCGGCCGCTCTCATCGAGCAGCGTAACGTCGAGGATCTCGCTCGAACCGTCCCCATGCCGACAGGTCGCCGTGGGGTGGATTCGCCGGTCGCGCTGCTCATAAGCCTTCTGCCGCTCCAGCACGACTCCGATGTACTTATCGATGACGTGCTTCGGCTCGCCTTCCGCTTCCATGCGCCCGTTCAGCAGAAAAATCGC
>Ga0187876_1003592_pt1 | contig 10464 bp, 7 predicted proteins | sample June2016WEW_17_4_FD_133000 | JGI IMG/M metagenome (GOLD analysis project Ga0187876, IMG submission 133000) | Peatland microbial communities from SPRUCE experiment site at the Marcell Experimental Forest, Minnesota, USA - June2016WEW_17_40 | ecosystem: Environmental > Terrestrial > Soil > Wetlands... | reverse complement strand
GTTGGATCATAGTTGCTCAAGGCAAATGGCAGATAGGCAGATGGGCAGGTGGGCAGTGGGCACGAGCACAGGCAGCATTCGTTCCAACGCCAGAAGCGCAAGCAAATCTCAGATTGCAGATTTCAGATTCCAGATCTGAAACCCTCGCAACCAGCGGTATGGACCGGCGTGGAGGACACAGTCGGGATAAAAGAGCGCCACTTCAGTTCGTTGATGAGGCCGGTAGCAAGCAAAGGCTTGGCGGCTGCCGTGCCTATCTGTCAACTGCCCGCCAGCCTACCTACCCGCGTGTCCATCTGCCGGCTGTCCGCCAGCCCAACTGCCGATCAGCCTATCTGCCTACCTGCCTACTGCCTCGCTAGTCGTAGTACTCCAACCCCAAGTGAGTGATCAGTTCTTCACCACGCAGGTGCCGGAGGGTGTTTTTAAGCTTCATAAGTTGAATAAAGATATCATGTTCAGGGTAAACACTGGCGTGGCACATGGGGCTCTTGAAGTAGAAGGACAGCCATTCCTGGATTCCCATTTTCGCCAGGTTCGGGCAGCGCTGCGCGAGGTCCGTAAAAAGGACGAGGTCGAGCGCCATAGGAGCGGCGAGGATCGAATCCCGGAAGAGGCAGTTCACCTTGATCTGCATGGGATAGCCGAGCCAGCCGAAGATATCGAGGTTATCCCAGCTCTCCTTGTTGTCGCCCCGGGGCGGGTAGTACTCGATCCGCACTTTGTGGAAGTAGCCCTCATACAGCTCGGGATAAAGATCCGGTTGGATGATGTACTCGAGCACCGAAAGCTTGCTTTCTTCCTTGCTACGGAAAGCTTCGGGATCGTCCAGCACTTCGCCGTCGCGGTTGCCCAGAATGTTGGTTGAAAACCAGCCCTTCAGGCCCAGCAGTTTTGCCTTGATGCCGGGAGCCAGGAGGGTCTTCATGAACGTCTGGCCTGATTTGAAGTCTTTGCCGCAGACGGGCACTTTCTTTTGCAGTGCCAAGGCCGTGAGGGCAGGAATATCCGTGGTGATGTGGGGCGCGCCGTTGGCGTGCGGGACGCCCAGCTTCAATGCCGCGTAGGCGTAAATCATGCTGGGAGAGATGTCGGGGCTGTTCGACTTCAGGCCTTCCTCAAAAGTCTCAAGGGTGTCGTGAACGGGATGGGGCTTCGAGAAAACTTCCGTCGAGCCGCACCAGATCATCACCAGCCGGTCAGCGCCGGTTTGCTTCTTGAACCCCTCGATATCCTTCATCACTTGCTCGGCAAGGTCCATTTTCGTCTTGCCGGTCTTCACGTTATTGGGATGAAGCCTCTTGACCCACTTCTGCTCGAACGCGGCGGGCCTAGGCCGCAATTCCTGGAGAAAAGCCTTCAACTGTTCGACCTGACCTTTGTCCAGAACCCCGGCTTTGCCGGCAGCTTCATAGGCGCTGTCCGTAAACAGGTCCCAGCCGCCAAAGACCAGATCATCGAGATTGGCCAATGGCACGAAATCTTTGATCAAGGGAATCCGCTTATCCGTGCGCTTCCCCAGGCGTATCGTGCCCATCTGGGTGAGTGACCCGATCGGCAGCGCAATCTTTCTGCGCACCGCTTCCACGCCCGCGATCATGGTCGTTGCCACCGCGCCCATCCCAACCGTAAGAACGCCCAACTTCCCCTTTGGCTTTGCTATCGCAATCTCTTTTTTTGCCACTTTGCTCGTCCTCCGCCTCTCAATGAGATAATTAATTCGTCAAACCAAATGGGTTATATTCCGTCAACAGGGGCAAAAATGCAAGAACATAGAAGTCAAGAGCCAGGAGTCAGGAATCAGAGGGATTCCCCCTTTCGCGGGAATGACGTGACTTTGGACGGAGTTACGCCTCGCTTGCGGAGGTTCCTCATTCTGACTTCTGACTCCTGACTCCTGACTCCTTACTGAAGTGCTCGAACCGGGTACGGGCGTCAGCAATCGTCGGCCGGCCTTCCAGATCGACGAAACCTGGCCGGCCTTGTGAGACCAGCCGTTGGTGGCCGAGCAAGAGAGCGGTGCTTTCGCGGAACCAGGGCTCAAACTCCGGGTCAAGCGCGTAAGGGTCGAGGATGGGCTTAGCCTCGGGAGTGTTGTGTTCCGTACCATTGAAGACGGGCCACCAGCGGCGCCGCGCCGTCGAGACGATCTCCGCCAGTCGCTCGCGCGTATTGCGATGCGGGATAACCTCGACGGCGTAAAAACCCGCCGCTTCTAATCGGTCAAGGAGCGCCTCGACGTCCCGTTCTCCGGAAGTTACGGGATTCCCAAGGATTGGATAAGTGGGAATGGATCCGAAAGCCAGGAAGATCCTGCGCAGGTCGGCCACGGATACAAAGGCCTCTTCGTACTCGCGCACGAAGCAAGGAGCGCCCGCCTTAAGGAGTTTGGCCCGCAGGAAGATCTGCAGAGCGGCATCGTCAGCGCTGGGGGGTGGCGCCCCGCCACAACATTTCGTGATGGCCTCCGCGAGCGGCACTCCCTGCGTGGCGGCCCACTGGCGCAGGCTCGCCAGGGTCGCCCAGGCCACGTGCCGCTCCGTGGCATTGTCGCGCGGCGTCAAGCCCTGCACAGACTCCCAGGTGGGGCCTTCGGCATGCATTCGCTCTGCGAAGAGCGCGGCGACCTTGGCGGTGATCTCGCGGTTCCGGCGCTCGAGGGCCGCCCGCATGCGCGCCAGGTTTTGCATTTCCGTGGAAGAATCGGACGGAGTCCTGGTTACGCCCTTGCCGCAGAGGTACACCCGGCCGGGATTGTCGGGGTCATTCAGCAGCACGTTGTGCGCTTCGGCGTCGCGATCCATGGCCACGGCTTCGAGAGAAAACGTCGCCGCGATGCCCGCAATCTCACAGGCGCGGCGGAACTCCTCGTGTCCTGCAATCGTGTAGTGGTCGTTGATACCGAGTACCGCCAGGCCCTCTCGCGCCGCCTGCCACACGGCTTCCGTGGGGGAGCGAAAGACGCTGAATGATTCACTCGTGTGAATGTGGCAGTTGGTGCCGCGCTTCGTTCTGGGTCCGAGGTGGGCACAGAGTTGGCCGAGCGCACGCAGGCGCTGGTCGAGGCCGCCTTCGTAGAGAGCCGTTTCGAGCTGGGCGGTGTCTTGCATTGGTGGACTAGTGATCAGTGCTCCGCTTTGAAGTCTCCTTGCTCATCGAACCATCACCTGCCCGCTGTCCACCACCAGTGTCTGGCCGGTGATGCAGCGAGCGGCGTCGGAACAAAGGAAGACGATGGCGGAGTTGACGTCCTCGTGCTTAATGTCGCGTTTCAGCGCGGTCAGCGAAACGTAGTAGGGGATGACTTCTTCGGGCTTGATTCCTTTCTTCTGGGCGGCGGTTTTGATGTATTCGGGGTTCCAGATCTTGGACCCTTCGAAGACATTGCCAGGGGCGACGCCGTTGACGCGGATGCCGTCAGGGCCCAGTTCGAGCGCCCAGCCGCGCATCAAGTGGAGTTCGCCGGCCTTTGTCGCGTTGTAAGCGGAATTGGCCTTCGAAGCGTCCAGACCGCTTTTCGAGGAAAGCATGATCATGGCACCGCCATCACCCTGCGCGCGCATAATTCGAGCCGCCTCGCGGGCCACCAAGAAATAGCCGGTGAGATTGATCTCCAGCGCCTGCCGCCACTTGTCCACCGGCATGTCAACCAACTCGAAGGCTGGGGCTACGCCCGCCGCGCAAACCACGATGTCCAAGCCGCCCCAGTGGCGCAAAAGCTTGTCAAAGGCGCCAGCCACGGAGCCTTCGTCGGTGACATCCATGTGTACGGGCAACGCGCGCGAGGGGTCCGGCGAGGCCGCTGCCGCTTCTTCCGCGCCCCGGTCGTCAACATCGCAGAAGGCCACCGCCGCGCCCGCTTTCACCAAGCCCTGGGCAATGCCACGGTCCAGGCCGGATGCCGCGCCCGCCACTAAGCCGACCTTGCCGGCCAGGGGAGCCACAGCGGCGTTAAACAGAGCCGCGCGGTAGTGCTCTACTTCCCAATTAATGATGAAATCGGCGAAAGCCGCGGCGAGGTTATGCGCGCCGCCGCGTCCCATCGCCAAGCGTGTAATCTTGGCGGCGGCTACGCCCAAAGCCTCGGCCGCATCGAGCTTCGCGGGGTTATCAGCAAGCAGGAAAGTCCCGAGGTTTCGAAGGATGGCCACGCGCGGCGGAGCCAGTTCGTTCAACGCGGGTTTCAGCCTCGACGCCACTTCGTCGATTGAATCGCCCACAATTGCGCGCGCCCCGGTGTAAACAATATGGTCGGGCGTCAACGAACCGGCAGCCAACGTCTCCGCCCTTTCGTCGCACGCTACGCCGGCCAGTTCCACATCATCTGTTAGGCGCATGAAAGGCGAGCTGCCTCGCGACTCTTTCCACGCTCGGCGCAGGGAGACCATTGCCTTGCGCATCGCTGAAGGATCCAAGCCCGCGGGCGCACCGAGGGGCGGCGCTTGCGGCGCGAAGTACCGCGCGCATCGCGCCACCCAGTCATTATGGAGCGCCAGGCAGGCTTGCGCCTCCGGAGCCGAGACGAGAAGGCCATGGTTCTCCATGAAGATCACATCCGGGCGGCGGTGGTGCTCCTTCTCGTAGCTCTCTGCCGCCGACTTGATGGCGTTGGCGAGGCGCCAGCCGGGATCGGTGTAGGGCGCCCAGAGCGGCGGGAGTTCGCCGGCGGGTGTAATTTCCTTTAAGGCCATCAACCCGGGCCCGCAATTCAACGCGTTGGCCGCCACGGGGTGAGTGTGGATGACTACCTTGCCGAGCATGGCGTGGAGCGCCGACTCGACCGAGGGCCGCCCGGCTCCGCCCATGACCGCGGAGGACAAATGCTGGAGCACGCGCGCTTCGCGGATACTCGACTCGAGGGTGGCGAGGTCGCTGCGATCGAAGATGCTCAACACCCCCGCAGTGTCCAATTCGACCCAGCCGGCGGTCTCACCCATCGCCGTCAGTGCCGTGCCGCTGGCCTTGATGGCCATCGTCCGCCCGTCCGGGGATTTCACCGAAGTATTGCCGCCGCCCGCCTGAACGTAGTCGAGATTCGCGCCGACAGCGCGCGAGATTGCAATGAGTTGCGCCAGAGATTCCTTGTCCATGGTGGTGGTTATTCGCAGTCGATGACCGCCTTGATTCCTTGTCCTGCTTCGACCACGGCGTAAGCCTTGACCATATCTTGCAACTTAAACCGGTGCGTGAGGAAGCGGTCCCAGGGCAAGTCGTCGCGAGAAACCATCTCCATCGCCTGGTAGTAATGCTGGAGGTTGGAAGCAAAGCAGCCAAAGACGGAGATTTCATTGTAATGAATGAGATTGGCGTCGAGGTCAAGAACCGGGTTGTCCTTGGGCACACCGGCAAAGAAGGAAACGCGCGCCTTCTTGCGAACCAGCTTGAGGGCGTCAGCCTGGGCCGCCTTCACGGAACAGGCCACGATGGCCACGTCGAATTTCTCTCCGCCGCCCGCCGCCATGATCTTATCAAGCGCGTTCCCGCCGGACGTGTTCACGGGTTGGCCCACACCGAACTCACTGACATAGTCCAAACGCTCCTGCGACACATCGGACACGATTACGGGGTCGCAACGGCGCGCTTTCAGGATGCTGGCGTGCATTAACCCGATCGGTCCTGCCCCGAAAACCACGGCTCGATCGCCCGGCTGGGGCGTCAGGTACTCCTGACCATTCAGGACACAGGAAAGCGGCTCAATGAGCGCCGCGCGCTCCACGGACATGCTGCTCGGGATTGTGATCACATTGCCCTGAGCCACCGCCGCGGCGGGAATCTTGACGTACTCCGCGAATCCCCCGGCATAATCGTAGCCCACCGCAGTGAAGGAGTCGCACAGGTTGTATTGCTTGCGCCGGCAGTAGATGCACTTTCCGCAGCCTACCACCGTGGCAACCACGGCCCGCTGGCCGATGCTCAGCCCGCCGTCCACACCCGGACCGATCTCCTGAACCGTTCCGACAATCTCGTGCCCCGTGATCGCCGGGGGCACCACGTTCTTTTGCCCATGCGTATAGATGCGCTTGTCGGTTCCGCACACGGAACAGCGTTGTACGCGCAAGACAACCTCGCCGGGTCCCGCGGTGGGCTTCGGAACATCCTCGATCCGGACGTCTCGCGGCCCGTAAAAGACTGCTGCTCTCATGTCGTTTCTTGCCTTTCTTCAGCCTCCCACGGCTGATAGCCTGGCGGCCTTGTAGGGGCGGTTTGCCCTCCGGCCCAGAGCTTTCGGGCGCCTGCTCCTGCACTGACATAGACTGAAAGCCCGAGCAAACAAGCCGACAGTATACACGCAAGCTCCTCTAAGATTCAACGAACGGTAACGGCAGGGAGTGACTCAATTTCCGGTGGCATGGGCATCCTGCCCGCGCGCCACGGCCCAAGGACTCTTTGGCCACACTCCGCTACTTCTGTGAGCCGATCCAGGCATTAATTCTCGATTCCAGCACGTCGAGGGGGAGGGGACCGTCGGCGAGCACGGCGTCGTGGAAGGCGCGCACGTCGAACTTGTCGCCGAGTGCGTCGTGGGCGCGCTGGCGGAGCTCCAGGATTTTCATCTGCCCAAGCTTATAGGCCAGCGCCTGTCCGGGCCAGGCGATGTAACGGTCCACTTCGGTTTGGATGTTGGGTTCATCCATGGCGGTGTGCTGCCGGAAGAAGTCCACCATCTGCTGGCGCGACCAGTGCTTGTAGTGCACGCCGGTATCCACTACGAGCCGCACGGAACGCCACATTTCGTTCTCCAAGCGTCCATATTCGCTATAAGGATCCTGGTAGAAACCGGCTTCTTTGCCTAAGCGCTCGGCATAGAACGCCCAGCCCTCGGAATAGGCAGTGTATGAGGCAAATCTGCGGAAGGGTGGGAGGTTGGGCAATTGCTGCGCGATGGAGAATTGAAGATGATGGCCCGGGATGCCTTCATGGTAGGCAATCGCCTCGACGTTGAGCAGCAGTCGATGCTGGGGATCATATTCGTTGACGTTGATACGGCCGGGTCGCGAACCGTCGCCGGCGCCGGGCGAGTAGTCGGCGGGGACGGAATCGGGAGCGCGAAAGGCTTCCATGGGGATCACTTCCAGTTTGGTCTTCGGCAGGTGGCCGAAAAGCTGCGGGAGCTTGGCATACATTTGGTCCGCGTAGTGCTGGTAGAGGTTCAGAAGCTGCTCACCGGAAGTCGCGTAGAGCTTGCGATCGGTGCGGATGTGCTCGTTGAAGCTCGCCAGGTCGGAGAAACCCTGGCGGCGAGCGAGATCGAGCATTTGGGCCTCGATTTCCGCCACCTGTTTCAGGCCCATTTGGTGAATCTCTTCCGAGCCTAGATCGGTCGTGGTCATCTGTCGGACGTCGAACCGGTACCGGGCGTCGCCCTGCGGCAGAGCCCAGATGCCGTAATCGACGCGGCCGTGAGGGGCATATTGGGTGCGTACAAAGGCTGCAAAACTTGCGTAGGCGGGCGCCACTTCGTTCTTCACGGCGGCAAGCGTGGCATCATGCAGCCGCTGCTGTTCAGAGTCCGAAATGCCGGCGGGAAACTTTAACAAGGGCTGCGTAAAGGGGCTGTCGTGCGGGGACTTGTCCGCAATATCCTGGGCTTGGACGGCGACCTTCTCAAGCAAATATCGCGGCGGAACCAGGCCATCGCGCAGACCGAGCTGCACATTCGCGATTATCTGCTCAAAGACGCGCGGGATCTGATGCAGGCGCGAAAGATAATCCTCATAGTCCTTCACGGAGCGAAAGGGGGTCGCTGAGGGCAGCGCGGCGTAGCTCAAATGGATGCCGCCAAACTGATCAACCGGCATTTCCCAATCTTTGAATCCGTAGGCTTCGATGTCCTCGCGCAGGCGGCGAACCATGAGGATCTTATTCAACCGCTCCTGGGCCGGGAGGCCGCCAGTTGAGATCGCTTCGATGCTCCGCAGTGTTTGCTCGGCATGCTCGAGTTCCCGGGCGTAGGACGCAGCGGAACGATCGCTCAGGCGATCGTTGTACCGGTTGTCTCCGATATAGGTCGCCATCTCGGGGTGAGTTCGCAGCTCATATTCCCACTGTTGCTGGAGCGCCGCAGTCAGTTGCGCGCGTCGAGCTTCGAGCGTGGTTTCATTCGGTCTACTCGTCATGACCATGGTTGGAATTGCGAGAAGGAAGACAGGAACCCACCTCATATAAGGAACGCTCCTCTCAAGGTAGATGAGCAGCCCTCTGAACTTTTGAATTAATTCCTAAACGGACAAACCGGTTTCACGCCAAGGCGCAAAGTGCGCATAAGGTCGCAAAGAGCAAACTGCCGCTTGGCGTTTCTTTGCGGCTTGGCGACTTTGCGTGAGGTGTTTTGATTCTTCCACACCTTCTCTGCCCTGGGGAGAGGGCCGCGTCAGGGACTTCAGCGCTCCATATCATTTCACGCTTGAGCAACCTCGGGCATGCGCTTGATGCGCGGGTCGGTAAAGACATCCTGGTCATCAGTGCTGCGCGTTGAGAATTCGGAGATGATGGCGCCTCCCGGCCCTGCCTGGAACCAGTGCAGCGTATCCGGGAAGAGGGTGTATTGCTCGCCGGGTTGCAGGCAGATTTGGCGACCCACGGTGTAGTAGGCCTCGGAGCCTTCCGGCGGACGGCAGGCCGGCTGCGCCTCAGCAGCGCCCGGAACGTAGAGATAGACCGTCCCCCAGCGGCAGCGGAACGTCTCTTCCTTGCCGAGCTTGTTGCCTACCGTCGGGTGCCGGTGTTCCGGACAGGTCTGATGGGGCAAGAGGACCAGTTCCTTGGCGCACACACGGTTGGTGTTGACGTACGGGATGATCTCGATGCCGGTCTTTTCCAGTTCACCTAAACCGAAATCCGCCACCTCAAAGCGGGCCCGCTCTTCCCGAGTGAGCACAATGCCGGCTCGCGCAAGCATTTCCGAGGCGCGTCCGACCACCGATTCACATTGTTGTTGTGTAATCATTTCCTCATAATTTAACCGCATTTCGCGAGGCGGGGCAAGCCTCCGATGCGTAGGCGTTCATTCGCCCGCGAGGGCGGCGTCAAGGTCGGCGATCAGGTCCCCAACATCCTCGAGACCCACCGAAACACGGATGAGGTCCGGCGTGATCCCCATCTTTGCTTGGACTTCAGGAGGTACAGAGGCATGGCTCATCGTGCAAGGATGCTCGACGAGCGACTCGACCCCTCCTAGCGACTCGGCGAGGGTGAACACTCGAAGACGCGACAAAATCCGCTTGGCGGCATCTTCACCTCCTCGCGCGCGGAAGGAGAACGTGCCCCCAAACCCCCGCGCTTGCCGCAATGCCAGCAAGTGCTGCGGGTGGCTTTCCAAACCGGGATGTAGCACGGCGGAGACCTGGGGATGCTTCTCGAGCCAGCGGGCAATTTCCAAGGCGTTGCGGTTGTGCTCTTCCATGCGCACGGCGAGGGTTTTGATGCCTCTCAGAACGAGAAAACAATCCTGCGGCCCGGCGCAAGTTCCCATGGCGTTCTGCAAGAAATAGATCCGTTCCGCGAGACCCGAGTCTTTCACCACCAGACCGCCGCCCACCACGTCCGAATGGCCGTTGATGTATTTCGTGGTGGAGTGCACAACGATGTCCGCGCCCAACTCGAGGGGCTGCTGAAAATAGGGCGAAAGGAATGTGTTGTCGCAGATGACCAGCGCGCCGTGCTGATGCGCCAAGTCGGAGACCGCGTGGATATCCACCAGATTCATAAGGGGATTGGTGGGCGACTCCACCCAGACCGCCTTGGGCGCGGCAGCGAGCGCCTCGGAGAACTTGGCAAGATTTCGCAGATCGACGTAGTGGGCGTGGATCTGCTTATTCGCCAGAACCGATTCGAACAGGCGGTAGGTGCCGCCGTAAAGGTCGTCGTGCACGACGATGGTGTCGCCCGCTTCAAACATCATGAGCAGGGTTATTTCGGCCGCCATGCCCGTCGCGAAAGCGAAACCGGCTGTCCCACCCTCCAAGGCGGCGAGGCAGGACTCCAGCGCCTTGCGGGTTGGATTCCCGCTCCGCGAATAGTCGAAGGGACCATGCTGGCCCGGCCCGTGAAAGGCAAATGTGGAGGTTTGGTAGATAGGGGCCATGACCGCGCCGAAGTGTTCTTTGGGGTTGTATCCCGCGTGGATAGCAAGTGTCTTGAATTTCATAAGCCCTCGTGAAATTTGGGTGGAACAGAACAGTATCACATCTCGGACCACCAAGGTACCAGGGCGCCAAGCAATGGGTCAAACCCTTTGAACTGTTGTCATCCTGAGCGTAGCGAAGGATCTCTGCAGTTGTTTTTCGTTCTCGCCACTTGCGACGAGCTGCGGAGATCCTTCGCTGCGCTCAGGATGACAGCGCCGGGCAGGGCAAAGATCGAAGTGCCGGAAGAGAGAACGACTGTATAATGACTTCCCGGAGGTTTCACCATCATGTCTCGAATCCTAATGGCATTTCTGATGCTCTGTGCAAGCCTGGCTTC
>Ga0187876_1003581_pt1 | contig 10488 bp, 8 predicted proteins | sample June2016WEW_17_4_FD_133000 | JGI IMG/M metagenome (GOLD analysis project Ga0187876, IMG submission 133000) | Peatland microbial communities from SPRUCE experiment site at the Marcell Experimental Forest, Minnesota, USA - June2016WEW_17_40 | ecosystem: Environmental > Terrestrial > Soil > Wetlands... | reverse complement strand
TCCCCAGGGCGAGGGCGCCGGCGTCAATTGGGACAATCCGCAGACGGGAGCCAAGGGCAGCTTCACGCCGGTCGGCGCCGCCTATCCGACGGACGGCAAGATTTGCCGGGCCTTTCTCGCCGATGTCGCGACGAAGGAAACGCAGGAGCGCCTGCAAGGCACGGCCTGCCGCGAAAAGACGATCGAATGGACGCTGCTGGAAGTGAAGCCCTGGAAACGGGGGTAGAACGCTTTCGCGGCGCTTGGCGATAAAATCGTCGCCGTTGTCCTCGAGCATTTTGGCGGTCGCCCGGCAGGCGAAGAGATCGTCGCCGAGAAAAAGCGCATCCCGGCCCGCTCTCGCGACGATCTTACCGCTTTCTCAAGCGGATCTCATTGAGGCCGCCGCCAACGCCGGCGTAGCTCTCCACGCGCAGGACCAGCCTATCGATCGGACCAACGCTCTCGGGAACCGCGACATCGGTCGCATAGGGGAATCGGAGCATCCGCGCCTCCTTGTCCATGACCATGTCGTCGCCTTGATAGGCCATCACGCGAATGGTCTTGGACGCGCGGTTTCCCTCCACGCCGCCTCTGGTATTGAGGATTTCGATCGCGGCGATCGCCTGCGCCGTCGCCAATTCCACCGTGAGCTCTCCGATCTGGCCGTCGGGCGGCAACCATGCGTCGGAGCAGGACTCGAACGTCAGATTGTCCACGACGCTGCTCGTGGAGGCAAGCTCTGGGCTGACCTCGCGCGCCGAGGAATCGTAAACGCGCGATGGTTTGGCGTAGCGCTTCTCGATGGCGGACGCCGCGTCTTTCCGAGCGAACACTCTCGGGCACGAGCCCGCCGAAGACGCCGGCGACAACAACACGTAATCCGCCGACACAAAGGCCGCCAATTCGGGAAAAGTCTGGAGGCCGTCTTTTTCTGGTTCGGTGAAACCGAAATTGCCGGGAGCCACGGCGTCGACAACATATTCGGGAGGGTTGTTCCGCAGATCCGCCATCAAAATATCGCGGAAATACTCGCGGTTCGGCTTGGGCCAGATCTCGTTGTAGGTAAGGATGTCTCGTGTCGCGGGAGTCCATCCCGACCAAACATATAATTCAGGCGCCCAACCCCACACCAGCATGCGCCCGCGGCGGGAATCTGGACTCGGCAGGAGTTGGCCGGCGCGGAATATGTTCTCTACCGCTGTAACCTCGGGATTAAAGATTAGTCTTCCCTCCGAAAAAGCGAACGCCCCGGTGAAAAGCACGGTCAACACGCCGAAGATGTTTTGAAGACACCAATGACCAGGCTTGGCTCCCTCCGACCGCGGGCTTTCTAGCGACCAGGCGAGGCCCGCCAGCAACGCCAAGGGCCAAAGAATAAGGTATGCATAGTGGTGAAACGGCCGGCCTGGCGCCGCGGCCGCCCCAACGCTAACGCCAAGGACGACGACGACGATGATAAGCCGCGCCGCCCCCGGACTTTTCAGGAGCATTCGCCGCGCCTCGTGATCGCGCGCCAGCACTCGCATGGGCTGCGCCGCGATGGCCGCTGTCGTGCTGATGGCGATGGCCGCCATATAGCCGACGATCAAATGTTCATGCAGAACTCCCATCAGGGCGGCGAACGGGAGAGGCAATGTATTCGAAGCCGGCAATGCTTCCCACCCGCCTTCGACGTAATTCTTCGCCCAGAAAATGTATCTCACCCAGAATTCATGCAACCCGCCGGCCAGGGCAAGCGGCGACAAAATGACGACAGTCGGCAAACACGCGCACGACACCAGCCATACGGCTGAACGAAAAGGATGCCGTGCATGGCGAGCGACTTGCCAAAGGAGGATAACGCCAACGACGACCGCGACGACCGACGCTTGAAGCTTCGCGAATGGCACAAGCCCCAGACATAAGCCGGCGACGGAAATCCGCGCGACGCTTGGCCGTCGCTCGACAGCGTCGAGCACGACGACTATCGCGCACATCAGGAGGAGTACTGGAAGGATCTCGCTGGCGTAGTGGATAAAATCGGGAGATTGCTCTCCCCCGAGGAACAAGATCAGAGCCGCGCCCGAGCAGATGCGAACGGAACTTGGCGCGCGGGCCAGCGCGGACCAAAACAGCAGCCAAGTGGCGGCGAGCAGAACGGTCGCCGTAATCCGCGCCACCGCGAAGCCGGTATCGGCGCCGAACAGGAACGGCCACATCAGCGGAAACGAGTCCACGGGCCCCGCGGATCCTGTATCCACCGAGAGCCATGTGTTCATGTCACCGCGGAACTTGATCGCGTTCGCCAAGAATTCGGCCTCGTCGATGTTCAGCGGAACGTTGAGGAAAAAAATGGGAGCGCGGAGCACGACCAAGACCGCCAAGGACAGCAGGACGAACCCACGCAGTAAAAGCCGCGAGCGATTATCCGGACGGTCGGGCGCGGCGAAAACCGACATGACCGCGATGCATATGTACCCGATCAGCACGGGCGCGCGTAATTCCCATCCCATTCGAACAAGATCAATCATGGCGATCCAGACCTAAAAATGAGCGCGGCGTCAGCAATGGCAGTCCCCCGCTGAACAGCTTATAGTTTGTTCATATCGTAGCCGATTCGGCAGCGTTAAGTAACCGGGGCGGGATAAACCAGTCAACCGCGCGCCCCGTCGTCACGCCTCGCTCAAATGCGTTTCGCCGGCTCGGCCCCCGGCCCATAGACAACGATCCGTGGGGCGAGAAGGGCCCTCGCCTTCGCAAGACCTTGAATCGGGACCATCGCGTTTTTGCTCTTACGTTGATCGCGATCTTCGACGACCTCGCCGAGTTCGTCGACGACCAAGCGGAAATGAGCGCGCCGTCGCGGCCGGCGGCTAGTCAATGGGCGGAATCAAGGCTATAGGACGCGCGGCCCATTGAGGTCTCTGATTCCGCGCCCCCCGTGTTAGGCCGGTCTAGATGAGCCGAGTTCATTCCGCGATATCAGAGCCTGTTGGCTCCTTGAGAGACGAGAGCGAGTGAAATAATGGACAGCGCTGAATTTGACCGCTTCGCCGAGGAGTATGATGTCCAGCACAGCGCAAACATCGCGATCACGGGCGAGACCCCGAGCTTTTTCGCGGCCTATAAGATCGCCGAATTCGCCGATCGCGCGGGAGCCTTGAGGGCGGACGGCGCGCGGATTTTGGACTTCGGGGCGGGCATCGGCAACTCGATTCCATTTTTCCGACAGTATTTTCCGGGCTCGCGGCTGACCTGCGCGGATCCCTCCTCACGCAGCATCGCGTTGAGCCGCGAGCGTTTTCCGGGGCCAGAACAATATAGTGTCCTGGAGGGACGAGAGATCCCGCATGACGCCGGTGCCTTCGACATGACGTTCTCGGCTTGCGTTTTCCACCACATCCCCCACGAGGAGCACGCTCATTGGTTGGCGGAATTGTTTCGAGTCACCCGGCCAGGCGGATTGTTGACGATCTTCGAGCACAACCCGCTTAATCCGCTGACGGTTCAAGCGGTGAACACCTGCCCATTTGACGAGAACGCCGTCCTGATTCGAGCGAAGACCCTTCTTCGCTCGCTCAAGGATGCGGGATGGGCGCGAGCGGCTCTTCGTTATCACATCTTCTTTCCGCGCGCGCTGGCGGGGCTCCGCCCTCTCGAGAAACATTTGAGCTGGGTTCCGCTCGGCGCCCAATATTCCGCGACGGTCTGGAAACCGTAACGCGACATGGCTCAATTATTCCGCTTTTTATTGGTAGGGCTTGCGAACACGGGGGTCGGCCTCCTGTGCATTTGGGGCGCGATGCGTTTCTTGGAACTGAGCGTGGTCGCCGCGAATTTCATCGGCTATGGCTGCGGGCTCGCCGTTAGCTTCACTTTGAATCGATCATGGACATTTTCCAGCAACGAAGCGATCGCGCGCAGCCTGCCCAGGTGGCTGGCCATGGCCGTGCTCGCCTACCTCGTCAATCTCGTCATCGTGCTCGCGGCGCATCGGCTTGGCGGTGTCGATCCCTATCTCGCTCAGCCGCTCGGGATCGGCGCCTACACCGCGATCATGTTCCTGGGAAGCCGGTATTACGTATTTTGCAATCCCCGTCCTATCCTACGAGAGTCCGAATAAATGGGAGCATCCGGCCGCCGTTCTCCGACGCTGAGCATCGTCGTTCCCTGCTATAACGAAGAAGAGGTGCTTCCCGAGGCCGCGCGCCAGCTGGAAGCGCTGCTCCAGGAAATGGTCGAAACGGGGATGGTCGCGCCGGATAGTCACGTCACTTTCGTGGACGACGGTTCGAGCGATGGAACTTGGGCGATCATCCAGGATTTGCACCGGCGCTCGCCGCGAATCCAAGGCGTTAAGCTCTCGCGCAACAGGGGGCACCAGCACGCGCTTCTCGCGGGCATCCTCACCGTGCCCGGCGACATTGTCGTATCGGTCGACGCCGACCTTCAGGACGATCTCGACGTGATGAAGGAAATGGTCCAAGCGCACGCCGCGGGCTCGGACATCGTGCTGGGCGTCCGCAAAAGCCGCTCGATCGACAAGCCGTTCAAACGAATCACGGCGCAAGGCTATTACCGATTTCTACGATGGATGAATGTGAATGTCGTTTACAACCACGCGGATTATCGCCTCCTCAGCCGACGCGCGATCGAAGCATTGAGGGGCTATGAGGAGACAAACCTGTTTCTTCGCGGCTTGGTGATGCATTTGGGATTTAAAACGGCGATCGTCACTTACGCTCGCTCGGCTCGGGTCGCCGGAGAGTCCAAATATCCGCTCCGAAAGATGATCGCGCTGGCGCTCGAAGGCGTCACCGCCTTCTCAACAATGCCGCTGCGTTACATCACGCTCTTGGGCTTTCTGGTCTCGTTTTTTTCCTTCCTGCTTGGCCTGTGGGCGTTCGTCGGCGCCGTTTTTTTCAAAAACGTTGTTCCCGGTTGGGCCTCGACCGTCATTCCGATCTACTTGCTTTGCGGCGTGCAGATGATCTGCCTTGGGGTCATGGGCGAGTATATCGGCAAGATATATCTTGAAACGAAGCGTCGCCCCCGGTTCATCATCGAAACGGCCTTGCTGGAAAAACGCGCCGAAAGTCCGGCGACAACCGATTCACGGGAGCTGGCCTCTTGATGAGACCTTCCACCAGACGTAACGGAGAAAGCCGGCGGCGATTGCGAGGCTAAAATCGGTCGCCGAACATCACCGGCGGTGTAACGTTTCGCGATGGAATGAAGCCGCGTCCGACAAGAAATTCGGCGCTTGATACGCGCCGTCACGCGAAATCCCGCTTAGCTCGGGGGAAAGAAACGGCGCTAGATGGTTGTCGCACACGTAACCAGGAACAGATATTATTATTATGCGCTATTGGTGTTGTGCTTCGCGCTTCCGCTGCTTTCCAGGATATATGCATTACATATTCCTGTCAGCATCAACCCCGACGAAGCACAATGGACCGTCTCCGCTCGCCGGATTCTGGACGATCCGATAATCTGGCGATCAAACGACCTCCAGACGAGCGGCCCGTTGAACGCGCTGATCATAAGTTGGCCCTATCTCTTTGGCTTCGTGCCGTCCATTTTCACTTCGCGCCTGACGGGGCTATTGCTCCAAAGCGGGGCGCTGCTCGGCATTGCGAGTCTGATCCGACCCGTGGACTTGATCGGGCCTGGAACGGCTGCCGTTGTGTCGATAGCCACATTCCTGGCTTTAACAACCGCGGCGGATTATCTGCACTACAGTAGCGAACAGCTATCGCTGGTGTTAATCGTCTTTTTCTGCGTGGTTTTCGTCGGGCTCGACGGCGCCCACAAGTCGGCGGCGCGTTGGGCGCTTTGCGGTCTTGTCGCAACCAGCCTTCCGCTGGCGAAAATGCAATCAGCCCCGTTCTGTCTTTTATTTCACGCGGTCTGCGCCGGCCGCCTGTTGTTCGACTTGAGACGGGGACGTGTTTCCTGGGGGCAGGTCTTCGCCTACATGGCCGGCGGCGCGTTGCCGGTGCTCGTGCTGATCGCTCCACTGTTCCTGGTGGGTGAGCAGCAGGCCGTGCTCACCGGCTATTTCGGATTGGCCTCCAATTACTTCGGGACGAGAGGGTTCGACATATTTCGTAATACAGCGCCGCTCATACTCGTCATGGCCGCGTTCATGGCCGCGGTCTTCGTGCCGCGCCGTGATTTCACTCAGGCGCGCTGGGATTTACTGTTGTTGAGCTTCGGCCTGTGGGTCGCGACGTTCTTTTCCATGTGGTTGCCTGGTCGCAACTTTCCGCACTATCGGCAATATGCGTTCGTGGCGTTGCCGCTCGCCGTGGTGCTGGCGCAACGCTCGCTGCCCCCTGTTGAAAGACGCTTGCGCGCTTTGATCCCTCTGCTGGCTCCGGTGGTGGCCACGATCATTTACAAACTGCCGGCCCCGTCACAGCCGGGGGTCGCGGATGCCGCGCTCGAATCGGCCTTCGCGTCCAAGGATCCGGCGGGACGTTCGCGCCCGCTGTTCGCGTGGGCGGGAGTGACCTCGAAGGACTCGATGCTGATGTGGGGATGGGAGCCAGGGCTGATCGCCTATTCGGGCCTCAAGTCGGCCGACCGCGCCGCGATAGCGGAGTATTTGATTCGTCCAAACGCCGGGCGCGATTATTTCCGCCAAAGACTGCTGCGGGACCTCGGCCGCGACGGGAACCCACCCCTGATCCTCGACACGGCGCGCCCGGAATATTTTTTCACCAATTACCCCGGCTATAAGTCGGAGACTTCCGATCTGCGCAGTTTTCCGGAACTGTACGATATTGTCGTGAAGGGTTACGACCAGATTGGCGGGCTCGGCAACGCCAAGTGCCCTGCGGTCTATTTGCGCCGCGACCTCGCCGGCGCCTGGCGTAGCGCCGAGATTCCCTTGCGTGGCCCCGCCGCCGCCTTGGTCGATGGATCCCTCACCGAGAACTGCGGCGATTGGTGGGCTCCGGACAAGGCCGCCGACGCCGCGCCGGATCTGGTCCTTGACCAACCGGAACCAGTTCGGGAGTTGTGGATACTCGCGTCGAGGGGCGGTCCCACCCGCGACCGCGGCACAACCCGGGTAAGGGTCAGGTTCGTCACGTCAACGGGCGAGGAAATCGAGCAAGTCGCGCATTTGTTCGATTACCCCCTGTGGACCGTGATTTCGAATCCAGACGGCAGGGCCATCTCCCATGTTACGATAGACACGTTGGATTACGTTGGCGCCGGCCCGGCGCTAAATGAGGTGAAGGCGTTCAGAACCCAGAGCAGCGGCGGTTAGATCTGATCGCGGCGACCCCAGGGCTGTCGGAAAAGGAAAGTCAGGCCGCTCGATCGTTGTCGCGCGTTTCTTGCGCTCCGTCACCGTCAGGGGGCTCTCGCTTGGACTCCGTTGCCGCGACCGTCAGCTATTCGACGTAAGTTTGAGCCCTACGGATCTCGGCGCGCCAGTCGGGGTTTAAGGGCACGATTACGTCATGGTCCGCGGCGGATATTTCTTCGGCGAATCGAGACCAGTTCATTGGGATAAGGAACGGACGGCTCAAATATTGCGGCTTCCACCCCAGCATGCATGCCAAAATCATAGACGAAGCGATCAAGATAGAGCGTTGGTACCGTGGCAATACTTTGTTGACAATTAATGCAAACGAGCAAAAACAGATGACGCCATAAAAATAATAATAGTGAGATACCGGGGTCAACGTATTAGGCGTATGCTGCTTCATATAGGCCAAAATAGGCTGCGTCGCGCCGATAGCTAGAAGGATTAGCGTCACGCCAAACTTATAGCTTGGGGCCGTAAAAAATATTACTGTATTGGCAAGGCATATCTTGATATATATCAATAATATAACGACATGCAGCCAATAGAGCGGGTGATTTATGGTTTGAACGTATAAACTTTGTGAGTCAAGGAGACCGTATTTGGCCCTATCAGCAATTGTAAGAGCGTATTCCAGATTGGGAGTCCGCACGGCTTGTGAAATCATGACAGATAATTCTAGAATCGCGCCGATGCTGAGCGCTATCAAGTGGAATGGTTGAATACTTTGTTTTATCTCGTTAAGAGAATAAACCAGTTTTTCTGGGACGATGTTAGATAAAGAGGCACCATGATTATTCAATAAATGTGTTATAATTAATAACAACAATATAACCGCGCAGTCAATCACGCAGAAGGGTCCAGTCAAGCATGCGACGATGATCAGCGCCGAGATCATGAACATGCGCGCGGGCGCGGGTGGCGTTTCGGAACTGGCTCCGGGTTGCAGCACACTAAGCACAAGAGAGAATTGCAAAAACCACTGTATGTTCGTCATCGTGCCGTAAATATCCCCGACCGTGGGCAGCAAGAAAAAAGATATCAAGGCGGCCGTGGCTCCATACATAAACGACAAATATTTGAAGGCATAGGCGACACAAAGGGAGTCTATTATTATAGCGGCCACATTGTAAAATAGTGGGACATAAAGCGGTTTAATGGGTATAGCAAGCCATGCGATCATCCGCGGAATGAAATGAATGTATCCCGCGTATGGCGTCGTCAATTGCGGCCAGTTTTTTCCAAATTGTTGCGCGTAGAATATTGCTCCATCCTCCGCCCAGAATTGTGGATATAAAACAGCGTCCGGGCTCTTAAGGAAAAACAACAACAAACAGACAAGAAATATAGATACAGGGTGTGGTCTGATAGCGCGTAATTCAGTAGCCATGCGACCTCTCCCGGAGGTGGTTGGAAATTGGTGGGGCGGTCTCCGGGTCGTCAACCGGCTCCAGCATTGAAGCACCGGAAGCAGAGCACGCCGTGGCGAAGGACGCCGCGAAGTCAGCGGCTTATGCCTCTGCCCACCCCGACGCCCTCCCGCCTCAATTGAACAGGCTGGACACGCTCTCTTCCTTCGCGGTGCGGGCGATCGCCTCGCCGATCAGCGGGCCGATCGGAATTACCCTGATATTGTGCGCGGCGGCGACCTCTGGGGTCGGCTGGATCGTGTCGGTGACGACCAGCTCCTGCAATTTGGATTTCGCGATGCGCTGCGCCGCCGCGCCCGAGAGCACGCCATGGGTGATATAGGCGGAGGCCGACAGCGCCCCCGCCGCCAGCAGCGCCTCGGCGGCGTTGCACAGCGTTCCGCCGGAATCGACGATGTCGTCGATCAGGATGCAATTGTGGTCCCTCACGTCGCCGATAATGTTCATGACTTCCGATTCGCCGGCGCGTTCGCGGCGCTTGTCGACGATGGCCAGCGGCGCGTCGATGCGCTTCGCCAGCGCCCGCGCGCGCACCACGCCGCCGGTGTCCGGCGAGATCACCATCACATTCTTGAGCTTGGAATGCGATTTGATGTCGGCCACGATCACCGGGGCGGCGAACAGATTGTCGGTCGGAATGTCGAAAAAGCCCTGCAACTGACCGGCGTGCAGATCGACGGTCAGCACTCTGTCCGCTCCGGCCCGTGTGATCAGATTGGCGACGAGCTTGGCCGAAATGGGCGTGCGCGGACCCTGTTTGCGATCCTGGCGGGCGTAGCCGAAATAGGGAATCACCGCGGTTATGCGCCGCGCCGACGCGCGCCGCAGCGCGTCGATCATGATCAGCAGCTCCATCAGGTGATCATTGGCCGGCGCCGAGGTGGACTGGATGACGAAAGTGTCCTCTCCCCGCACGTTCTCCAAAACTTCGACCCAGATTTCCTGGTCCGCGAAACGTCGGACCACGGACCTGCAAAGCGCGACTCCGAGATGCGCGGCAATCGCCTCGGCCAGCGCCCGATTGGAGTTGCCCGCCAGAAGTTTCATCGCCGCCATTGAGTATCCCCGCGAATTGAACCCGGCGCCTCATAGCAGTCGCGCTCGCCGGGAACAATACGACGAAACCATGACCACGCCGCTCCAAAGCCAAAGCTGAATCGTCGCCGGCGACGAAATCCGAGCGCCCGGATCGAGCCAAAGCCCATCGCGATCGCGGCGCATATGGATCGGCAGCCGCGCATTCACCATAACAGGTTGCAATCGCGGCGCTATCGCAACTCGATTTGCTTCATGTCCTTAAATTTGTAAATATTTTGTTTACAACTGATCGGTTCGGGAACTTTCGCCCGAGCGTCGCGTTTAAGGTTTCGAAAGCGAATGTGAGGATGTCATGGCGCTAGTCGAGAAATCCCCCTTCGATTCGAAGCCGACGCTCGAGCTAAGCGTCAACGTCGTTTCGGCGAGGCAGTGGACGGCGCGCATGGTCCCGCCGGTCTTGGCCGTCGCGCTGATCGCGGCGCTGTATCGATTGGTTTCGACCGGACATCCAATCATCGCGGCATGGGCGGCGAGCTGCGTTTTGGCGTGGCTTTTCGTGCGCGGCGCCGCCGCCGCATCGGACTGAGCCCGCGAGAGCGGGGTTCGATCCGGACTGGAAACGCGCTAGGGCGCGTTATCGGGTTCAGGGGCGCTTTCAGTGCTCAGAAACCGACGTTCCCGGCCTTCGAGCACCAGCGCGGTGAGGATCGAGGACGCGAACGCCCCGGTGTCGACGTT
>Ga0187876_1003570_pt1 | contig 10504 bp, 11 predicted proteins | sample June2016WEW_17_4_FD_133000 | JGI IMG/M metagenome (GOLD analysis project Ga0187876, IMG submission 133000) | Peatland microbial communities from SPRUCE experiment site at the Marcell Experimental Forest, Minnesota, USA - June2016WEW_17_40 | ecosystem: Environmental > Terrestrial > Soil >... | reverse complement strand
TGAAGAATCTGCAATGAATCTTGCCGAAGTCCTTAACGTCGCTCTTCCCGAGCTGCCCGCCCGCAGAATCAAGGGGTATCCGCGGCTTCATCCCCAGCTGATCGCGCGGGAGCAGATTGAGGGCGGTGTCCCGACCGTGGTCGCGATGGTTACGGGCAGCAGTTATCTTATGCGGTTTAGTCCAGAGCAATGGAAGCTGGTGCAACTGTTCAACGGTGAACGCTCGTACCGCGAAGTCACGGAGCTTTTTCAGCAGGAGACCGGCATCGCTTTCGCTGAAGAAGAAGTACGGGAATTTGCCGACTCGCTCGAGGAAGGCGGGATCTGGTACCGGACGTCAGCGGAACTAGGTACCGCCAGCCAGAAGCTGGCGGACGAGCGCCGGCGCCGGGCCAAGAAAAAAATCGATCTGTCGCTGATGACTTTCTCCACCTGGGACCCCGACCATTTCCTCACCTGGCTGCACACCCGCGTGAGCTTCATTTACACAAAATGGTTCACCTTCTTCACCTTGGGAATGTTCGCCATCATGGTCCTGATCTTCGTGAGCGGATGGAGTGAGATCTGGCGCGATACGGTGAGTTATTACACATTTACCGATAAGAGTGCCGCAGATCTGGCTGAATTCTGGCTGTTGTTCTGTGGACTGGGGTTCTTTCACGAAAGCGCGCACGGTTTGACCTGCAAGCACTTCGGCGGCGGAGTGCACAGGATGGGCTTCATGCTGATATATCTTTCCCCCGCCTTCTTTTGCGACGTCGGTGAGTTGTACGTCTACGGGGGTAAGTGGCCACGAGTGGCCGCCATTGTTGCCGGAATTTGGGTTGAACTTATCTTTTGTTCTGTCGCTAGCATCGTTTGGTGGGGAACTCCAACAGGCAGTCCGGTTCACGACTTCGCCTACAAAATCATGCTCATCACCGGCGTGGCCGTAGTTCTCATGAACTTAAACCCGCTTATCAAGCTGGATGGCTACTATCTTCTTGGCGAGCTGATCGGTATCCCCACGATCAAGGAAAGCTCGACCGAGTATCTCTCGTGCCGGGTGAAGCGCGACCTATTCAAGCTGCGCGTGGAGGTTCCGTACTTGCTCCCGCAGCGCCGCTGGTTATTCGTCGGCTATGCCCTGATTTCGGGTTTGTACAGTTACATCGTGCTGTTTACCGTGGTACGCCTTTCCTATAACATCTTCTCGCGCTTTAGCCCGCAGTGGGCCTTCCTGCCGGCGCTCCTGCTGGCATTACTGATCTTAAGAGCGCGCCTGCGCTCCTCGGTGAGATTTATGAAAGATTTCTATCTGGATAAACAACAGAGTCTCCGGACGTGGTGGAACAAACCGTACAACGCTGTAGCTGGATCACTGGTGGTCGCCCTGGCCCTGTTCGCGCCGGTATGGCGCGAAACCGTAACTGGCCGGTTTATTCTCGAACCAGAGCAGCGCGCAATCATACGCGCCGAGGTGCCGGGACAGATCACAGCAGTTCTGGCAGACGAAGGGACGCCGGTCGCAGCCGGTACTCCCCTGTTTCTTCTACGCAATGTGCGCCTCGAAGCCGAGGCCGATGACTCCAAGTTCCGCCTCCGCACCGCAGAAGCTAAAGCCCGCGAGGCACAAATGAACTACACGAACCTCGCGACCGCGCAAGCCGAGCGTGCGTCCCAAGTCGGCCGTTCCCGCGCCGTTTTCGAGCAGGTCGCTGCCCTCCAGGTCGCAAGTCCAATTTCCGGCGTTGTGGAGTCCCCAAGACTCCAGGACCGGGTGGGCTGGTTCGTTCAGGAAGGAGACATTTTAGCCGACGTAGGCGACGTCAGGACTCTGAAGGCGCGAATCTTCATCCCTGAATTCCAGGTGCAGCGCATCAGGCCCGGTGCTCCCGCTTCGCTAAGGCTCGAGTCTTTGTTTCGGCCAATTCGAGGCAAGGTAAGCTCCATTGCGCCCGCTTCCTCTGAGCTTGCGCCCGGTCTCGCTCAGGAGGAGAAATTCAGAGGGATTACATCGCCCAGCTATTACGTGGCAACGGTTTTGATTGCAAATCCTGGCGGGATGATGCGTTCAGGAATGTCGGGCGACGCGAAGATCCAGGTCCGAAGGCAAAGCGTCGTTGGATTCGCGTGCCGGACCGTCCTTGAGTTTCTTCAACGAAAAATCTGGTGAGATTTGGTGCCTGTCCGAAACGGAGGAGGGAATCACGACGCATGTGAACCCTCCTCACAGTCCGGCATCTTACAGGAACTCGCGTTGCTTAAACCGTCCTTTTGCCTAGCGTCGGTACTTTGCCCAGCGTCGGAACCTTAACCCAGCGTCGGTACTTTGCCCAGCGTCGGTACTTTGCCCAGCGTCGGTACTTTGCCCAGCGTCGGTACTTTGCCCAACGTCGGTACTTTGCCTAGCGTCGGAACTTTCCCCAGCGTCGGTACCTTGCCTAGCGTCGGCACCTTGCCTAGCGTCGGCACCTTGGCTAGGCTCGGAGTCCTGGCCACAACCGCACTGCCGGAAGCCACGTTCGTCGCAATGATGGCCTTCTTGGCCGCCGTCCGATTACCGATCAAGGATTTCTTCTGAATCGACATTTCGTTTCTCCTATTTTAATTTCGTCCGCCCTGCTCGGCTATGTAGATAGCAACTCCAATGCCAAATCCCGGCGAGTTCTGCCCAGACCCCCTAAAGTCCATCTACATCAGACACTTAAGCCCGGTTACAGTAGCAGAGAACACGAACCGGCCGCAGGGCCGAGCTTCTCTACGTATTAAATATTAATCCATAATGGATAATATTTTAATCTATGCTGCGGCGTGAGTTAAATTTTTCAATCTCTCCCGATGCCATACTTGCGGCACAGATAGTGCATTTTCTGTTTGTCGACCTTTAGCAGCCGCGCGGCTCCGATCTTGCTGCCGCCGGAGCGCCGCAGCGCCGCCGTCAAGTAGGCAACCTCGATCTTTGCGATTTCCTCATCAAAGTTGACCCCGCCTTCCGGAATCAGCATAGACTCCTGGCTGGCTGCACTGTTGTAAAGCAGCCGCTGTGGCAGATGTTGGACCTTGACCACCGGCCCGTCTACCATAAGCACCAGCCGCTGCACCAGGTTTTCGAGTTCGCGCACATTACCCGGCCAGCTATCCTCCTCCAAAATCTGTATGACTTCCGGGTCCAAATGCTTCAAGGGAACGTTGTTAGAGGCACAGTAAGAGCGGAGAAAATGGTCCAGCAGCAGGGGAACGTCCCCCGGCCGATCCCGCAGCGCCGGCAGCACGATGGGTACGACGTTAATGCGGTAGTAGAGGTCTTCGCGGAAACGGCCGGCTCGTACCAGTTCCTCCAGGTCTTCATTGGTTGCCGCGATGAGACGGAAGTCGATCTTTGTGGCGCTCTGTCCCCCGATCCGGGTCACGACCCGGTCTTCCAGCACGCGCAGGAACTTGGACTGCAGCGCCAGACCTAGAGTGGCAATTTCGTCGAGCAGCAGCGTGCCGGTGTGCGCCAGTTCGATGTGACCAGCTCGTGCCGTCCGTGCGTCTGTAAAGGCGCCCTTTTCGTGTCCGAACAGCTCGGTCTCGATCAGGTTCTCCGGTAAAGCCGCGCAGTTGAGGCTGACGAAAGGGTTTTGTGCGCGCGGCCCCAGCGCGACAATCGCCCGCGCCACCAGTTCCTTGCCGGTTCCGCTCTCCCCCCGGAGCAGCACCGTGCTGGTGCTCTCGGCAACCCTCCTGATCGCATCGTACAAGCGCCTCATGGGTTCGCTGCCGCCGATCAAATCGCAAAATGACTCTCGCTCGATCTGCTCGCTTTGTCGTTGCTGGCACTCGATCTTCAGCGCCCGCTTCTCCAGTGCCCGGTTCAGCACGCTCCGGACTTCCTCGAAATTGATGGGCGCCACAAAATATTCATCGACCGTGGCGGCAACCGCCTGCAGACGTAGGTTGCGGCTATTTGAGCGCGTCAACCCCACCAGCACCAGGTCCGGTCCCAGGGCGCGCAGTTCGGCCAGGGCGGTAATTCCGTCCTGGCTGCGTTCCCCCACCGTGTCGAGGTCCAGCAGTACGGCGTCCGGCGGGTGCTTGTTGATCAATGCTGTCAGTTCATCCCAGGTCTGAAGCATGAACAGGTCATGCTCGCCTGCCAGATAGGTCTCGGCTTCGGGACGCACCCTTTCGTCGGTGGTGACGATGATTACAGCGAAACGGTCTGGTTCAGTCCGGGAACTCGTCGGGCGCATGAGCCTTCCTTGGGGCGCCACCGATTATGTCAAAATTTTCGCCCCTTTAGGATGAAATATTTATTCCCATCCGCTTCACCCGTTTCTAAGTCGCACTCCGATGGTTGTGCCCAGTTTTCCCCAGCGGGCCGATCGCAAATCAATTCACAACTCTCAAAACGCCCGCGCACTTGCAATCCCCGGCTGGTTCCCGTAACTTGGGACGCGTTCCGAATCGCCACTTTTGACCCATGTCTGGCGCGTGGTTTTTGCGGAGGATAGTTTGGACATAAATGTCCGTAAGCGTTCGCAGGTGCAGGTTATTCAGCTTCGGGGAGCTCTCCGCATGGGTCCTGCCGTGGACAGCTTGCGCCAAACCCTGGAGGAAGCACTCGGCAATGGAGACACTCGCATTGTCATGAACCTCTCCGAAGTTCCCATGGTTGATTCCAGCGGGATTGGTTTGCTGGTACGCTTTCTGGCTTTGATCAAGCAGCAGGGTGGAAACATCAAACTCGCACAACCTTCCAAATTCGCGGTGCAGACTTTGCGCCTGGTGGGTGTTCTCAAACTGTTCGAGATTTTCGATAACGACGACGCGGCGGTGGAATCCTTCGCTTAAATCGCCGATCCCCAGGGTGGATTCCAGAAACAAAATGAGCCTCTATGCCGGCTGAGTTTAGCGGTGGCCCGGAAAACAGCGCTTTAACTGAATTGCTCGACCTCAGCGTGCCTGCGGATTCCGTAGCGATCGCTGCCGTCGTGGACGCCATATCTGAAACCTTAGCGCGGCTGGAGGTACCCGAACAGAAGCGCTTTGAAGTTGCGTTGGCAGTTCAGGAAGCCTTGACTAACGCGGTTGTACACGGATGTGGTAATGACCCGTCAAAACAGGTCCGCTGCCAGTTGAAGTCTGATCCACAAGGCCGAATCTTAATCAGCGTGGCAGATCCCGGGCCAGGTTTCAGTCCAGATCTTGTACACGATCCTAAGCGGCGAGAGAACGTGTATGCCGACCACGGACGCGGCGTTTACCTGATCCGCCAGCTAATGGACGAGGTCCATTTCGAGCGTAGCGGAAGCGAAATCAGGATGTGGAAGTACTAATCAAGGACTCCTTCCCGGGTCGGTGCTCGCCCGTGGGCGAGCAGACCGGCTCAACAGCCATCGATCGCGGGTTCGAAAATAAATGACTCTGAAAATAGAGGGCCACGTTGACGAGTGCGACCATCACGGGCACTTCTACCAAGGGTCCGATGACGGCCGCGAATGCGGCTCCAGAGTTGATGCCAAATACCGACACTGCAACTGCGATTGCCAGTTCAAAATTGTTGGAAGCGGCAGTAAATGCCAGTGTGGTGGTCTTGGAATAGTCCGCGCCCAACTTCTTGCCCGTCCGCCGAAAGGTTGATCACGCAATTCGAGATAATCACATCGACCGAGTTGTCCGGCAGAGGGATTTCCTCGATCTCGCCTTTTAGGAATTCGACGTTGTCAGTTCCCGCTTTGCGTTTGTTCTCATTGGCAAGCGAAAGCATTTCGTCCGTCATATCGAGACCGTATGCCTTACCGGTGGGTCCAACGCGCTTCGCCGAGAGCAGGACATCCACGCCACCGCCCGAGCCGAGATCGAGAACCACTTCCCCTGGATTCAATTTCGCCAATGCGGTTGGATTTCCACACCCTAACGAGGAGAGCATGGCCCCCTCAGGTACTTGTCCCGCCTGGGAGGAGTCGCACAGATTGGAAGTGATCGGGGCGCAACCCAATCCGCTTGCCGCGGTCGCTCCGCAGCAACTACTTCCGCCAGTCTTCACGCGCAACGCTGCCTGGCCATATTTTTCCTTGACTACGTCTCTGATGTCGGTACTGCTCATGGTGTTCCTCTCTCCTATTTACAAAGCTGGACGATATTTTGCGGTTTGACTGCCTTGTTTCGAGTGCAGCATTCGGCATAGAGGAATTGCAGAAGTTCCTGGAGTGCTTCCGTGTTGGCCGTGTACCGCAAAAAGGTACTTTCGCGGCGCACGTTCACCAACTCTTCGTTCTTCAATTTCTCCAAGTGGTGCGAAAGCGTGGAATTCGGAATGTCCAGCTCTGACTGGATATCGCCTACCACCAAGCCGTCCGGATACGCGAACAGCAGCAATTGCATGATACGAAGGCGTGGTTCGGTGCCCATGGCAGAGAGCATGTCGCCGTACTTTGCCACCTGCTCCGTGTTCTGCTTGCTTGTGGCGGCTGGCATATTTCGATACTTGCAGCAATATGGTTACATGTCAAGATATGTGCGCGAGTCACCGACCCTGCATACTAAGGTTGATGCAACTTGGCGCGCTCGTGAGGGAACATGAACAACTTGTCATTTGTTCGCCACGCCGAATTCATTATGCAGCTGATAATCTTCCTCATGGGACGTTGTGACTCTGATCGGCCGATGCGTGACCGACATCCCGATGGCAGCGATGTGGGGCGGGATCACTTTCCCATTCTTCAGCACTTCCAGTCGATCTCGTGAGATTCTACTTATCAAGGACAGGTTTCTGACTTTGGATCGTGTTTTCCGCAGCGGCGTTGTGCACGGATGCCTTCTCGCGATCCCATTTCTGACTCTCATCTTGGCTGCCGGCCCGGTACGGGCTCAAGACAACTACGAAATCCAAGTGTACGGATCCGACCTGGTCGATCCAGCACACACCATGGTTGAACTGCATAGCAACTTCACGATCGACGGTTCGAAGACAATCGTGGATGGCATGTATCCCACCAATCACGCCGAGCATGAAACCGTCGAGATCACGCATGGCTTTAATGACTGGTTCGAGTGCGGCTTTTACATTTTCACTTCCATAACCGAGGGCCAGAGCTGGCAGTGGGTCGGGAATCACATCCGGCCGCGCGTTGCCGTTCCTAAGAAATGGCACTGGCCCGTGGGTGTGAGCCTCTCGAATGAAATCGGCTATCAGAGGCGGCAATATTCCGTCGACACTTGGACGTGGGAAATCCGTCCCATCGTGGACCAAAAAGTCGGCCGATGGTATTGGTCCTTGAACCCCACGCTCGACCGGTCTTTCCACGGCGAGAGCGTGAACCAAGGCGTTGTCTTTTCGCCAAATTTCAAATTCAGTTACGATTTGACTCCGAAAGTCGCGGGAGGTCTGGAATATTACGGTTCGGTCGGCCCAGTCACGGGATTCGATGCGGTCTCGCAACAACAGCACCAGATTTTCCCTGCGATTGATTTGAATATCGCTCCGCAGTGGGAGATCAATTTCGGCCTCGGTGTCGGTCTCACGGGCGCGACCGACCACTTGATTGCCAAAATGATTCTGGGTTATCGCTTTAATTTCTGATCCGGGGGACAGGAGCTGACAAGTAAAGGGCATTGTGATCGGTTTTGTTCAGGCGACAGCGATTTTGGCAAGTGGTTTTTCTATTCTTCGCTGCGGGTATGGCACCCGTAGCAACGGCCGATCCGCCAATGCAAGCCGGGTTTCACTTGACGCCAGGAAAAACGCTATCGGTTTTGCATGCGCCACGCCAGCGATGACATTCACCCCATCCATCTTTATCGGCATAGCTTTGAACTGACGAACTGCTCGGGAAAGCCCACATCTGGAATCCTGAAAGACAGTCGACAATAAAGGGCTAACATCAAATTAGGATTGGAGACCGCGATGGAACCGTTCCGCTTGCATCTCTTCGTCTGCACCCAGCAAAAACCAGAAGGCATCCCCTCCTGCCCGGCCAGAGGGTCGGTCGCGGTGCTCGGCGCGCTCGATCGCGAGATACAGGTGCGCGGCCTCAACCACGATGTGCAGCTTACTACCTGCGGCTGCATGGGACTGTGTGATGAGGGCCCGGTAATGGTCGTCTATCCGGCAGGGGTATGGTACCGACGCGTGCAACCGTCCGACATATCCGACATCGTCAGTACGCATCTCGGCAACGGTAAGCCCGTCAATCGTCTCGTATGGAACGATGCCCCTGCGATGAAGGCCATGTCCGTCGAGCATGGGGAAAAGTTCCGCGACGCGATGGCTGCCCGCGACAAAGCAGGGTTGTTACCCGATCGCCTCGACCAGATGATCCGCGGCTACATGCCGAGTCGTTGCATTCTTACGGCGCTTGAACTCGACATCTTCACCGCAGTCGGGGACGGAGCCAATGCCGAACAGATCGGGGCGAGGATCCACGCGAATGCCCGGGCCGTAGCCATGTTGCTCGATGCGCTCGTCGCCCTCGGACTGCTCTCGAAGAGCGGCGACGATTACAAGAACACAGTCGAGTCAGCACGCTTCCTTGTCCAGGGTTCCAAAGACAACCACCGCAATGGTCTGCTGCACACCGCCAACATCTGGCATCGCTGGAGCACACTGACCGACGCAGTGCGCACGGGTACCCGCATCCCCGTCGATTACGACGACACGCCCGAATGGACCCGCAACTTCATTGCCGGCATGCAACGCAACGCCAAAGCGCGCGCCCCGCTTGTGGTGAAGGCCCTGGGCACAGCCGGGGTTCGCCGCATCCTCGATCTCGGGGGCGGCTCCGGTGCATACTCCATAGCCTTTGCAAAAGCTTGTCCCGACGTGCAGTGTGAAATCCTAGACATCCCCGAGGTCGTGCCGCTCACCTCCGAATATGTCAGCCAGGCCGGCGTCTCAGCACAAGTCAGTCTTCGGGCAGGAGACATGCTCCAGGATGACTTTGGCTCCGGCTACGACCTGATCATGCTGAACGCGATATGCCACATGTTTTCCGAGGAGCAGAACCAGGATATCTTCCGCCGCGCACACCAGGCACTCGCACGGAACGGCCGCCTCGTCGTGCAAGACTTCATCCTCAACCCTGATAAAACGGGGCCCCAACACGCGGCACTATTCTCACTGAACATGCTCGTCGCCACCGAAGCCGGTGCCAGTTACAGCGAGCTGGAATACACCAACTGGATGAACGCTGCAGGTTTCACCGACGTACGCCGGATCGACCTACCCGGGCCTAGCGACCTGATTGTGGGATTAGTGAAATAGGGCAAACCATACTTCGTGGTTATGTAGTGTGCGCCCTCATAATCGCTACACGCGTGGACCGCGACCACCTTTACGGTCAGTGCGCCGATACGGATGCTTGCATAGGACATCACACCTCCTGCAGGGTTTCACCTTGAATAGCCCTCGTGCGGACTGTGAGCACTGGGCAAGTTGCGAAAGAAATGATGGCATAGGCCCGATCTCGCAGATGGGCGGCCCACGGCTCTTCCGCGCGCACCTCCATGACGATCAGGCTCGCCTCAATTTCATCTGCGACCCAGAGAATGCGGGCCGCCGGATTCTTTCCGATTTCGACGCGCAGCACCGGCTCTACGGGAAGGTCCGCACCCTGCGGCAGAAGATTATGAAGAATACTGCGATAGGATCTTAAGCTTTCCTGGTCTGGCGGATTGGGTTCATCTTGTTCGACAACGTGAAGCAGCATCAACTGTGCCCCGCAGTGGCTTGCCAGGGAAATCGCATCGTCCAGCGCGCAGTGCGATTCTTCCCTTAAGTTGGTGAGGTAGAGGATCTGCTTCAGCACCGGGCCCGGTGCCTTGACCGCAACGCGCGGTCCCACGGTCAAAACCGGGCAGGTGGCTTTACGGAAAATCCCTTCCGCGATGGAGCCAAGAAAGAACTTGTCCAGATTTGCTTTCCCGCTCGCGCCTACAACGATTAAGTCGATCCAGTTCTCGCTAGCCAATGTGCGAATGGCTTTCGATACTTCCCCTTCTGCCAACCAGGTTCGATGGGGAACCTTGCCCGCAACGGTTGCAAGGAACTCCAAGTTTTCCCTCGCATCGGTGCGCATCTGCTCGAGTTCGGTGCTCGTACCCGCGAAACCTTGATCAAGTAAACCGGGTTGGATCACATGCGCAAGATGAAGCGTGGAGTGGAATCTTTCAGCGAGAGGTAGCACGTATTTGAAGCGAACTTTCGCAAGCATGCGCCCGGCCGGCTTCCTCACGACTGGACTTTTCGTACGCAACTCGGGCCGATCGATAAAACCATTCTCGAACTTGCGGAAGGAGGACGCGTCGGCCTGATTATCCTAGGTTTGCGCCCTCAAGGTTCCTTGCGACATCCCCACGGCTGGCCGCACGCTTACAAGATTGCGTGGCAGGCTTGCTGCCCCGTCTTGACCGGGCGTTGTGACACGGCATTCAGGCCATGACGCATCCGGACCACTGATCCATTCTGGGGTTGACAAATCGTTGGCATACAGGTCATAATTATGACTATTAGTCGTATATGGTTAGTGGTCGTATATGA
>Ga0187876_1003567_pt1 | contig 10505 bp, 12 predicted proteins | sample June2016WEW_17_4_FD_133000 | JGI IMG/M metagenome (GOLD analysis project Ga0187876, IMG submission 133000) | Peatland microbial communities from SPRUCE experiment site at the Marcell Experimental Forest, Minnesota, USA - June2016WEW_17_40 | ecosystem: Environmental > Terrestrial > Soil >... | reverse complement strand
GACAACCTCGGGGGGATTGACGTTGTACTGCTGCACTGGATCCACGAAGTCTGGATCCACGCTCAGTGCCAGGGAGAGCGGCGTCTTCCCCTGCTCGGTGGCCAGCGTCAACTCGAAGCCGGCCAGCCTGAGCGCATCCCACGGTGCTTGTAATTCCTCAGCCCATAGCCCGATGTTGGAGGCGAGTAATAGAACCTTCTTGCCCATGTTTGCAGCCACCCCTTTCATGAGTTTGCTCAGCGCCAGACTAGCTCTAATGCGCTACGATGTCAAGCGGAGGCAGGCTAATGGCCATGATTGCAGGCCTGATACTGGCGGCCGGCTCCTCGCGCCGGCTCGGCCGCGCGAAGCAGCTTCTGCCGCTCGGCGGACGGCCGCTCCTAGCCTGGCCCTTGGAGGCGCTACGCCAGTACGGCCCCGCGCGGCTGGTGTTGGTGCTTGGGCACGCGGCCGAGGAAATTACGCGAGAAATCGACCTGAGCGATGTGGACGTGGTAGTGAATCCGCGGTACGTCGAGGGATTGAGCACCTCGCTGCAGGCGGGCCTTGCAGTCCTGCCGCCCGCCATCACCGCGGCCATGCTGGCTACCGGCGATCAGCCATTCGTCACGGGCCACCTGTTTCGGCTGCTTGAGGAGCGTCAGGCGGAGACGCAGCTGCCAATTGTCGCTACCGACTACGGTGACTATCGGGGCGCACCCCTGCTGCTGGAGCGCCGGGTGTGGCCTCTGGCGGGGTCTATCAGCGGCGATCAGGGCGCGCGGGCTCTGTTGCGTGGGCATCCGGAGTTGGTGGCTACTGTGCCGGCACCGCACGCCAGGATGGCGATCGACGTGGACACGGCGGCACAGTATCAGGAGGCGTGCCGACTGGTGACGGCGCTCGATCAACCCTGAGGCTGTGGGCTCAGTCTCCTGCGACGCACTGAGGGACAATGGACCACTCGCTTGCACCGCGTGGGTGCGCGGTGCAAGCGATGCGGCGCCTCGGGCTGATCCCGATTGCTAGCTGTGAGCTGCCGGCGGCTCGGCGCCTTCCGGTGCCCATAGGAATGGGCCCATGTTCCAGAACGGGTTCTTGAACGCGAAATCCGGGACGACGATGATGCTCCCTTCGGGGAAGCGCACGCCCATCATCAGGTACTCTATGATCACCAGGTTGCCGGTCTTCTCCGAGACACGGAAGGTCAAGCGGAACTTGGTGAAGTTCTCTTCCTGCATGGCGTGCGCAAGCGGCGGCCTCCAGGCTTTCGCAAACTGGTGAATCAGGAAGTTGGCCTCCGCGGTGTCGCCGTCGATCGTGACCTCGAGATCCTCGACATTGTGCTGCCGATCGAAGGTGTTGCTTGTAAGGTTGCGCCAAAACTCCTCAAAGCCTTCCTGGCCCCGAAACTCGCAGGTGTTCGTCCACACCATGTGGAAATCGTCTTCGATGTGGGGCAGGAACCGGACCAGAGGAGTGTTATCGTCTGCCCACCGGTAGAATTGCATGACGAAGTCGCGAACACTGTCTTGTGTCAATTTCTGTGTTTTGGGCTCCACTATTGCCTGCATGCTACTCTCCAACTTACGGCTGCATGTTCATTGATTTGTTGACAACGCGGCAGGGATGCGTGCTCCAATTTCGGCATGGCCCTAAAGACAGGCGAAGCCTGGCGCATACATGAACGGCTCGGCGGTCGCGTTATACGTGAGGACCTCCAGCCCGTACGCATTCTTGGCGGACCGACGCACGGTCCAGGTCTGAGTCGCGTTCATGGAGGTCCGCTTGCTCTTTGCCGCCGGCGCTTCCCACCAGCTGGCCTGCCAGCCGACCACGACCCGCAGGTCGGCCTCGTCGCCCTTGATCTTCGCATCCACGGTCTGCACGGTGTGATTCTCGTCGAAGAACAGGTTGGTCACCCGGTCGTACCACACCTTGAAGCTAACCATGTCGCGAATGTCGCCGTCTGGGAACTGCATGTTGAGGCCCTGGTCGGCCAGCATCGCATTGCAGGTCTCAATCGGATCGTGCTGGTCGAGTGCACGAAACCACGCTGCGACGAACACCTTGATCTGGTTCTCCGTAATAGGCTCTGCCATTCCTCTCTCCTCCTTTTCCGCCGCTCCAGCGGGCGGTCAGCATGCTGCAGACTTATAGGCTGGCAAAACCCGCTGCGAACTTGACCGGCTCGATTGCACCGTACTGCGTGACGAGCTCCAGCCCGTAAGCGTTCTTGGTGGATCGGCGTACCGTCCAGGCAGAGATTGCGCCCATGGAGATGCGCTTGCTCTTGGCAGCTGGCGCTTCCCACGCGCTGGCTTGCCAGCCCACTTCGACGCGCACGTTGGCGCCATCGCCGCTTATCTCTGCTGCCACGCCATTGACATAATGCGTTTCATCGAAGAACATGCGGGTCACGATGCCGTACCATTGCCTAATGGCATCATGGTCGCGCATGGGCTGGTCGGGCATGATCATGATCATGAGATCGTGGTCTGCCAGCAGGGCAAGGACGTTCTCAACCGGGTCGTGCTGATCGAGTACCCGGAACCACGCTGCCACGAATCGTTTGATCTGATCGAGTGTGATAGGCTCGGCCATGCTGCTCTCTTCCAATCTGCCCTAGCGGGCGGCTAACATGTTGATGATGGTCCGTGCGAACTGATGGCAGTGCCCGCCGGTCCGTGCCGTGACCAGGTCGCCGTCCACCACCACATCCTCATCGGTATAGATGGCGCCCATGTTTCGGGCGTCGCCGATGAGGTTGTTATGCACCACCACAGGCCGGCCACGTACCAGCTCGGGCACAGGCGCCACCAGCCACATGCCGTGGCAGATGATGCCTTTGATGATGCTCTTTTCGGCAAAGGCGCGCTTGAGGAACTCCACGGCCGGGGGCAGCTTGTGGATGTCTTCGGTATAGCGCAACCGGTCGGCGACGATGCCTGAGGGCACGATGATCGCCGAGAAGCTGCGGAGTGCTTCGTCGTCTAGGTTTTCGAAGCTCTCGCGGACCTCCAGCGGCACGCGATACTCGTGCCCGAGGAAGGTCAGCGACGGCTGCCCCCACAGCCGGGTCATGAGGTGCAGTTCGATGCCTTCTTCGGGGAATCGATGCTGGTAGTACAGGATTTCGTTCTCATAGAAATCGCCTTCCATGAGCACGCCGACTTTTGCCCCTTTGAGTATCATGTTGCTCCTTTCTCTTGCGGCGACAGCGGCCTAAACGCCGCGGTTAGGCTTGCAGGTGAGGCTCTCCGGCCTGAAGGCCGGAGTCTCAAGCGCGGCACGCTGCTGATCTCATTGCCCACAGGTCACGCCAATCAGCTCGGGATGCGTATCGCCTTCGAGGACCAGGTCGATGAGGAACGGGCCGGGTGCGGCGAGCATCTGCTGGATCGCGGGGGCGATTTCCCAGGGTTTCTCCACCCGCACGCCCTGGGCGCCCATGGAGCGGGCCATCTCGTGGAAGCGTAGGTCGGGTTGCGAGAGATCGAAGCTGAGCGGGAAGGCGTGTGGCTCAGCGCCTTGTTCCTTCCAGTAGGCCTGGACGTTGAGCTGGAGCAGCCGATACGAGCGGTTATTGCAGACTACGAACTTGGCGCCGACGTTGTGCCGCACGGCAGTCCAGAGCGCCTGGATCGTGTACATGGCGCCGCCGTCGCCGCTGAATCCGACCACGGTCTTGCCGGGGTTGGCCAGCTTGAGGCCGATTGCTCCCGGGAACCCCACACCCAGGGACCCACCGCGCGTGACGAAGTACTGCCCTGTGCGCTGGGGCTGGAGGTAGCGACTGATAGGAGGACTGTTGGTGAGCGCTTCGTCGAAGATCAGCGCGTCGCCTGGCAATGCGGCCTTGAGCTCCTCGACGAACCGCGCCATTTGGAGTGGTACGGCGTCCCGGCGGGAGGCATCCGCAGCCAGGGCTCCGTCGCGGCGAGCGGCTTTGGCCGCGGTGAGACCTGCCACGCGCTCGTGCGCGGCAGCCTGCTGGTCGGGCGTTATGGCCTCTTCGACGGCATTGGCGAGCAGGGCGAGTGTGAGCTTCGGGTCGGCCACGAAGCCGTAGTCGACTCGATGGTTCTTGCCGATCTCATAGGCATTCAGGTCGATGTGGATGACCGCGGCATCGGCAGCGAAGATGTCGCCAAGCTCCGGGAAGACCTCGGGGAGCACGTACGTGCCGCAGATGAGATTGACGTCGCCCTTCCGGGTGATGGGCAGGCTCTGGGCGCCGAACATGTGGCCGGTCGAGCCCTGGTAGAGAGGGTGGCCGTAGCTCATGTTCACCTCGCCGGCATCGGCATCGTAGACTTCCGCGCCGATCAGCTCGGCCAGGCGGGTCAGTTCTTCCTGGGCACCTGAGTACGCGACCCCGTCTCCGACGAAGATCATCGGACGTTCCGCCCCGGCGAGCAGGGTCGCGGGCTGCTGCAACTGGCTCGAGGAGGGCGCGACGCGGGTTGTGGGAATCGTAGTGGGAAACACGGGTTCGGTGGCCGGCATATCCAGGATGTCCTGGGGCAGGCACACATACACAGGTCCCATGGGCGGCGTGGCGGCGATCTTGATTGCACGCCGCAGCACGCGTAGCAATGACCTGGGGTCTGATACCGTCGTGGCCCACTTGGTAACGGGCTTAGCCATGCCGACCAGGTCCGCGGCCATCTGGGCGTCCATTGGTTGATACTTGATGCCCGCGTCGCCCCCAATTACCACGAGGGGCGCGTGTCCCCGATACGCCTGATACAGCGCGCCGATGGCGTTGCCGAGCCCGGGCGAGCTGTGGATCTGCACCAGTGTGGGGCGGTGCGTGGCACGGGCGTAGCTGTCGGCAACCATGACGGCCACGCTCTCTTGGAGGGTCAAGATGTAGCGGCACTCTGGGACATCGCTCAAAGCATCAAGGAAGCCCTGTTCTACCGTGCCGGGGTTGCCGAACATGTAGAGCATCCCGTCGGTGACGAACTGCTTCAGGATGGCGTGATGGCCGTTTTCCACCATTGAGGTGTCACCTCCTAGACTACTTCCGCGGTCGATCGACTGTAGGGACCGGCCTCATTAGCTGGCCTCTACCAGCCGTAGCGACGAACTTCCTTCTCGAGTACCTGCACCATGAGCTCGCCTACCAGGTGGGAATCTTGCGTAGAGCGTCCTGTCAGGAACGGATAGTCGAGAATGGTGGATAGGGTATGCCCCACGCCCCCGTGGTACTGGCCATCAGGTCCGGTGGCATCGCGCAAGATGAGCTCGAGCGGGTATGGGGGCGGGCCCATGTTGATGTCGGCATTGAGGAAGCCGGTGCCATCCTTGTAGTCGTACTCCAGGGCGTGGCCGGTCACGTGCTTGCCCCAGATGATGCTCTTGCGATCCGTCCAATCTCGGGCGAAGGCCAAGCAGGCGACGCCGTAGCATTCGGCAGTGATCAGCCTGTTTGCCGCCACAAATCCGAGGATCACGTCGTGCAGCCGCTGGTTGTTCACCATGTCGACGATCGGTCCGCTGCCACCGACCAGCAACAGCGCATCGTAGGCCTCGAGATCCTGCCAGCACTTGTCGCGTGCGCTGTAGTAGGCCTCCAGGGCGTGGCCGAAGTTCGGCGCATTGAAGTATGGCCGTTCGGGAAACCAAGTCGAGAGGTTGATGGGATTGTCCAGCCGGCTCGACGCGTCGATGGCTCGCGTCGCGGCGGCGAAGTGCTCGCCGGTCACGACCTTGCCAAGTGGCGGATCGAGATAGCCGGCTTCCATGCTGGGCGGGAGCGCATGGGCTCGACGCCCTTTGGGCGTCATGAAGACAGTGTCATAGCCCGCCTGGTCCAGAACCTCCAGAGGGCCGACCAGCTCTTCACCCCAGTAACCGAATTCCGAGAGCCCAACCAGGATTCGTTTCACCTGCTGCTTCCTTTCTACACCTGTGGTTTCCGTCAATTAGTTGCTGTACAGCCTACAGTATTCGTCGAGCCCTGCCCTCGGATCGGTTGATCCGATGAACCTGTGCGTTCACGGAGGCTGGCTGTCCCATCTGGTGGTCAAGTCTTTACGGAAGGCATGCTCCGTAGGCAACCAACCGATACGCTCGAAGTGCCTTACCTGATGAGCGCGAGGTAGCGCCTCCACCACCTCGGCGACCGGTACGGCCTTCCAGCCTGTGCGCAGCATGAACGCGGGCGTGTCGCAGAATCCGTAGGCCACCCGGTAGCCCTCGGCCATGGCCAGTGCAAAGCGGAACTCGTAGAAGGCCAGAGCCAGGCCACGATGCCGGTAGGCGCGGGCGACCGCAGTGCTGCGAAAGAGTACGGCAGCCGGTCCATACTCAATGCCGGTACTCGCCACGATTTGCGCGTCAGCATCCTCGAGGATCCAGAAGCGGGTCCCCGGCTCAAGGGTACCGGCGGCCTCCAAGCCCGCGCCGGCGATAAACTCCCATAGACGATCCCGGTCGCAGGGTGCGGCCTCGCGCAAGCGCGTGTGATCGCCACAGGTGAGGACGTCGCTGCTGGTGGCGATCGTTGCCACTTCAAACATGGTGCCCATGGTGCCCGTTCCCCTTGCCAGTCAATTCGATACGTCCCGTATTCACTGCTGCGCGGTCCAACTGAAACGACACGGCTAGGTAGCCGGTGCAATCTCCACCGGATCATTGGCGCGCGCGCGCATGCGCTGCGCTTTCTGCTGCAGCTGACGGAAGAAATCCGTGTCCGTAATCTCGGCTACTTCCTTTTGCTGCTTGCTCAGGTCGATTTCGATCTTCAACTCCGCTACCTGGCGCTTCAATTTCTCTTCACGAGCCTGGACTTCGTCATACATGCGACTGAATACGCGTGCCAGCTGGCTCACCTCGTCGCTGCCTTGCGTGGCGCGCTGCAGTCCGGCCCGATCGGGCGGGCTGCCAAGCTCCAGGGCGCGAGCAGCTTGTGTCACAATCTTGAGGGGGTTGGTGATGATAGCGGCCATCAGCGGAATGATGAGCAGCAGGCAGGCCAGCACGATGATGAACACGCGCAGGCTCCAATCCTTGATGTTGTTCTGTACGTTGATAACCGATTGGGCGGTCATGTCCACCTCGGCAACAGCCACCGGCTTGCCCTGCGCGTTGAGGATTGGCGCATAGCCGGACAGCCACTGGCCATAGACGTCGCTGTAGATGCTGGGGCTGGTAGTTGGGGTCTTGGACTGAAAGGCGGCAACCATCGCGCTCAGCGCGGTTCCTGGATCGTACGGGGTGTTCCGCGTGACATTGCACTTGCAGTGTGGATGTAGGTTGGACGTGACCACCCAAAGCATCTTCGTCGCATCCTGCGGGTCCGGCACGAAGATATAGGCGCCGTGGTAGGTCCCGGTGTTGGGATTTGGGCCGACCAAGTTCAGCAGCTGCTTTTGCACTGCCTTGTAGTCGGCGTTCATCTGCCCGACCGTGTGGATCCGCACCACGGTGGGGGCATTCAGGTAGTCGGTGAGCTCGGAAGCACTGGTCTTCAGCTCGTTGCGTAGCACTTTCATCGCCTGGTCGGTCGAATTGTTGTAGAACAAGAGGACCGTGCCGCCAAATGCCAAGGCGAATAGCAGCAGGAACACGGCCATGAGCTGAATCCACAGGATGACTCTGGCCATTGCGGGGCGTACTGTCCACGTGATCGCCGATGGCAGCCACGAGGCCCGCCTCAAGATACTGGATACGACACGTCGCATGTTCCCACTCCTCTGCTGTTCACCTCACGTCAGAACGAACCTCGCATCGCCGGTACCTTCGCTCTAAAAATCAAGGCTGGCGGCGGCCGACCCACGCTTGCGCCGTGCCAGGCGCCAGTTTACCAGGCTAGAATCATATGTAGCGCGCAGTCGCGTCACAAAGTACACGGCTAGCAGCGCACAGCCGGCGCCGATGGCGAGATAGCCGATCGCCACACCGGTGCTACCCAGCAAGCCTGCACGGTGCAGCACGATGCCGGCGCCCAGAACGGCGCAGCCGATGATTTGCGCGATCGCGAAGAGGAAGCTGTCGATGAAGGTCGTCACGCGGCCTCGCTTACCCTCGGGCACCAAGCCCTGCACCGCCTTCCGGGCAGGCCGCTCGAAGGTCGTGGCGAGGACGTTGGCCGCGAAGCGCACGACGACCACGCTGAGGAACGAGTACACCGCCGCGGCGCAGGCCATCCCGGCCGCAAGCACGCCGGGCACCATGAAGAAGATGTTCTTGGGACCAAGCCGCTCGCTCAGCCGGCTGACAATGAACAGCTGCATAGCCAGCGCCACGATATTCCAGAGTGACCGCAGGCCGCCGAAGAATACGCTGAAGTCCGCGGCTTTGGGGAAGCGCTCGACGCCAACCACCAGGTACTGGTAGTCGAGCACCGTGATCACGAGCTGGTTGAGGAAGAACACTATCGCGAGGTAGCGGAACAACGGCACATCGCGCACGAATTCCATGCCTTCGCGCAGGGTTTCCATGATGTCGAGCTTAGCCGTCTCCGATTTCGCCAGTGCATCACGTCGCGCCGGCATCAGCGCCGGAAGGGACATGGCAGCCAGCAGCAGCGCCCCCCCGGCCACCAGCAGAGCGTCGTTGCTATTCAAGCCTCGAGCGGTGAACCAGGCAACGGAGACGCCCCCAAGCCAGTTCCCAATGATCTTGCCGACCAGGCCGGCCATAGCGATCGCCGGGAATAGCCTGGTACTGTTCGCCACGTTGTACTGATCGCTCGCTACCGGCCAGAAGGCCAGCGGCAGCATGATGATTTGCACGTTGGTCAACAAGTACAGCGCGTTGTAGAGCAGCGGCGCCGGCAGCAGCGAGCCGTTCAGCAGCAGCCAGACCAGCAGGAATGCCAGGCCAAAGGTTGCCAGCACGATGCGCAGCACGACTTGACGCCGGAAGCGATCGGCAATCAAGGCATACGCGGCAGACACGATGACTAACACCACCGTGACCGCGGACCAGATGATGGGAATAGCGTCAGTACCGACGTTCAGAACGTAGTCGCTCGTCGCGAGCACGTCCACACCATCAATCAGCAGGTTCAGGATGGCGAACAGCACGAGAAACCGGCTGAGCACCGCCCACTCGCCGTGCCGAACATTCAACATCTGCCCAAGCGGCCGGAGTCTGGAGCTAGAGATCGAGAGCCTCCAGTCTGCCAGTCGCGGCGCTACTACGGGCTCGTGTGCGCAGGTTGACCCGATAGACCGGCTCCGGTTTCGCGGAATCGGCCACCCCGTGTACGGAGTCGGTCGCCTCGTGGAGTATCCACCCTTGTTCCACTAGCCCCTTGAGCGCGTACGGCAGGTCGCTATCGTCCAGCCAGAGTGTGTCGGGCAAGGCCGCCAATGTCGCTTGTAGCTGTGTGAGCGTCATGGGCCCGTGTGCCAACAGCACGCGCATAATCTGGTTGAGGGTAGGCGACAGTTCCAACATATCGAGGGCTGTGATCCCTTGAGGCCGGCGTTGGTTCTTGTGCTGGCTCAGCCAACCCTGGATCTCGGCATCTCGCATGCTGGAAGCCCTCCTACTCGAACTGCGTGCCGTACCGACTGTCCGACGATGACTGCTACTGAAGGATACGATCGACCAGGTGCTTGAACGTGGCGGTGACCGGCAAGTCCGGGAATTTGACCGTAAATACGCCTCCACTGGCGAGCGTCATGATCTCGTCGGAGTGCGGGAACACTGCAGCTACCTCGGCATTGTATGCTTCCTGCACGCGCTTGCGCACCGCTTCGACATCGAGGCTGGGCGGGCACTTGTTTACCACGAGCAGGAGCAGTGGCACGCTGAGCTTGCGGGCTACCTGCGCGGTGACGCCCGTGCCCTGGTAGTCCTGCAAGTCGGGTCGCAGCACGATGAGCAGCACATCGGAGATGGCGATCGACAGCAGCGTTTCCTCGTTGAGACCGGGGTGCGTATCGATAATCAGCGTGTCCAGCTTCAGGTCGCGGATTAGGGCGTTGAACCCGTCGTTGAGCAGGCCGACATCGTACCCCTCGCGCAAGACGCGCGCGATGTTATTGGCCTGCACGCTGGCGGGGACCAGGAAGATCTTGCCCGGCAGGTTCCCTGCCACAGTGGCCGTTACGTCATAGGCGGCGTCCTTGATCTCGCACTTTCCCCAAAGGTAGTCGTTCAGCACCGGGCCTGCGGGATCCTCCGACATGCCAAACAGGACGTGGATGCCTGGCGACATAATATCGGTGTCGACAATGCCCACGCGCTGCCCGCGAACGGCCATCATTGCCGCTAGGTTCGCCGACGTATTCGACTTGCCTGTGCCTCCACGGTAGCTGTGTACTGAGATGATGCGCGCCACTTGATCCCTCCGTCTCTCTCTGCGCAGCCCCCGTCTATTCAGCCGATGGCTGCGGCCGATGCATGATGATGATATTCCGGTTTCCCACTCCGGCCTTCTCGTAGCGTAGCTCATCGACGCCTCGGAGCGCCAAGAACACGCCGAGGCCGCCGATGTTACGTTCCTCCAGAGGCCGATCAAGACCCACTGGTGCTCGTGCCTCACGGGGATCGAACGGGAG
>Ga0187876_1003565_pt1 | contig 10506 bp, 7 predicted proteins | sample June2016WEW_17_4_FD_133000 | JGI IMG/M metagenome (GOLD analysis project Ga0187876, IMG submission 133000) | Peatland microbial communities from SPRUCE experiment site at the Marcell Experimental Forest, Minnesota, USA - June2016WEW_17_40 | ecosystem: Environmental > Terrestrial > Soil > Wetlands... | reverse complement strand
TTCCGGTTGCTGCTCGAAGAGTTTGGGCGGATGATCGGAAGCAGGCCGAAGGATGATCACCGCCGCCTCGCCACCCTGTGGGGAGCCACCGTGGAAGCCTGGCTGCGCCGCCAGGGATTGATCTCCGTTCAGCAAAACCTAAACCAAAACGTGTCAACCAATTTTCCGGAAAATTGGTCTCATAATTAACTTTGCCGCACAATCACAAAAAGGCCCACGCCGGTTGTGGGCAAACAATCAAATGGGAAATATCAATCCCAATGCGAAATTCCGACTCATTTGCCTTGCCTTGGGCTTGGGCACTATAGCCCTCTATTCGCCTGCGGCCGGTTTTGACTTCCTCAATTACAACGACCTGGATTACGTAGCCGAAAACTATCGCATTAACCCGGGCTGGAGCGTTTCTGGTTTGATTTGGAGTTTTCAAGCCGGTTACGCCTGCAACTGGCATCCCGTCACTTGGTGGTCCCACATGCTCGATTGCCAGTTGTACGGCTTGAATCCGGGCGCCCATCATTTGACGAACATTGTCATTCATGCCGCGAATTCTGTCCTGCTGTTCCTGCTTTTGCAGCGAATGACGGGCGCAACATGGAGAAGCGCCATGGTCGCGGCTCTGTTCGCATGGCATCCGATGCACGTTGAATCAGTCGCCTGGATCGCGGAGCGGAAGGACGTGCTGAGCACTTTTTTCTGGCTTCTGACACTTTGGGCTTACACGCGATACGCGGAAAATCTCAAGTCGCGGATTTCAAGTTTTGCATTTTTCTACTCGCTGGCGCTTTTCTTTTACGCTCTTGCGTTGATGTCCAAACCGATGGTGGTGACATTGCCTTGCCTTTTGCTTCTGCTCGATTGGTGGCCTTTGCGCCGTTTCCAAACTCCTTCCTTCCAAGAGCAGGGGCCGGCTGCCGCCCTTTCCGATCCTGGATGGGGGCGGCTGTTGACGGAAAAGATTCCATTTTTTGTCATGGCTGGATGCTGCATGGTGCTAACCATCGTTGCCCAAACACGAGGCACCGCGATCCAGTCGCTGGGCACGGTTTCGCTGCATTTTCGGATGTACAATGCCGTCGTTTCGTACTGGCGTTACCTCGGCAAGCTGGTTGTACCAGTCAATCTGGCGGTGATTTATCCAATCGGGCCTGGACATCGGTCGGTGCTGCTTGCCGCGGGGGCGGGTCTTTTGCTGGTGGCAGTAAGCGCGACGGTTCTTGCGTTTAGGTTGACACGGCCGTACTGGTTCGTCGGATGGTTCTGGTATTTGGGCACCCTGGTTCCGGTAATTGGCTTGATACAGGTTGGAGCGCAGACTATGGCCGATCGTTATACCTACGTTCCTTCGCTGGGAATCTTCGTCATACTGTGCTGGACGGCCTATGATTACGCCAAGAACTGGCGGCATGGCCCTCTGGTGCTTGGCTGGGCGGCGGTCCTGGCGCTGGGGGCATGTGCCGCGGTGACGATGAAGCAGCTTCAATACTGGAGGAATGGAGGGACGCTTTTTGCCCACGCAATTGCGGTGACGCGGGATAACTACATTGCCCATGGAGCGTATGCGGAATATCTTATTGGCGAAAATAAACTGGAGGACGCCCGGATCGAATGCCAAAGGGCATTGGGCATTTGGGAGGGCTACTGGGCAGGTCACTTTTTCCAGGGAGTGATCTTGTACCGTAACGGGGCCTATGACGATGCGGAGAAAGAGCTTGAGTGGGCATTGGGGCAACGCTGGGGCGCCCAACGGGCACAGGAATATCTTGGGCGGATAGCGTTGGCACGGAATTCGCCTATCAAGGCGGAGGTGGAGTTCCGCAAAGAGTTACAGATCAATCCAGACGTTCCCAGCGCGCATTGCGAATTGGGCAAAGCCCTGGCACTGCAGGGAAAGCGGGAAGCTGCTCGAAAAGAGTTCGAGGAAGCGCTCCGTCTATGTGCCGGGTATCCCGAAGCTCGTGGTGAATTGCGAAGGCTGGACTCCCTCAAATAGAGGGTGTTTGACGCAAACCAATATCCGGATTTTGGCTAATAACTGTTGAAAACAGTTTACAGTTTGTCGTCAATAGAAGGGTTGTGTTCTGTAAGGTGTTTATGTCGTGATGTTTATGATTGCTCTCCTCACCGGAAAAGCAACATTTTTCGCCGTCAATGTCGGATTCGTTTACAAAACGTGCGTCCTGTTTTTATATGTGGCAATTGATGAGCAGTCCGTAAGTGATTTACCATAAATTACTTAGCTCAAAATCTGTCGCACTTGCCCAATTCTGGCGCGAAATCCGCTATTGAATGGGTTGCAAGAAATTAGTGAGTGTTGCGTGAGGGACTCAAAAACCATTGAGAGATAAAAGAATATGAAAAAGTTCATTTTTAACCTGGGATTCGCGGCGGCGGTGCTGGGGTTGGCAACATCCAGTGCCTGGGCATCGCTCGATAATACCGCGCCTATTCGTACTCCTGATACAGCGACAACGGCTCTCCTGTTGAGCTTGGGCGTCGCCGGGCTGGCCGGCATCCGGAAATTCCTGAAATAGTTCCGGTTCCGGGAAGGTTGGCCTTAGGGTGAGGGAAGCATTCATTGAACAGGCCCTTGGGAGCTAACGATAAATGGACCCGCCATAACCACGGCGGGAACCAAACCGGCTTCGGCCCGAAGTCTCACCAACCAATCGCGTTGAACGTCGGCCAAAGCTGCTGGAGGATTATTGTCCTCGTGCAGTTTGGAATAAAAGTTCAGCATCAATTGGCCGCTGGGAACATCGAAAACCGGCCAAAGCGTCATCAACAGGTTTTGCGCACCAGCCTGAATGAATCCCCGCCGCAACCCCATGACCCCTTCGCCGAATCTTGGCTGGCCAATGCCCGTATCACATGCCGAAAGCACTACCAGCCAGGTGCCGCGCAAATCCAAACCACCGACTTCTTCGGCAGTGAGAATGCCGTCCGTGTCGGTCGGCGGAATTTCCCCACGCAGCCAGGCGTCCAAGGTTATTTGCGCACCGGCAAGGGCCACGCCGCTGCGATACATCGGATTCTGCAAGAGCACCCGCGTCCGAGTATCCCCTGATTCGAAGGTGAATCCCAAAAGGGAAAGCCGATCCGGCCCCTTGATGGTGTCCGGCAGAAGGAAACCGTGAGTGGCGAAATGCAGGATGCGCGGGGAATGAAGCGCCCTGACTTGCGTTTCAGTGGCCGCGGCTCCCGAATAAACCTGCACGGGCCAATTCCACGTTTTGGCTTGCGCTTCCAGCTCAACCGCATTGGTGGCGAAATACGGAAGCGGCGCCAGCCGCAATTCAGCCTGTGCCGGGCTGATTTGGCCGCCGGCCAGATAATCCGGCGCGGCAAATATAACCATTTCCTGACTCGACGATTTGACGGGTTCACACAGTAAATCGCGGCCACTGGCGACGTAACGGATTGAGTATTTCTCCGCCACGAACCGGTCGTCCGGGCTCAACAGTGTGGCAAAGGAAACGAAATTTAACGAGGCATCCGGACTGATGATAACGGTTTTGGTGTCCGCCGGGAAGAGGGCCTCCAAAGGCTTCCAGGCTTGTTTATACAATTGATGAAGTGCCGCAGAGAGCTTTATCTCCTCGTTGCGCTCAGGGTCGCGGACGGCTTGCTGGCAAGCGAGAACATTCCTGGCTATGTCCGTGGCGGCTCCCAGGCACACCCATTGGGGTTCGCCGCTGGAAGCCAAAACCACCGCACCGTAACGCTTTTCCCACTGTTGATGGCCGAAATAATGGTCATAGAGGATGAATTCCAAGAGCACCGCCCGTGGAGGAATCGCTTTTTGGACCTGCTCAACCGTTACCGTCAATGCGCGGCGGGCATGTCCAAAGCCGGCGACGTTCCGGGCCAGCGCGCCTTCCACTTGATCTACTTGACGGAAAAGCTGGTCCCGCCGCTCGGCACGATACTTCAAGCTTTCTGGTTTTAGGTCCTTGGGTGTGGTCATCAATAGCTCGGCCAATTGCCTCTTTGCCGGCCCTAATTGTTCAATCAACGCCCGGTCTTCCGGGTGCTGGCGGGCCTCGGCCACCACCCGGTCCTCGAGCAACGAATCCAGCACGACGCCCTTGTGCCGGAGAATTGCGAGGGCCACCCGGGGCCCGTCGTTCAAGCTGGCAAACAGGATATAAGGATCAGTCTGCGCCTCATAATCGAGCCGCTGCCTTTCGGAGGTGAAAGAAAGAATATTGTCCAGCATCCCCAACCGGGCCTGTTCGGCCTTGTCCGAGTACTGCAACGCCTCGTTGGTTTTCTGAAGATCGAAATATAGAGTCGCTAGATTGACCAGGCCGTTCGCAGTCGCCGGGTTGTCAGGCCCGAGCCCCTTTTCATCAATATCCACAGCTCGGCGCGATAACGGCTCGGCCGTGGCAAAATCGCCCGATTTCGAATAGACCGACGACAGATTGTTCAGACTGGCCGCCAATTCGGGATGTTCCGGGCCGAGAACTTTTTCCTGAATCGCCAATGCTTGCTGGTCATACGATTCAGCCTTGGAGAAGTCGCCCATACGCTCATACAAGCCGCCTAGATTGAGAAGGGCAATTGCAGTTTGGGGGTGTTCCGGTCCGAGGACCCTCTGGTCAATGCTCAAGACCCGTTGCTCGAGCAAGTTCGCTTGGGCGAAGTCGCCGGTTTTTTCATAAATGGCGGCCAGTTTCGCCAGCGTGCTGGCCACCGTGGGATGGTTTGGTCCAAAGGATTTCTCCTGTATCTTCAACGCGCGTTCAAACATTGGTGCCGCCTTGCCGTAATCGGCCATGTTCATGTAAAGCAATCCCAGCCCGCCAAGGGTGCCGGCAGTGTCGGGATGTTCCGGACCGGGATTCTGCTCTTGGACAACCAGCGCCCGTTGGTAAAAGGATTCGGACTTGGCATAATCTCCCAGGTAAAAGTAGAGCGCTCCCAAGGCCGACAATATTCGCCCGGTGTCGGGGTGCTCCGGCCCGAGGACCTTTTCGGAGATGGTCAGCACGCGCAGTAGTAACGGTTCCGCGCTGGCGTACTCACCCATGGAGATGTCAATAGCCGCCAGATTATGCAAGGCTTTGGCCGTGTTCGGATGTTCGGGGCCGGACATCTCTTCACTAATCGCCAACGCCCGTTCAAAGCAGCTCTTAGCCTGGCCATAGCCACCCATGTTCTGATAAAGGTTCCCCAGACAACTCAAGCTGATCTCTGTGGCCACACTGTTGGAACCAGTCACTTTTTCGTTAATCGCCAGACCACGCAGCAGCAGCGGTTCGGCATTTGTGTATTTGCCCATCCGCGTGTAGATTACGCCGAGATTTTGCAGGTTCCTCGCCGTAAACGGATGTTCCGGCCCCAAAACTTTTTCGCGGATCTCCAGGCCCCGTTTGAACATCGCCTCTGCATTGGTGTAGTCGCCCAGGTTTTCATACATCCCACCCAAATCGTTAAGACAAGTCGCCGTTTCGGGGTTTTCCGGCCCCAAGGTTTCCTCTGAAAATTTTAACGCCTTGACTGCCATATCAAGCGCCTGTCCGTATTGCCCTTGCCGATCAAGCGCCATTATCTGTTCGTTCATGGCCTCCACTTTGTCCACGTCGGGATTATCGGAGGCGACTTGACCCAGTGCACTTAGTCCCAAAAACAAGAGAGTTGCCCCAGCCACAATGCGCCACCAACAATGACGGACCAAACTCATTTGCCAGAAATAAGAATGGTTGGAAGGGGATCGTCGTATCATTTTTCTCCTTTGAAAGCCTTACGCAGATATCTTTTCACAAACAGCAAATACCCCAGGAACGGCACCATGGAACAACCGGTCAGCCAAGCCATGTAATTGCCGGTCAGCAAACCGCTCTTTTGCATCTGCTCAAGCTGCGCCTCGGGATAGCCCATCAGCCGATACATCTCCACCAAGTCGTGATGCGTATAGGTCAGCAGGCTCGACGCAGAAAACAACAGCAGCACCGCCAGCAAAACCCACCAAGCCCGCACATCCAGGCGATAAATCCGCCATCCAGCCCAACCCCACACGGCGGCCATGGCCAGATAAAACAACGCACCCGGCGCACCCGTGAGGAAGCTGCCAAAAAACGGCGCCACGGCATGATACGCCACCGGCATGAGCGCCAGCATCGGCACGGCGAACCACAACCACAAACTCATGGCCAGCACGGGCAACGGACACACATCCGTCCAGCGCCGCACCGGGTCACGCGCCTCGCACGTTGCCTTCACGTGCCGGCTGCCGTAGAAGAAAATCCACACAGCCGGAATCAGAATGAAGATGAACCCGAGTATCAGGCCGGTGATGACCAGGATGACACCCAGTGCCGCCGGTGGAACCCCCTGCTGACCGGCTGGCACGTTGCTATTGATGTTGGCCAGCAACTTCGGAAAAACCACCATCATGGCTGCCATCGTGATCACACCGATTATCAGCCAACTCCAGGCAAAAATCAGCAACAGTGCCCGCGCCCAGCGCCGGGCTTTGATCGAGCCAATACCCAGCCAGATTAAAATCGCCGCCATACCGGCATACATCAACAAGACGGGCAAGAGCATCGTCAGGCTGGCGCCGGGGCCGCCGGGATTTCGGGCGTTCATAAGTTGGCCCAGCAACATGAACGGCACCATCATGCCGGAAACGACCCCCAGCAAAATGGTGAGCACACCAAAAACAACCAGACCGCCGGAACGATCCTTGTAATCCGGGGCGGGCGTGATGGCCGCCGGTGGAACGATGGGATTGAGTTCATTCATAAAATCATTAATGCAACTATAATTCTCCTTTGAAAGCTTTGTCCAAAATGCTGGGGAGCAGGGCATCTAGTTCGGCGGTGGTCTCGGCTTGCAGGCGCTTCAGCGCGTCCACCTCCGCCTGCAACGCGTCCAGCTCGGCCACGATCCGGCGCTGCTCGGCGAGCGGTGGGACAGGAATTGGCAATTCACGAATTGCGCGGAGTGGCACGGTCGGTTGAGCAGAGCCTGTTGTCGAAGCCCAAGCTTTTTCAAAAACTGTCCGCGAGCCAAGCATGTGCCAAAAAAATTGGCTGTCCACTTGCTTCCGGTCTGGTTTCAGAATTGCGATGTGGCGCTGAAAACAAAATGGCTCGTCTCTGTCCACGAAGGCCGGAATTCCCAGCGTGGCACCAACTGCGCTGTAAAGAATATCGCCACGTTCCGGCAGCCGATGCGATTTCAGAGACTTAAAATATTCCGGGCTGACTCGTTTTGTGTTTTCAAAATGTAAGCGACCACTCGAAACATTTCCCACAAAAATGAATCGAATACCGTTGTCGCTGAATTGCGGCGTGTTGTGGTCGCCGTCAGTAATCGTAATGCAGATATTTCCAACGATTTTCGTTCCGATTTTACGGCGAAGTCTGCGAAAGACTGCCTCGGCGCCAGAATGTGAAAGCGCCTCGGCTTCTTCGGCGGCTTGGTGGCGGAGGGTGCGGGCCTCGTGGATTTGGGCGGCCAGGGCCTCAATCCGCGCCACCACCCGCCGCTGCTCCGCCAACGGCGGTAATGGGATTTCCAGCGCGAGAAAGAAATTTTCCTTGAACCGATTCCGCGTCAGCGGCGTGCTGCCGGAACAATCGGCATCCACTGTTGCAATCACGCTCGGCAACCGAAACCAGTATTTCAAGTACTCGACATCAACCTTGCCCGGCACGGGAACGAATGCTGGAAATTCGCCGGAAACATAACACCTATCCAGCTCCTTGCTGATGACGCCGAATGCTCCGCGACATGCAAACAGCCGGCTGTAAATGAAATCTCCTTCGGCAACGCGGAAAAGCTTGGTCGCGGAAGTTTGTGTGCCCATGACCGTTTCACGCAAGAACGGTCCTTGCCCGTCGAGGCGAATTCCCAGAAGCCGATACTCCTTCGATGCATCAACGCTTTCGCCGCGCACTGTCGGCGTCAGGACTTCGCCCAGCCGGACGGATGGCCACGGTTTAGTCATGGTCGGGTGCGTGGTTTTGGACTGGCTCCGTCTTTCGTAGGGGGAGGGACATAGGACTTATAGGACGGATTCTGCGGGGCGCCAGGTTCATCGGTGTGATTCGTCCTGTTTCTCCTGAAGCTCGGCCGCGGCGGCACGGTGCGCGCCTGCTGTCGGGCCTGGTAAAGCCGCTCCGTGAAACCGCCATGCTCCAGAAACTCCTGTTCCAACTGCCGGAGTTGCTGGTCGAGCAGGTAGTTGGTCTGGTGCACGAGACACAACATCGTGTTGGCCGCCACTTCCGGCGGGGCATTTTCTATGTGGGTGGCGTACGTCCTATAGGTCCTATTTGGCGCGTAGGCCAGGCGGCGCACCAGGCGGGACATCGGATGGTCCTTGCCCCACTCGGCCAGACCGCGCTGACGCAGAAAATCCTTGTAGTCGCCCAGGAGCTCCTCGAGGCTGGCGCGAGCCACGCCCACCAGCTTCAACTCGATTTTTTTGGACGTGCCGCTGACCTGGCTGCCTTCGCTGATGTTTTTGTTTCCGCTCCGGGCCGCCTGCACCATCTGGTCGTGAGTGCGCGACTTTGGGTCAATGAACCGATCACAGAATTTCACCGTGGCATCGTAAACCAAAACCGACATCTGGTAGGACTGCAGTTTGTCATAGCCGCCGTGCGGCGGAATGAAGCCGGGCGAATCATTTGGAGAGGACGAATTGCTCATACGGGTTTTATTTTTTCAAGAGTCTTTGTATATTGCCCATGATTTCCGCGATGCGCTGCTCTTTCTTAAGGATGTCGGCGGCAAGTTGTGCGGGCGGCAGGTGCGTGATGTCTTCCTTGGCGCGCGGATTCACGAGGCGCACGAGCACGACGTTGCGGCAGGTGGGCGCGTCGAGGCCGGTGGTGAGCAGTTGCGACGTGGTGAGGATGACGGGGGTGCGCGTCTCCACGTCCTGAAACCGCTGCATGTGGCCGCGCCCGATGTCGCCCTCGTCGGCAGTCACGCGGCAAACGTAGTCGGGGAGGCCCTCACCCCCAGCCCCTCTCCCATCCGATGGGCGAGGGTGGCCAATGTCGCCCTCGTCGGCAGTCACGCGGCAGACGTAGTCGGGGAGGCCCTCACCCCCAGCCCCTCTCCCATCCGATGGGCGAGGGTGGCCAATGTCGCCCTCGTCGGCAGTCACGCGGCAAACGTAGTCGGGGAGGCCCTCACCCCCAGCCCCTCTCCCATCCGATGGGCGAGGGTGGCCAATGAGGTCGGCATTCAGGTTGTTGAGGGCGGTGCGCATCTCGGAGGCGTGCTCCTGGTCCACGCAGAAGACAATGGTTTTGGCAAAGCGGTCGGTGCCTCTCAGGAAATCGGTCAGGTGTTTGGCGACACATTCCGTGCGTTTCAGCAACGCCACCTTTCGCTCGAAATCCGGCGTACCGTAAAGCTCATCGGGAATGCGGCGACCGTAACGGTCAATGTCTTCCTGGCTTGGCCGCCAACCGGCGGCGTCCCATTGCGTGATGATGCGATGCACGCGATACGGCGCAAGGAAGCCGTCATCAATGCCCTGCTTGAGGCTATAGGTGTAAATCGGGTTGCCGAAGTAGAGGTAGGTGTCCTTGTTGTCCTGACGCAACGGCGTGGCGGTCATGCCGAGCTGATAGGCCGGTTCAAAGTATTCGAGAATTTCGCGCCAGTTGGAATCTTCCTTCGCGCTGCCACGATGGCATTCGTCCACGATGATGAGATCGAAAAAATCGGGGGCGAACTCCTTATACAGGCCGGGCCGGCGTTCGTCCTGGGCGATGGATTGGTAGGTGGCGAAATACATTTCACGGCTGAACACGGCATTGCCGCCCTCGATCTTGTGCCGGGCGTCGCCGAAGGCCGAGAAGGTTTTGTCCTTGGGATCGTCCACCAGAAAATTCCGGTCGGCCAGATATAATATCCGCGGCTTGCGGGGAACTCCCTCTCCGCTCCGGCCGGGGAGAGGGCCGGGGTGAGGTGTCGAACCTTTGTTCCATTTCGAGGACCAGAGTTTCCAGCAGATTTGGAAGGCGACATCCGTTTTTCCCGTGCCGGTGGCCATCGTGAGCAACACGCGCTTCCTGCCTTGTAGAATCGCCTGCACGGCGCGGTCAATCGCGATGCGCTGATAATAGCGCGGTTCCCGGCCGGTGGTGAGATTGGCCGGCGTGAGCAGGCGGTCGGCGACGGTGTCGTCTTTTATTTTCTCGCCCGCCCGCAGGCGCGACCAGAGTTCGGCGGGCGTGGGAAAGGTTTCGACGAACCGCTCGATGCCGGTGATGAAGTCGAATTCGATGATTTCGCTGCCATTGGTGGCGTAGGCGAATTTCAGGCCGAGAATTTCGGCATATTCCCTGGCCTGCTGCAAGCCGTCGGCGGCTTTTTTGTATTCTGCCTTGGCCTCGGCGACGGCGATGGGAAAATCGCGGGTGTACCGAAGCAGATAATCCGCGCGTTTGGCTTTTCTTCGTTCCGCCCGGTTGCCGCGCACGACAATGCGGCCATCGGTAAAGGTGCGCTGCTCGGCGATGGAATGGGGAT
>Ga0187876_1003563_pt1 | contig 10515 bp, 7 predicted proteins | sample June2016WEW_17_4_FD_133000 | JGI IMG/M metagenome (GOLD analysis project Ga0187876, IMG submission 133000) | Peatland microbial communities from SPRUCE experiment site at the Marcell Experimental Forest, Minnesota, USA - June2016WEW_17_40 | ecosystem: Environmental > Terrestrial > Soil > Wetlands... | reverse complement strand
GGCGCCGCAACAAAGCCAGCGAATCCTCGCGGCGGAGCTTGACGTGATTCAACGCCTCCAACACATCGCCACGCAATTGATCACCGCCGACGGGATCGAGGCGTTGTACGAGCAAATTCTCGATACAGCGATGGCGATTCTGCAATCCGATTTCGCGAGCATCCAAATGTTCTATCCCGAGCGCGGAACTAACGGGGAGCTTCGGCTTCTGGGCCACCGGGGGTTCAATGCGCAATCCGCCAAACGCTGGGAATGGGTAGGTGCGTCTACAAGGACCACCTGTGGTGAGGCTTTGCGCACCGGTCGAAGGGTCGCCGTCGCGGATGTCAGGCGTTGCGATTTCATGGCCGGAAGCGACGATCTGGAAGGATACCTCGCGGGGGGAATCCTCGCGGTGCAGACCACCCCGCTGGTTTCGCGTTCAGGCGCTTTGGTAGGCATGGTCTCCACGCACTGGCATGAGTCTCACGAGCTGTCCGCGAGCGAGCTGCGAGCATTGGACATTCTGGCGCGACAGGCTGCCGATTTGATCGAGCGTTCGCGAGCGGAGGAAAAGCTGCGGCGGAGCGAAGCGCTTCTCAGGAGTGCACAGCGCCTTGCTCACGTCGGCTGTTGGGAATGGGATTACAAAACCAACCAACTATCTTGGTCCGACGAAGAATTTGAAATTTTCGGTCAGCCGCGGGATCACAAGCCCAGTTATGAGGGATTTTTCCAGGCGGTCATACCACAAGAAAGGGAGCGGCTGGCCCGAGAGTTAAGGGGTGCTCTTGCGAAGAAGCGCGGGTTTTCTAGCCAGGTTCACATTATTCGGCCCGACGGCGAACTGCGCACGATTAGCTTCGTTGCCGAAGTGCGATTTGATGAGGAAGGCTTGCCGATGGGCATGTTTGGCGCCACTCAGGACATCACCGATCTCAAGAGGAATGAGGCAAAGCTTCTTCAGAGCCGAAAGGACCTCCGGGCTTTGACGGCTCGGCTTGTTGACGTTCAGGAATCGGGCATGAAGGAACTGGCACGCGAACTGCACGACGATCTGAGTCAGAACCTGGCCGCTTTGGGCATGGAGATCTCAACCCTGATTCTTCCTTCAGCCAAGCGGTCCCGGTCGTTCTCCGAACATGTGCTCGCGCTCAAGCTGCGGATCAAACAAATGGCGGATGACGTTCACTCCATCGCAATGAGGCTCCACCCAGCGATCCTGCATGAACTCGGTTTGAAATCCGCTCTACAAGAGGAATGCAGGCGCTTCTCAGCGCAGACGGGCATAACAGTTCGATTCGAGTCTGAGGGCGAATCGACGTTGCCTGCGGCAGACGTGTCCTTGTGCTTCTATCGTGTGGTCCAGGAGAGTCTGCACAACATTGCCAAACACGCTCGGGCGACGAAGGTTCGCCTGACGCTTTCCAATGCTCAGGGAACCTGCACACTGCGGATCGAGGACAATGGCCAAGGATTTGATCCGAGCGGAGCCAAAGGCAAGAATGGGTTGGGCCTGATCAGTATGAAGGAGCGCGCACGGCTGGTGAACGGCAACTTCACGATCAAGTCAGAACTCGGCAAGGGGACCACGTTGGAGGTCTCCGTGGGCTCTCAACGCAAATTGAAGCGTAGACGACTTTGATTGTGCCGGCCTTTCAAAAAAGAAAGCCCAAGCTACGCATTCAGCGCCGGTAAAGTATCGAGCGGCCCACGATGGAACTCTTCGCTCCGAAAACAAATTTGGAATAAAATGGTTTTAGAGGGCTTTTCCATGGCAAAAAGCAAAGAAACAATTACGCCACAAAGCACCCCATTGGCCTCCTCATAATGCCGAGTCGACGCGCGTGAAACCCACCCCAGCATGTCGTTCACGTATTTAGTCGGGATTATCCGGTACTCGGCATTATCGAACTTATGCCGAGCTCGGCATAAGTTCGAATCCTGTTTGCAGAGCCAAAGGAATTTCCACTACGAGTTCTCCGCCCTGCGGGTTGACGCACCGGCATGCACTGGACGGACTGGCGGAACAGATCGCCCAGATTGTTGTTGGCATGAACGTGGTCTGGGTTAAGGGCGAGGGCACGTTCGTAGTGCTCCACGGCTTCATCGACTCTGCCTCGCGATAGTAGCGCGACGCCCAGGTTGCTGTGGGCGTCGGCGTAATCCGGCTTTAGGGAAAGGCCACGCTTGTATAGCGCCACGGCCTCATCGATGCGTCCAGCGAAAGTCTGGCGCCGCCCGATAAGGGCGGGCACCAGCACCAATAGTCGCCGGCAGCTATCTCTCAAGTTTTGCTGCCGTCGCCTTCAGCTGTTCGGCCAGCAAGTGTTTGACCTTCACTTGAGATGCTTCATAATCCTGTTGGATTCGCGTGACTCGTGCGTCGAGAGTGGCCTTGATTTCGCCGTGTGTCTTTTCGGCCTTCTTCTTGAGTGCCTGAATCTTCGCTTCCGTTTCCTGCTTCATCTGCGCAGACCTCTGCTTGGCCTCGTCCATCTTCCTCTGCAGGTCGGTCTCGAGTTTGTCGATCCTGGCCTTCAGTTTGGCTTTGCGATCGGCTCGGGCCTTCGCATACTCCGCTCTCAGTTGATCGATTTCCTCGCGAAGAGCGGCGGCCTCCCTGGCTCTTTGGTCCTGTTCGACAGCCTGCTTGGGAGTTCGAATCACGGTCGCGCCGAGAGCTTCCATTTTGGTGTCGACCGGGGTCTCCCATTCTTCACTGACGTCGGCGACCACCGCGCATTTGCCAGGTGTGAGAATCGCGGCAGTCTCATCCACGAATTCCGCGTCGACTCCGGCGGCGAACAGGTCGCGAACCATACCCGCGAACAGACCCGTGGTGGCGCCCACAGCGACGCCAACCGGTCCCTCCAGCAGACCGATCAAACTGCCGACGGTGGTGCCCGCGACGCTTCCGACCGGGAATTCATCGTTCAATTCCTTCACGGTCGCAGTACCGTCCGGGTTTTTCTTGATGACGGCTTGCGCGTGGACGGCGATGCTGCCGTCCGCATCCAGTTGGGCCAGCGCACGTGAGCCCTCGTAAGCCTTGGACTCGTTATCGAAAACGGCTACTAACATCTTTTCCATTGGAGTTCTCCTTAATTAGATTTGAGACTGAGCTATGCAACTTTAGACTTGACTGAGCTATGCAGCGCTGAAAGCGGCTCGGCTGGGAAGGCTGTGAATCGCCGTCGCGAAGCCGATCTCCGCAATTCCGGCGGAAATCAGATCGACGCCAATCGCGAATCCTATGAACCATAGGCCGGAAATCGGCATCTGAGCGAGTAGCATCACTCCGAGAATTGTCGACACCACTCCTGAGAACACGGCCCAGCCCCAGCGAGGAAACTTCGCCACAGCGGAGCCAACCGACCGAAAAACGCCTCCGACGATAAAGAATGACGCGAGCACAAGAGTTAGCGTCTCTGCTCCCATAAGGGGATAGCGGATCAGCATGTATCCGGTCACTCCCCGGAAAACCGCGCTGAGCAGGTACAGGAAGAATCCGCGCCAGGTTCCGGTCCGGAACGCCTCGACTAGGGCAACTACGCCGCTGAACAGCAGGACCCAGCCGAAGACCAGCACCGTGGCGAACGTGGCGCTAATATTGAACGCAATACAGCCGAGTCCTAGGATTACCGAGAGAATCCCGAGGACCAGAAACCAGCCCCACGAAGAACGAATTTCCTCGATGCCCTCGAGGCGCGGGTTGAATGTAGTTCCAGACATTTTGTAAAACTCCTTTCCTGGTTCGAGAGTAAAGCGAAGTCACGGTGGAGTCGTGAGCGAGTGGTTAGGTTCTGGTGGAAGATGGTGGATGCCGTTTTGCGCTATCTTTGAAGGCGAAAGACTTAAATGCGGCAAGCGAGCGGTTGAGCTGATGCGGGAATTTCCACCATTCCGTCTGGACAGCGTAAACCAGTGTTTATGGCGGCGGTGCGAGTGTGCGGAAGACCAGCGAATCCTGCTGACGCCAAAAGCTTACGCCGTCTTAACGTATTTGGTCGACCGCGCCGGTCGGCTCGTCACTCAGGATGAGTTGCTGGAAGCCATTTGGCCGGACACCTTCGTGCAACCCGAAGTCCTCAAGTATCAAATCGCCGACATCCGGCGCGCACTGGGCGATTCCGCCAAAAAGCCATTGTTTATCGAGACACTCCCCCGGCGTGGGTACCAGTTTATCGCTGCCGTGCGTGAGTCGAGGCCGCCGGTGCCCACCGGCCTTGCCGCAACCCGGTTCGTCGGAAGGCAGCGCGAGTTAGCCGCTTTGCGGCAGTCCTTCAGCCGCGCTTTACAAGGCGAAAGACAACTCATCTTCATCACGGGTGAGTCCGGCATCGGAAAGACAGCTCTGGTTGAGGAGTTTGTCCGCGAAGCCAGCGCGGCGGAACCCTCGCTTCGAATTGCCCGAGGCCATACCGTTGAAGGCACAGGTGGTTCGGAACCCTTTTACCCGGTTCTGGTTGCGGTGGGCCAGTTGTGCCGAGGACCGGGTGGAACTGAATTGGTCGAACTGCTTGCCCAACACGCTCCCACATGGCTGGTTCAATTTCCCGGCCTGGTTAAGCCTGAACACCGCGAAAAACTCCAGCCTGAGATTCTTGGCGCCACTCGGGACCGCATGTTGCGCGAGATCCGTGAGGCACTGGACGCGTTCGCGTCCGAGAAACCCGTGCTCTATATCTACGACGACGTGCATTGGCTGGACCTATCGTCGCTCGATCTTCTGTCCGCCTTCGCGCACGATAGGGTCCGGGCGAAAGCGATGGTGATCATCACGATGCGTTCGCCGGAGCCGTCTGGGGCTGATGATCCGGTGAAAAGGATAAAACAGGACCTTTTGATTCATAACCTCGGCTTCCAAATTCCGCTCGGCCCGCTTGCTGAAGCCGAAGTTGCGGCCTACCTCGAATCCGATTCCCCTGCATCGAGTTTGCCGGAAGGTTTCTCCGAACTCGTCTATCGCCGTTCCGAAGGCAACCCATTGTTCATGGTGGCTACGCTGGATCGAATGCTGCAGAAAGGCCAGGCGTCGCACGAAGGAGGCAAATGGAAGCTGACGGTTCCTATCGAGCAGATCGATCTGGAGGTTCCGGAGAGCTTGCGTCAGTCGATCGAGGGTCAGATCGATCAACTGACCATCGAGGAACAGCGCGCGCTGGAAGCAGCTAGTATCGCGGGCACCTCATTTTCCGCCCTTGGGTTGGCGGGTGTTACGGGAATCGGCCGGGCCCAGCTTCTGGAGCTTTTTGAAACGTTGTCGCGACGGTCCAGGTTCATTCGCCCCGGTCCATCCCAACAACTTGAGGATGGGACTATCGTGCAGGTTTTCGAATTCGTGCACGCGCTCTATCGTGAAGTGTTTTACTGGCGCCAGACACCCGCACGGCGGGCATCCCTTCAACGGGCAATTGGCGCATAACAGCCAGCGCGTTGCTTTTCGAATCGACCCGGCGCTGCGCTGCTCCTCACGCTGATAGCAGTCGCACGGCAGTCTTTTCGGTTTCGAAGCGAGGGCAAATGGAAGTTGGTGCGGGCGGAGGGACTTGAACCCTCACGGGCCTTGCGGCCCAACGGATTTTCGTACCCGTCTTCGCTCAAACACGAACTGATCTACCCCGGCGACTTCGCCACCGGCCTCGATCTGTTTCCGGCCCTGGAAGACTACTTCCACTTCTACAATCACCACCGCCCGCACCAAGCGCTGGGATATCACACGCCGGCAGACCTGTTCCCGCACACATCCAAGAGGAAAAGGTCATTTTCGTGATGGGGGCTTGACCCCCAAACCCCCGGGATTTAACGCTGTTGTTTTCCGGAATGGATGCTTTTCGCTTTACTGAAAACAGGACCTGTCTTACAATCGAAATGCTTGATAGGAGGATAGGGCAACGCAGGGATGCGACCCGAGCGCCGAATCAAGCCCGGAGTGGATGGCGGCCTCACGGCCGCCGTCTTGGTCAGCCCGCCACACCATCTAAGGACGGCCGAAATTTTGTCCAAACGATGGGGTCCACCTCAACCAAAGGATCTCGCCGGGTTGGCGCACGCACCAGAGTCCGGGTGAAGCGCGCTCGCCGATTTGATCTCGGCGTATCCCGGCCGCGCTTCCTCTGTACGTCCAGACATTCAAAACTCTCGCATCGGATAAGTGAGCGCGAGGCTAAAAGCTGTACATCGCCGCGAGATTGGCCTGAAACCCTCGTTCGTCAGCGAGTAGCTGGTTGCGGAAGTCAGTCAGGAATCGGCGGAGCTCCCAGGCGAATGTGACGTTGGATGACAACTTGTACATTAGGTTTCCCATGTACGTCTGATTCCGGTCCCGATTGCCCACGGGAAGTTCCGATGCCTCCGGTTGATCGATTCCATAAGCCAAATTGACCTGCCATTTAGGATTGATGTTGAACTGAGCTTGCGCCCAACCTCCCCGGCTCAATACCCCGTGTTCACCGGCCGTACCAACGGTACCCACCGACTCTCCCGCGGCGACGCTGAAGATGCCCAGCGCCCGTCCTTCATACACTTCGCCGGTGAGGGCAAAATACTTGGTGAAGGGCAACGACCAATCCAACGCTACGAAGTAACTTGGATAGTCGAGTCCGGCCTGGAGCACGCGTTGAAGAATTGGACCGACCGCGTCCATCAGCCACTGAGGCACCTGGGCCGAAACGGCAGGCGCGGTGGGTGATGCGGTCAGGTCGGTATCGGATCCGCTGAAGCGCCGCCCGATCAATTCCGAGTTCAGGTCCACGGCGATGACAATGTCGGCACCCAAAGCACGCGCGAGCGACACCGGTACGGGATTGACCAGACCGCCGTCGATCAACCACCGATCGTCATGCCTCGTCGGACTGAAGATTCCCGGCATACCGATTGAGGCGCGTACCGCGCGCCCGATCGGTCCCTGCTGAAGCCAAATCTCTCGTCCCGACGCAAGATCGGTTGCCGCCGGTCTCACTTCGGCATTACTCGCGAATTATCCGCGAGACTTTTAATCGGTCGATGAGCCGCTTTCCGAGCGGATGCGACCATTCGGGCTGGCAATTACCGAGATTCCGGAGGCAAGAGTCTGGCTCAAGCGCAATGAATCGGTACGATCGCCGATTCGGACCCGCAGAGAAGCATTCCGCGTTCCCGTTTCGACTGTGATTGCCACGCCGGGCTTCAATCCGAGTCGTGTCATCTCACGCAAGGCGGCCGGGTCACGGTCCGACACGCTGCTAATGATGGCTGGAATACCACACGCCCATTGTGATAACAACACCTCTTGCCGAGCCAGAAGCGCCCCGCTGCGCTCGGGGATCAGGTGTCCGTGTGGATCGGTTACCGGGTCACCCAATTTCGCAGCAATGCGATCCTCAAGCCGCTCCGAGATGAAGTGCTCAAGCCGTTCTGCTTCGTCGTGAACCTCGTCCCTGGAGTAATCGAGAAAATCATGGAGGAAACGCTCCAGCAAGCGATGATGGCGAAGGACTTCCAAAGCTCGCATCTTCCCCGTTGCAGTCAAACGCACCCCGTGGTGCTTCTCGTATTTCACGAACGGTGGCTTTTGTGCCGCGAGCTTCTGGAACATTCCCGTCACGGAAGCGGCACGGACACCGAGATGCTGAGCGAGGGCGTTGCTGGTCACTCGTTCCTCTGCGGTACCGCCCAACTCGAGTATCGCTTTCAAATAATCGTCTACCGACTCGGTGGTGTACGGTCCATGTGTCCTGGGAGGCACTAAATCTTAGAGTACAATCGCTGGCGCACAGTCGCAACCCGCGATGAATATTCAGGCTCTAAGGTGGCCGGTACTTGACGAGAAAGGAATAAGAAGTTATGTTTAGTCATGCCTAAATTATGCCCTCGGCACCTGATTCTCCTGGTGCCGACCGTCGCATTCGTGGTCTTCAGCTTCGCGCTGCCTGTTTCGGCTATTGCTCAGGGTGAGACGACGAGCGCAATCGTCGGCGAGGTCACCGACCCGGCCGATTCGGCGATCCCCGGCGCGACCGTGACCGTCACCAGCACCGAGAACGGTCTGAAACGATCCGTGAAGACAGACGATTCCGGGCGTTTCAGTTTTCCGCAGCTCAAGCCCGACATGTACTCGGTGAAAGCCGAGGCAGACGGCTTCGACGCGCAACAGAACAACTCGGTGGCTGCGGGGCTAGGGCAAAAGCAAACGGTCGATTTCAAGCTCAGCATTGCATCCGTAAGCCAAAGCCTCGTGGTCCAGGAGCAGGCGCCGTTGATCAATCCGGAGAACCCCAATACCTCGACGACGATGACTGCGCGTTCGCTCGAAGATCTTCCGAATCCGGGTGGTGACATGACGTATCCGCTGCAATTCGCCGCCGGCGCTCTCATCAACACGGCCGGGAGCGGGAACGATTTCGTAGGCGGCACGAACGGCTATGGCAACGTGCAGTTCAATGGCTTGCCGTCTCTTTCGAACGGCTATATTGTCGATGGCCTGGAAACCAACGATCCGCTGACGAACCTCAATAGCGGCCTTTCGACGAATCTGGTGCTGGGCCTGAATTCGATCGCGGAGATGACGGTCAACACGCTTTCTTACGCGGTGGACCAGGGCAGGTACGGCGCTTCTCAAGTCAACTACGTCACGAAATCCGGCACGAACCGATTCCACGGAAACTTGTACGAGCTGTGGAACGGATCGAAATTCAGCGCCGCCGATTTTTTTACGAACGCCACGGCCGGAAACCACAAGCCGCGCGCCACGGTGAATCACTTCGGAGGAAGCCTCGGAGGCCCGATCCTGCACGACAAGCTGTTTTTCTTCTTCGATTCCGAATGGGTTCGGATTGCGCTCCCGATCGTCACTGCCACGACAGTTCCCACACCGGCGTTTCAGGACTACGTGCTGCAGCAATTGCCGCGTGGCGGTGTGGACTCCATAACCGGATCGACTTATCAACCAGCGCCGCAACTCGTGCCGTTCTATAAGCAGCTCTTCTCGTTGTATGGCAGCACCGCCGGGACGCCGCTCGCGGTTCTCGGCTGTCCATTCAACAGCGACGGGGCCGCCGCGGTCGGCAATCCTCCGAACGGGAACGGCTGCGCAAACCGGCAGAGCGTTTCGCATTCGAGCGACGATCGGGAACAGGTGCAGACGGGCCGCATCGACTACAACATCGATACCAATAACATCGCCTGGTTCCGGTTCCAATCCGACACGGGACTACAAGCCGCGTACACCGATCCGATCAATCCCCTGTTCAATGCCGCCTCTCCGCAGCCGCTCTACTCTTTCGCGGCGGGCTATACGCATGTATTCTCCGGGCATCTGGTGAACTACTTCAATCCGGCGTTCTCGTGGTACGAGAGCCTGTTCGGGCCAACCGACTTTCAGAAAACGCTGGCGGCGTTCCCGATCGTTCTCGAAGGCAGCGGGTCAAATGCCCCGTTCACGCCGCTGGGAGGGCTCGACAATACGTGGGTACAGGGACGGCGCGCCAGCCGTTTCTTCATCAATGACAATCTGGCGTGGACGGTCGGCGCGCACGAGCTTCGCTTCGGAACCAACAGCCGTATCTTCCGCCTGAACGATTACGACTTCGGCGAAGGCACGGTGCCACTGGTCACGTACACGACCCTGCCGCAGTACATCTACGGCGTCGCGTCGACTGCCACGGAAACCTTCCCGCTGGCCAATTCGCAGCCCTTCAACTTCCTCAATCTGGACTTTTACGCGCAGGACACATGGAAGCTCACGCGGACCCTGACCTGGACCTTCGGCATCCGCGATACGTACAATTCCAATCCGCTGGATCCACATGACGACATCGCACGCCTCGCCGGGTCGTTCGAGTCCATTTCTCACGATGTGAATCAGCCGCTGAACCAGGTCATTCAGACGAAGCTGGGAACGGTTTTCGCCGCCACGCCAGCTGCCATCCTGCAGCCGAGAACAGCCATCGCCTGGCAGATCGCGCCGCACACGGTTCTGCGTACGGGGTTCGGACTGTTCAGTGACATCCTGCCGGGCAGCGTGGCCGATCTGGTGGGGACGAATCCTCCCTACTCGAATACATTCCAGGGCGGGTTGCTTGGGACGGTTGGTGGAACCGCGATCGCTCCAGGAGTTCCGAACAGCGCCATTGACGCTACAGCCGCCGCTAACCAGCTGTTTACCTCCGGCTTCGCGCGCGGCGAACCTTCCTGCGCCTCGGCTCTGGCGAATCCAAATGCCTGCCTGCCACCAATTTCGATCACAGCCGTTCCGGATGGCAAGCTTCACGCGCCTTACTTCATGCAGTGGAGTTTTGGGTTGGAGCACCAGATCGGCGAAACCCTCCATCTGCGCGCTCAATATGTGGGGACGCGCGCGGTCAATCAGCCTTATGAGACCCAAGTGAACGGATATCAAACCGTGTGCGAAGGCTGCTTTGCGCCGTTCCCGTATGGGCAGCCCGTCGATCCCCGCTTCGGCTCGGTGACGCAGCTGAATACCGGCGCGAACAGCCACTACAACGGCCTCCAATTGACGGCCGACAAACGGCTCGGTCACGGATTGCAGGTTAT
>Ga0187876_1003562_pt1 | contig 10516 bp, 16 predicted proteins | sample June2016WEW_17_4_FD_133000 | JGI IMG/M metagenome (GOLD analysis project Ga0187876, IMG submission 133000) | Peatland microbial communities from SPRUCE experiment site at the Marcell Experimental Forest, Minnesota, USA - June2016WEW_17_40 | ecosystem: Environmental > Terrestrial > Soil >... | reverse complement strand
TGCTTGGGGAGGTATATCCGCCCCTCCAGGATGCCCCGGAACTCGTCCAGGGTCGTCTCCACGAGCACGAACGGCACCGGCCTATGGGGAGGGCAGGCCTGGAGGGACATGGGCACAATCTCCTGCCCCTGCCCCCCTGTGTCGATTATCTCCAGGAGCTTGAGGGGCTCCTCGGGGTCGTCCTCGCTGGCCGAGAGCAGGCGGTAGATGCCCTCCACGTTGGCCGATGCCGCCTCTGTCTTTGCCAGTGCCTTGAGGTGCTCCTGCTTGTCCCTCTCCTCCTTGCTGTACCTGGCCCTCAGCCTCAGGTAGAGGGAGAGGTCGCTGGCTATCTTGCTCCTCCGCTTGAGGTCTGCCGTCTCCAGGTCCTTCCTCAGCTTCTCTGCCTCGGCCTGCATCTCCTCTTTCTTCAGGCCCTCCACCATCTTCTCCGGGGTCTTGGACAGCAGGCCGTAGGGGCACTCGATAGCGGCGTCTACCCACTCTGGATGGCACTCGCAGGCATCGTTGTAGGTCTGGTGGAATACTACCCCCGTCTCGGCGAACTCGGTATAGTCCGGCCTCTCGGCCAGCCTGGGATAGGTAAAGCCCCTGTCCTTGTGGAGCTTGTCCCGCAGGGCGAGCCAGTAGGGCGTCAGCAGGACCTCCAGGTCCTCCTGCTCCCTCCCGTGCGCCCTGGCCCTCCCCTGCACCGTCTCTATGTTCATCCCCGGCTCTGCTCCTCCTGCTGCTTAAGGTATACCGCCGCTGCCTCCTGGCGGGCCTCCCTGGCCTTCAGCCCGTCGAGCACGTACTGGAGGTTCTCCAGGCTGAGGGGCTGCCTGATGGCCACCTCGTCCACCCTCTTCTCGTCCGGGAGCCGTACCGTCTCCCCCCGCAGCAGCCTGTGGAGGTCGTCCTGGTCTATCATCAGCCTGATGTCCATGCTATTTCTCCCTCGGCGTCCATAGGGGCAGGTAGTCGATGATGCCTGCCATGGCCTTCGGGGTCACGGGCTCCGTGGCGATGGCGGTCATCACCTTCCCTGGCCCGTACGCCTCCGTGTTCTCGTCGTAGAACGCCTGCACGTGGGCCCAGGGCACCTTCTCCAGGAGCCTATGCACGTGGTGCAGCTCGTAGCTGTCCCGTGCCGCCAGGACCACGGTGGTTATCGGCTTGGAAAGCTCCGTCCACAGCTCCATGCCCTCGTCGTTGAACTTGGCGGATATCCTGCCCCCTGCCTGTAGGACCCTCCACGCCATTGCCAGGCGGACGAGGCTGACCGCATGCGCCACCTGGGCGACCACCCTCCCGTACGGCTGGCGCACGGTCACGGACTCGGGGGGCCGGAACAGCCTCTCGCCCCCGCCCTCCAGGTCCAGGCCGACAGGGGCCTGCACCGTCTCGGCCACCACCGCATAGATACGGTGGCCGAGGGTGGTGTCCGTCGCAACCTCCGCCAGGAGCAGCATCTCTGCCAGGTCATCTCTCTTCTTCATACCGCTATGTCCTCCCCATGCAGGTAGTGCTGCGCCACGGATGATATCTCGGAGCATACCACCATGAGGCGCATGTCCACCTTCTCCTGGGCCTTCCTGAGGGTCGCACGCAGCGCCGTGCCTGCCTTCCCCCTCTTGGCCCCCTTCGCCATCTCCCGAGCCTTCGCCCCGATATTCTCCAGGCATACCCCGTGGAAGACATCGACGTCGCTCACGAGCGCCGTCAGCTCCTCCCTCGTCCAGCCCTGGAGGAGCGGGAACAGGGCCTCTACGCTCCCTGCACCGAAGCACTTCCTCAGCCTCTCGCTCGGTATCGTCTCCAGCCTCTTCATGCCCTTCCCCTCCTACAGTTGAAGCACGAGCGGTGGGCTCTGCCGCCGCACGACATGCGGAAACTGGGCGCAGGCATAGTCGAAGGCCGCCTGAGCCTCGGGATAGCCGAACCCCCGCACGTAGAAGCCGGAGTTGCATGCACCCCGCGAGTCCACCGAGCGGTCCCACCAGAAGAACGCATACCAGAGTTCCCAGCCTCCCACTGTCCAGTATACCTTGCCGGTGGTAGCGTCCCGGACCTTTCTGTTCTTGAGGAACCCTGAGTCCATGAGGCCCTCGCTCCACGGCAGGTCGCTCGGGCGGTCATAGACGGTCAGCCCGTTGACGTCGTACAGGAAATGGCCGGGGCTGTCCCAGCACCCGAAGTAGAGCGCCATCTTGCCCAGCATGCTGGCGGTCATGCCTTCTCCCTGAACGCCCTTGTGTGGTCCCCCTGGTATACCCTCTCCTCCAGCGCCCCGCAGGGGCACTCCCTGAGGACCGAGGTCTTGGGCTTGGACCTGTCCAGAAGCTCCGCTGCTATGTTGATATACTCCTCGGAGTCCAGGGCCATGTCGATGGCCTCCTTAAACCTATCCGGGTCCGCCAGCGCCCGCAGCGCCTCCATGTCCGGCCCTACCAGGGCAACGCTCTTGACCTTGAAGCTATGCTCGTGCTTTGGCCTACTCGGGCTGAACATCTGCCTTGAACTCCTTCAGGTCCTCGGTGACGGAGTGAGCATAGCCCCTCAGGCCGTGCTTCCTGGCAATCCTGGTCAGCATGCTCCTCCAGGGCAGCGATAGCTCCCCGGCTATCTCCCTGTAGCCCTTGCTGGTCTCGCGCAGCAGCCGTACGCATGCCTCCTCGGTCTCCCTTGTCATGGGGGGCCTGCGGGGGCCGCCCCGGCTCCTGCCGGCCGTGTGTATGCCGTGCTTCCTTGCGACCACGCAGATGGCCTGCTCGTCCACGCTGTGCTTCGCTGCTATCTCCCTCCATAGGAGCCCGGCCTGGAGGTCCTGGAGGATTGCCCTGCTGCGCCTCTCTATCAGCGCCCTATGGGTCATCCCGGCCTTCTTCCGTGCCTCGGCTATCCGGCTTACGGCAACCTCCAGGAAGCTGGCCAGCTCCCTGTCGGTGGCGTCCGGGTGGCATGCCTTCATCAGCCTGACGAGCGACCTGTCTACCCTTTCCCTGCGCTCCCTGAAGCTGATGCCGTCCTCGGCGGCTATCCTGTAGATGCGGTCGATGGGGCATCCCAGTGCCCTGGAGGCCTTCTTGCAGCTATCCAGCGGGTTGCTTGCAAGGTACCTGGATATCTGTACCTCCGAGGGGCTGCGCAGGGGGGCAGGTACCTGGCGGAGGCAGAAGCAGGACAGCATGGGGGCCGTGGAGGTGCCGTCAATCCATTCCCAGGCGGCCTGCCGGGTCTCCCATAGCCCTGCCCAAGTCTCCGTGCCACGGTCCACGACCGAGAACCCTATGAAGTCCGGGCAGCGGCAGACGGTATAGCGGGGGCACCTTCCGTTCAGGCGGTACTTCCTCGCCCTCCATGCCCTCCCCAGCATCCCAGGCTCCATCGTATGTGGCCTCATGCCTTCTCCGCCTCCTCGATGGCCATGGCAAGGTCGATGGTAAGGTCCTGCTGCCGCAGGTACCTCCGCCTGTCCTTCTTCACGTCCTCGACCCGGTCCTCGGCGTCCACCTCTACCGGGCGGGCATCGTGCCTCATCCTTCTCTTCAGCCCCCCGGATATCTGGGCCTCCTTGAGCCTTAGCATGCAGTACTTGTTCTCCCGGTACTGTAGGACGTGTGCCATCTCGTGCAGGGCGGTGTGCATGAACCACCAGCATGCCTCCAGCCAGTCCACCTTCCTCCCCCGCCTGCTTATCAGGGAGAGGACGATATACCCTGACTTCTCCCCTAGCATCTCCCCGTTCCTTCCATCCCGGTCGGAGGCGCTGCGCATGAACCCGAGGTAGGGGAAGCCCCGCTTTGCATAGGCACCGGGCCTGAGCCGCTGCGAGGGGGTCACCTTGACGTATACGTCCCCCTCTACCCCTATCGTCCTGGCCGCGAACTCCAAGACCCTCCTGATAGGGGCCTCGGGGTGCCGGGTATGGTTGAAGAGGCGGACCATCAGGTTCCCACCTCCCAGGCGGTCGGGAACGAGACGGAGTGGCTTATGGTCGTGCCACAGGCCTCGCACCGGAGGTATAGCTTCTCCGGCCGGTCCTGGGCATGGGATACGGGCCTGAACGGCGGGTTTGCCGAGGGCGCATGCGACCAGGGGGAGGCCTTGTCCCTTGCGCTTACCTCCCTATCGTTCTTCTCCCGCCACTCCTGCTCCTTCGGGCAGTCCTGGTGCTCCAGGCGCATGGCAAGGCGTATGCACGGCTCTATGGCCGCCTCGAACATTTCAGCACGGGTCACTTCCCCTCCTTGCCTGGATTCCTTTGAGCCGCCTCGCCCAGCCCCATCTCCCGGGCCTCCCGCTGAATCTCATTGAACAGCCTCAGGTAGCCCCTGTAGAGACTGGCAAAGCGGCGTGCCTCCCTGCGGAGGCATCGTCTCTCCCTCCACCTTGCGATTGCCTCAGTCAGCCTCCAAGGGACTACCATCTCCACCTTCTCGGCCTGGGGTTAAGGGTGAACAGGGGCCTGTTGAGCAGCCTTACCGCCTCCCCTACCGACCTCACAAGGTCCATCCCCTCGCGGTCGAGGAGCCTTGCGGCGTCCTCCAGCTCCTCCTTGACCGTGGCGACCTCCCTGAGGAGGCCTCCCTCTCCCTTGCCGGGGGCCTTTTCTTCCATGCTAGGTTCCCTTCCTAGGAGGCGAGGACGGACGGCCGTCCCCGCTTCTCCTGTGCCTTTGCCGAGTCGAAGCTGACCCCGTAGTACCCGCCCTCCGAGAGCTTCTGCACGGCGGCGATGTGGTTGTCGATGAACCGCTGCGTGGGCTTCTCGGACTTCTCCTGCTTGTACACGTCGGAGGGGCGGACCTTCATCTCCTTCGCCACCGCCACGATGCTCAGGCCTGCTGCGATGCGTGCCGGGCGGGTGGGGTTGGAGAACACGGCGGACTGCCCTGCCGGGACGGCCGGGTTGTCTGCGGCGAACCGCTCGTACCACTGGCGGAGGCGTCCCAGGGACGCCTTGCCGATGGCCTGCTTGGTCAGCCCTGCGACCTGGACCTTGGGGTGGTGCTCCCCGAGCCTCTTGCGGCTGCGGCGGTACTTCGCACGGTCGCGCTCCGTCCGTGCCACGAGGCGTGCCACTGAGGGCAGCGCCAGGAGCCTCTTGATGAGCGTCCTGCGGTCCTTGCCCACGGCGATGAGCGGGCGCTGGAAGTAGGCGGCGTCCTCCGTCTCGTAGTTCTGGTTAGGGACCTCCTCGATGACCTCGTAGCGCCACGTGCGCCCCTTCCCGCAGTCAGCCTCGGGAATCTCGTCCACGTCTGCGGGGTTGACCTTTATCGCCATCAGGTGCTCGCCGGAGAAGCCGGAGAGGTAGGCCCGGGAGCAGAAGTGGTAGCCCCTGGAGCAGGGGTTCTCGGGGTCCTTGTCCACTTCCCTGCGGTCCATCACCGGCACCTGCCCGATGTGGTTGTCAACGGTGTGCGAGTAGATGTCCTTGTAGTCCCCGTCCACCCGCTTGTAGGCGACGAAGCACCCGTCGTCGGTGATGGGCATGCTGTAGCGCTGTAGGAAGTCATAGAGCCCCTGGATGGCCTTGGGGTTGGGGTTCTGGTACAGGTTGTCCATGAACCGCAGCATGTTGGTCACGGGCTGCCCGTGCTCGACGAGCGTGACCATCATGCGGGTCAGGGAGGAGTCCACCTCGGAGCCCTTGTAGAACACCTTGCCCTCGCGCACCTCCACGTTGCCGTGGCTGCGGTTGGAGATGGACTGCGCGAGGTTCACCAGGGCCGGGACCCGGTCCCACTTCTTGCCCTTGAGGGCCCTTACCATGCGCTTGAACGTCGGGTGGCTGGCGAGGAGCTGGAACGGCCTCCCGCCCACCAGTACCGACACGAAGTTGTCCTGCACTACATAGGGGACTGTCGCTGCCTTTGCCATTTAGTTGTCTCCTTCTACTCTATTATACCTCGCCGGGGGAAAATCCCAGGAGGATTTTATACTGCCACGTCCATAGCTGGCACGTCGTTCACTGCCAGGGGGTTAGGCTCCATGTCTACGGCAGGCATATGCTCCAGTGCCCTCTGTGCCTGCTGCTGCCTCTTGCGCTCGTAGTAGGCCTTCTGGTTGCGTGACTTGCGTGCCCGGCGAAGCTCGTCCTTGGTAGGGTCCTGGGGCTTCTGGGCCGCCTTGTCCACCATCTGCACGTAGCTGATAAAGGCATCCGTCTCCTTGATGCCCCCGCTGCCGTAGCCACGGCGTCCGAACACGCTCAGGACGGGGTACTGTGCCTTCACCTTGGCCCAGCCCTCGTTGAAGTCCATGGCATTGGCCTCTATCCCGATCATGCCCAGGACGGACGCGAAGTGCTCCCCGCTCTTGCCGAGTGCCTTCTTGGCGGCGGCAAGCTCGTCGGCGAACCTCTGGAGGGGGCTGCTGTCGTCCAGGGGGCGGTGCTTGCCGATGTAGTCCAGGGCAAACTCCCAGTCCGACGAGAAGGAGTGGACCTTGAGGCTCAGGGACGCCTCCCGCGCCGGGGTCAGCTCGCGCTTCGCTGCCTCCAGGACATACCCTTTCAGCTCCGTCCAGCCCTTCTCCCTGCGCAGCTTGGCGTTCTTGCGCAGCCCGAACACGGGCGTGCTGGCGTCCATCCCGAACAGCCCCGACTCCTTCATGTGCGACAGCAGGGAGGAGAAGCTCTTGGGGGACCCGGCCGAGAACACGTCCTGGGGCTCTCGGTTCCTGCCCTCGATGGTCACGTACAGCTTCACGGACCCGTCGCCGGTGCCGACCTGCTCCGCCGTGGCCGACCTCCAGGCATACCGCCAGGAGCGGCTGGAGTAGTAGGACTGCTCGTTGAACCGCAGCACCCCGCGCTCCCTGGGCGCGTACTCGCGCTTGGGGAACAGGTGGATGTACTTCTCCTGCAAGGTACTTGCCAGCGTCACGGGCGGGTTCCCGAGCGCTGCCAGCAGGGCGTCCGCCTCTGCCAGGGCGGCCTTCTGGCTGGCGTCCTTGCGCGGCGACACCAGGTAGACCACCCGCTTGTCGGGGTTGTCCGACTCTTTGTTCTGAGCATAGACGTTGGTGTACTTGTTGGCACGGCCGGGCTTCATGTCGTCCATGATGAAGGCGACCTCGGGGGTGACCTTGAAGCTGCACTCGTAGCCTTCCCGCTCGGTCAGCCCCCGCTTGACGTTCTCCAGGGCAAGCCTGCGGTCCTCAGGCTTAAGGGTGAACATCTCCTCCCTCTGGCTCCCCCTGCGCCTCCAGGAGCGCTCGTAGCGGTAGACCTGGATGGACGTGAAGTCCAGCTCGTTGACGGTAAGGTTCTTGTCCGTGCTGTCCAGGGTGAAGTTGGCATACTGCCCGGATAGCTGCCCCTTCTTGGAGGCGGCACTGACTATCCCGGCGATGGCGTCATGCTGGAGCATGTTCCAGATAATCATCTTGCCTTCCCACATGTTGGCGGCGGCATCGACCTTCTTCTTCACCTGCTCCAGTATCTCCCCGTAGACCTCGTCCAGGGAGTTCTTGATGGCCTCGATGGTCCTAGCGTCTAGCTGGAGGTTCTCGCGGCTGACGGCGGGGTTGACCTCGCCGATGCTGTAGAAGATGTCCAGCGGCATGTTGAGCACCTGCTGCTGTGCCTCGTTGAGGCGGCTCACGTCGATGCTGCCGACCGTGTAGGCAACGCCGCCCATGACGGCGCGTATCCCCTTGCCGTTGCTGTCGTTCTTGCGCAGGCCCCACCGCTTTGTCTCGATGGCGTACTCGGGGCGTGCTATCTCCATGTGCTTGTTGAACTTGGGGAGGGGGTCGAAGAACTCGAACACCTCCTGTGCCTTGTTCTCGAACTCCCACACGTCCCGCTGCTCGACCGGGAAGATGACCTCCAGACCGGTATTGTCGGGCATCGTGTCCATCTCTTCCTGTAGCTCGACCTTAGGGAAGCCGTTGTCGATAAAGGCGGCGTAGGTGCGGACCTTGCCCCCGTGGCAGCTAATCACGGCGAACCCCCCCGTCTTCCCGTTGCGCAGGAAGTAGGCGAAGGGGGACTTGCTGCCCAGCCCGAAGGCACCGATGACGCTGTTGTCCTTGGTCTTGTCGCTGGCGAAGTAGGTGCAGTAGAGCGAGAGGACCTGGTCGTGGCTCATGCCCGGCCCGTAGTCACGGATATGGAAGTTGGGGTCGAAGTTGGTGGGAAGGGTAACCTCGAAGGGCTCGTCCTTCTTGCCTGCCGCCACGTGGGCGTCATAGGCGTTGCAGCTAAGCTCCCGGATGACCGCACGGATGGGGTCCGTGTAGAGCCTGCTGGAGAGCGTCTCGAAGGCGATCTGCGAGTTCTGGATGCAGAACTGCTGCGGGGCCTCCATGCCGCCGCTGATGATGGTCTTGCTGGCCTGGGTTCCGTATTTCATCCTGGTTTGTCCCTCCGCATATACTATACACCAGGATACAGGGGTTTCCCCAGGATTGTGGCCGCTTTATGGCCTTGTGCCAGAGCGGCTCGGGCGAGGAGTTGAGGAAGTGCCTCTTGACCTCCCTGCCCGTTACGGGCCCCCCTATCACGTGGGCGTCATAGAACAGTGCCCTGTCGGCAAGCTCGGGGCAGTTGGGGCAGGGAAGCTCGTTGTTCCCCGTGTCCCATATGCCCGTGTCCCTGCATAGCTCGCACATGCCTACCCCTCCTCGACACGCCTGTCATGCACAAGGATAACGTACCTGGTCCCGAGCGGTGCCACTACCACGTAGCCCTTGTCGTACCACTGGTTCAGCGTCTCGGTAATGTCCTCGGCACCGGCGCTTGACACGTCGATTACCTTATACTTCATGCCCTGGAGCCCCAATGTGCCTACTCCTCCCCGTCTACGAACCTCTGGAGGGCCGCTATCGTCCGCCTTGCGTCCTCCTCGTCCATCTGGGCACCGCAGACGATCTTCTCGTTGGGTGCCAGCGTGACAGGCTGGTCGTCCCTGAACAGGGTGGCCCCGTCTATGAACAGCCATGTGCGGCGGCGGCCTACCTGGCTGGACCTGCGCACGGTGACCTTCTCCAGCGATGACGTGAGGAACTGGTCGTAGGTAGCGAACCCCCTCGGGGTCCTCTCAAGCCCTTTCTTTCCCATATGGCCCTCCCCGGCTATAGTATACCCCGGAGGGCCCGACCCCCTTAGGGAGCCTTGCAGTTTAGCTGCTTGTTCCAGTAGGCCTCCTTCGAGGCCCTCTTCATCCTTCCCAGGCATTCCCAGTAGAGCATCTCGCAGTTGCGGCAGTCGATGCAGAGGGAGCTGGACGCCGTGCCGCAGGACCTTGCCCCGGTCCCCTTGTACCTTGCCATGACCCTCGTCATGGCCTCGGGCCTGATGCACCAGTAGTCGTTGAGGACGCTCTTCCTCCACTCGTAGTCCTCGGGCCTCTGCACGGCGTCCCTGCTGTAGTAGCGCATGAAGGTGAGCACGGTCGGGATGCCCCGCTTCTTCTGGTAGAACTCCACGGCGGCGTCCACCTCGTCCAGGCTCCACGTGCATGCCCTCACCCTGACGAACATCAGGTTGCCTGCGGGGGGCGGCTCTGCAAGGACGAGCCTGCGCCCGTTGCACGTGTATACCACGGGGCCGGGGAAGTCGAACCTGGCTATGCTCGTGTTGTAGAACTTGTCGGGGTAGTGCCTGGTCGCCCCGATGACCCCCTCCCTCTGGAGGTTGGAGTCATGCCCGGAGTTGACCCGGACTATCCTGCCCATGGCCTCCTGGAGGGACGGGACAAGGGGCTCCTCCAGGGTGCGGTAGAACCTGCCCCCGTTGTAGAAGCACTCGGCGCACCCCACCGGGCACTCCCCGGCCTGGGGTATGCAGTCTATAAGGCACGTTCCTTCGAGCTTGGGGTTCTTCAAGGCATGCTCCAATCCTGGCGGCGGGGCTGAGCCGCAGACCCCCGCAGGGTTGGGACGCATTGCTGCGGCGGGTAGCTAGTCCGTCTGGCGTCCTCCTCCCCCGCTTCGCCCTCCTCTCCCACAGCAGGGAGCATCCGGCGCTTTGCCTAGGCGACTTTTCCCGGCTAGTCGTCCAACCGTCCACTGTCGGCTCTTTACGCCGTAAACTCTCCTAGCCTCACGGCCATGTCGATGTTGCGTGCCGAGCTTTTCTCGAACACGTGGGACCGGAAGTGCTCCTTCATGCGGTCGTAGGCGACCAGCCCGTTGCACTGGTAGCACTCCAGCGTGTGGGCTATCAGCCTCTCCTCCAGCACTAGGGGCACCCCCGCGCCTGCGCCTACCGTGAAGTACCTGGTATACTGGGACATATAGCTATCTCCTTCCAGGGGCCGGCGAGGGCTTGCCGCTCTCCGGCTTCTTCTTTGCCTCCGGCTTGGGGGCCGCCTCGGGCTTGGGCTTCTTCACCCTCGCCCTGGCCTTGGAGGCCTTCAGGGGGTCGGTGGTCCCGGCGCTCCGCAGGGGCACGAACACCTTCTCCCCCGTGGGCTTCCCGTCCGGGCCAGCCACGGGCTCCAGGGTGCCTACCTGAATCAGGGAGGAGCACCTCCTGTTGCCGTGCCAGGGCTTGCGCCTGTATACCCTCCCGTCGAACTCTA
>Ga0187876_1003559_pt1 | contig 10521 bp, 7 predicted proteins | sample June2016WEW_17_4_FD_133000 | JGI IMG/M metagenome (GOLD analysis project Ga0187876, IMG submission 133000) | Peatland microbial communities from SPRUCE experiment site at the Marcell Experimental Forest, Minnesota, USA - June2016WEW_17_40 | ecosystem: Environmental > Terrestrial > Soil > Wetlands... | reverse complement strand
GGTCCTTGCCTTCACCATACTCGTACTCGATATTGGCAGGGATCTTCCACTTGTTGTCCCGCAGCAGGTGGAGAACCTCGGCAATGGGCGTCTCGCCTTGGCCAAAGGGCAGGTTTTCGCCGTGGTCTTTCTTGCGGTCCTTGATATGCAAGGTGACAATCTTATCGTGGTGCTCGCGAATATAGGCAACGGGATCGCCGTTGGCAGCCACGAAATGGCCGATGTCCAGATTGACGCCGATATACTGCGACGCACCCTTCATGGCGCGAGCAAACGTCTCGGCCGTCGAGAATTCATCCGGGTCGCGGGTATCGTCATGCCCGTGGAAACCCACCATGATCTTGTATTTTTGGGCATACTGGTCAACTCGCGGGGCAACACTCACATTGGATGAAGAGGTGATGTATTTGACGCCCAGCGCCTGCGCGGCCTTGAAACCGGCCTCGATTCCTGCGTCTGTAACGCCCTTACGAAAAGCATAAGTGAGAGCATAAATCCTCACGCCGCCATTATCGAACTTGGTGCGGATCTCGTGGAAAGCACTGGCAGGCGCGGCAACCCACCATTTCTCCTGCTCTTGCCACTTTATATTGGACGGCATCACGTGCCCATCAAAAAGTTCGCATTCGCCCAATCCCACCGTCTTGAAAGCCTCGATGGCGGCATCGAGACCCATGTCCCGAAACGAATAACTCTGCGCGCCGATCTGGACTCCGCGAACTACGGAGTCAATGTAGGACGCACTCCAGCCTTTGCGGCTCACAGCCCACAAACCGGCCGAGCCTCCAATCAAAAGCTTGCCCGCGTCCCGACGTGAAATCAAAGCCATAGAACCTCCTTGAAGTCTGGGAACTATCGGCGCTTAGTATAAGAAGCCGGACCGCATCTTGCAAGCGAGGAAAGGGTAAAGTGTGAAGGGTAAAGGTTAAAAGCAGCGGGGCCGCGCGCAACTCTTCGCGCACGTCGGTGTAGGGGTAGGGCTTGCCCTACCCGTGTCGGCGCCAGCAGAAATGCGGGGACGGCAAGCCGTCCCCCTACGACGGGGCCGTTATCGACTGATGGGGGGGGATGCCATGTTTAGCTTTACACTTTATCCTTTACCCTTTACCCTTTAACCTCCACTTTTTGAAAGGAGCATCCCTTTGAGATCGGCCGCCAATTGTCTTTGCCTGGTCGCTGTTTTGGTTTGCTGTTTCTTTGCCGCGAAGGCCAGTGCGCAGTCCGGAGGCTCCTGGCCGTCGGGTGCGGGCCAATACCGATTCCACATGATCGGCAACGCGCATATTGACGCCCCATGGCTCTGGCCGTGGTCGGAGGCCATGTCCGTTACGCTAAGCACATTTCGCTCGGCGCTGGACCGTATGAACGAGTACCCTGACTTCACTTTCACCGCGAGTTCCGCTCAATTCTACGAGTGGGTCGCGGAAACTGACCCCGCGATGCTCGAAGAGATCCGCAAGCGGGTGGAAGAGGGGCGGTGGGATCTGGTAGGCGGCTGGTGGGTCGAGCCGGACGTGAATATCCCGAATGGCGAATCGTTAGTCCGGCAAGGGCTCTACAGCCAAAGGTTGTTCCAGCAGTTATTTGGACGCAGGGCCCAGGTCGGTTACAACCCCGACTCCTTCGGCCATCCGGGGACCTTGCCGCAGATCCTCAAGCTGCAAGGCCTGCACGCTTATGTCTTCATGCGTCCCCAGGCTCACGAGAAGAAGCTTCCCGCCGACCTTTTCTGGTGGGAGGGCGCCGATGGGAGCCGTGTGCTCACCTACCGCATCCCGTTCAGTTACGGGATTGATGAGCACATGCAGGAAGAGGTCAGCCACTTCATCACGGAATTAAAGGAACCCACCCAAGAACTGATGGTTTTTTACGGCGCCGGCGACCATGGCGGCGGGCCCGCCAAGGAAAATATCCAAGCGATCCTGGATATGCAGAAGATGCCAGGCGCGCCGACCTTCATTTTCAGCTCCCCGGACCGCTACTTTGATGAGGCCGGTAAACTCACCGGCCTGCCGGTGGTGGCGGACGATCTTCAGCATCACTCGGTGGGCTGTTACACGGCCGTGTCTGAGGTCAAAAAGAACAACCGGACTGCAGAAGCCGCTCTGACGACGGGCGAGAAACTCGCGGCCCTCGGTTCCGTGATTGCCGGATTTGACTACCCCAAGGCCGACTTCACGACTGCCTGGAAAAGGGTGCTGTTCATACAATTCCATGACAGCATGGCCGGGACCGCACTTCCGGAACATTATGACGTGGCCCGGGAAGCCCACGGACGCGCTATCGACATCGCCGATCAGGCGATGAACAAGGCGGCGGAGAAGATTGCCTTTCAGATTCCGACGCAAGACCCAAACTCCGAATACCTGGTGGTGTTTAATCCCCATGCCTGGAACGCCAAGCTCCACGTCGAATACGATGTGGGCTGGGGTTTCGAGTACCAGAAGGGCGCACAACCAACCTCCGTGCTGGAAGATGAGAATGGCAAGAGCATTCCCCACCAATGGATCCAAGCGACGACGGTGGTGGACGATCGCATGCGCGTCGCGTTTCAGGCGCCGGTGCCCGCTTTCGGATACCGGCAATTCCGATTGCGAAGCACCCAGCCTGCCGCACCGCCTGTCTCGGCCGTGCATGCCACCGAGCGCCAATTGGAAAACGAACATCTGCGTGTCACCTTCGCGGTCGACGGCAGCCTGACGATGCTCGACAAGGATACCGGGGCGCAGGTTTTCAAAAGCGGCGCGAGCGGAGCGCGGGCGATTGTGCTGGACGACCCCAGCGACACCTGGAGCCACGATGTGCGCTCCTACACCAAGGAACTCGGCGTATTCCGCAACGCGCGCTTCCGGGTGCTCGAGAACGGCCCGTTGCGCGCCACCATCCGTGTGCGCACGAACTACGGAGCGTCTTCGCTCGAGACAGACTGGCTGCTCTACTCCGGCGCCCGTACCCTCGAGGCCCGCGTAGCCCTCGATTGGCACGAGCATCGCAAAATCCTGAAGTTCTCTTTCCCGGTGGATGTGCAGGATCCCCACCCGACCTACGAAATTGCCTACGGGTACAAGGTGCGCCAGGCTAACGGCGACGAAGATCCCGGGCAACGCTGGATCGACCTCTCCGGCCGCCGCGCCGCAGGCGAGTATGGGCTGGCGGTCATCAATGACGCCAAGTACGGCTACAGCGTGCAGGCCAACGATATGCGCATCTCGATCACCCGCGGCGCGGTCTACGCGCAACACCGGCCACGCCAACTCGAGCCCAACGGCGAGTACATCTGGCAGGACCAGGGCATGCAAACCTTCCGCATGCTCCTCGTCCCTCACACCGGCGCCTGGCAGGACGCGGGCATTGTGCGCATGGCAGAGGAGTTTACGGCCCCCATCCCGATCATCTATCAGGGAATCCATGCCGGCAACCGCCCGCTTTCCGCTTCTTTCCTTTCTGTGGATGCGCCGAACGTGGTCGTCTCGGTGGTGAAGAAATCGGAAGACGGCGATGACCTCATCGTCCGCTGCTACGAAACTGCCGGCCGCCCGGTGACAGCTAACTTGGATTTGGGATTAGTGAACCGCCGCTGGACCGGAAACTTCCGCCCACTCGAAATCAAGACGCTGCGCGTGCCGCTCAATGCGGGAGAGATTCGCGAAGTTAACGTGCTGGAACAATGATCGACACGCCCGCAAGACTGCCCTCTCCCTTGGGGAGAGGGTGTCAAGCTCCGGCGCTTTCATCAGCCGGAGCTTGACGGGTGAGGGGTCGGTCGCAGAGATTAGAGGTCCAACTTGCGACCAGGCAAGGTGGTGAGTCGCACTCACTCTTATTGAGAATGGCAATGGCGCGATGCCCGGGAGGCGCCGCGCTTTGCCTTTTGCGTTTTGCGATTTGCCTTTTGGCTTGCCCTTCCGTATTGTTGCTGAAGGGTGCCGTATGCCTCTCGAACTTCACCAACTTCAAAAACTCGACGACTACCGTTGGCTCGTGCCCAAGGGAACCAAGCCCGGCATGCTCACCGATGCGCTCATTTACACTAATGAGCGCCTGCTGATGGACATACTCAAAGACCTCTGTCTCGAACAAGCCATGAACGTCGCCATGCTTCCGGGCATCGTGGGCCGCTCACTGGCCATGCCGGACATCCACCAGGGTTACGGATTCCCCATCGGCGGCGTGGCCGCCACTCTGCCGGACGAGGGCGGCGTGGTTTCTCCGGGTGGCGTGGGTTTTGACATTAACTGCGGAGTGCGTTTGCTCTCGAGCACCCTCACGCTCGACGAGGTCCGCCCGAAGATCAGAGAACTGGTGAACCAGCTTTTCCGCGACATTCCCTCAGGTGCGGGCCAGAGCGGGAACATCCGGCTCTCCTACCAGGAACTCGATAAGCTGCTCAAAGAGGGCGCCGGCTGGATGGTCGAGCACGACTACGGCAGGCCGGAAGACCTCGACACCTGCGAGGAGAACGGCGCCATCGAAGAAGCCGACCCCGCCATGGTCAGCGACCGTGCCAAGAAGCGCGGCCTGCCCCAGGTGGGAACGCTCGGTTCCGGCAACCATTTCCTGGAAGTCCAGTACGTCGAGCACATCTTCGACCCGGCTTCGGCTCAGGCGCTAGGGCTTTACCAGGACGAGATCGTGATCTTGATCCATTCCGGCTCGCGCGGCCTCGGCCACCAGGTCTGCACCGACTACCTGCGCGACATGGACGCCGGCATGCGCCGCTACGGCATCGACCTGCCCGACCGCCAACTGGCGTGCGTCCCGGTGCACTCGAAGGAAGGCCAGGAATACCTCTCGGCGATGCGAGCCTCGGCGAACTTCGCCTGGGCCAATCGCCAGGGCATCACCCACTTTACGCGCCAAGCCTTCCAGCGCATCTTTGGCCAGCAGGAAGAGTTGCGCCTCGTTTACGACGTCTGCCACAACATCGCGAAGCTTGAGCGGCACTGGGTGAACGGACGGGACCGCAAGGTGATGGTGCACCGCAAGGGAGCCACGCGGGCGTTTCCCGCCGGGCGGCCGGAAGTGCCGGAAGTCTACAAATCCTGCGGCCAGCCGGTGCTGATCCCCGGCTCGATGGGGACCGCATCTTACGTTCTGGTGGGCGCCGAGGGTGCGATGCAGGAGACCTTCGGCACCACCTGCCACGGAGCAGGGCGCGTGATGAGCCGCACCGCCGCCAAGAAATCCGCCTTCGCCCAGAACGCCCGCCAGCGCCTCGAGGAGCAGGGCATCATCGTGCGCGCCGAGACGCGCGACGGCATAACCGAAGAAATTCCTGAAGCCTACAAGGACGTGGACGTGGTCATCGACGTGGTTCACAACGCGGGATTGGCGAAACGCGTGGCGCGGCTGAAACCGATTGGGGTGATCAAGGGATGAGTGACGAGATCCGGCGACAGCCCACGGCCCAGCAAAAAGTGCTCGAAAAGGAGTACCTGGAAGGGTACCAGCGCACGCCTGAGAGCCCCTTGGTTGGGAAGCTAGGTGAGAGGATGGCCCGGGAGGTTTGGCAAGAGGAAACTTGGGATTGAACCCGGTGAGATATGGTCAGTTCAATTGTAGCGCTCCCTGAATCTCCGCCCAGTCACCAGCAGTGTTTCCGTCGTCCGCCTTCAGCCCCGAAGGGGCGAACTAACGTAGCCCAGGCCAACGGCCTGGGTTACAGGTTTAGGCCGCCAGGCGTGCGAAGCCCTGTAAGGGCGCAATAAAGTCACTGTCCCCGCCGAACTCGGCTACAGCTAGTCCAATAGTTATCTCGCCCTTTCAGGGCTTGACCACAATTACCTGAATCCGCGACCCAGGCCGTTGGCCTGGGCTGCGCTAGACCGCCCCTTCGGGGCTCATTCCAGATCCCGAGATTCCGGCAAACAGCAGATCGCGACAACCGGCACAACTCTACTTCTCTTCCTCGAGCTGCTGCGCCAGATAGTTCTGCATGCCGAGCTGCTCGATGAGGCCGAGCTGTTCCTCGAAAAAATCCACATGGCCTTCTTCTTCGGCGAGGATTCCCTTCAGGAAATCGGCCGTACCGTTGTCGCTTGCCTTGCGGCACGTGGCGATGGCCTCGTTATAATCCGTCACCGCGCCGAGCTCGAGGGCCAAGTCATTCTCGAGTTGCTGTTTCACATCCTTCCCGATATTGAGCTTGGGCAGTTCGCTCAGGTTCGGCGCTCCCTCCAGGAAAAGCATGCGCTCGATGAGTTCTTCCGCGTGCTTCATCTCACTGATGGATAGTTTCTTGATGCGCTTGCTGAGCAGCTCGTAGCCCCAGTTCTCGCACATTTCGCTGTGCAGGAAGTACTGGTTCAGTGCGCCCAATTCCTCCTCCAGCATATCTTGCAGAGCTTTCAAAACTTCCGGTTTGCCTTTCATGAGTCCCTACCTCCTTTATGTAAATGCCGCCAACCTGTCATTCCCGCGGAAGCGGGAATCCATTGGCTTCTAGACCGACGATGGACCCCCGCTTGCGCGGGGGTGACACGGTGTTGACTATGACCTTAATGGGTTGGCCGCATGCCCGTGACCACTCCGAATGACACAACCGCGCGCATTGCCGTATCACGACTCGCTCGGCGGCTTAGAGTTTTCGTCCTTCTCTTGCACATGCGCCAGCAGCTTGCGGACGCTATTGGCAAGCTGCACGACCTCGCCTTCCCCTTCCACGTCAAACTCGATTGCATAATTCCCGACCGCCGCTCGATCCACCGCCGCCTTCAGAGCCACCAGCGGTTCCACCACCGTCCGCGGCAAGACGAAGCTTACCCAAATGCTCAAGAGGATCGTCAGAAAGGAGACGGTGCTCAGCACCCACTCCGCCCGCCGCAGCAAGAGCCGCGCCCTCGCATGATCCCGCTGCACGCGCTGCCAGCTTCGAGCCTCAAGCTCCGACGACTCCTTCACAACCGCTTCGCTGGAGGAGCGGAGGTCGGCAGAGATCTGGCGGAAAGCCGGATCCTCGGCCGCCAGCGAGGCCGCCACCTGCTCGTCAAGCGAGCCCAGGCGGTTGTGGAGTTCTTCCATCAAGGTTGTACGGTTGATGTGGCTCGAGCCCTTCAACAAGCTATCCAGGTCTCGGGTGTAAGCCCGGATCACATCGCGAACGTGCTGTGCCGGCGCTTCGTTCACTTCCGCCCGCCGCGCCACGGCCACCGCCATGCGCTGTTGATAGAACTCACCTTGGGCCCGTATATGTTCGAGGGCCGCTCGCTCCTCCGGCTGTAACTTGAGGCACGAATCGATGATCTGCTGCATCTTGGCCAGCGCCTGGCGGTTCCCTTCCAGTTCCGCTGGGTCATAGAGGAGGAAGTAATTCCGTTCCGCCCGCAGCGCCTCCAGCATTTCCAGCGAGATCTGTTCCGCCTGCGTGGTCATAGGAGCATCGACGCTGACGATGCGGTCAACGATCCACCCCATCGCAAAGATGTAGTAAACCGTCAGGAATATGACCGGCGCCAGGATTAACCGGACCAGGAACAGGCTATACGCCACCCGGCGGCGTAAAGGAGTGCCGCGAGCAAAAACCATGAACGGTTTTCGAGCGACCCACGTCATCCTCGGTACTACACGCATAGTTCGAGACGTACCAATGTGATTTCCCCCCAACTCTCATTAGACTACGATGAGTGGGATTGTAACCTAAATTCAGGCTCCGAGAGACGAATTCTGTTGGCGGTCACTCATGCCCGCCGGCGGACGGACGTGGCGCGGGCGTCTCGCCCGCGGTCGCGGGAGCGTCCCGCTCCCGCGCGCGGGCAGGATGCCCGCGCGACAGCGGGCGGGACGCCCGCACCACAGTTTTCAAAGCAGCAGGTGAGGAGGACCTTGGCGGGACGGCGGGCAGGGGGCAGCCGGAAACGGAACTTTCACGTACCCGGAGGCGTATAGAGGATTGAATCCAAATCCGGGACAGGAGGCGAACATGTTCTGCCCACACTGTGGAAAAGAGTTTACTAACCGGGTGAACTTCTGTTGCCAATGCGGGACGGCGCTTTTCAACCCGCCCGCGCCCCGCAAACCTCTCTCGCGCTCTCGGACCGACCGGAAGATCGCCGGCGTCTGCGCGGGCTTCGCAGACTACCTGGACATCGATCCCAGCCTGGTGCGAATTCTGTGGGTCGCGCTGGTGGTCTTCGGCGGCTGCGGCTTGCTCGCTTACATCATCGCCTGGATCATTATGCCCGAGGAGAAGCTCCCGCAGATCAGCCCAGCCCCCGCGCCGGGGGTCTCGACGCAAGCTGCTGACAGCCGCGGCACTGTCTCGGTCTGAAGTAGTGGCGGCTTTATGCCGCCACTTTGCGTGGAAAACTCGCCCCCAACGAAGTTCGAATCGGGACAGCACCCCAGCCACTAGTCTTCCGACTGGGCCATGAAGCTCGCCAAGCCCTTAATTCGCTGAAGTTTATCTTCTGCAAGGCCGCCCAAATCTGCCTCCGCGATCCACCCTTCCAGGAGCAGCAGCCCAGCGCACCTCCTGGGCATAATAAGCACGGCAATCTTCGAGTGTCATCACGGTTCGAGTATCCCACCCCGGCCGAATCCTAGGCAACGGGAGGCTCTTGAATTTCAAATCTCGAATTTTGAATTGCGGCTCTGCCGAGCTGTGACGTGTGCAATCACTTGGCCGTGTAGTCTTAGCGTTCTTGTGACCTGAAGATTGGCGACGGGCCAACAGCACGGTTACGCCGGAACTCCTCATAGTGCTCGGCTTGTGGGGGCACTGGCGACTAATAAACAGTGGGCGACCAGGGAGCAGCTATGTTCCCACAACCCCGTTTCTCGGGCATGATCGCTCTCCAGAGTTGGAGTTAGGAAGCGGGCAGTGATATACTTCCGTGCCAGCCATGACCTGCTCTGCCTGCGGAAGTGAAATCCCTGGCGCGGCTCGCTTTTGCCCTTCCTGCGGCAGAGAAGTGGTTCTCGGCTCCACGCCCACGCTGGCGACTGAAGCCACTCCCCGTGCCCCCGGTTCGCCCGGGGTTTCTCCGCGCCAGCGGGACTCCTCTCCGAGTGGCAGGATTTCCTCTTCCTCCGGCTCCTTCGATGGCGCGCGATTCACTCCGGGCACCGTCCTTGAGGACCGCTACCGCATCGTGGCCATGGCCGGACGCGGCGCCATGGGCGAAGTCTATCGCGCCGAAGACCTCAAGCTCAGCCAAACGGTGGCGCTGAAATTCCTGCCGGAATCCATCGCGCAGGATGGCGCCGCCATGGCGCGCTTCCACCGCGAAGTCCGCATCGCCCGCCAAGTTTCCCATCCCAACGTCTGCCGGGTCTTCGATATCGGCCAAACCGATGGCCTGCAATTCCTCACCATGGAGTATGTGGATGGCGAAGACCTGGCCACCCTGCTGCGCCGCATCGGGCACTTGCCATCGGCCAAGGCCCTCGAGATTGCTCGCCAAATGTGCGCCGGGCTTGCCGCCGCCCACGACCACGGCGTGATTCACCGAGACTTGAAGCCCGCCAACGTCATGATCGACGGGCGCGGCAAGGTGCGCATCACCGATTTCGGCGTCGCCGGTGTGGCCGGCACCTTTGGCGCTGAAGACCGGTTAGCCGGAACGCCCGCTTACATGGCGCCGGAGCAACTGGCGGGCAGGGACGCCAGCATCCAGAGCGACATTTACGCGCTGGGCCTGGTACTCTATGAAGTTTTCACCGGAAAGCGCGCCTTTGAGGCCACCACGCTCGCCGAGCTGCGCCGGGCGCATGAACAGCCGTCGCCGACGAATCCCTCGCTGCTGGTGAAGGACATCGATCCCATCGCCGAGCGTGTGATCCTGCGCTGCCTGGAAAAGGACCCGGCCAAGCGGCCGGCGACAGCGTTGCAAGTCGCGGCCGCACTGCCGGGAGGCGATCCGCTGGCCGCTGCGCTCGCGGCAGGTGAAACACCGTCCCCCGAGATGGTCGCCGCTTCCGGAGAAACCGAAGGCCTGCGTCCCGTGGTGGCTTGGGGTTTGCTGGCAGGAGTCATTGTGTTAGTCGCCGCGGCGATTCTGTTGAGTTCACAAGTGATGCTCTACCGGCGCGTGCCGCTCGATACGCCCCCCGAAGCGCTTGCCCAGCGCGCCCGGGATATTCTGCGGAGTGCCGGCTATTCCGAGCCGCCGGTGGACTCAGCGATGGGGCTCTACAGGGGGAACGAGTTTCTGCGCTATATCGCGGAACACGACAAGTCGAAGACGCGTTGGAACAACCTCGAGACCGGGGCGGTGGTGTTTTGGTATCGCGGCAGCCCTCGGCCGCTCAGGGGGGGGGAACCCCTTCTCGGATGCACCCCCAGGGGGAACAGTATGGACGGACGACCCGCCGCTCGATGTGTCCGGGATGACGCTGCTCAGGCTCAATCCGCTCGGCCGTCTGACTCAGCTCATCGTGGTTCCTCCGCAGGTTGAGCAGCCGGCAGGCGGCGAGCTTTCACCTCATCAGGCGCCTGACTGGGCGCCGTTATTCTCTGCCGCCGGGCTCGATCCCTCGAAATGGCTGCCAACGCAGCCGATGTGGACGCCTCCTGTCTATAGC
>Ga0187876_1003556_pt1 | contig 10526 bp, 9 predicted proteins | sample June2016WEW_17_4_FD_133000 | JGI IMG/M metagenome (GOLD analysis project Ga0187876, IMG submission 133000) | Peatland microbial communities from SPRUCE experiment site at the Marcell Experimental Forest, Minnesota, USA - June2016WEW_17_40 | ecosystem: Environmental > Terrestrial > Soil > Wetlands... | reverse complement strand
CACCCTACGACACAGCCGCCACCCGTCTCAACACGCCCCCATTCCTGCGCCCAATTCCCCTCGTCTCGCCGCTCCTGCCTCCCGCCAGCCTCGCGCCCTCCCCCACTGTCTGAATCGCAGGAATACATGTATAGATTGTGGAAGCTCTTGCTTGAAAGACGTATACTCGTTCGCGGCATCGCGGCCGGTCCTCCGGCTGGCGCTTGAAAGTCTTGTTTGGACTGGCCCCGTCTGAGGGCCGATGATTTCAATCTCAATAATTATTTAAGACTCAATGCTCTTCTCCCGCTTGATCGTTCGCCTCTGCCTTTGGCTACTGGCCCACACATTCTATCGAGTGGAAGTTCGGGGTCGGGAAAACCTTCCAAAGAGCGGCCCAGCGTTACTGGTCTTAAACCACATCTCATTCATCGATCCCTTGCTGCTGGGCGCAGGCGTGCGTCGTCCCATCTGCTTACTGATGCCGCGGCGTTTCTATGAGGCCCGCCCCATTCACTGGCTGGCAAAGCAAATGGGAGCGATTCCGGTTTCCGCCACCGCCCCGCCGCTGGAAAGGGCGCAGGTAATCGAGGCGGCGCGAGAGCGCCTGCGCGCGGGCGAACTGGTGTGCCTGTTTGCGGAGTGCGCGCTGATGCGTGCCGGGGACTTGCCGCGCTTTGCGCCCAGCCTGGAGGCCCTCACCCACGACCTCACCGTGCCGGTGCTTCCCGTCCATATCGACCGCGAGTGGGGAGAGATTTTCGGTTTTGCGCAGGGACAGTTCCACTTCAAGTGGCCGCGTCGAATCCCCTATCGCGTCACGGTGAATTTTGGCCCGGCACTCCCGGCTGGCAGCAGCGCTTTCCAGGTGCGGCAGGTTCTGGCGCTCCGGGCCGCAGAGACTGCCGCACGGCGCGATACGGTACAGTACCCTCTGCCCACTGCGTTCCTGGATTGCGCCCGGCGCAACTGGCGCCGATTCGCTATGGCGGATTCAGCAGGGCGCGAGCTCACCTTCGGGAAAGCCTTGATTGGCGCGATGCTTTTCCGGCGCTATGTGGTCAAGCATTGTCCCGGAGAAAAGATGGTGGGCGTGCTCCTGCCGCCCTCGGCACCGACCGCGATTGCGAATCTCGGCATCAGCCTTTCCGGCCGGGTGGCCGTGAACCTGAATTACACCGCGCCCATTCAGGCCGTGAACTCGGCCATCGAGCGCTGCGGAATCAAAACTACTTTCACCTCCGATAAATTGCTGGAGCGTTTCGGAATCCCCAAGCAGCCGGGAATGATCCTCATGGAAGAGGCGGCGCAGAGCTTTTCCAAGGTTGACAAGCTGTTGTGGGCGGCCATCGCTCGCCTGACGCCCACCGCGCTATTGCGGCGAACGCTGATTCCACGGGAAGTGACGCTGGATTCCCTTGCCACGGTGGTCTTCTCCAGCGGCTCCACAGGGACACCCAACGGGGTGATGCTGACTCACCGCAACATCATGTCCAACGTGGAGGGAATGCTCCAGACCATCAACGTCGATCGGAACGATTGCCTCCTGGGGGTGTTGCCTTTCTTCCACTCGTTTGGCTTCACGGTGGGATTATGGTTGCCTGCCGTCGCCGGCTTCGGCGTGGTGTTTCACACCAACCCGCTGGAGGCACGCACGATTGGCGAACTTTGCCGGAAGTACCGCGTTACGCTGATCATCGGCACGCCCACCTTTGTCTGGGAATACGTTCGGCGCCTGGAGCGGGAGGACTTGGCGTCGGTGCGTGTGGCCATTGTGGGCGCGGAGAAGATGCGGTTGGAACTCGCCGAGGCATTTTGGGAGAAATTTCATCTCGACCTTGTGCAGGGCTATGGCTGCACGGAAACTTCGCCCGTAGTGGCCGTGGAGACCGCCGGGCGCAAGATGCAAAGTCAGATGGGTTGCGTGGAGCGCGGGAGCGTAGGCCGCCCGATGCCCGGGACTGCGGTGTGCGTGGTCCATCCCGAAACGTTTGAGACCCTGGGACCCGGCCAGGAAGGGATGCTGCTGGTGAATGGGCCATGCGTGATGGCGGGTTACCTCGACGAACCGGAAAAGACGCGCCAAGCCATCTGGGAAGATGGCTGGTACATCACCGGTGACGTGGCGCAACTTGACGAAGACAGCTTCATTTTCATCACCGACCGGCTATCGCGCTTTTCGAAAATTGCCGGCGAAATGGTCTCCCATGTTCACCTGGAGGAGGCCCTGCATTGCGCGCTGGGCAGCCTGGAGCAGCGGCTCGTGGTCACGTCGGTCTCCGACGACCAAAAGGGCGAGCGTTTCGTGGTGCTGCACCTCGATTTGGGATTGGGGGTGGACGAGTTGCTAAGACGCGTGCGCGATTCCGGATTGCCCCCGTTGTGGATACCGCGCCGTGAGCACTTTCATCAGGTTGAGTCGCTGCCCGTGATGGGCAGCGGGAAGTTGGACCTCAAGTTGGTGAAACAAACCGCGCAGAGGCTTACCTCCAGGGCAGCGGCGGCGTAAGGACCTTTCCTTTTAGAACTCCACCCCAAGAGTTCGCAGGTCACCCTCCAGTTGTTCTGCATTCAGAAACTGAATCGTGTGCAGGCCGAGCCGCCGCGCGCATTCCAGATTCAGCGAGCGGTCGTCGATGAAAACGCACTCTTCCGGCTGCCGCTGTGAGAGGTCGAGCGCCAGCCGGTAAATCTCCGGGTGCGGTTTGGACACGCCCACATAGCAGGAACTGAAGAAGACGGAAAAGTAATCACGCAATCCGAATTTCTCAATGCGGTGGAGATTCAATTCGCGCGATTCGTTATTGAGCGTCGCCATAAAGACCTTTTGCGTTTGTGCCAGACGCGCCATGAGGGGGAGTGAACCGGGCAGCGCTTCCGATTGGCCGTACATGAAATCTCGCACCTCTTGTTTGCGAAAGGCGCGCGGGCGGTAGAAGATGGTGCGATCGAGATATTGGTCGAGGTCGAGTTGCCCGGCGTCGAACGCCGCGGCCAACATTTGGTGCCGGCCCTCAAAATCGGCGCCCTCCAGGCCGAATTTCTCCACCAGCCTGGCGCGCTCGCCGTGACCCCACCCGTTAGTCAGTAACACGCCACCCACGTCCGAAAACACGGCGGTGATTTTGGGCAAGCTACGCCTCCAGTGAAACAGCCGATTCTATGGGTTACCCCAGCCAGGCGGGGTTGTGACCGGTGCCGTCGAACATATCGGAGGTCTTGAAAGGTTCGAATTCGCCTTTGCTGCCGGCGGCCGCAGTTCGGGCGGAGAGTGACGCGAGCTCCGTCTCCGTCAGCGGGCGAAAAGTGCGCGCCGCCTGCAATCCCTGCTCCAGCCGTTCGAGTGATTCGCAACCGTTGATGACCACCGAGGTCGGCAAACTCATGGCGTAGTGCAGGCACTCAACAGGCGTTACGGTTTTGCTCTTTAGAACCTGGCCATCCCCCATCGATTTCATTCCCAGCACGCCGATGCCGCGTTGCACCAGCACGGGCACCACTTTGTGGGCGAAGCTCTTAAAGTGCATGTCCATGACGTTGAGCGGCATCTGTACGGCGTCGAAGGCGAAGCCGTGCTGGAATGCAGTGTTGAGCATCTTCAAATGGATGTCTGGGTCCTTGTGCCCGGTAAAGCCGATATAGCGTATCTTGCCGGCTTGCTTGGCGGCCAGCGCAGCTTCTAAGCTCCCGCCGGGGCCGAGAATGCGGTCGGGGTCGCCGGGGCGAATGACTTCGTGAAATTGCAACAGATCGATGTTGTCGGTTTGCAAACGCCGGAGTGACTCGTCAATCTGCCGCGCGGCGATATCTTTCAACTGGCCATCGATCTTGGTCATCAGGAAGACCTTCTTGCGATAACCGTCGCGGAGCGCCTTGCCCATGCGGATTTCGCTGTTGCCGTCATTGTAGTCCCAGCAGTTGTCCATAAAATTCACACCGTTGTCGATGGCGGTGCGGACTATGCGGATGCTTTCCTGCTCGTCGCTTTGGAGGCCAATGTGAAAGCCCCCCAGCCCGAGCAGCGAAACTTTCTCGCCGCTGCGTCCGAGGGTGCGATAAGGCATTTCACCATTGGCGGCAGTTGCGGGCACGGCAGTCATGACGTTTCCGGAAACGACAGCGCCGGCGCCCGCTACGCCGAAGGACACTTTCTCCAAGAATTCGCGACGATTCTGCTTCGAATAGCTCATCGAAGTCCCTCCTTTCGGATCTTAAATTTTGGCCGATCAGAGCCCCGTTCCATCAGGATCAAAAACCCATGATACCACGAAGAATTGAGGGGAAGGGATGGGGGCAGTTCGGAGGGTGCACAACATAAAATAAAAACGCGGACGTAGCGCGGGCGTCCCGCCCGCTGTTGCGGGAGCGTCCCGCTCCCGCCAGGAACGCGCGGGCAGGATGCCCACGCTCCAGCGGGCGAGACGCCCACGCCACAAGTCGTCACGCAGATTCCAGCGAAGCCAGGCTCACGAAAACTCCCAACCCCGGCACTTATCAATTTCACACTGGCTGCGGTTGAGGTAATGCTGTAGCTCTTCCATATCGTATTGTCGGGCCAATTCGCGAGCGCTGACGCCTGGGCGCTTGGCCTTGAGCACCAGCCATCCTTCCATTGGCAGCCATTTTTCTTGGGCGACATCTTCACCGTGATCCTTGAGCAGCCTGTCGCGCTTTTCGGGGACGTTCAGGTCCTGGTGAAAAACACAGCGATCCAGATCCAGAGTAATCCGTGTGACGTTAGTCTGATCCCCCCGGTTGTTCTGGTCGTGGACGAGTTGCTCGCCGTCGATGTCAAAAACCAGACAGTCCGGAACATGGGTTGCACTGACGATATAGTAGTGGAAATCAATCGCCTGAGCCTGGAGCGATCTTCCGGCCGAGTAAGCGCTGGGCCAAATGACCATCTCGGCTCCCTGGTTTGAAAGCTGCTCCCAGAGGGCGCCCCAATTCACATCGAAGCAGATGGCCAGCCCGACGCGGCCAAAGTCGGCTTGGTAGACTGTGGCGGAATTACCCGGAGACACCGCCGGTATCTTGAGGCATTCCTCTTGCCAGACCGGGTAAAGTTTGTTGTAGACGCAAGCCACCTGGCCTTGGCGATCGAGCAGGACAGCGGAATTGAACCGCCGCGCCCCTTCTTTTCTGTCGATCGGACACACAATGTAAGTCCGATGCTTGCTAGCGAGTTTGGCCATGGCGCCAAGGGTGGGCCCGTCCAGTGCTTCGACGCTCGTTTCATTCTGCCCGCGGCAGGTCTCGGGAATTGCAATGAGGTCAGCGCCCTTGGCGCCTTCCGCGTCCACCAACGCTGCTATTTCCTCCAAAGGGCGCCCGGGATGGAACCCGATACTGACTACGCGAACCGGCCGGCCGATCTGGTCGGCTCTTACCCCCGCCGTCGGGACCGCTTGCGCGGCCGCCAAGCTCGCCTGTGAATCTGCAATCCCCAAACTGGTTGCGAGGCTGCCGATTCCCGCTGCCGACCCCTTCAAAAATGCGCGCCTTTTCATTTCAAGACCTCCTCATCCAGAAAAACGTTTGGTGAGCTCTAAGGGATGGTATGGCCACCCCCGGCGGGCGTCAATGGCCTGCCAAACAATTTAAGAATGTTCCTTTTGATGGCGGCGAAGCGGTCCGGCGACCTGCTATAATCAAGCGCAGATTCTTACGAACTCGGGTCTGCCCCTTACGGTGCCCCATGCCTTTAGAATTACACCAACTGAAGAAGCTCGATGATTACCGTTTTCTCATCCCGCGCGGCACGAAGCCCGGAATGTTGACGGACGCGCTCATTTTTACGGATGAACGGCTGCTGAAGGACCTGATGAAGGACCTATCACTCGAGCAGGCCACCAATGTGGCGATGCTGCCCGGCATCGTGGGGCGGTCGCTCGCCATGCCCGACATTCATCAAGGGTATGGATTCCCCATCGGGGGTGTGGCGGCGACGGACCCGCATCGCGACGGCGTGGTCTCGCCCGGCGGGGTGGGGTTTGACATCAACTGCGGCGTACGCCTGCTCGGCAGTTCGCTGACCCGCGGGGAAGTACAGACTAAGCTTCGCGAACTGGTGAACCAATTGTTTCGTGACATCCCTTCGGGCGCGGGGCAAAGCGGTAACATCCGGATTTCTTACCCCGAGCTTGACACCCTACTCCAAGACGGAGCCGCGTGGATGGCTGAGCATGGCTATGGGCGCGGGGAGGATCTGACCCACTGCGAGGAGAACGGCGCCATCGAGGGCGCGGACCCCACGATGGTGAGCGATCATGCCAAAAAGCGCGGCTTGCCGCAGGTCGGCACGCTTGGGTCAGGCAATCACTTTCTCGAAGTTCAATACGTGGAGCAGGTGTTTGATCCGGGTTGCGCCGAGGCGTTGGGGCTCTATGAGGGCGAGGTCGTCGTGCTGATCCATTCCGGTTCACGCGGCCTGGGCCACCAGGTGTGCACCGATTATCTGCGCGAAATGGGTCCGGCCATGCATCGCTATGGAATCGACCTGCCGGACCGCCAACTGGCCTGTGTGCCGGTGAAGTCACCGGAAGGCGAAGCTTACCTTGCTGCTATGCGCGCCGCGGCGAATTTTGCCTGGGCCAATCGTCAGGGAATCACCCACTTCACCCGCCAGGCGTTCAAGCGGATTTTCGGGGAGCAGGAGGAATTGCGTGTCATTTACGACGTGTGCCACAACATTGCCAAACTCGAGCGCCACCAGGTGGAAGGCCGCGAGCGCGAAGTGATGGTGCACCGCAAGGGCGCCACGCGCGCTTTTCCGCCGGGCCATCCGGACGTGCCTCTGGTCTACCAACACATCGGCCAGCCGGTTTTGATTCCCGGATCGATGGGGACTTCGTCGTATGTGCTGGTGGGCGCGGAAGGCGCTATGCAGGAAAGCTTTGGCACCACCTGCCACGGCGCGGGCCGCGTGATGAGCCGCACCGCGGCTAAGAAATCACGCTTCGCCCAGGATGCACGTCAGCGCCTTGAAGACCTTGGGATCATCGTGCGCGCCGACTCACGCGACGGAATTACGGAAGAGATTCCGGAAGCTTATAAAGATGTCGATGCGGTCATCGATGTAGTCCACAACGCCGGCTTGGCCCGTCGCGTGGCGCGCCTGAAGCCCATGGGAGTTATTAAGGGGTAGGGGCTCGGGACACGGGACTCGGGACTAAGAAGAGCAAGTTACCCCACTCCCGCCCTCCTCCCTCGGGCACTCTGCCCGTGTGAATTCATGGGCAAGATGGCCACGCCACAAGGGCTTGAGAATTTCCACATTTTAGTGCACAACAATGTCCACAGAAGAGCATGGTGGATAGCCAATGAAAATCATTAAGGTCCCGATAAAAGAAGATCTCCTGCGTCGCCTTTCCCGGGAGGCGAAAGCGCGCAAGCTTAGCCGTGCTGCCCTGATCCGCGAGGCCTGCCAGCATTATCTCGAAAAGCTTCGTGAAGACGAACTCGATCGGCAATACGTGCCGGGATACCGCCGCCACCCTGAAAGCGCTGCGGTCGGAAGGGCAGGTGAAAGACTCGCGGCCGAGGTATGGCCCCGCGAGGACTGGTAATGAACCGCGGGGACATTGGAGTTTCGCTTACACCTGCTGCGCAAGATAATTCTGAATACCGATGCTATCGATAAGTCCAAGTTGCTCTTCCAGAAAATCCACGTGACCTTCTTCGTCCGCCAGGATCACCTGGAGCAGGTCTGCCGAGGAATGGTCCCCCGCTTTGCGGCAGGTCGCGATCACTGCGTTGTATTCGGCCACGGCATTCTTCTCCAGCGCTAAGTCGTTCTGGAATTGCGATTTCACATCCTTGCCCACGACGAGTTTGGGCATATCGTTCAGATTAGGAGTGCCTTCCAGGAAGAGAATGCGCTCGATGAGTTTTTCCGCGTGCTTCATCTCGTTGATGGACTCTTTCTTCGTATGGTCGCTGAGCTTCTTATAACCCCAATTCTCGCACATCTCAGCGTGGATAAAATACTGGCTGATGGCCCCGAGTTCCTCCTTCAGCATCTTGGCCAGAACATCAATGACTTCCGGTTTGCCCTTCATGTTAGCTCCTTTTGTCTGCGAACTTCCGGCAATCCAGCAGACTATCAGAGATAAATGGAAAAATAACATTCGTCAAGTGGAATGCGCATAAAAAAGGTCCGTCCAATCCTGACTTTATCCCGCGCCGCCGCCGTTATGCTTTTCCCGCATATGGGCGATCAAGTCGCGGACGCTATCGGCAAGTTCCACCACTTCGCCCTCGCCCTTCACCTCAAACTTGATTTCGTAATTTCCCGCCGCGGCATGGTCGACCGCTTGTTTCAGGTCGGTCAAGGGCTTCACCACCTGGCGCGGCAGCGTGAAGCTGACCCAGACGCTCACCAGCAAGGTCATTAAGGAAACGATCCCGCCCACCACTTCGGCGCGAACCAGCAAGGCGCGGGCGCGCTGGTGGTCTCTTTGAACCCGCTCCCAACTGCGGGTTTCGAGTGCGGTTGAGAGGTTGATGATTCGCTGGCTGGCGGTGGCCAGATCCCGGGAGGTTTGGCGAATCTCCGGGTCGCTCTCCTCCACTTTCGCCGCGACTTCCGCGTCGAAGGACTCAATGCGAGCGCGCAGCATGTCGATCAAGCGTGCGCGGCTTTCTCCGGGCGAGTGCGCCAGGACGTCATCCACATCCTTCTGATAGGTTCGCACCACCTCTCGCAGGCTTTGAACGGGGGGCTGATTGCTTTCTCCCAGCCGCTGCACCGCGTGGTTAAAGCTTACTCGGTAGAAGGTGATCTCCGCGTTCAGATCGTCAAACGTGGCCTTTTCCTCGGGCTGCAAGTGGCGGCAGGCCTGGACCGTTTTATCGAGTTGATTTAGAGATTCCCGATTGCGGGTAATGTCGTCGGGGTCGTGCAGAAGGAAGTAGTTGGTTTCCGCCCGCCGGGCGTCGAGCATCTCTATGGAAGCGCGCTCGGCGTTGGTGGCCACGGGAGCATCGACGCTGACGATGCGGTCCACGATCTTGGCCATGGCGAACAGGTAATACACCGCCAGGAATATGACCGGCACGAGAATCAAGCGCACCAGCGCGAGGCTTAAGGCTACCCTACGGCGAAGGGAAAAACCCTGGAGGAGGACGATGAACTTTCTGCGCGACCGCCAAACCATACCTTAGTTTCGCTCCCAAGAAACAGGAGGGCAAGCCCTTTATAGGAATTATCTATGAAGGCGGAATCTTACTCTAAAATCATGCCCGCGAGGTGCGAATTCCAAATTCCGCACCAATCTGCCGCCCAATGCCCTAGTCGTCTCAAAACCCCGCGAGCGCAACGTCGGGACCGTTCGACGTGGAAGAGTAACAGGGCGGCCACTCGATGAGGATACTCATTACGGCATCCTCCAGTCTTCTGCTCGCAGCAGCAACCAAAAGCATAAGTCTTGACAAAATCTCACATTAGATATAATCTATATTCTTGATGGACGCTGAGGCGATTAAACGGTCCTTGGAAGGCAGCGGGTTGCGGTGCACTCCGCAGCGCTACGCCGTGATGGCATTCTTGATGGAACACAACAGGCATCCCACCGCTGCGGAAATCTTCGAAGCCGTGAATCGCTTGGATCCGCGCTCTTCCAGGGCCACGACTTATAACAATCTGCGGGACTTGGTGCAGGCGGGTTTGGTGCGTGAAGTGGCCGTCGAGGGCCGTGCCGCGCGATTCGATGCGAAAGGCATGCGGCATCACCACTTCATCTGCGACCGCTGCGGCAAGGTTGAGGACATTGAGTGGTCCGACGTGCCCAGGCCTGCCTCGGGCTCCCTCGGTAAGCGGATTGTTCGCGAATGCGAACTCATTTTCCGGGGGCTCTGCACGAAGTGCGCTCCCCGGCACGCTTCCCGTTAAGTGTCCTAGGCGTGTGGATACCGGATGATTTGCGCGCGTCAGCAAGCGCGGCGATGCCGCGAATGGGAAAGCCAGGTTAGGTTCGTAGTTCGTCACAGTTTTTTTAAATATTTAGGAGGGAGAGAAACATATGGAGCAAAAACTCACCACCGCAGCGGGGGCGCCTGTCCCCGATAATAAGGAGCAAAACTTGTCAACCGAAAGCAAGTGCCCGGTATCGGGCAGCGCTCGCAGGGCTGGGGCCCCGACGAATGCAGCCTGGTGGCCGAATCAGCTTAACCTGAAGATCCTGCACCAGCACTGCCCCCTGTCCGATCCTATGGACAAGGAGTTCAATTATGCTGAAGAATTCAAGAGCCTCGACCTGGATGCCGTGATCAAGGACCTCCATGCCTTGATGACGACATCGCAGGACTGGTGGCCCGCGGACTACGGCCATTATGGGCCGCTCTTCATCCGTATGGCGTGGCATAGCGCCGGCACGTACCGTATCTCTGATGGTCGAGGCGGCGCGGGTTCCGGAGCACAGCGATTTGCGCCCCTCAACAGTTGGCCGGACAACGTGAGCCTCGACAAGGCACGCCGGTTGCTCTGGCCGATCAAGCAAAAGTACGGCCGGAAAATATCCTGGGCCGACCTGATGATCCTCACCGGT
>Ga0187876_1003554_pt1 | contig 10528 bp, 9 predicted proteins | sample June2016WEW_17_4_FD_133000 | JGI IMG/M metagenome (GOLD analysis project Ga0187876, IMG submission 133000) | Peatland microbial communities from SPRUCE experiment site at the Marcell Experimental Forest, Minnesota, USA - June2016WEW_17_40 | ecosystem: Environmental > Terrestrial > Soil > Wetlands... | reverse complement strand
TGGGAAGACTTCAACGTCTGGCTGGAGGAGCAATGCCGCAAGCGTCACGCGGACATCCTGCGTGGCCATACCGAGACGATCGGACAGCGGCTCCAGCGGGATCTGGAGGCGATGGCAGAGCTGCCGCCTGCGCCGTCTGATATCGTCCACGCCGTTCCAGAGTTGATCCGGGGAATGTCGGTGACAATTGGGCCCGCAATGCCGCCCTTGCGTCTCGGCGTCAACATCGATCACGTCGCCACCATCCGCAATGCGCGCGGCGGGCAATATCCCGATCCGGTGCGCGCGGCGAAGCTTGCCAGCGCCGCCGACGCCGACAGCATCACCGCGCATCTGCGCGAGGACCGCCGCCACATCCGCCACGACGACATTGCGCGGTTGAAGGCGGAAATTTCAAAGCCGATCAATTAAACGACAGCGCACCGTTAGTTGCGAACATCTAGTGCCTGCCGCATGATCGCCGTGAGGATGCTCTAATCATCCAGAGATGCGGTAGATGCGGTATATGCATGCAATACCTGCCCCATCTTGCAGCTTTTAATTTTGCTGACGCTGGCAAACGGCGCCCCAGTCGTCGCAAAATTGCTCTTTGGCGATTATTATTCATCACCCCTTGATGGGAGCATCAAGTTCTTCGATGGACGGCCGCTATTCGGCGCTTCGAAGACCCTCCGGGGAATTCTTGTCTCAATTCTTATAACATCTGCCTGCGCGCCGCTGCTCGGCCTCACAATAACAATTGGTTTGGTGGTGGCGACAACGGCCATGGCTGGGGATCTATTTTCGAGCTTTATTAAGCGACGTCTTGGCTTGCAGCCGAGCAGCAAGGTAGTGGGTCTTGATCAGATTCCAGAATCGCTGTTTCCGCTGCTCGTTTGTAACCGAGGCGGCCTATTCTTCCTCTTTCACTTCTGTGAGTACTTAGCCGCAATCACCACACTTAAAAGCTCTCTAATCTCGGAGACGAGCATGCTCGCGTGATCCTCCGTAAATGTGACTGGACACGCCCTCTTGAACATACACTTTTAATTCTTATGTCAAAGCGTTCGGGCTTTCAACCCTACCTTTCAACTGAGTGTTCCATTCCCTCGTTCCGAAGCATGTCGGACGAAAGGAAATCCTATGCGCACCCTTGTCGAGCCGCCGCCCTCGTCGCACTGCGACGTCTGTGGTGGCGAGTTGCGACTCAAGCAGATTGAGTCAGCCAACCGCGCCCTTGATTTGGAAAACGAGATATTCGTCTGCGCAAAGTGCGGCCGTGAGCAGTCGTGTACCGTGAGCCATAACCACTACGTGCGCCATATGCCGGACCGCAAGGCGGCCTAGGCAAACGAAAACTTTTTCCGCGTCCCGACCGTCTATTGGCGTTACTGTCCTTGTGCCTGCATTGCAGGCAGATCATCCGAGTATCACCCGTACATGATGGACGGTACCATCATCCACCAGATTGATGTAGGTCGAACTGTGAGGCAGCGTTTGGTCATCCAGAGCCAAGCGGGTAACGCCACGGCTAACCCCAGTATAATTTTGAACGGACACCATTAGGTGGAACCGATCGCCAACAGTTCGCATGCTCCTGGCTCTGAGCAGCCGGACCGGGGCCGGCCTTTTGGGTGGGTGCCGTGCCCGATGCGAGAGTGGTGAGAACGGTGCGGGTAGAGGTGGCGATGGAGCCTTGCCGCTTTCGATTCAGGCGGCGAGTTTGCGCAGCGACTCGGTGCGTGGCATTGTTCCGGCAGACATCCGGAGTGGCGTGCCTACATCCGAGTGTCTGGCGTTCAGAATCTTGTGGTCCGAGAGGGCGACGCTGGTCTATCTTCACGGTTGCCTTCTTCAACTTTGTATTGTTTTTCATAGCCTTTCCATCCTTCGGGGGGTGGCTTCACCGCCTCGGCTCATCGGACGCCAGCGCCTTCCGCACATTCGATTGGGAAATCCCGAACTGTCGGGCAATCCTTGACGGCGTGATGCCCGCCTTGAAGGCTGCGCGAACGGCATTCACCTGACCACGGGTCAAAGAGACTTCAGCAATATCGACGTGCCGTCGTTTATCCGTCGGAGGCGACCGTTTCGTCGCCAAGTCGGATGGGCGAGGAGACGGTTGTGTTGAATCTATCCCAATACTCCACCGCATTCTGCGTCGCCGTTTTGCCTCATCGAACGCTACCTCACAAAGCTCGTCCAGCTCGCCGTCACTCAATTGCTTGACGGCGTTACGCAGGTTTTTGGGCAGAATATGCCGTTGCGGGGAGGTGTCGGCTGCTGCCTCTGTCGCAAGTGGCTTTGTTGGCGATGGAGATGCGTCTCGGACCGTATCGGTCGAGAGTAGGTCGGGCGTTGCTTGCTCGGCGGGGTCGCGTCCCATGGGGCTCTGACTCACGCGTCGTCTGATGACCTGATGATTATTGATCTCAAGCGCCGCATGTTATTTACGCAAGCTCAGAATATAAGCGACTATCTCCTTCACTTGAAAATCAGCCAAGTTAGGGGTCGGCATATCCAAACCCTGATGTGTCGTGGTCAGAAACGAAGCCCGAGCCGCCCGGAACCAGAGGAATCATACTCGCGATAATGCAACATATTGAAAGATATAAATTAAATAAGCTCACGACGGAGATATCGAACGCTAGGCTACATATGGGTAGCATGCGATTGGGGTGGGAATGGCGGGTCGGGAACGACACAGTGAGGGAGCGTTCCCTTCACACGGGAGAGGTCGTAGGTTCAATCCCTACAGCGCCCACCACGCAATCCATTGTTTTCAGTGATTTTTGGCGCCGTTTACTCCTTGCGTCCGGCGACTCGAAACAGAACACAACGCGAAAACGACGCTTCGACCCGTGGAAAATCCGTGGACTTTGTTCACCCAGTGTTCTTGATCGGTCGGACTCTTTCACCCGCAGCTCCCGCCGTTCGGCTACTTGAGCCTTCCCCTTCCCTTGATGAGCTTCTTCCTCAACTTGGCGACTTTCTTCGATCGCTTTCCATAAATCTCAGCCAACCCTTCTTCATAGACTTCAAACCCCGCCAGCACAGACTGGCGGCTGACGTTAGAGTGAGTTCCGAGGTTTCCGACATGCCGCAAGGCTTCGAGGCTCTCCGCATGTTCGGGGTACTTTTTCTTGAAGATGTCGATCCGCGATGCAAGCGTTATGAAGACCCGCTTCTTTCGCTTCATGTCGATTCTGGTCTTTGCGATTCCAAAATCGTCTAATAAGCGCTCCGCACTCGTGCGTAACCGAGTAGCGCTCGCCCCCAGGTCCGACCAAAAGAGCTGGAACGCCAGCTTGAGTTCCTTCGCAACTTCACGCGGGGTTTCTTTAGGAATGTTGATGATGTGGGGAGCAGGAAATACAGTCTGAGGGCGGAGTTGTGAAGAAGCGACATGACCGAGTTCATCGTCGTAGTCCTCGACGGTTTCTGTATCGCCGCTCACGATAACGATCTCTCCGCATTTAGGGTCGCTGCACTTCATCACAGCAAGAAAGCGCTCGATCACCCAATCATGCTCCCAGGCCTCATGGTTGTGAGCTGCCTTGGAGTAGAAGGGTTCAATGATCTTCATATCCTTTTCGGATACCGATAGGCGTCCATCGCCGCATTTGGGGCACGGCCATGCAGGCAAGCCGCCTGGATTGAACGTTGCACTCCACAGCTTCAGGTCAACCGGCATCCGTCTTCCTCGCCTCCCAATTTCCAGCACAACATCGCGATCGTATGCGCAGCGTGAAGCGGCTCGCCGCATTCCTTATTGGCACGACTTAGCCAAGATCGAACCTTGTCGCTTTTGTTACCGGACGGCACATCTCCCGGAAAACCGGCCGCCATGAATAGGTCATTGAGCCGGCTGTGGGTGAGTGCATCAGCCAGGATTGGACTTACTGTCCCAATAATTGAGGGTGGGATCAGCGGCATACATACTGTCCCTAACTGTGAATTGTGTGCATAACTTCTATATTTGGGGTGCGCTCCTTGAAAATGCTACCAGCCCTACCCATCTGACGCGAAATTTCGGTTCTGCAGCCGTCGGGGCTGACGATGAATTTTGTAAGCCGCCAAAACGAGCTTCTATTTTACAAGGCTGACATCCACGCGGTTGTGGACGCCCAGCTCCGCAATGCGACTAATGAAGTGCAGCAGATCGACCCCGACAGGCTCTTGAATACACCTGTCGATGACTTGGTTGCCTACATAGCCACCAAGTACAAGATCGAGGTGCCCGTGCTTCACCGCGACAAAGCACTCCTGGACGAACTGCAAGAAACCTTCATCGAGGTCGATGACTATGGCCGGCAGATCCGTATACCGGCCACGCTTGTAACACTTACAGTGCCATTCGATGGCGAGAAGGACATGTTTTTTGTCCGGCCGTCCACATTTGACTCGGGTCCACCACGAGCCGTGGTCACAGGCGATTCAATCGTGCTCCGCCTCACAGTGCGCAATTCCGAACAGAGTCGCGTCAAGGACACGCTCAATGGCGTGCTCAACGACATCGAACGCTACCTGGGCTGGCAACGATCGACCATCGAGGGGCTCAACACCAATCTGCCTACTCAGGCACGTCAATCAATTGAAGCCCGCAGAGAACGACTTCTCCGCGACCGCAACTTAGTTTCTAGCCTCGGCTTCCCGGTAAAGCCGCGCTCGAACGCGCCAGTGACTTACGCGGCACCCCAGGTTCGCCGAAAGATCGAACCCAAGCTTCCTCCGGCTTCGACGACACCATTCAAGCCCGAGCCCGTTCTGCAGGAAGCTCACTACAAGCACGTCCTCAACGTCATCGACAACATGACCGTGGTCATGGAGCGCAGCCCCACGGCTTTCGCCGCGATGGGTGAAGAAGACATCAGACAGCACTATCTCGTCCAGCTCAACGGACACTTTGAAGGTCAGGCGACTGGCGAGACGTTCAACCACGAGGGCAAAACCGACATTCTCATTCGCGTTGATGGCAAGAACATCTTCATCGCCGAGTGCAAGTTCTGGCGTGGCGAAAAACAATTCGCCGAAACCGTTGACCAGATTCTGTCCTATCTGAGCTGGCGCGACACGAAGGCGGCAATCATTTTGTTTAATCGCAACAAGGATTTTTCACAGGTGCTTGCGAAGATTAAGGACGCGATGGCAGAGCACCCACATCGCAAACATGGTCCAAAGGAAGAGTCAGAAACGCGCTTCCGCTACGTATTCGGCAACCCATCGGATCACAGCCGCGAAATCATCCTGACCGTGCTGGCATTTGACGTCCCCACAACTTGAGTGCGTCCTTTGAGGTGGGTGTTACTCGTCCCTCTCCCCCGCGCCCGCGTCACCATTCTGAAATGGGCCGGCCAACTGCCCAATGTCGCAACTCTCGCCGTCAGCAACCGACACCACCCTACCCTTCCTGCACCTCGCATTGCATCCTCTGGACTTCCGGGGTTCGTGACGTGCTCCCCGGCCAAAATCGTGCCTTGGGGATAACCCGCGAGAGGTGGAGGCGAGCGGGTTATTATCAACCGTAATGGGCACCGAACAGCCGCGAACGGACGCGAATAGTCGCGAACGTTCGCCGGACCACCAGTATACCCTCTCCGTTGAGCAAGCGGCCGACCTTTACGCCAAGGCCGGCCATCCGCGCACCCCGCGGGCGATCCAGAAATACTGCGCTCTTTCAAAGCTCGATTGCCACAAGGTCGAGACCGAGACCGGTGAAAAATACCTCGTCGCGCCCTACTCCGTGGACCGCCATATCACCTACATCAACGAGGTGCGAACGGACGCGAATGGTCGCGACCAGACGCGAACGGTCGCGTCCGTTCGCACTATGGAAAATAAGGGAAAAGAAGGGACGAGCAGTCGCGAACAGTCGCGAACGGACGTGGCTGTTCGCGCCCCAGAGGATCGGTACGTCGTCCTCCTCGAAAAGGAAAATGAATTTTTGCGCGGCCAAGTGACCGTGAAGGACACGCAGATCGAGGCGCTGCTTGAGCGCGACAAGGAAACCAATACGCTGATCCATCGGCTGCAAGCTATGCTCGCGCCGCTCTTGGTCGCACCGGGGGATCGTCGCGACCCCGCCACCCGAGACGACTCAGCGGCCGGATAATCGTGGCATTCCCGTAACCTCCACCGACCTCCGCGGCGCCTGCGGGAACAGACCCCGCCTCTGCGGCTCAACCAAGCCACCGGTACCCGTCAAACCTTCCAATATTCGTGACGTGCTTTTTTGCCGCGGACAGTCGCGAATAGTCGCGAACACTCGCGCAGCAACAACAGCCGGCCGACTTTCTCCACAGCGTCCGCCGCAGTCGGTTCGGATGTCGCGGTATCATGGGTGGCATGGCCACCAAACAGGGGACCGCTAGGGCAGCGGAGACAAGCGAACCTGTCCAACAGACAGAAAAGCTCTACATGGAAAACACGCTGCTACGCGTTGCCGGCGCGCTGTTCTGCCACGACGCCAAAAGAGCACCTACCCACACCAAGCAAATCGAACTCAACAGGGGGGTCGCGGAAAAAAATATCGTCATCCGCCCCGATCCCAGGCTCGGGCAGCCTGGCCCGCTGGCGCATAAGATTTTCGTGGCGCTCATCAAGAAGCATTCCGGCTACGGCCGCCCGACCCAAGCGGACGTATCGTTCACTAAGCGCGAACTCATGCGCCTCATCGGCCGTGCCGAGTGGGGAGGTAGCGCCAGCGAGCAGCTTGAGCGCGCCCTCGATGAAATTCATTATGCCTTCGTGCGAACACGCTTCAAATCCGCAGACCGTTTTGTGGAGCACTCGTTCAATATCTTTCCGGAAATTTATGTGGAGCGGCGCGAACACGCCACCGATCCGATCGAGGCGTGCACCGTCACGCTCGCGCGGCCCATCATGGCATCGCTGCAGGATGGACATTTCACCTGCCTCAATCACGGACTGATGCAGCAGCTCGGCACGATCGGACAGGCCCTCTTCATGCGGCTCTTTTTTCACTTCGCCAATTTGTACGACGGACACCATCGCAGCCGCCTCTCGTTTTCCAAACGCTATGACGACATGTGCGCCGAATGGCTCGGCGGGCTCGTGGTGCTCAAATACCCATCCAAAATCGAGCAGGAGCAGCTGGGGCCGCACCTGCGCCAGCTCGTGAAGGCCGGATTCCTCGCTTCCTACAAGATCACCGAAGCGAAAGGACGCGGCGGCTTTGTCATCACCTTCCGGCCGGGCACGGCATTCTTCACCGACTACGACCGATTTTATCGGCGTCAGCAGCGGGGAAGCGTCCAGTTCGATTTTCACGCCGACCGCCAGCAAATCGCGGAGCCGCTCAAGGTCGCGTATCTCTTTGTCGAAAAGCGCAACGGCCGGGCGAACGCCGGCATCCCCTACGTCCCGTCCAAGGACGTGGAGACCGCCAAGCACCTTCTGACCCACGTCCCGTTCGCGGAGATCCCGGATTTTCTCGATTACGCGCTCGCCGAGGCTAAGAAGACCCGCTTCGACGTGCAGACCTTGGGCGGGCTGAAACAATACCTGTCCCGCTACCAGGAACGCGGCACCCAGCGGTCCGCAGCAAAGGCAAGCCGGGCTCGGCGCGAGGCCGAGGACAAGGCAACCCAGCGGCGCATGGACTATGACCGCTTCCGACGAGCGGCAGCTGACCGGTTGTTCTCAAGCCTACCGGAGAAGGAACGGGCGGCGATTGAAGCTGCCGCACACGCCAAGGCACCCCGCTATGGGCGGGGGAGTGGGTCGCTCGCGCAGACCCTGTTCGAGATCGAACGCGCCCGCATCACGGCCCGGCGGCATCGGGGGAATATTCCGTCGCTTGAGGAGTGGCAGCACCGCGGCGCTTAACGATTAAGCACGCCACAAAAAGCCTCATTCCCTTATACTCAAGGGGTGGGGCTTCTGACCGAAGAGACAGGGGCTTCTGACCGAAGTAAGTGGGGCTTCTGACCGAAGAGTATTCACCCCAAAACTCCAAAACGTGTTGCAAGAAAACGCCGGTCCAGAAACCACCGGCGCGCCTTATATACTCCAATACATATTCACACAGAGACCGTGTACTCTCTTAAATGGAAAAGGAAGGTCGCCGCGATCGGGTACAATGACCGGTACAATCCCGTTTGTACCCTCAGCGACCTACTCCGAACCCGCAAGTTCTTACAGGTTCTCACAATTTCCCCCCGCATTTGTCGGGCGTGCCGCCCGACCCCGTGCCACCACTCTGCCTGCAAACGCGATGCTTGAGCATCTTGCGTTTGCGAAAACGAGGCAGAGCTGGTGGCCCTCCGCGTGCCTTCGCCTGGCGGCTTCGGCGCTTCGGGCTGGTGTCACGGGGTCGGCCGGCAGAGCCGACGCCGTCGCATAGTCGCGCGCTGGGGCGCGCTCCTTGCTTTGGGCTGCCGACAAATGCGGGGGGGGTTAGCGCAGGTGCCCACAGAGAGAACCTGGTAGGGTCGCTAACGCTCCCCGGTACTCGTGTGGGCGAGTGCTAATTTTTTGTGCGGCCTAAAACAAAACCCCGCGAAGCGGGGTTTCGGGTCTGCCGACGGGACCGAGGGGCTGGGGGGCTTGGGGGTTCCCGTCACATTCCGTCCGCAACATAGGTCTGGCTCGATATCCACACCATAGTCCGAATTGCCGCACGATATAATTCGCCGAGCGATCGTAGCTCGACAATCCGGGACAGCCTCTGTGTACCGCGCCGGCAACGCCACACCAGGCACGCCCGGCGGGCCACCACCTACCACAACTTCCACAGTCGGTAGGACGGGGTGGCCAGCGCTCCACCTATAGCGGAGCGTTTCGCACCGGAGGCTGCCCCGGACTTATGGAGCCGGAACCACCCATCATCGCAAAAAACGCCCTTGGCGGCGGGATAGCGTTCTCGCGCGAGGAGCGCGAGCGGCACCTGTATATTGTCGGCAAGTCCGGCGCGGGGAAAAGCACCGTCCTCTTCAACCTCGCCATGCACGACATCCTGGCGGGGGAGGGAATTGCGGTCATCGACCCGCACGGCGACCTTGCCGAAGCCATCATCGACGCCATCCCGCCGGAGCGAACACACGAGGTGTGCTACTTCAATGTTGCCGACACGGAGTACCCGGTCGGCTTCAACCCGCTTGCTCGGGTGCCGCGGAAGCGCCAGGCGCTTGCCGCCGCCGGCATCGTCGCCGCGTTTAAGCACCTGTGGGGCGAGAGTTGGGGACCGCGGCTTGAGCACTTCCTATTCCACGGCGTCGCCGCTCTCCTTGAGAGCCCGCGGCCAACCCTCATCGATCTGGCGCGTATCTATACCGACCAGGATTTTCGCTCCCGCATCGTAGCTCGCATCAGCGATCCCATGATCGCCAGTTTCTGGACAGGGGAGTATGCAAGCTACGACCACCGCTTTCAGGCGGAGGCGGCAAGCTCCATCCTCAACAAGGTCGGCCAGCTCACCGCCTCGCCAACTCTGCGCAATATCCTCGGGCAAGTCGCGCCCAAATTCGACTTGGCGCACGCGATGGACTGTCGCGGCATCCTTGTTGCCAACCTCGCCAAGGGGCAAATAGGGGAGCAGGCATCCAATGTGCTCGGCTCGCTCTTGCTCTCGCACCTGCAACTCGTCGCCATGGCGCGTAGCGACCAGGCGCCCGAGAACCGGGCGCCGTTCTTCATCCACGTCGACGAGTTTCAATCCTTCAGCACCGACGCCTTCGCGTCGCTGCTTTCGGAGGCGCGCAAGTTCGCAATACATTTCTCGCTCGCGAACCAATACACCGAGCAGCTCAGCGACCAAGTCCGCGCGGCCGTGCTTGGCAATGTCGGCACGCTCATGGTCTTTCGCGTGTCGGCAGAAGACGCCAGACTGCTCGCTCCGGAATTTCACCCACTGCCGGCGCACGAGCTCCTCGATCAATCGCCGCACAGTGCCTGGCTACGACGCGGCGATAGCGGACACCGGGCTGTCTTCGTCTCGCCACGCCTGTTCGGCTCTCGACATCGGCGCGACACCGTGATTGCCCAGAGCCGTCGAAACTTCGGTCGTCCACGAACGCTCATCGAGCGCAACTACAACACACCAAAACGAAGAGGGTAGGGCTTCCAATTAACGGCTTTGTTGAGCCACGGAATATACGTCGCACATTATCTTTTTTACGACACGAAAATCTCGTCTAGTCAAGATAACTCCGAAACCGTTTCTTTGATACACTGATATCCATGAAAAAGAAGGAGCTGAAAGATCTATTGGATCGCGTGGAGACCTGGCCGAAAGAGGACTAGGAAGCGGCCTATGATTCGCTCTCCACGATCGAGGAAGAGCGTCACGTCGATCCCGCGATTGCTGAGGATATCATTCGATCCCGAGAGGATATAAAAGCCGGCCGCGTCGTTTCCCAAGACCATCTCATTCGCGAGCTGCGTTCATAATATAGGTATCATGACTACTAGAGCATATCTCGGCTGAGTTGAATCTGGGATTCTCAATCTTGCTCGAATAAGCGAATCTCGCGGCATTGATTCGATTTTTGGAGGCAGATCGATGCCAAAGCCCTGTTCTCTGGACTTA
>Ga0187876_1003548_pt1 | contig 10547 bp, 8 predicted proteins | sample June2016WEW_17_4_FD_133000 | JGI IMG/M metagenome (GOLD analysis project Ga0187876, IMG submission 133000) | Peatland microbial communities from SPRUCE experiment site at the Marcell Experimental Forest, Minnesota, USA - June2016WEW_17_40 | ecosystem: Environmental > Terrestrial > Soil > Wetlands... | reverse complement strand
CCGGCTTGGCGCGCATGAGCAAAGATCTTCATCCAATCGATGAGACCCTTGCCGACAGGAGCAAACGGGTTGGGCCCGCTATCATAGGGAAAGCTGCTGGTGCTCGTTGGAAAGCCCGGCTTGAAGTCCTTGACGTGGAGCAAAGGAAAGCGACCCGGGTACTTTTGGAAGTAGTCGAGCGGGTTCTGACCGGCGTAGGTGGCCCAGAAAACGTCCATCTCCATCTTCAGCAGTTTCGGATCGCAATGCGCGAGCATGATGTCGTAGCCGCAAGTGTCGCCCAGGCGCGCGAACTCGTGGAAGTGGGCGTGGTAGCAAAACTGCATTCCGGCTTGCTGCGTGAGCCTTCCACATTCGTTGAACAATTCAGCCCGCCGTCTCCATGCCTCGGCGTCGATTTGGGGGTTATCGCCCACCACAATATTGCGACAGCCGTAAGGATGAACGTGGTCTAACGTCTTCTTCCAGCTTTCGAGGTCTTTGGGCACCTCGTCGTAGGTGCTGGGCGCCGTCAGGTTGGCGGCGCTCAGGTAGGTCTTAAGCGTTGCGGCGGGGATCTCAGTCGAAATCTCCACTTCGCGATAGCCGGTGGCGCCCACTTTCTTTAGTGTGCCGGCCGGGTCCTTCGCGTACTCCTCGCGCACGGTGTAGATTTCCAGACCGATGGGCTTGGACCAGGCCAGTTGACCTGCGCCCCAAGTTTCCGGCGCCGTGATGGCCACACCAGCAGAAACACCCTGGACTGTTTTCTCAAGAAGTTGTCGACGAGTCAGCATAGTTTACCCCCCAAAAAGGCAGCAGCCATTTAAACCTAACACTCGACCCAGGGTCAAGCAGCAACCTCGAAACCGCAGACTACGGCCATTCACCGGTAGTTCTCCATCAGCTTCCAGCCTGCCTCGATAAACTGGCCGAGCGTCCGTTGCGTCGCGCCAAAAGCCAGGAACTCCGGTGCCGACATTCCGCGAGGTTCATAGGCGCGCACGAATTCCGGCATCTGGCAGAGCCGCTCGATTACGTCGGCGGGTATCGGCTTGTCGATGCGCTCCTCACGCGGCAGGTCCTTGGTAACGAAACTCTCCTGAAACGCCGGCGCGATAGACATCACGAGGTTAGCCCCGGCCAGCTCGGTAAGATGGTAGTCGCCGCGCAATGCCGCGACGAGCAGCACGGCTTGGTAGGCCCGTGCCTTGTATAGTTGATAAGCGCGTTTGGTAACGGCCAAGCCGGCTTGGCGAATATCCGACTCACTCGCCGCGGCCTGCGTGTCGTGGGCAACCTCCCGCAGGAAATCGTCCAGACGGCCGATCATGATCACGGCGAAACACTTTCCTGGCTCGATCCCTTTGGCTTGGGCGCGCTGCATGGCGGCCATGTGCCGCTCTCCGATCGCAATGGCCTGCGGCACTGTGAAGCTGACGGTCATGGTAATGGTGGTTCCCTCGGCGATGCACTCCTCCATGACATCCAGACCCGCGCTCGAGGCCGGCAGCTTGACGGCGATATTAGGCGCCCAAGCGTTATACCGCCGGGCCATGGACAGCATCCAATCCCGGTCGCCGGCGAGCCTCGGGTTGACTTGCCCGCAGACAAAGCCCGATTGGCCTTGGCTGGCTTCGTATTCCGGCATCAGTTTCTCGGCCGTCATGGTCACGGCAATCTGCATCAGCGCTTCGGCCTTCTGCTCCGGCGGCAGGTTGCGCGCCAGCACCGCCTCGATGGCCCGGGCCCACAGTTGGCGGTCTTTTACCAAAGCCAGGTTCGCCAGATATGGATTCGTGGTGACACCGATGGCCCCGCGTTCCAAGCCAAGCGCTAACTCGGCCGCCTCGGCCGAGTCGTGCCACCACAGTGTACCGGTATTGCGAATCATCCAATCCAGGTAGGTTTGATGCGGCATGATTTTCCTCGGCTATACTATAACGCCGTCGGCTAGCGCTGCTTCCGAAATGTCACTCCCTCGAGAAAAATGTTGAATTTCTGATATTGAGTTTCTGATTGACGGGCAGGATGAGGCGTGAAAGACTCAGCCAGATAATCCTTGACTGTGGTAATGACGCAGCTCTAAGGGGGAGCAGCAAATGCTGAATAAACTGGAAACGGTCCAGGCCACCCGGCGAGAGTTCCTGGGTGCCGCCGCCTTGACGGCCGCACAGTACAAACGGGTTCTAGGCGCGAATGACCGTATCGGCATCGGGTTCATCGGGTTCGGGTTGATCGGCAAACAGCATGTGAGCGATTTCAAAAAGTTCGGCGATGTCGATCTGGTAGGTCTCTCGGATGTCTACAAGCCGCGCCTGGAGGAAGGTCTCCAGTACATCGGAAATCCCCGTGCGAAAGGGTATCGCGATTTCCGCAGGATGTATGAGAACAAAGACATCCAAGGGGTCGTTGTGGCCACGCCGGACCATTGGCACGCGCTGCTCACCATCATGGCCTGCGCGGCGGGCAAGGACGTGTATGTCGAAAAGCCGATGACTCTGTTCATCGACGAAGGCAGGTGGATGACCCAGGCAGCGCGCCAATACAACCGCATCGTGGTTGTGGGTACGCAGCGGCGCCATGGCAAAGGTGTTGCGGAGGCCAAGAAAGTCATCGAAAGCGGCCAGCTTGGGAAGATCCACTCCATCCGGATCGCCTCCTACCGCAATATTTATCCCGGATTCGGCAAGACTCCCGTCGAAGATCCGCCGCCCGAGATCGACTACGAGATGTGGCTCGGTCCTGCCCCCAAGAAGCCGTACCAGAGGCACCGCGCCCTGTACCATTTCCGCTGGTTCTGGGACTATTCCGGCGGCCAAATGACCAACCTGGGGGCTCATCTGCTAGACCAGGTGCTGTGGTGCATGAACGTGAAGGGTCCGACGCTGGTGATGTCCACCGGCGGCCGGTTCGCGCTCGAAGACGACGGCGAAACGCCGGACACCCAGGATGCCATATGGCAGTTCCCGGGCGGTTTCACCGTGAGTTTTGCCATCCGCGAAGCCAACGCCTTGCGCGGAGATCCCGCCACCCGCGGGCAGGTCTACCTGGGGACCAAGGGCAGCATGGTGCTTGCCGGCGGCTACGAGGTCATCCCGGAGAACAAGATCGATCCGGTCAACGACATCCCGCCTTTTATGGGACAACCCATCGGCGGTCCGGTCCGTAGCGATGTGAAGCCCACGCCGTGGATTCAGGGTTCCAAGGGGGGAGTGGAGTCCGACGCCCGCTACGGTACTGGTGGGGAAGACACCATGGCCATGAACGAGCGCGACTGGCTGAGCAGTATGCGGACTCGCAGGCGCCCCCTATGCGAAGTGGAAGACGGCCACAAGGTGGCAGTGGCATGCAACTTGGCTAACATGTCCCTGCGGCTCGGGCGCGCCATCCAATGGGATCCGGATAAGGAGCAGGTGATCGGCGATAAAGAGGCCGCCGCGATGTGCTACAGACCTTATCGAGCCCCCTGGGACGGCGTTCTCAAGAGCCTGGTGGAAGTCTAGTGCCGCGTTACGTAAATTGGTGAAACACGCCCAGCGTAAGCTGTCATGCTGAGCGAAACGAAGCATCCCCGCAGTTTCACGGAGTAAACAACTGCAGAGACCCTTCGCTGCGCTCAGGGTGACACACCATCGGCTGTTTCACCTTCTTCGGGGATTTTTCCGAGTTGAGGGGGATTATGACACGGAGAGAGATCTTGGCGCTTGCCGGCTCAGCACCCGCTTGGCTCCGCTCCATTTCAACTGCCGCGCTCGCGCCGGACAATCCGCCGCGCATGGGCGGAACGCCAAGCGCGTTCATGCTGCGCATCCGGGCGAGCCGTGCCGGCGGGCAGCCGTTCGATATGATCGAGCACTGCCATAACCTCGGACTGGCGGGCGTGCAGACGAACCCTCCGTCCACGGATCCGGATGCGCTCAAGAAGTTCCGGGCGCGGCTCGAAGGATACAACATGTTCCTCGTCTGCGATCCACGGTTGCCACATCAGAAGAGCGATCTGGATGCGTTCGAGACTGAGGTGAAGGCCTACAAGGAAGCGGGAGCGGTCGCGTTCCACGCCGCGCTGACCGGACGCCGGTACGAAGACTTCGACAGCTTCGAACCCTGGAAGCGGATGTTCGAAAGCACCAAGGCTTCGGTCGAACTGGCGGAGCCGGTCCTGGCGAAGTACCAGATGCGCCTGGGGATCGAGAATCATAAAGGATACCGGGCCGCCGAGCAGGCCGCCTGGCTGAAGCGCCTGGGTAGCGAGTACGTTGGGGTGTGCTTTGATTTCGGCAACAACATCTCACTCTGCGAAGACCCCATGGACACCCTGCGGACGCTTCTGCCCTACGCCTTCTTCACCCACATCAAGGACATGGCGGTGGAAGAGTATGAGGACGGCTTTCTGCTCTCCGAGGTCCCGATGGGCGAAGGAATACTCGACCTCAAGGAGATGGTGCGGCTCCTACTTCAAAAGGACCCGAACATGATCTTCGAGCTGGAGATGATCACGCGCGACCCGCTGAAAATCCCGGTGTTTACGACCAAGTACTGGGCCACCTTTGACGATTTCTACAGCCCGCTGCCTGGACGAGACCTGGCTAAGACGCTGGCGCTCGTGCGCAAGAACAAACCGAAGGCGCCTCTGCCGCGCATCGCCGGCCTAAGCCCCGAAGCGCAGATCAAACTCGAAGACGAGTGCAACCTGAAGTGCCTCGCCTGGGCGCGTACGAATCTCGCTTTCTAAACCTGCCCTTCCATTGAATACTCCTGCCGCGCGAAAACAGGACGGCAGCACCGCAACATTGACGGTATGCCAGCTACACACGGGTCTACCTTTCAGGTCCGTGTCTGTTCCCTATCCGCGGGCATCAACTTTGAAACCCTAGCGCGGCCGTCCCGGCCGCTGTGGCTGGAGCGTCCCGCCCATTGTGGCACGGCCATCTTGGCCGTGACTCTGCACGGGCGGGGACCCCGACAGGTCGGGGCAGGCTGCCCGTGCCAGGCCTCATTCGCGCACCCCCTCTGCGGCCGGCCCTTTGTTTTCTATGACATTTTCGCTTTGTTCCGGCGATTTTGAGGTTTCGCCGGCGTTCTGCTCTGCCAGACTTTCTCTCCCAGCGTCGAGCCCCACGACCTTGCTCAGTTCCTCGGCCGCGCGGTTGCGCCGCCAGTAGAGCTTGCCCAGGTCGGCGACTTGGTGGTCCCAGAGGGCATCGCCGGGGCCGTAGGTGGTGGCGAGTTCCCGTTGCAAGGCGGCATACCGTTCGGGATCTTCGCCCAGGGCGCGCATGACGGCGGCTTCGTTTTCGGGCGCGGCATCACAGCCGTGCCGGAGGGCGTTCATCTTCATGCGCTCTTTTCCGGCCTCGCTGCGGGGTCCGGTGGAGCGCTGCGAATTGTGCCGAGCGGCGTCGAGCCGCTGGGAAGAAAGACAAGTGGATTTGCGTAAAGACATAGTAACTCCATGAATCGGAAGGATGGGAGCAGGGGCGGCAGGCGAGCCGTCCCCACGCGAGGTGAGACGGGCGTTCACAACCCCTAAAGGTTACTACGCGGGACAACTATTGTCAATAGCTAACTAGTAAACTAACACCTTCAGGCAATTCGTGCCGGGTTGGTAGGGGCGGTTCGCGAACCGCCGCTACACGCGCACCTGGCGCATCCATGGAGAGAAGGCGTGAAAGAGCCCAGCATCTGTCATCCTGAGGCAGGGTGTGTCGTCCTGAGCGCAGCGAAGGATCTCTGCAGTTGTTCGTGAGCCGCTGAACCTTAGGTAACTGCCGAGATCCTTCGCTTCGCTCAGGATGACAGGCGGTTGGTCTTGCTACGCGGCTGCCGCAGGGCGATGCCCTGCGTTACGTGGTGCCGGAATGAACAGAGGCGGTTCCTGCCAATCTGCTCGCCGCATCGCTCACGGCGATTTGTGGTATGCTCTCCGGCAATGGACTGGAAAAACCGACTCTACTTTGGCGACAACCTCGACATCCTGCGCCGCCAGGTGCCGGATTCGAGCGTTGACCTCATCTACCTCGACCCGCCCTTCAACTCCAACGCCACCTACAACGTGCTCTTCAAAGAAAAGAGCGGCGAAGAATCCGCCGCGCAAATCACGGCCTTTGAGGACACCTGGCAGTGGAGCAGTGAGCCAGAGGCGGTGTACAGGGAGATCGTCGAGAGCGGCCCGCGCAAGCTCGCCGACCTCATGCAAGCCCTGGTGGCCTTCCTGGGCCGGAACGACATGATGGCCTATCTCGCAATGATGGCGATCCGGCTCGTGGAATTGCACCGCGTGCTCAAGCCCACCGGCAGCATCTATCTGCACTGCGACCAGAAAGCCAGCCATTATCTTAGATTATTGATGGACGCAACGTTTGGACCCGAAAACCTTCGAACCGAGATCGTTTGGAAGAGAAAAGCTGGCCGCGGGGAGACCAACGTTGCTGCGATTCGATTCGGTGTAACGACGGATACGCTCCTCTTCTATGCTCGTGGTCCGGACGCGAGCCTGCAACGGCAGTACCGCAAGAATAAAGCCGAGTACCTCGAATCGAAGTTCACACATGTGGATTCCGATGGTCGGCGCTACCGCCTGGACAACATTACCAGCCCGTCTTACCGGCCTAATCTTATTTACGAGTACAAAGGCTATAAGCCGCCTGCCAAGGGCTGGGCGGTGTCTCGCGAGCGCATGGAGAAGATGGATGCGGAAGGACGGCTATACCTTCCCAAAGACAAGACGAAGCGCATCCAGCGCAAGAGGTTTTTGGACGAACTAGAGGGTGAGACCGTGGATAGCTTGTGGGACGACATCCCACCGATTAATTCCCAAGCGCAAGAGCGTCTTGGCTACCCCACCCAGAAACCCGAAGCGCTCCTCGAAAGGATCATCAAAGCCAGTAGTAATGAGGGTGACGTGGTTCTCGACCCGTTCTGCGGTTGCGGTACGGCCGTTGCCGTCGCCGAGAGACTCAAGCGCCGGTGGATTGGCGTTGATATCACATATTTGGCAATCAATCTCGTCCAGCGACGGTTAAGGGATCACCACCCCGTCGATCTCAGCCCGTATGAGATCATTGGTGCACCGACAGATCTCGCGAGCGCTGAGGCGCTCAAAGAAATCAGCCCGCACCAGTTCGAGTGGTGGGCGGTGGACCTAGTGAATGCGCGGCCCGCCAAGGACCACAAGAAGGGCGCCGACACCGGCATCGACGGCTACATCAACTTCTTCGACGACAAGAGCGGCCAAGCCAAGCAGGTGATCGTGCAGGTGAAGAGCGGCTACGTCGGCGTAAACCATGTGCGCGATTTGAAAGGGGTGCTCGACCGCGAGAAGGCCGCCATCGGGGCGCTTATCACCTTACGCGAGCCCACCAAACCCATGCTCACGGAAGCCGCCGCAACGGGCTTCTACGAGTCAAAGGACTTTCCGGGCCGCTATCCCCGCCTGCAAATCCTCACCATTGCAGAATTGCTGGCGGGCAAGAAACTCGAATACCCCGCCCACCGCGTCGAAACCTTTGCCAAGGCTGAGCGCAAGACCAAGAGCCAGCAGGACGAGCTGTTTTAGAAACCGTTGCAGCCACCGCCCGTAATGCGGGCACGAACGAAAGGAGCGTGTTATGTCGCCCCTTGATGGCAAGACACTGGCCCACCTCAAACTCGCTGGAGCGCGGTTCCAGCAGCAACTGTGGGCCTCAGATAGCACCTGGAATCAATTTCTGCAGATGTACCAAATATGTTTACGTGTTTTGCCGCATCGGAAGGAACTGCAATCACTCGCCCAGCGCCACGAGAAGAGGCCGATTCGCTTTTGCGAAAGGCTCATGGGTCGCGATTGGTTTGAGCCACCCAAGCAGCTGTCTGCGCGCCAAGCTCAAACGGTGCTGGATGCAGCACCGCAGTTTACGAAACTCCTGACTGCACCCCACGCCATGCAGGGTGCCGACGCGAGGATGTTGCTCAAGGTGATGCGGACTCTCGCCGCCAGGCCTCCCGGGCGTAAGCGCTTAGAGATTTACGCGAAGGCTCTGGAGCTTCGGAACGCGAACTGGCCCTTTCACGAAATCTGCAAGCAATTAGTCCCCAACTACGCGGTCATGTCATCTGCCGAGCGCCGGGCGAAACGTGAACAGGTTAGAAGCGGCGTTGCAAGGCTCGTCAGGTCGCTCGGCCAGAATAAGGGGTGACGAAATAGCCGCTCTGATTTTTCCAGCCCACGAAACCCCCGCGCCATTTTGATCCACTCGACAGCAGACTCTGGTACCTGCCAAGCTATTGTGGAAGGGTTACGTTATATATGTCGAAGACTTAAGGAGAGAACCCATGTTGGCAACATTGCGATGGAGAATAGTTTCGGACGATTCGGACCTCTGGGATTACGTGCGGGCCCTGTATGCCTATTTTACTGTGGATGACAAGGAGATTTTGTATATCGGCAAGGCCGCCCGCAAAACGGTGCGCGAACGGTGGAACCGGTCTGCGAAGAAAGACTTTTGGGATGCTCTCGAAGGGGAGCGCAACATCCACGAGCACATCGTCCGCGTCGGGGAACTTTGGCTCGATGAAGGGCGCAAGCTGTCCGGAGAACTTCTCTTGGATGTCGAGAGCCTGCTTATTAAGCGGCTCCGACCGTGGGGCAACATTCGGTCCCGGTCCTCCAGAATTTCGAGGCCCGGACTCCGCGTCCGGTGCGACGGCGACTGGCCCCTGAAGAGGCGCGAATTCCACGATGTAGGTTAGCGGGTAGCACCGGTCAATCGTACTCTGCTTGACCGAGGGCCTTTGCCCATGATCACAAACCCACGGTCCGGACGGCGCTGACCGCGGCTACTAGTCGCCTACTTGATATTTAACCAGATTTGTGCCTATAGTCGCCCAGGGCTGAGGTACCTGTTGTGAGAAACGAAACGGAGAAGACGGAGGTGACCCAATCGAAGCAACGAGAATCCTCGCTGATTCCAAAGTATCTCGTTCAATTATTGTCGAAAATACTGTCGGAAGAGAATAGACCCATCGGCATCGCCGACCTATTAGATATGGCCGTGACCATCCGAGGCGAGATACCAGTCGGATTTGTTGAAAAGAGGCTTTATGTGCTCTCCAAAAAAGAGGATTCACCATTCTTCGTAGCCGAATATCCTGGATTCAAATTGCGAAGTGTTTCGAAACTGCCTGATTTCTCGAAGGTCAGCAGAGGCTTGAGGTATGTCACCTATGCATCCAAGGTGCTCATCTCGTCCAAGGAATATATCGACGTGAGAGAAATTGTGAGCAAAATCGAAGAAAAGAAGCTCTACAAATTCCCCACTGGTACGCCCGAATATTGGATGTATGTTTACCTGAGCAGCCAGAAAAAGTTCTTCCTGCAAAAGGGAACCCTCACGATAGGGTTAAAGCAATGGCAACAGGGCAAGGTTGCCGTGGAATCAGGAGGCTCCGGAAACCCTCACATCGAGAATAGGCCTGCTTTGCGCCCGGCCGACAGTAACGACGTCGCGCGCAACATTCATGAGGCGAACTTGGAGTCTGTTGTCATAGAGCATCTCGACAAGATAGAGGAAGGGCTGCAACTAATTCAGAGGCAGCGCGTGTGTCCCGGAATTGGCAGAATCGACGTGCTATGCAAGGACAGACACGATGATTTAGTTATTGTTGAACTGAAAAGCTTTTGGGCGAAGCAAGATTCGATCGTGGACCAGATCGGAAGATATATGGGTTACGCCAGAAGCTACCTGGCCAAGTCAGGCCAAGGTGTGCGGGGCATTATTCTTGTTGCAAAAGCGGATGAGCGACTTCGCCATGCCGTCGCTGGGTTCCCAAACCTTGAGCTTAGGGAGTTTGATCTCTCAATAAAATAGCAAGCGTAGCCGCGTGGCGCATAGGTCTCGACGTTCTCTGTCGCGATGTACGCCCCCTCGCGCCGCTGAGGCCCCCCGTCCCCCTCTCACGGCACTCTGTCCATCGCCAGCAGTGAAGCGTCACTCAGGAAATAAAACCTCCAACTCGACCACGGCCAGCCCGCGATCATTCAACTTTGGTAAAATACACCGCCGGGAGCACTCTGTCGCTTGGGCAGGGCGGCATGACTGCGCAGTTTCCATCGCCTGAAGAAAAGAGGGAATATGCGATCGCGAGTTCTGGGTCTTTGGATTTTGCTGCTAGCGCCGTGGCCGGCCCAGTTGGCAGCCCAGCAAGCGGTTCCCGCCCCTTCCACGGTCTACATCGTTCCATTTTCTCACCTGGACCTTTTCTGGCTGGGTACACAGGAAGAATGTTTAAGCCGGGGCAACCGCGTTATCACAAAGGCAATTCAGTTGGCGGAGAGGTATCCGGACTTCCGTTTTCTGCTGGAAGACGACGATTTCGTCGCCAACTTCGTGGAGAGCAGCCGCGGCTCAAAGGAACTCGAGTCATTCCAGCGGCTGGTGAAGGAAGGCCGCATTGAGATCGCGCCGAAATGGGCGGCGATTTATCAGAATCTGCCGCGCGGCGAGGCCTTGGTGCGAAACGTCGTTCTGGGGAAAAAGTATGCGCGCGAAGTTTTCGGCATTGATCCGAAGGTAGCGCATCTTGGGGAT
>Ga0187876_1003539_pt1 | contig 10563 bp, 9 predicted proteins | sample June2016WEW_17_4_FD_133000 | JGI IMG/M metagenome (GOLD analysis project Ga0187876, IMG submission 133000) | Peatland microbial communities from SPRUCE experiment site at the Marcell Experimental Forest, Minnesota, USA - June2016WEW_17_40 | ecosystem: Environmental > Terrestrial > Soil > Wetlands... | reverse complement strand
GAAAGCGTGGCGCGAGGTCTTGCGTTCCAGTTCCCGTCCGTTCGGAGCGGCGAGATCGGCGATTTCGAGCTCGCCCTCCGACTTAGGAAAGCGCTCAACGAGAAGACAAATCCGGTCGCGTCGCTGTTCCTTTACTCCCAGGATCTTGCGCACCAGATTGCGCTGCCGGTCCCACGCCTGGAGTATCAGGCGGCCGTTCCATTCGGAAACGCTCCACTGATCGGCGATCAGAGCCAGCGGCTCCTCGCCGGGATCGAGCACCGCGGGACGAACGGCTCCGGCGATGAAACCTTCCAGAACGGCTTGTAAGTTCGATATTGAAACGGATAACGACACGCGCTCCCGAGGTTAGCAGCGCGCGCCGATGACTCGCGTAAGCCCCCGAGGTCGCGGGTTATAGTCGATAGAACAACCAACTATGGTACAGACGGACAGGATCGCGCTGGTCACTGGCGCGGGCAGCGGAATCGGCCGGGCGGTGAGCCTGGCCCTTCAAGCGGCGGGATATTCGGTGGTTCTGGCGGGAAGGCGCGCGGCGGAACTGGAACGGACCGCGGCTTCGGCTGTGCCGAACGGCGGCAAGATGCTGGCGGTCCCCACCGACGTGAGCAAACAGGAATCGGTCCGGGCGCTGTTTGCGCGAGTGGGCGATGTGTTCGGGCGGCTGGACGTCCTCTTTAATAACGCGGGGAGTAGTGCAAAAGCGGTGCCGCTCGAAGACCTTTCTCTCGAACAGTGGAACTCGGTCGTCGGCGTCAATCTGACGGGCGCGTTTCTCTGCGCGCAGGAGGCGATCAAGCTGATGAAGGCGCAGCAGCCGCGAGGGGGCCGAATCATCAATAACGGCTCGATCTCGGCGCATTCGCCGCGGCCGAACTCCGCGCCCTATACGGCCACGAAACACGCCATGACGGGACTGACGAAATGCATCTCGCTCGACGGCCGGAAATACGAGATCGCCTGCGGGCAGATCGATATCGGCAACGCCGAAACGGAAATGACCGCGAGGATGTCCGACGGCGTCATGCAGGCGAATGGCACGAAAATGCCAGAACCGCGCATGGACGTTCGCAACGTCGCCGACGCCGTGCTCTATATGGCGAACCTGCCGCTCGATGCCAACGTGCAATTCATGACACTGATGGCCACCACGATGCCGTTTATCGGCCGCGGATAACCGGGAAGCCAAGCCGAATTATCGAGCCTTGGCCTGCTCGCTCAAATAGGCCAGCGCTACTGCAACGCCGCCCTTCTTGTGCGGGATGCCGGCGACTTCCAGACCCATCTCGACACCCGCCAGCGTGCCGGCCAGCATCAGATCGTTGAAGTCGCCGATGTGGCCTATGCGGAATACTTTTCCGGCCACTTTGCCCAGCCCCGCGCCCAGTGACATGTTGAATTTCTCGAGCACCAAGGCGCGGAAAGCCGATTCCTCGAAGCCTTCCGGCATGAAAATCGACGTCACCGTGTCGCTGTATTCGCAAGGATCGAGGGCGCAGATCTCAAGGCCCCATGTGCGCACCGCGCGTCGCGTTGCTTCCGCATGACGGCTGTGGCGTTGAAACACGTTATCGAGGCCTTCTTCCTGCAACATTGCCAGCGATTCCTTCAATCCATAGAGCAGATTCGTCGCCGGGGTGTAAGGGAAAAAGCCGTTCGCGTTCGTCGTCAGCATATCGTCCCAACGCCAGAAACCTTTTGGCATCCGGGACGTCTTGCTTGCCTCCAAGGCCTTCGCGCTGATGGCATTGAAGGCCAGCCCGGGAGGCAACATCAGGCCCTTCTGAGAACCACCGATGGCAACGTCTACACCCCATTCCTGATGGCGGTAATCGATCGATCCCAATGAGGAGACCGTATCCACCATCAGCAGCGCAGGGTGCTTCGCTTCGTCGATCGCCTGGCGCACGTGGACGATGTTGCTCTTGACTCCCGTGGAAGTCTCGTTGTGGACGGCCATCACAGCCTTGATCTCATGACCGCGATCAGCCGCTAATCTGGCGCCGATCTCGTTCGCATCCACGCCGTGCCGCCAGTCGCCTGGGATGAGCTCGACCGCAAAGCCCATGTTTCGCGCCATTTTCGTCCACAGCGCGGCGAACTGGCCGGTGTCGGAAGCCAGCACTTTGTCGCCGGGGTCGAGGGTGTTCACCAGAGCGGCTTCCCAGGCTCCCGTGCCGGAAGCCGGAAAAATAATGACGGGGTCGCTCGTCTTGAAGACCGTTTTCATGCCTTCGAGACAAGCCTTACCCAACCGGGCAAATTCCGGACCGCGATGGTCGATGACCGGCCGGTCTATAGCTCGCAGAATTCGGTCGGGAACATTGGTGGGTCCTGGGATTTGAAGGAAGTGTCTGCCTGGTTGATATTTCATATCTGTGTTCAATATATGTTGGATGTTGGATACGGGCTTTGCGGATGCTGCTATTCGACGGCCCCGAATCCGTGGACGTCGTTCCCTTAATGTCGCCTTTGATGCTAGCACACGCCAAGTTGTTGATTCCGGGTTGCAAAGCGGAATGGCTCGGCCATCCTAATTCATTTCCCCCCCAGGATCTTCTACGGCCGAGGGTACTTCCGGAAAGGCGCAACGGAGTCAGTTCCGGGAAGTCCTTCCTTGTCCGAATCTTTGCAGAAATTGCAGACGCCATCGATAATGAGAATTCGATGTGTTGCAGGCTATCGGCAATTACCATTCATGCAGCGGTCGGATGATGGGTACTGGCGCCTCCCGGAACATGCGGACAGCGTCCCACTGTTGTATTCCATACGGGCCCGAAATTCCCCGTAGGTGCCAATATCCGATCTATCGCACTGCTTAAAAGCCTCGGCGCAATTCGTCCCCGGCGGAATCCGCCACTGGGGAAGATGAATCGCAACGCCGACGCGATCGACCGCTAACAGCGAGGATATCTTGTCACGGGCTCATAGTTTCAGAAGGAACATAATGAGAAAATAAATTAGCAAGGCTTCGCCAGGTCCGCTCTCGTTCGACGGAGCGGTGATGGACATACCCGAAGATCAAGCCGGAGCTGAAGCCAAAGAAGGCCAGAGCGAAGAAGGAAAGCGCTTGTAAACGCGGATCATTTCGTATGGTAACTTTCCGACGGTTTTCCTTTTTCCACAGCTTACGCCAGCGCATACAAAAGAGACGACGGAGACGGGAACTTCAGAGGAAATCTGACGGGGCGTACCGGTTATTCGAATCCGACTTAGCCAGAGCCGACACCTGGGAGAAGCGCGAACACATCGAATCCCAGCGCCGATTTGAATGTTCGAAGTATGACGACGAGATCCAAAGGATGGACTCGTTTGACCTCGCGGCGCGCGCGCGGAAATGTCGTATCGATGTCTCCGCCGTAGGACCGCCTCCGGCGCCGCACGATCACCATTGGATTCAAGGAACCCATGGAACGTGGTTTCTTCATGAGAAATCGTTCAGAGCTTTGGCTGAGCTCGTCGAAGCGGCTGAACATCAACGCAGGAAGAGAAGAGTTGAAGTAAGAGACTTCTGGTGGAAACGTATAACAGCAATAGCCGCGATAACCGCTGCTATTGCAAGTATTGCAGGCCTGGCCAGGCACTGCTGATCTACGCGACGGCCAGTGTCTTCTACCACATCCGTCTGGTAGAAGTGATCAGAGATTCAAGACGTGATCTATCTTGCTATCGTAGTCGTATTTCAACGCGACCAGCCCATTTCCGGCACCTTCGTTTCTGAACTGGAAATTCACCACGGTATCGATGAATTTTCCGCTGAATCTCGCTTGCCCGACAATGATTCCTGTCGGAAGAACTTGCGAAGGTACACGCAAGTCCCCTCTTTCCCACGAGCTTTGATTGACGCCGTAACAGCATTCTTCGTCACGATACTTGAATGCAATATCCAATGACCGTTCTTGCCGGACCGGAAATAGTACTCCCGGCGCGCCTGTTATGTCGCCCGAAGGTGTTTTATCGCCTGAAGGTAAGCGATCGCAGGGTCCGGGTGCATCGGCCCAGTGGCCGTCCATCGCAAAAAGCACCGTACCATCCGGCCTTCGAAAAGTCACTGATGCCCGAACCTTCTCCGCTTCAGATTCGTTTCCCGGGAAACGTGGATCGTTAACCATCCGAAGCCTGATGCAGGGTAGCCCTTCAGCGGCGATCGTACCCGTTTTTCTGTCCAACAGATTGACCACTTCCGTCCGGAGCGCGTCTCGGGCCGGCACTATTCTCGGTAGTGCCCGGAAGCGCGATTCGAGTTCAGCGATTCGGCGGTCCCGCGACCGCAGACTTTTCCATTGCCGAAACCATTCGATTACCGCGGAGACCACAAAACAGATTCGGATCCACGCCCAATAGTGGGTTGTCGCTTCCGTCGGCTGATTCGCGAAGAACGGACTGTCTCTGATAACAGTCAGGCTTCCGCTCGCTACTGCGAACATAAGAGGCAAAAAGCGAAGGAACGAGCGTGCGGACCAGTTCTTTTTCTTCATGCTGCAGTGCGGATTCTAACACGTGGCAACAATATCCAATCAAACATGCGGCTCAACGGCGCGTAACACCGGTTTCCGCCGGAGAGGACCAGTTGACGAGCGAGACGAAGAATACGAACAATAAGCACAAATATCGGTGGCATTCCCTGGTCTCGTTCCCTTAGCGGATAGAGTCTCCTGAACATGAAGACGTTCACACACTGTCTATTTGATAGTGGCCGGAGCCTGGTTGCAACCGTGTCAGTACCAGAACAGGCCAGTGCCGAGGGAGGGCCGCTTCCAATAAAGATCTGCGGTTAACCGCTCATGATCGGAAGCGATCGCCAGAACCGCACAGTGTGCTGCCGGAAACGCCTCGGCGCGCTGTGGCTTCGCCTGGTAAGCCCGGTGTGGACGAACTATCGGACGCTGGAGTAACATTATGAGACTCCGGCGGATTCTGGTTTGATTTAACCTTGTTGTTTTCACGGAGCAGGACACAGGGAAGGAAATGCGACCTTTCGGAGGCGCGGTGCGGTGGGCAGCGTTGCTGGTGAGCTGGGTAGAAGTCGCTCCGCCGGTTTTGGCGCAAGTCATCCATCCACCGGCGATTGCATCGATATCCGTCTGTAGCCCCACGGGCGCGGGAGGCGCCGGAAGCTGCCCGAGCGGCACGTCCGACACTCACCAGATTGTCCTCGCTCCCGATGGCAGCGGCAATGCGATCAACAGTTACAACGGCATGGTCGGCGTTTCCGATGAGCACCAGTCGATCTTTGCGCCGGGCGCTTTGCAAACGAACAACGACTACCTGTTCTTCGTCGCAAGCCACGTGAATGGGGGTGCGCTCAGCACCGGCGTGGTTGTTTTGTCCGGCGGCTCTGGCCCTGACAAGAACGGCCAATGGACTTTGGATTTCCCCAAAACGGATGGCTACGGTTCCTACGCCTCCGGTTACGGCACGATTTTCGTTGCCCCGACCGCTCCGAATTGCCCGACGGCCGCCAATGGTAACCCCGCCCTCCAGGACTCGACTTTCGATCTGACTTACGCGGCTCCGGGTTCCGTGGCTGTCGATCCCACCAGCCCTCCCGGTAACCTCCTCATGGTCTATGAAGGAACGAACACCTGCTTCGGCATCAGCAGCGGTTCCAACAACGGCAACAACTTTTACTCCTCGGTCGGCATCGCCACATCCCGGGACTTTGGCCACACCTGGCCCACCTATCGCGGCACGAGCGGATTCAGTTTTGTCCCGCTGCCCGGCGCAAACAAGAACCAGGGGCCCGGGGCCACCACGGGCGCTCTCGGCTCATCCGTGTGCATGGGCAACGATTGCACGACCGCGCCACCGGCGAACTATGGCCGGTACCCGGTTCTGAGCCCGTCGGTGTCCATCGTCAAGGCCATGGCTTCAGGGGCGCCCCTCCCGAGTTCCATGGGCGATTCCGAAATGTCCGCGTTCGTGGACGACGCCGCCACGAATCCCGCCCAGTATATTTACGCCGTATACAACTACAAAGGGGGCACGGGAGTTCTGACGGATCCGAACGCGCCGAACAACGGTGTGATGATCGCGCGCGCCCAGCTCAACGGCGGGACCGCGCCTCTCAGTTTTCTGAAGTGGAATGGGCAGGGGTTCGGAGCTGCCGGCATGGGCGGTTACGACACTCCCGTCTTTCCATCTGGTTCTTTCTCGAACTGCGCGGGCCCCGGGCAAATTAGTTATGGGGCGTCGATCAGCTACGTGGACGTGACGCAACAATATTTATTAACGTTTGTCTGCGATTCGCCAGGCGACCCTGCTCTCGGGCAAGTTGCCGGCGCCCCGCGGGGTGGCGCCTGGTTTTACTCGACCAGCTACAGCCTCTCGAACCCGGGGCAGTGGACTCCACCCCAGGAAATTACCGGCTCCTGGGCTCCCTTTGACCAATCCGGCGGATGCAGTTCCTACAAGGGCTTCTATCCAACCTTGATGTCGCTGGGCGCGAAAACCGGTCACCTTTCGACGAGCGGATATGTATTTTACCTGTACGGTTGCCAGACCGACAACACGCCACCCCCGGGACGACTATACTCGTCGCGCTCGTTCACGATCACGTTGTCCTCTACACCGGCCATCAGCAGCCTTTCTCCAACCTCTGCAACCGCCGGCACTGCAGCGTTCACGCTGACCGTCAATGGTACGGGCTTCGTCAGCGGCGACACCGTCACCTGGGGTATGGTCACGGGTCAGATATCACTTGCTACCACCTATGTGAATCCAACGACACTGACTGCACAGGTTCCCGCCAGTCTTCTCGCTACCTCCAGGACGGTGCAGATTACGGTTAGCAGTCCCTCCGGCGTTCAATCGAATGCGAGCACCTTCACGGTTACGCCCGCCGCAGCTGGCCCTGCGATCGCGTCGGTAAGCCCATCCTTTGTCAAGGCCGGAAGCCCGCCGGTGAACGTTACGATTGTCGGGACGGGCTTTGCCGGCGGCATCGTGGCGTTGTGGAACGGCGTGTCTCTGGTGACGAACTATGTGAATTCGACCACGCTCGCGGCTCAAATCCCCGCAGACGATCTCGTCAATCAGGGGACGGTGCAGTTCACTGTGGCAAACCCCAGCGGTCCCGCCTCAAACAGCTTTCCCTTCGTCATTACGTCGCCTTCGCCCCTCCAGTTGCTCACGGTCGCGCCGTGCCGTGTCATGGATACGCGCAACCCGAACGGCACCTTTGGCGGGCCGTTCATTGCGACAGGCACCTCCCGCACGATTCCCATTCCCTCCAGCGCCTGCGGCGTGCCGGCGAACGCCGCAGCATACTCGCTCAACTTTACCGTCGTTCCCAGGACGGGGACTTTGGGTTCTTTGACCGTTTGGCCGACTGGCCAGCCGCAACCGCTCGTATCGACTCTGACTTCGCCGGACGGATCGGTTTTAGCCAGCGCCGCTCTCGTTCCCGCAGGCACCGCCAGTTCAATTAACGCCTATGCCACGGACGATACGGATTTGGTCGTCGATATCAACGGCTACTTCGTACCTCCCACCGCAGGTACACTCCAGTTCTACCCTTTGCCTCCCTGCCGGGTACTGGATACCCGGAATGCGAACGGTACCTTTGGCGGACCATCGCTCCCAGCCGGCGGAAACGGCCGTTCCTTCCCGTTTCCGTCCAGTTCGTGCGGCGCGCCCGCGAGCGCTGCCGCATACTCGCTCAACGTGACGGTGGTACCGCAGGGTTCGCTCGGGTATCTGACGGCCTGGCCAACCGGGCAAACGCAGCCATTCGTATCTACCATGAACTCGTACGATGGCACGGTGATCGCCAACGCCGCTATCGTGCCCGCCGGGACCGGTGGCGCGGTGAGCTTCTATGCGACCAATACCACGGATCTCGTGGTCGATATCAACGGCTATTTCGCGCCGCCGGGATCAGCGGGACTCAACTTTTATACGGTGACGCCTTGCCGCCTGGTCGATACTCGGAACGCGAACGGCACTTTTGGCGGTCCGGCTATGGGCGCAGCCACGACGAGAAGTTTTCCCTTGCCGCAGGCTTCTTGTGGGTTACCGGCTTACCCGGCGGCCCAGGCGTACTCGCTGAGTATGACGGTCATCCCGCAAGGTGTTCTCGGTTACCTCTCGACGTGGCCCACCGGAGGAACTCAGCCTTTTGTCTCCACGCTTAATGCATGGAAGGGCCGGGCGGTGGCGAACGCGGCGCTGGTTCCGGCAGGCACCGGCAGTTCCATAAACGTGTTCGTTACGAATACTACCGACTTGACTATCGACACAGCCGGCTACTTTGGACCATAGCCGCTCTGAGTTGACGCACGCAACCAAAGAAGCGGAAAGGTATCCAGCAATGTAAGGAAACCTGCCGGGGAGCGCATGTTAAACAGAAGTTCGCGCGTGCAAGCCTGGCTCCGAGGAAGTGTTTGAAAAGAGGAGGAAAAATGGCGGGGACGACGGGGCTCGAACCCGATAAACATCATTCCAGCATGTATCGCTGCGTGTTAAATGATTGATTTTATTGACAAGCAGTTTCGCGAATGACACGCCGTGACGGCGTGTTTTTGTGGGAGTCTAGCAAAAGTCTAGCGCGGGGATTGCTGGTCAAACTCGTTTTCGAATGGGACCGTGGCGGGCTCAAAACCCCCGGCGGCAGCAGCGTGCCTTTGGCGTCGGTACCTCAGCTTCTGCAGCTTCTCGGCGATCTCGAATCGATTTGTCGCGCGGGCAGCGGTTGTAGACGAGGCCAGCTTTTTTGGCCTGGTGGAGGCGCTTCTGGATTATGCTGTCTTCCGAAATTCGGAAGATAGATAGTCGTACTGTCACGCGCAACGGCAGCACCTATCAGCAGAATACGGCGAATATCGGCAGCAAGCCTGATCGCGCACATCCAGATCAAACTGGCCGCGCGCAATACCGATCCGGATCCGAAAAAGCCGGCGCTCCTGAAGATTGCGACCAACTATCGCGTGTTGTATCCGGCGCGGAAGCCGGTAAAGGAGCGCAAACTACCACCGACTTTCGGCAAGGGCCAGAATTTCCTTCGCTATAATCCAGACCCTCTTCGCCGTTTCCATATCGCCCCGCTGTTCCAACTCCAGCGCAGCCTGGGCCAGCACCCGATATCGCTTGCGGCGCTCGCGCGTCTTGCGAAGCTCCGTTTTGAACTGTTGCGGCGTCATCCCACCACTATCCCGCACACCACCACGGATCAGGATTTGCCTGCGACGTCGGGCGGCCGCCCGCCTTACGCTAGAACCTGTCTGTATTGGCGGCGCATCTCTTCCATTAGGTTCTCCGGCATTTCCCAAAACGAGAGAGCGCCGCGGGGCCGGCCTGCTGGTTCGAAGTTCGTAGGAATGCCGTCCATCGTTTTCACTGGCGTCTATAATCAATAACTTGGCGGCGCGATTCCCGTGGATCCATCTTTTCCATCGCATCCATCGCCGTGGATCCCTCGTTGGCTCCCTTTTGCAAAGAGTCTGCAAAATTTCTTTTAGATCCGGCTCACGGCACGTCATGGCTGAAGGATGCGCTCGTTCGCGTCGATAACTTAACAAGTCGACCGCTGTTAAGTTATGCCGGGGTCTTATGCGGCCTTCCCTTCCCGCTCTTGAGTGAATTCGCCCGCCTCACGATGTCAATAACGTCGCGAGGACTAAGCCCGACGATGTTCACCGGGCCGCGCTCGATCTCCGTTAGCGGGATGCGAGTCCCGCTCACGGAAAGCGCGTTGCGATGCAGCACCACCGGAATGCGGTCGATAAACGTTAGCCAGCCCGCGAACCGATCAAGAAGGAACTTCAGATCCGAATCGAACGTCCAGACCCCGAGGCGACCGTGGTATTGCCTGCCGTGGACCGTGATGACGAAATCTGACGGCTTCCCCGAGATCATAATTTCGCCGTTTTCGAGATCTTCGATCCCCCGCGCCGCCAGTCGGGCCTCTACGCCGGCGATCAGGCGGTCCCGATGCTGGTCAATAAAACCGTGGAGAAGCGCGCCCTTCATTCGGGTTTTTCCTTCGGAACCGCCGGCTTCTGATCGAGAGCCCACGCCAGAAGCCATTTGATCGCAGCGGCGCGCGTCGCGAAACGTTGCTTGAAACGGAAATCATCAAGCCGCTTCAGCAGATCCGGATCAATCACGAAATTCAGGTACGGCTTTTCCGATGGCGGCATGAATTCCCTTCAGGATAAATCAGTAGTAGATCTATTGACAATAGAGAAATTTTCGGTTTAATCTATTTCAGTAGAAGCGGTAGCGTTACTACTGCCAGATAGAAGCGAAAAATTGAGGATAGAACCCATGCCAACGAAAACGAAAATCGCGGCCCAGAACTCGAAATCTGTCCCGGAGAGCCATCCCGCCGAAACGTGGCACGAAAAGCGCCAACGCGAAGAAAACGCGGAAGCCGCCGTCGCACGCGTCGCGGTGTCCAAGGCGGCCTGGGAGTTACCCGATCACGACGTGATCAATTTATGGAATTTTCTGGAACTTATCGAAGCGAACGAAGGCGGAAGCGCTACGCCGGTTGAGGATTGCATCGTCGGAATGCCGTGGCGATGGAAAGCACTCTTGGGACGCGGCCGAGCACTCACCCCT